>Ga0157373_10000115_pt1 | contig 63326 bp, 52 predicted proteins | sample C65metaG_FD_113460 | JGI IMG/M metagenome (GOLD analysis project Ga0157373, IMG submission 113460) | Corn rhizosphere microbial communities from Kellogg Biological Station, Michigan, USA - C6-5 metaG | ecosystem: Host-associated > Plants > Roots > Rhizosphere > Soil | place: USA: Michigan... | reverse complement strand
GTTTCATTGATAATACTACTGGTTTGCCCGCTTACCGGTGCATTGCTGATACCGGCAACAGCTGCCCTGCTCCAGGTATAAGTCGTTCCGCTAACATTGCTGGTAATGGCATAGCTCTGAGCTGTATTATTACAGATGGTCGCACTTGCAGCGCTGGTTACCGTTGGTGTAGGATTAACAGTAACGGTGTAAGTGAATGCGGGACCAGTACAGCTGCTGGTTTGCGGAATAATGGTATAAGCTACTGCAACCGGAGCATTGGTTGTATTGGTTAATGTTTCATTGATAATACTACTGGTTTGCCCGCTTACCGGCGCATTGCTGATACCGGCAACAGCTGCCCTGCTCCAGGTATAGGTCGTTCCGTTAACATTGCTGGTAATCGCATAGTTCTGAGCCGTATTATTACAGATGATAGCAGAGGAAACACTTGTAATATGCGGTGTGGGATTAATGGTTATGTCATATGTGGCCGATGCGGCAGCGCAACCGCCAGAGGCAGCGATATTGTTGGTTACAGTGTAAGTGCCAGGCGTAGAATTTTGTATGTCAATTTCACCCGTGCTCGTATTTAAGAATACAAGACCCGAACTCGAACTGAATATACCCGCGCTGCTGCCGGATGGAAACGTTGGCAGAGGATTAGGCTGATCCTGGCAATATGGTCCGGTATAACTAAAGGTTGCATCAGGCGCACCTGTAATAGTAATACTCGAGCTGCTACTATAGATACAGGCAGTATTCGTAACAAACGTTATAGTATAGGTACCGATTGTACTGGTGGCCAGGTTTATCGTACCGGTTGAAGGGTCGATAGATAGCCCCCCCGGTGTCGAACTGAATGTTCCACCAGATGCCGCCATTATTGTTGGTGTCGGATTGGTACCGCTTGTACAGAAAGTGCCCGATGAATAATAAAATGCAGGGTTTACAGGCGGCGTAACAGTTGCCGTAACTGCAGTGCGCGGCCCGGTACAGCCTGAAGCGGAAGTAGCGTCAACATAATAGGTGGTAGTAGTTGATAACGCAGGCGTGGTATAAGTGGCTCCTGTAAAAAGAAGTGTTCCGCCGGAAGCCGCGGTATACCAGTTGTACGTACCACCAGGCGCCGTTGCTGTTAATGTTGCTGCCGTTCCCTGGCAAACGGTACTTCCGGAAGCCGTTGGCGCGGCAGGCAATGGGTTAACTGTAACTGTTACTGCTGTCCGTGCGCTAACACATCCGTTTACTGTAGTTTGTACATAATAGGTTGTGGTGGCTGTTAGGGCCTGCGTAGTGAAACTTGCACCGGTGTTCAATAAAGTACCACCTGATGCGCTGTCATACCAATCATAAGCCCCCCCCGGTGCAGTGGCGGTTAAAGTAGCTGTATTACCATAACAAACTGCAGTGCCCAGAGCGGTAGGCGCGGCCGGGGTTGGATTCACCGTCACGGTAACTGCTGTGCGCGCGCCTGTACATCCGTTAACAGTGGCCTGTACATAGTATGTTGTTGTGGTACTTAGCGTAGGTGTTGTAAAAGTGGCGCCTGTGAACAGTGATGTCCCCCCAGACGCGGCAGAAAACCAATCATAAGTACCGCCTGGTGCTGTAGCTGTTAATGTGGTCGCGCTGCCGCTGCATATAGTTGCGCCCGGCGCTGTAGGGGCCGCAGTTACCGGGTTAACCGTTACATTTACTACCGAACGCGGACTTGTACATCCATTTACAATAGTTTGAATATAATAAGTGGTACTGCTTGTTAATGTTGGTGTAGTATAAGTGGATCCTGTGGCAAGTAAGGTACCACCCGAAACCGCGCTATACCATTGATAAGTGCCCCCCGGAGCCGTGGCCAATAACGTAGCCGTAGTACCATTACATATTGTTGCATTAGCAGCCGTAGGTGCGACGGGGATAGCATTTACGGTGACGGTTACAGGTGTACGTGCACTTATACAACCATTTACGGTTGTCTGCACATAATAAGTAGTTGTGGCGGTTAAAACGGGTGTGGTATATGTTGCGCCGCTTAGTAATAGCGTACCGCCGGTAGGCGCATCGTACCAATCATAATTACCGCCCGGAGCTGTAGCCATTAATGTCACCGCGGTGCCGCTGCAGGTGGTGGTTCCAGTTGCCGTAGGCGCAACCGGCGTTGGGATTATGGTTACGGTAACTGCTGTTCGCGGGCTGGTGCAGCCATTTACCGTGGTCTGTACGTAATATGTTGTATTTACAGTTAACGCGGGCGTGGTATAAGTGGCCCCTGTAAATAGAAGGGTGCCGCCCGAAGCGCTGTTATACCAGTCATAAATACCACCCGGCGCTGTAGCCGTTAATGTTGCACTGCTGCCGCTGCATGTTGAGGTGGATGCCGCGGTAGGCGCTGTAGGTATCGGGGTAACGGTAACTGTTACCGGCGTTCGCGTACTGGCACACCCGCCAACAATCGTTTGTACATAATAGGTGGTTGTGGTGGTTAACACAGGGGTTGTGTAAGTGGCCCCGGTATACAGCAAGTTACCGCCAGTTGCCGCATCATACCATGTGTAGGTACCACCCGGCGCTGTGGCCGTTACCGTACCGGCACTGCCACTACAAATTGTGGTGCCCGAGGCCGTGGGCGCTACAGGTACCGGCGCGCTCGTTACTGTAACGGTTTGCGGGATGGGCCCGCACCCGCTTGTATTATCAGAAACAGAAACCGTATAGGTATTGGGGGATGTTACGATTATGGATTGCGTAGTTTCGCCCGTGCTCCATGAATAAGTATACGGCGGGCTTCCTCCGGACGGCGTTGCCGTTAGGGTAATATTGCCCGAGCTTCCGGCACAGATAGTGGCATTAGTGGGCGATACTGAAACGGTCATCGGTGAAACTGTGTACACACGTACAGTATCCGATTTATAACTGGCACATCCTGTTATATTACCGCTAACCTTATAGTCGATATAAGCCGGGGTTGATCCCGATATCGCGGGTGTAACGTTAGTGGCGGTGCAACCCGACGGGCAACTTAAATACGAATTATACGCTCCGGCCGTGCCCGGATAAATAGAAGTCCAGGTTACGGTTGAGGCATCAAGGCCTGTAACACTCATACTACCGGTACAACCCTGCCTTAAAGTGATATCACCTGAAGCTTTTACTGCAGTGGATGCGGTAATGGTATAATCAATAACGTTATGACCAGGCTTACAAAAAGAAATATAAGCAGTGGTTGCCCCGCTTACGCAAACAGGGACGCCAAGGTGTGTTGCGGCACCACAGTTAACCGTATAAGTGTTTGAGTTTGCCAGCTGGCCCGAGTTTACGCTCAACAGATCGGAACCGGGATTTAACGTAACCACAAAAAGTACACAATCCTTGCCTGCATCTCCGGGGCAATAATTACCGTTCCTACCCGAAGAGATAGTCACCGTAGTATCGGCTTTAGCCGAAAGATTAACATTGATCGTTGTTACCTGCCCCACCCCTCTTACCCATGCAAATAAAAAAAATAGTAAAAAGAGTATTTTACCTTTCATGCGGCTGGGTTTTTAGATTCATGAAGGGGTAGTGTCGACAGGGGCATGTTTGGGAATTCGTTACGTAATCGACTGCAATTTTACAAACACAATATAATTCTGTTTCCTTATACGAAAAAAAGGGAATACGGTTTCAAAAGCGGCCAAAAAAATGACCGTCTTTTTTTAATATATGATATTTCGATGATAGATATAAAATTTACCACAAATTAACTAAATCTCTTAACTTGCAATCTTAAGCAAATACAGCACTAACAAACACTTATGTGGCTGCGGTATCATTAAGAAAAGACGCATTAATTTCGTTTTAATATTTCTTAATACTTAAAAAATATCTCCCTCTTTACATCTTTCCCACCATTGCTGGCGAATTACGACTGGCTAAAGGCGCATTAAATAATATTATTCTATTTAAGCACTAATAGCCCAACCAATATACCGTTCAACCTTGCCTAAAAATGTAGCGCTCTGTCATCCACAAGTAAAAGTAGTAAACTTGGTTGACGATATTAGTCAACTAAGTTTACCTTTGTATTGTTATTTGTGAAAGAAGATGAAAGCATTAATTACTTACATACCTGTACTGGCGAGTGTTAGCAAGCACTTACCTCATTTTGATCTGCAATGGAGCAAACTCGGGCACTACATCTTTGGTGCATTACAACAGGCATTCAGAGACAATATACTGTCGGAAGTAGAGATGGAGTTTTTGCTGCTGACTTTAACCGGCTTTGTAATAACCGCAAAAGATACCATAAGCAATTATGTCGCATACGCCAAAAACACCATTAAGTAATCCAAAAGTCACAAAGATTATTATAACGTAACTGCAAATCGGGGTTAAACATCTAAACCCTTTAATGTAAAAATATCATGAAAACTACCTTTACTTATATCATTCATAAAACCACCGCCCTGCTGCTGTTGGTGTTGCTGGCAACTGCTGCCGTAGCTCAGCAAACTATAGTTAAGGGTGTAATTACCGATGCGCGCACACACGAAACAATGCCTGCCGTTACAGTAGTGTTTGATGGCACGACCATAGGCAACAGCGCCGATAACAGCGGCCACTACCATTTGGTTGGATCGGGTAATTATAACAAGATCAAGGTTTCGTTCATCGGCTATACTACCGTTGTTAAAACCATTGTTCCCGGCCAAACTCAAACTGTAAACATAGTACTTTCCGAAGACAGACATTTATTGCAGGAAGTTGCTGTAAAATCGGGCAAAAAAGCCAGGTATACCAACCGTAACAACCCGGCTGTTGAGCTTATCCGTAAGGTGATCGCTCATAAAGATGAAAACAGGCTGGAGAATTTTGATTATGCTGAGTATCAGCAATACGAAAGGATCAATATCTCGCTGAGCGATTTGTCGGAGAAATTCAAGAACAAACGCATATTCAAGAACTATCAGTTTTTGTTTTCTGAACAGGATTCGGACGCGATAGGCGGCAAGAATTTGTTACCTATTTATATGGAAGAAAAGCTCTCGGATAATTACTTCCGCAAGTCGCCTTTTACAAAAAAACAGGTAATACAAGCACATAAACAGGTTAAATATGACGAGCGCTTTGTAGATAACGATGGCCTGCAAACTTATTTCAACCGCATGTACATGGATATTGATATCTATGACAATAATATCGACCTTTTGAATAACCAACTGCTAAGCCCTATCGCCGATGCAGCGCCAACTTTCTATAAATTTTTTATTACCGATACCATTAAAGATGTTAGTCCGCAACTGATCGAGCTAAGCTTTACACCGCGCAATACTACTGATATGCTTTTTGAAGGTAAGATATACATTACCCAGGATGGCAATTACGCAGTTCAAAAAGCATTGTTGAGCGTTAATAAAAACATCAATCTGAATTTTGTGCGCCAGATGCAGAGCACCCTGGCTTTTGAAAAGACTGACGGCGGAAAGTACCGTTTAAGCCAGAGCGATTTGAAAATAGACTTCGGCCTGAACAAGAATAAAGGCGGCGGCATTTATGGTGAGCGTGTGGTGATTATGAACAACTTTGTTGCCAACCAACCACGATTCCCTGAAACCTACAATGGCCCGGCACAAATGATCGCTTTTAATGCAACCGACAAAGGCGACGAATTTTGGAAAGCCAACCGCCCGGATACATTGAAAGCACAATATGCCAATGTGTATAAAAACATTGATAGCCTGCAAACCATACCATCGTTTAAACGCACAATGGATCTGGTGACGCTGTTTATTGCCGGCTATAAAAACTTCGGGCCGTTTGAAATGGGCCCGGTAAACACGTTCTATAATTACAACCCTGTTGAAGGCTTGAGATTACGCTTTGGCGGCCGCACTACACCCGAGTTGAGCAAACGCTATTACCTGGAAACCTATGGCGCTTACGGCTTTAAAGATGAGAAGTTTAAATATTTTTTAAGCGGCACTTATTCGCTGAATAATAAGTCGATCTATTCATTTCCGCAAAACTACCTGCGTGCCAGCGTACAACACGATACCAAGATACCCGGCCTGGAATCGCAGTTTGTACAGGAGGACAACTTTTTAATGACTTTTAAACGCGGCGAGAACAACAAGTACTTGTATAACGATGTATTCAGGCTGGATTACGTGCACGAGTATTTGAACCATTTCTCGTACAAATTTGAGCTGCAAACCTGGAACCAGGCACCAGCAGGCGAACTGCTTTATCAAACCAACATTGAAACACCGATAACCAGCAAAAACATTGTAAATACACTGCAAACCACCGAGCTATCGGCAGAGTTACGTTATGCTCCGCACGAGAAATTTTATCAGGGCAAAATATACCGTACTCCTATTCCCGATAAATACCCGGTATTTACCTTGCGTTATCAGCAGGGCTTAAAAGGTTTTTTAAAGGGTGATTATAGCTACGAAAATGTGACCGGACATATTTACAAACGTTTTTATGTATCGCAGCTTGGGTTTACCGATGTTGATGCCGAAAGTGGCTATGTTTTCGGCAAAGCGCCCTTCCCACTGTTAAATATCGCTCACGCCAACCAAAGCTACGCGTTGCAGCTCGACTCGTACAACATGATGAACTACCTGGAGTTTGTGAGCGATCATTATGCCAGCGTGAATGTGGATCATCACTTTAACGGCTTTATATTTAACAAGGTGCCGGTGTTAAAGGAACTGAAATTGCGCGAAGTGATCTCATTCAAATCATTATGGGGTGGTGTAAGGGCCGAGAATAACCCGGCAAATGATCCTACCCTGTTGCAATTTCCGGTTAACAGGTATGGCGTATCAACAACCTACTCGTTGAACAACGGCCCGTATATGGAGGCCAGCGCGGGTATTGAAAACATTTTTAAAGTATTGCGACTTGATGTAGTTAAACGCCTTAATTACCTTGATCATCCGGATGCATCACAATGGGGCATCAGGGCAAGGGTATTGGTGCAGTTTTAACAGTTATTTAATTTAAATTGTTAACCTGGTTGACTATATTAGTAAACAGATAAAATCTATTAACAAAGTAATTATGGCAACGGATGAATCGAGGGTATTGTGTAAAATGCTGTATGTGCTGAAAAAGCTATCGGATGATTGGCTGTTCAGCAGGCTTTGTCACGGCGAGTGTGCCGATTTTAATAATTCGCACCTTCCTCTGCTTTTTAGCATTGGCGATGAGGGGATATCGAACAGTAAACTTGCTGCAAAATTGAACGTAAGTAAACAGGCTGCCAGCAAGGTAATTAAGGAACTGGAGGAACAAAAGCTGGTGCAAACCGAAAAAAGCGCTAACGATGCCCGCTCGTCCACCATATTTTTAACGGATGAGGGCAAGCAGTTAAGAACGCATATCAAAGCGCAGGTGATGGAAATGGAAGGCCAATACATGAAGATACTGGGCACCAAAAACTATAACATTGCCATGGATGCCATGCAAAAGATGATCGACTTCCACGAAGAGCAGGCTAAGGTAAAGTTGAATTGATCAACTCATCGACGGGAACGATATCCCTTTGATCTTTCGGAATAATTCTACGGCATACAGGTCTGTCATGCCGGCAATAAAATCCAACACGGATTGGATTCGGCTGTAATCATCTTGCTGATCGGTTAAAAACTGCTTTGGGATGAGGTTTACCAGCTTTTTATGATAACCGCTTTTATTTTGCAGATAGGCCGGGATAAACTCTTCCAGTAAACCGCCCATTATTTTATAACCGGCTACTTCTATCTGTACTACCGAACTATAATTATATATTTTCTCTACCGATATCTGACCGATCTTCTTCATTACCGAACGGAATGGTTCATCTATCTTATCGATCAGCGAGGCATTAAAATTGCCATTTAGGATAGCCTCTTCCTCGCGAAAAAACAGGTCGGAACATTGTTTAACCAGCGTATTGATGGCCCGTGCGCGCAGGTAACCTACTTTGGCATCAGTATCTTCGATAGCGGCAAGCCGTGTTGGCATTTTGGGATCATCGCAAAGCGGCAGCAATAATTCTTCTACTTCGTGATAACTCAATATTTTGAGGCGCTGCGCATCTTCCAGATCGATAATGTTATAGCAGATATCATCGGCAGCCTCAACCAGGTATACCAATGGATGGCGTTGATAAATTGGTGGTTCCTGCTGATCGCGGATCAGGCCCAATTCGGCCGCTATCTTTTCAAAACCGGGTTGTTCAGACTCAAAGAAACCGTATTTTTTGGTATTTATTCTGCTTTTATCGTGCCCCACCAATGATGAACAAGGATATTTGGCGATAGCCGCGATGGTTGAATAGGTTAGTGCAAAGCTACCTGCTCCTTTACCATTATAGGCGTGCAGTAATATACGCAGCGCATTGGCATTACCTTCAAAATTGGTCAGATCGCGCCATTGCTGCGCACTTACCTTACTCTCGTAAGCCTTGCCTGCCCCATCGGTGAAATAGTGCGAGATGGCTGATTCGCCCGAATGGCCAAAGGCAGGGTTACCCAAATCGTGCGCCAGGCAAGCCGCAGCCACAATATCTCCTATCTCGCTTAGCAAGGGGTATTTATCGTCGATATTTTTATCAAGCTTTTTATGCCGATTATAATGAATGCGGCCAAGCGAGCGGCCCACGCTGGCAACTTCTAAACTATGGGTAAGGCGGTTATGTACAAACACACTGCCCGGCAGGGGGAATACCTGCGTTTTATTTTGCAGCCTGCGGAAAGGTGACGAGAAAATTATCCGGTCGTAATCGCGCTGAAATTCCGAGCGGGCATCCTCCGGGTTTTCTACATACCTATGTTCATAGCCCCAGCGTTTCGCCGAAAGCAATTTGTACCAATCCATACGGCCAAAGATATAATAGTTTTTAAGATTTAGGCCTTACAACAGTACACCTTGCATGATGATAACCGCGATGGTAAAGTAAATGATGAGTCCGGTTACATCCACCAAAGTAGCTACGAATGGTGCAGAGGATGTAGCTGGGTCGGCGCCTAATTTTTTGAGCAACAGCGGTAACATCGAGCCGGCCAACGATCCCCAAAGAACCACGCCTATCAATGCTACCCCAACCGTAAAACCAACCAGTATCCAGTGCGGGCCATAGATGTGCGAAAAGAAGGTCCACACAAAAATTCGGAAAAAACCGATGACACCGAGCGTTACACCTAACAACAATCCCGACAGTATCTCGCGGCGCATCACCCGCCACCAATCTCCTACGGTTACCTCACCCAGGGCCATAGCCTGTATAATCAATGTTGAAGCCTGCGAACCACTGTTACCACCACTGGAAATGATTAAGGGTACAAACAAAGCCAAAACGATGGCCTTTGCCATTTCCCGTTCAAAGAAACCCATCGCGGTAGCGGTAAGCATCTCGCCTAAAAACAGGATCACCAGCCAACCTACACGTTTTTTTACGAGCTTGAACAATGGCATATCCATATAAGGCTCATCTAATGCTTCGGTACCACCTATCTTTTGGATATCCTCAGTATATTCCTCGTTGGCTATCCATAAAATATCGTCGACGGTAACAATGCCCAACAATATATTCTCATCATCGGTAACGGGCAGTGCAGTACGGTTATTCATCCTGAAAACGTTGATCGCTTCCTGCTGCGGGTCGTTTACGTTGAGGGCGATTAGCCGGTTATCCATCAGGGCACTGACCTTAGTTTCAGGGTCGGCAAGCAATACTTCCCTTATTCGTATATCGTCCACCAACACGCCATTGGTATCAATCACATACAACACATCGATGGTTTCGGAGTTTTTGCCGTATTTGCGCAGATGCTCAAGCACCCGGCTCATACTCCAGGTCTTTTTAACGGTAATATAATCGGGCGTCATTAAACGGCCCACGCTATCTTCGTTATAGCCCAATAAGGTTAATGCTTCCTTACGGTCGGCAGCGGGCAGATGTAAGATCAGGGTTTTAACAGCATCGCCATGCAGCTCACTGAAAAGAGATGTACGATCATCAGGTGGCAGCAAATTGACCAACTCGGCTATCTTAGCACCGGATAGTTTTTTGATGATGCGTTCCTGCTTGGGGAAGTCGAGGATGCGGAATACGTTTACGGCCCGGTTAGGCGATAATGTCTCGATAAACAGCGGGCCATGATCAGGAAGTTCGTCTATCAGTGCTTCAACATCCGATATATTGAGGTTGTTCAGGTGCTCCCGGAGTTGTTCGTGATCGTTGTTTTCCAGCAGCAGTTCAATTTGCTCAACCATTTCTTCTTCCATAAGCCTCGTTATTTACATAGTGTATCCTTCTGTTTACCGTGCGCAAAAGTCGGTTTATTTTTTGAGAAAGGAGAATGTAAAAGGATTTCGGATATCGGATGTGCAATTTCGGATTTATCGCCTACAGGTATCCGCTTAAAGTGCAGGGGGGGAATTGTAAGAAATTTCAAGCTGTTATATCTCTTATTCTATCATTCAATCATTATGGTGGGCGTCCCCCTACGGGTCAGGCTGTACGCTCATACGCCTTCAGGCATTAGCCGCGGCCCTACCACAAACCATTGCACGGCCGGTATCCGCTCCCATCCTTAACGCAAAACTCCCGTTTCCCAAATCACTCATTCGATCATTCAATCTTCAATCATTAAATAACAGGGGGGGAATTGTAAGAGATTTTTCGGGATATTTTTACTCAATCATTCAGTCATTAGTTTAGCCTCGCGCTATCCTTACAATATACGCATTCCTGCCTGGAAGTACAACCCTGCAGTCTACTTTTTTAGCCTGTAATACTTATAAATCTTTACGGCCGACATGATGATCATCGTGAAGAGAATTAGCCCGACCATGCCGTAAATCCAGTTAACGGCATCCTTCAAAACAGCCAGGAATACAATAGCGAAAAGGAATATGGTAGCTACCTCGTTCCAGATGCGGAGTTGGGTGGAGGTCCATTTGTAGATGCCATTGCGCATCTGTTTCATTTTGCTTTGGCAGATGTGGTGGTAGCCGATCAAACCAATCACAAAACCCAGTTTTACCTGCAGCCAATGCATCTGTAACAGGTATGGATTGATGATCACCATCGTGATGCCCGCGATGAGCGTTAACAGCATTGCCGGAGTGGTAATAATATTCATCAGTTTACGCTCCATCACCTCGAACTGAGCGGAGAGTATACGGCGTTCCTCCTCCGGTTTATCCTGCGCTTCGGTATGATAGATAAACAGGCGTACAATATAAAAAAGCCCGGCCATCCAGCTTACCACGAAGATGATATGTATTGCTTTTATGTAATCGTAATATTCGCTCATACAGCCCCCCTGCCCCCTAAAGGGGGAGTTTGCTTATCTAATTTATTTTTTATTCACCACTTGTTCCCCCTTTAGGGGGTTAGGGGGCTATTTAAACTCTTTAATCACCTCAACGGCATACTTCACGTTATCGAACGGAATATCCGGCATAATACCGTGGCCCAGGTTGAAGATGAAACCGTTTTCGTCTTTCATCCTATCGAACAAACGATAAATACGCTCTTTTATCACCTTTTTACCGGCATACAAAATATGTGGATCCAGGTTACCTTGCACAGCTACGCCTTGCGGCAGACGTTTTTTAATATCCAGCAGATCGACATTCCAATCTATCGATACTACATCCGGCTTAGCTTCGGCCATTAACGGCGCAAAAACCGAACTACCTTTGCAGAACGATATTACCGGGATATCCTTACGGTTGAGCTTACTGATGATCTCGGCAATGTAACGGTGAGAAAACTCTTTGTAATCGTCCCATGCTAAGGCCTGTGCCCAGCTATCAAATATCTGGATAGCGTTAACACCGGCAGCAATCTGTAAATTCAGATAGTCGGCAGTAACTTTAGCTATCTTAGCCAAAAGCTGATGGGCCAGTTCAGGCTCGTTGTGCAGCATCAGCTTAGTCAGCTTAAAATCTTTGGATGAGCCACCTTCTACTAAATAACTCATTACCGTAAAAGGCGCGCCTGCAAAGCCAATTAACGGGATGCTACCATTGAGGCGTTGCTGTATCACTTTAATGGCATCGGCAACATATTGTAGTTTATCGTTAACGTCTGTTTCCAAAGCGTCCACATCCTTTTGGGTACGTACCGGGTTAGCAAATTTGGGGCCTACGTTGGCGCCAAAACTCAGGTCGCCGCCCATAGCCTCGCCGGTAACTAAAATGTCTGAAAATAAAATGGCGGCGTCGATACCCAGCAAGTCGACCGGTAACATGGTTACATCGGCAGCCAGCTCGGGTGTTTTGCACATCTCCAAAAACGAATACTTGTTTTTAATGTCCCAGTATTCTTTCATAAACCGGCCTGCCTGGCGCATCATCCACACGGGCGGGCGTTCGGTTTTTTCAGAAAATGCGGCTTTTATAAATAACGAATCCTTCATATAAATTTGGGCGCAAAGCTATGCATTTGCTTTGCGGGTTTGTAATTCTTTTTGCAGCTTCTGTATCACTTCCTTCATTTTGCTGCCTATCTTTTCTTCATCGCGGGTAGCCAGTTTCAGGTAAGCCTCGGCTTTGTCGAAATTGCCTTTACGGATACTGATGTTAGCCACATGCGCCAGCGCGGCCACATGGTCATTATTATTTCTCAATGGAAACTGTGCAGCTATTTCATAATGTTTCTCAGCCCCATCATAATCGTTACGTTTAAGGCAGATACCTCCCAGCATAAATTCGTAAAAACCACGGCGGTTACGGCTTAGCCAATCGGGCTTATATACCTGGTTCAACAACGTTTCGGCTTTTTCGTAATTTTTTACGTGGTAAAGCTTTGCAGCCAAAATAACCGTGCCGCTTTTAAAGTAATCCCAGATAATCAGCGCTATCAGCAATACAACCACGTACAAAAGTTGGTAGCTATGCTCGTACATAAAGAAAACTAACAACAAGCCGAACAGGCCCAATACTGCTAAACGTGCCTGGTTTGTAAACATTAATTAGTGCTGATTATCGGTAAACTTGTAACCTACACCACGGATGGAATGAAAATATACCGGGTTTTTAGGATCGGGTTCGAAATACTTACGGAAGGTCAAGATAAAGTTATCGATAGTACGGGTTGACGGATAAACATCATAGTTCCACACTGTTTCCAATATCTGCTCGCGCGATACGGCGTCGTTGCGGCGTTCTATCAGAAGCTTCAACAGCATGGTTTCCTTTTTGGTTAAAGGTGTGATGCTGCCATCGGCGTTCACCAGTTCGAACGAATTGAAATGGATGGTTTTATCTCCTATTTTGTAGCTATTAAACTCTTTCAGGTCGTCTCCCTTTAAACCGCGTTTCACCAGATTGTTAACCCGCAGGATCAGTTCTTCCAGATTAAAAGGTTTGGTGAGATAATCGTCGGCGCCTTTTTTCAGGCCAGCAATTTTATCTTCGTTGGTGTTTTTGGCGGTCAGGAACATGATGGGTACCTCCGAGTTTTCCAAACGGATGGTTTCGGCAACCACAAAGCCATCTATCTCAGGCATCATTACGTCCAGAATCACCAGGTTAAAACGCTCCTCTTTAAATATTTGCAGCGCTTTTTTACCGTTATTGGCGGTTGATACTTTATAACCCTCCAGTTCGAGGTTTAATTTGATAGCTTCCAATAAATGCTCTTCATCTTCGGCCAGTAAAATGCGTTTTTTGCTTTGCATGTTGTTAAGGTTTGAATGTTAAAATTTATCCGAACACAACCTCAAAAATACTTCCCTTCGGCCGGTTGTCGCGGACGTTGATCGTGGCATCGTGCTTGTCTAAAACGTGTTTAACAATAAACAGGCCAAGCCCGGTGCCTTTGGTATTGCGGGTATCTTCATTGCCTACCCGGTAAAATTTATCAAATATGTGCGCTTTTTCTGAGTCGGCTATGCCTATACCCTTATCGGCCACGCTTAAATGTACTTCTTCGCCTTTTTTAAACAACTTCACATCCACAGTTTCGCATGGGGCCGAGTATTTAACGGCATTTTCAATCAGATTGTTCACTACCGATGTCAGCGTGAATTTATCGCCCATAATTTCGACCTGCGGTTCAATTTCAGCGTTGATGATCTGCTGCATATTATCGCACTTGTTAATTTGCAGGCGATTAACCACGCCATCCACCAGTAACGACAGATTTACCTTTTCTTTAGGGAAAGTATACGTCTGTCCGTCGATCTTGGTGGCCATCAGCATGTTTTCAACCAGGTCGTCTAAGCGTTCAATATCCTGTAAACATTTATCCAGAAAATTATGGCGTTGCGCCGGAGTCAATTCGCGCTTTTGCATGGTCTGCAAAAACAACTTGATCGAGGCCAGCGGTGATTTTAGCTCGTGTGTAACCGAGAGTAAAAAGTTTTTTTGCCTTTGGCGCAATTGTATCTCTTTATTGATGGACCGGTGCAGGCTGATAGCGCCCAGGATAAGGATGAACACGAAAACCGATAGTTCGCCGCAGATCATGCCCAACTTGTGCGGCCTTGCCGGAACGAGCATCACACCCCACCAAAACAATTGTGCCAAAGCGTAGGTGATCAGTACATAAAAAATTACAAAAGGCCTTTTCATGGTTTATTTGCTGAAGACAACGTCTAAACTTTCAAATATAGCTCTTTTAGCTTTCTCTAACTCAACCTTGTTATGTGCCGATGATATAAAGCCAACTTCATAACCCGACGGACCTAAGTATACGCCGCGGTTCAACAACTCGCGGTGTAGCACTTTAAATTTCTCCATGCTGGTCGGATCGATCTCTTCGGCTTTACGCACGGCTTCCTGATCGGTAAATGCAAACCAAAAGATGGAACCGATATAGAATACCTTGAATTTATAATTGCGCGCGCTGGCAAAGCGTTGTATCGATTGTACAAACTCTTCGGTCTTACCATTCAGATCGCGGTAAAAGCCCATACGTGCCAGCTCGGTCAATTGCGCAATACCGGCCGACATAGCTACCGGGTTGCCTGATAATGTGCCACCTTGATAAACACTGCCGTCAGGCGAAACATGCGCCATAATCTCTTTAGATGCGCCGTAGCAGCCCACAGGTAAACCACCGCCGATGATCTTACCATAAGTTACCATGTCCGGTTTGATCTGGTAATAACCTGCAGCGCCTTCAAAACCGATACGGAAGCCTGAGATCACTTCATCAAAAATTAATAACGTACCATTCTGGGTACATATATCGCGTAAAAACTGTAAATATTCTTTATCCTGCAACAGCAAGCCGTTGTTGGCCGGTATTGGTTCGATGATAACAGCGGCTATCTGATCCTTAAAATCGGCGAAGGCTGTTTTTAATGCTTCGCGATCGTTTAAAGAAACAACAATGGTTTCGTTAACAAAACCTTTAGGCACGCCTGCAGATGAAGTTTCGCCGAAGGTGACCAGGCCTGAGCCAGCCTTTACCAGCAAAGCGTCGGTATGGCCATGATAGCAGCCTTCAAATTTGATGATCTTATCGCGTTTGGTATAGCCGCGGGCCACGCGTATGGCCGACATCACGGCCTCGGTACCCGAGCTTACAAAGCGCAGTTTTTCGACGTATTTATTGTTTTTAAGGATGAGCTCGGCTAACTCATTTTCCAAAGCCGTAGGCGCACCGAACGACATACCGTTCTGCATCGTTGCGATCACGCTTTCGCGAACCTTGGCATGGTTGTGCCCCAGGATCAACGGCCCCCACGAGCAGCAAAAATCGATAAACTGGTTATCATCTTCATCCCATATATGGCAGCCATCGCCTTTTTTGATAAACAGTGGTGTACCGTAAACCGATTTAAAGGCCCTCACCGGCGAGTTTACCCCGCCCGGGAAATAGGTTTTGGCTTTCTCATAAAACCCGGCAGATTTCTCCCTGCTGATATCCGGCTTGCCCACGGTGCTTACCGGCACATCGCCCTCATTACCTGAAAATATTTTTTTTATTGAATCGAACATATCGTTAAGTCAAAAATTAAAATTCAAAATTCAAAACGACCGGTCATTCTTTGACTTTTTACCTTTGAATTTTACCTTACTCAAAGCCACCCCTTCTCCAATACTTCTTTAGCATGATAGGTCAGTATCGCGGTTGCCCCAGCCCGGCGGATGCTCATCAACACTTCCATGGTGCTGCGGCGCTCATCCAGCCAGCCGCGTTGCACGGCTGCCTTTAGCATGGCATATTCGCCGCTTACATTATAGGCAGCTATCGGTAGTTCGGTATTATCTTTTAACAGTTTAATCACATCCAGGTAAGCCAATGCGGGCTTTACCATTAAAAAGTCGGCGCCTTCGCTTTCGTCCAGGTCGGCTTCAATTAATGCTTCGCGCTGGTTAGCCGGGTTCATCTGGTACGTTTTTTTATCGCCGAATTTCGGCGCCGAATCCAGCGCATCGCGGAACGGGCCGTAAAAAGCGCTGGCATATTTTGCCGTGTACGACATGATGGACACATTGGTAAACTTGTTATCATCCAGCACCTGCCTGATGTAGCCTACCCGGCCGTCCATCATATCGGATGGCGCCACGATATCGGCGCCAGCCTGCGCATGCGCCAAAGCCATTTTGCCTAATATCCCGAGCGTTTCATCATTCAGTATCTCGCCGTTCTCAACCAAGCCGTCGTGGCCGTCGCTGCTGTAAGGATCCATCGCTACGTCGGTTATCACACACACTTCGGGGAAGTTGTTTTTCACCTCGCGGATGGCGCGCAGGTACAAACTTTCGTCGCGGTGGCTTTCTGTAGCATATTTGTCCTTCAGCGATTCTTCGATGTTTGGAAACAAATCGAACGACTTTAAACCCAGTTTGGCGCAGGCCTCAACTTCGCGCAGCAGGTTATCTATCGAGTGGCGGTAAATGCCGGGCATAGATGCCACTTCAGTCTTTACATTTTTGCCTTCAACAATAAACAGTGGGAAAATCAGATTAGCCGGGCTAATATATGTTTCCTGCACCATTTGGCGTATCACTTCACTTTTACGGTTTCTGCGTGGTCGTTGTAACATTTCAGTCAATGGTCATTGGTCAATAGTCGTTTGACTATGGTTTTTATTTATCATCGTGGCAGAACTACTCACTGCTCACTATTCACAACTCACTTATCTATTCCAAACACCGCTTCTGCCAACCCCACCTCATCGGGCGAGAATGGCAAAATATATTTCACCCCCATCTCGTCAAACTTTTTGCCGGTTGATTTACCGATGGCAACTACTTTTTGATAAGGTTCCAGCAGGTTATCGGCAAAATAAGCGTCGACGTTTGACGGGCTGGTAAATACCAATATTTCGGCATTAGATGCTTCTACATCATCCTTCAGCACGGTTTCGTAAACCGGCAAGTCGATGAGCTTCGTATCGGCTGATAATCCCTGATGGATGCTGCGCATCGGATTCTCGGCTCCCGGAAAAAGCACTGTAGTGCCATTGGCCAGTTGTGCGAAATCGCTTGCCACATCGGCAGTATCCACCCCTTCGCCGGTATAATCGGCAAAGTGGCCGTTGCGACGCAGGGTATCTTCGGAGCCGCTGCCCATTACGCCGAATTTTACTTTTTTCGGGAACGATGGTTTCAGATCGAAGAAATATTCAACTGCATTTTTACTGGTGAAAAATATCCAGTCGACATTTTTCAGAATATATGGATCGAGCGTGGTGATCACCGGTACGGTACGTATCAGCGAACGGGCCTCAACTTCCGCTCCCAGCTCCTCCATCGCCCTGCGGAAATAGCTGTATTCAGTCAAATCGCGCGAAATAAATACCGACTTGGCAAACTGCCGGTCCGGATTAAAATAGGACACGATCTTTTCGGGCAAACCTTCTGCTGTTTTCGTTTCTAAAAACAATCTGTTTGGAAATGCATCGCCCTCATCGGCCTTCGAGGTAAACACCTGGAATACGCCGTCGTGCCTGCGGCAGTAACAACCTAAAGGTAAATGGCAGCCACCACCAAACAGTTGCAACGTACGGCGTTCAACGGCCAGTTCTTCGGCAACATCTGCATGATGTAGTATCTGTAAGGCTTCGAATAATTCAGCGTCATTCTCACGTGTCTGTATAGCAAGCACGCCTTGCGCGGGAGCAGGTATTAATTCGGTTGGATATAAAGTTTCGACATAAAACTCATCCAGATCAAGCCCCAAACGTGATACGCCGGCTTTGGCAATCATAATGGCATCGTACTGCTCGTTACGCAGTTTGTTGATGCGGGTTGGCACGTTTCCACGAAGGTCTTCGATCTCGAGATCCGGCCTTAAAGCCAACAATTGCGCTTTACGGCGGTTAGACGATGTTCCTACAATACCACCATATTTTACAGAAAGCTTTTGATGTACATCAACGCAGTCTTTCAGTATCAATAACAACTCGGATGGGTCTTCCCTTTCGGATACGGCGGCTATCATTAGCCCGGGCGGGTTTTCGGTTGGCAGGTCTTTATGCGAGTGCACGGCCAGATCGATAGTGCCGGCCAGCAACTCTTCTTCCAGTTCTTTGGTAAAAAAGCCCTTGCCTTCCAGTTTATCAAAACTTAAGTGAAGGATACGGTCGCCCTGGGTTTTAATGATCTTCAGTTCGGCTTCGATATTATTCTTCGCCAGTTCATCTTTAACAAAGTTAGCCTGCCATAAAGCAAGCTCGCTGCCGCGTGTGCCAATTACCAGTTTTCTGTCCAAAGGGTTCATCTATTAATGCCCAAAAATAATTTTAAAATGTGGCTAAGCGTAATTTTTATTTGAATATGATGATCAATTGACCTAAAATTTATTTTGAACAAACCAGGCATTGTTTTATTTGCTGCGCTGGATGTTTACAGGCGGATGATGGTTAAATATCAAACCCAACAAGCGGAAGAAGTGTTGGCGGGCGTTTAATTCTCTGCGTTCACAAAGATCTCTTTGGCCATTACCATGGGCACACTGATGTACTTCTTCTCCATGTAATCCATGATCTTGTTGAGCACTTCGCGCGATTGTGGATCGAGCGCCTGCAGTTCATCTGCAAATACCGAGTTAACGGCTTTATTGCGAATCTCTTTGATCTTTACAGGCACTTCGCGCATGGCCACTTCAATACGGCGTTGTTTTAGCTCGGGGATAAACTCCTGGATGTTATCCTGGATGATCTTTTCGGCATGCACCAGTTCCTGGTAGCGCTCCTGCAGGTTGTTTTTAGCCAGTTCGTTCAGCGAGTGCACTTCGATAAAGTGTACCGGAAATTGCTCCAATACAGCAGGGTCGGTATCGTTAGGAATAGCCAGGTCGACTATCGTTTTTTTATTGGTTTCGCCGTTAAGCAGCGTTTTATAAAGTTCGGGCGTGATGATCGGTTGTGTGGCCGATGTACAGGTAATGATCACATCAAACCCCTGGTTGTAGTTTTTCAACTCATCCAGGCCAAAAGCTTCACCGCCTAAATCAGCAGCCAGTTGTTGAGCTTTTGACAGCGTACGGTTAAATACCGAGAAATTTGAAAATTTATGCTTTTGAAGATATTTGGAGATGTTGCGATTGGTTTCTCCGGCGCCGATAATGAGTATCCGGGCGTTTGAGCAGAGCTTGAGGTCTTTTAATTTGCGGTAGGCTAATGATACTACCGAAATAGGTTTTCGCGAAATGTGCGTATTTGTATAAACCTCTTTCGCTGTTTTGACCACCCTGTTCATCACCATTCGCAGATGGTCGCCGGTAAGGCCGGCTTCTTTACAACTTTCGTAGGCTTTACGCACCTGGGCCAGTATTTCTTTTTCACCCACGATCAAACTTTCCAGCGAGCACGACATTCTCAGCAGGTGGTTTAAAGCCTCTTCGTCATTGTAAATTGAAACGCCGTCCATAAAAGCGCCCATGTAATGGCTGCACAGCCCCATTTGCAGTGCCTCAATAAACTTGCGGGTAAATTCCTTATCAACCGGCTGCGACGTAGCCATCACAAACTCAACCCTGTTACAGGTAGCCAGGTAAAATATCTCGGGAATTTGAAACGCGGTTTTAACTTGTTGAAGTTTATCAGTCAAATTTTCCTCACAGATAACCAACTTGCCCAGCTCCTTCAGTTCGATCTGTTTGTGCGTAAAAGCTATGATCTTTAAATACTTCAATTTCGTTTAAATAATACCTCGACAAAAGTAATATCCTTGCATGGATGCAATGTCAACACTTTGTCAAACAAACCTAATTTAGAATGGTTATAAATTGATATTTCGGGCTATTTTTAACCATATTGTGATCAATATCACATTTATAAAACCACATTGATCATTGCAAATGTCAAAACTAGATTTGCAATGGCGATTTTAATAAAAATGCTTAAAAATTAAACCTCGTTTTCAAGTTTTATTTACATCCTCGCAATGTATACGGGTGCGAACCAAAGCGGGTTGCCAGTAAAACGGACTGGTTATTTTACGCTAAGGCTTTCTTACTGCTAACAGCCTGAACCAGAAAAAATAAACCTATAGCCACTACACCAGCCACGGCTTCGGTATACAACATACCGTTGGCGCCGTGCCAATGCTTATATCCATAACCTTCAAAGGCGATCATTGCAGCTATGGGAATGTTTGACAGCGCAGTAAACATGCTCACCTTTGTGCCGGCCGCGCCTTTACCAATGGCTTCGAGAACGAAGGCGGTATAGCCTGCATAAGCAAGCCCGGTAGTTGCCGCGTATATCGATACCCAGAGCATATACATATTTTCGGTATGCGGTGTAAAGGCCATGGCCAAAACGCACACTACCTGCAACAGGCCGAAGATAATATAAGCCATTTTACGATCGATGATATCGCATATCCAGCCGCCGGTCATGCAGCCCAATGCAGTAATAATGCCACTGCCCAGGCCGACAACCAAAGCAACGGTGTCGGCACTTGCATGCCAATCGATGCCAACCGGAGACCATAAATTTGATGCCGCACCTGTACCAATAGGCAACAGACATAAAAACAGCGCCATGTACCCAGCCCGCGACAGGATCATGCTCCATACATCTTTAAGCAGGTTAACAAATGAGCGTTTAATGCTTTCGACTCGTACTGTTACTGCAGGCTCTTTCACAAAAAACAACATCAAGGAAGACATGCAGCAAATTGCCCCGGTTATTAAAGGCGATTGCCAGAAATTATGCAAATGCCCTGCCAGGTAAAGCGCACCACCGCCGCCCAGGGCTGCGCTGCCTAAATTACCTGCCTGTAAAAAACCGGCAGCACGCCCTTTTTTGTCTTCGGGGGTATCGTAAGCCATGATGCTGTTAGTAGCAATATTAACAAACGTGGCCGCAAATGAGGCCAGTAAAATAACCGGAATTAAAAATGGTAAGCTACTTGCTTTAGCCGGTAGCAAGCCGGTAGCGATAATACTTCCGCCCGAAACCAAAGTTGCCAGCACATGCCATTTTTTTACTGATAAAGTGGTATCGACAAAAGGAGCCCACAAAAACGAACAAATAGCCGGTAAGAAACTGGCCGCCGATACGATGGAGATATTATCGATCGGTATACCCGCCCTGGAATACACATAAGCCAGCGTTACGGTGATATATCCGCTTACTATACCATAGGGCATTATTAAAAACATAAAGGCTATGGGGTGTGCGTATTTGTGATCTGGCGGGTTGGTATTGAGGACTTTCTCCATGCTGTTTTACCGGGATATAAAAGGTAAATATAAATGATAAATATAAACGCCGGTTATGCCTGAAGCTTTTTATATTTAACATGTTTTTGATACATGATTATTACCCACATTAAACCAAACCGCAGGTTACGGCTGCGCATATTGGCCACCATTATCGATATGACTATATGGTCGATCATCTTTTGGGTTTATATTACAGTTTATACAACATATATCGCATCGCCCCGGGCAGATGGCGGTTATGATATGAGCTGGCGGTTCGTACTATCGATAATATTGGGCTGGATAATTTACTTTCCGTTAACCGAAGCGGCAAACGGCGCAACGCCGGGCCATGATATGCTCAAACTTAAGGTGATTAAAGACGACGGTGGAAAAGTTACCTTTGCAGACGCTTTAAAAAGACGGGCCTGCGACCCGCTCGATATATGCCTTTGGGGGATGCCAGCGCTGGTGCTGATCGCCAAAACGCCAAAACATCAACGGATCGGCGATATTGTAGCAGGTACCCGGGTTGTAAAAAAAAGCGATATTATTTTGGAAGAAGTTAATTTCAGATGATCAAAAAAGAAACCTACACTATACCCGGCGCCAAAGGGCGCAATATGCTGGCCGATCTTACCTTTAACGATGCCGATCCTGCCGCGCCGATGGTGATCTTTGTACATGGCTTTAAAGGTTTTAAGGATTGGGGTGCGCATAACCTGGTGGCACATTATTTCGCTGAAAATGGTTTTACGTTTCTCAAATTCAACTTTTCGCATAACGGTACCACAATCGATAAACCTACCGAATTTACTGACCTGATCGCTTTCGCGGATAATACTTTTTCGATCGAGCTGGAAGATTTGAAATACATCATCGATTTTGCCTGTAGCGGTTCGGCTTTCCCGGCTGCCAGGCGGGTATCACTTATAGGCCACAGCATGGGCGGCGGTATCAGCATCATTACCGCAGCTAACGATAAGCGGGTTGAAAAGCTAATTACTTTTGCATCCATTTCAGGCTTCCGTAAGCTATGGCCGCGCGAGGTTGAGCGGCAATGGCGCATACAAGGCATCCGTTATATCGAAAACGCACGCACCGGACAGCAAATGCCTTTAAAGGTAAGCTTACTGGATGATCTGGACCACCATGTCATCAAACTTAACATTACCGGCAAAGCTACATATATCACCCAGTCCTGGCTCATTACCCATGGCGACGCCGACCAAAGTGTACCCATTAAACATGCCGAAGAATTGAAAGCGGCACAACCAAACGCACAATTAATGATGCTGCATGGTGCCGACCATGTTTACGGTGCCTCGCACCCCTATCCTGGTGAAACATTGCCTGAGCATCTAGCGATGTTTTGCGATGAGGCGGTTAGATTTTTAAAAGGATAATTAATTTTATATTATTACCCGAAATATTCTTCATATTCAGAATGAAAAAAATAGTATATCACATCATCGCGTCCTTAATACTAATGTTTGTTGCAGGTTGCAAAAAGAATAATGGTACAACACCAGCACCTGTTTACCTGCCCGGTGTTATTAAGGTAACCGCAAACGGCGTGGTAACTGATAGCACAGTTTATAAATATGATGACCAAAACAGACTTATTGAAAGGCTTGATGCGCCAAATTTAAATAGCGATTATAAGTTCACATACGATGCTAACGATCGTTTAACCGAAATTGATGTTTATTGGAGTGGTACATCTTCTGAAAAAAGAATTTACACCTACGGCACCGGGGTAGTCACTGAGCAGGTTAGCGGATATCGTAACGGCATATTGGCGGGGACAGAAACAATTACATACACGTTAAACCCGGTTCAAAAAGTTACCAGGATGGATATTTCACCCAGTGGGGAACATGATATATATACTTATGATGCCGGGGGTAATGTGGCTACTTTTGATCAATACAGCGGTAATAATCCATCAGTACCAGGCAACGCGTTTGTTTATAGTTACGATATACAAAAAAATCCATTCTTAAATGTAAAAGGCGATATATCAGTTTTTGACCCAGCGTTTAGTTCCTCCAATAATATCATTAAACTGACACAAACGACGACTAACCCGGCGAATACCAATGTTCACTACGTTTACAACACCACTTCCACATATGCGTATAATGCAGATGGTTACCCCACTAGCCGAACAGATATTATAACTGGTACGACTGATCCACATATAGCTGTTACTTATACGTATATCATCAAATAATCAACACATCATAAATTCCGTATCCGCCCACCGGTAGTTGTCAATTAAAACCCAAACCCGTCAGCCTTAAGCTTCTTTTGCACATCCTGCTTATAATTACGCCCAATGGGTAACTCATGTTTATCGATCTCGATACTACTTGAGTAAAAAGCCGTGATCTTGCCGATGGCGACTATAAACGAGCGGTGTATCCTTACAAAATCCTTTTCGGGCAGCATTTCTTCCAGCAGGCTGATCTTTTGCTTGGTGATATATACCTGATCTTTGATCACTACCTTTACATAATCGCGAAGGCTCTCGATCCATAAAATGTCTTTCACATTCACCTTGATGGTTTTACGTTCTACTTTCAGGTATAAAAAAGTTTCACGATCACTCACCGGACTTTCGTGTACTAACGCGGAGTTGCTTCTTTGCTCATTCAACTGATATATTTTGTCAATCGCTCTGAAAAAGCGTTCGAACGATATAGGCTTCAACAGGTAATCCACAGCATTCAATTCAAAAGCATCAATGGCGTATTCGCTGTAAGCGGTAGTGAATATTACTTTGGGCGCATTCTTCAGGTTTTTCAGAAAATCAGTACCCAGCATACCGGGCATTTTAATATCCAGAAACATCAGGTCGACGCTTTTTTGTTGCAATAACTGAAAAGCTTGTATAGCATCATTACATCTGCCAACCACATCAAACTGCGCAAATTTTTCTAAATGATTTTCAATCACCTCGATGGCATGGGGTTCGTCGTCAACTATCAGCGTTCGTATCTTCATGTGGTAACCAGGGGTTTTGTCGTCTTTTGCGAGTCGGTTTCAACATCTAATTCCAGCACAGCTAAAAAAACTTCGTCTTCATCCATAATTCGCAGTTGATGTGATGCCGGATAAATCAGTTCGAGGCGGGTTTTAATATTTTGTAAGCCAATGTTGCCGCGGTGTTTGTCATCATCACCATTAATGGCATCGGGCTTACTGTTTGATATTTTAAACTTAAGCCTGTTACCAATTACTTCCAGATTGATATTGATCCAGCTTTCGCCCACTTGTTCGCTTGTGCCATGTTTAAAAGCATTCTCTACCAGGGGAAGTAACATCAGCGGAGCGATCAGTTTATCATCAAGTTTACCTTTAATGGTAAAGTTTACGTCGAGCCTGTCCTCATACCTGATCTTCTCCAGGCCTATATAATGTTGTAACATCAACACCTCTTTTTCAAGGCTTACTTTGTCGGCATTGCATTCGTACAACATATATCGCAGCATGTCCGACAGGCCAACCACTACTCCCGGCGCCTTTGGCGAATTATTCAGCGTAAGCGCATACAAATTATTTAGTGTGTTAAATAAAAAATGTGGGTGTACCTGTGCTTTCAAAGCCTTAAGCTCTGCTTGAAGTGCTGCCTGTCTGCGTTCGTACCAAAGCTTGAACAGCTTAATCCCCAAAGCTATCCAAACCATCATATTGGTAACCTTGATCGAGTTAGCAAAGTTAAACGGGATGAAGAGCCTCGTCCAAAAACTAAGTTTGCTTTCGGCGATATAATCCCAATCTACATTTTTATCATGTGCCATAATGTAGGGATCACTGATCAGGATATCCACTACCCTGCCCAACAACGCTGCCGTACAGGCCAGCATCACCATTAATCCCGCAAAAGCTATATAACGTGCCTTGATAAGATATCTGGGAATCAACCAGTAAGCTACCGCGTAAAAATAGCTCATATGCACGGGCATGTAAAATATACTGTTATGCGCGGCTATGCTAAAACTGCTTTTTACCGAGTACATAAGTACGAAGAAAAGGTAGATCGACACCCAGAACAGCACATGAGCAGCTATCCGGCTCACCCTCACACCCATAAATTCAGTCTGCATATTCATTCTGCTAAATTACGCTATATCAGATAAATTAACATCCAGAGGATATCGACCGGCGACGAACGACATCTTAGCGAACACAAACAACTCTCCGGTTACCAATTACGGCGCAAATAAACCTATTAACGGTACTCTCCGATAAAGAAACACTGTTTATCGCTGTAACCATTTCGAGTGTCGGCAGTATTATAAAGTGTATTCAGGGCGATATATTTTTGATCTGTCAAACAAATACAATACAAAACTTTAATAGATAAATGTCATGAAAAAAGCCTTATTCATATTAGCATTAGTGATTGCATGTCAATTGGCCAATGCGCAAAAAATACCTACCAGCGACAACGGTTATTGGGTAGTAGAAAACAATAAAAAAGCGCCAAAAGAAAGCATTGTAAGATTTTACAACCTGAACAACGAACTGATTTACCAGGAAATAGTAAGCGGTAAAAAATTGCGTATCAATAACAATCGCACCCGTGCCATTTTAAACAACACCTTACAGATAGCGTTGGATGGCAAAAAACATAACGAGCCTATACTCGCTATGCAACTACCAAGATAATGAAGTCAAAACATGCTTGCTTAGTTGAACATCCCCGTGCATTTTCATGCCGGGGATTTTTTATAACACTGGTTCTATCCAGTTGCCGTCGGTTTTAATGATATCTATCAGGTGATCTAAAGCGTTGCTCGAGCTTACATTTTTCTCTACCACTTCTTTACCGCGGTACAGGGTAACTTTATCGGGCCCTGCGCCTACGTAGCCGTAATCAGCATCGGCCATTTCGCCTGGTCCGTTTACAATACAACCCATAATGCCAATTTTTAGGCCCTTAAGATGCGATGTGCGGCTGCGGATCATCTGTGTGGTTTCCTGCAGGTCAAACAAAGTACGGCCGCAGCTTGGGCACGATATATACTCGGTTTTGGATATACGCGAGCGTGTTGCCTGTAAAATACCAAAAGCAGTAGAAGTAATTATTTTGGTTGGGATTGCCGGCGCATCTATCCATATACCATCGCCATAGCCATCAACCAGTAATGCGCCCATATCGGTAGCGGCATAGAGTTGCAGTTTAGAGTAAGGTTCTTCGCTGCTGGTGATATCGCCGGTTTTGGTCAGGTCGAAATAGTTGGCCGGATAGCTGCGTTTAATGATCACCGGTACATCCAAACCCAGTTCCTCCATCCTGAAAAAGAAAGAGCGCTGGTCGGCCATGCCGTTTGCCGCGTCGGTTTCTAAAATAAACAGTAAAGTTTTATCCAGCGGAAGCGAAGCAAAGTCATCGCCATCAATATCGCCTGCTTTAACACGAACCAGATTTAAAGCATGGTCGCGATGGGTTGCATTTACATATTCGGCCAAACCATAAACCGGGTGGCAGTTGGTTTTGCTGCTAAGCTTTTGCCAGGTGCTGTAATTATATAATTGTTTGAGATTGCCCGGAAAGCTGAACGATGGCAACTCATCGCCAAGATAAACAAAATCCACCGATTGCTCGGCCATGTTGTATTTATCAAGTAAGGCGTTGTACAGGTAACCGGCATTATTCAGCACCGATGGATCCTTCAAATTTGCCGCCGACAGGTCCACCACCACCCTCGGCACCATATGCCCGCCGATAAAGGCGTTTGCTTCGTAGGTTTCGCGTTTTTTGTATTCGTATGGGTTGTGGATTGTCAGTTGTGGGTTGTCAGTTGTGAGTTCAATTTCTTGATTATTCACATCATTGTTTGTTTTCAATTGTGTGAATGAACTCGCTAAAGCTCGGTTCTTGACTCTTGATTCTTGATTCCTGATCGCGTAGCGATCAACCAATGCCTGCGCTACCGGTATTTCATATTCCGGTTCTTCGGTTAACGATACCCGTACGGTATCGCCCAGGCCATCTTCCAGCAAAGTGCCAATACCTACGGCCGATTTGATACGCCCGTCTTCGCCATCGCCGGCTTCGGTAACGCCAAGGTGCAAAGGGTAATTCATGCCTTCGGCAACCATAGTTTCAACCAGCATACGGTAAGCCTGCACCATTACCTGCGGATTGCTCGATTTCATGCTGATAACGAGGTTATAATAATTCATATCCTCGCACATGCGGATAAACTCCATTGCCGACTCCACCATGCCGCGCGGGGTATCGCCGTACTGGCTCATTATCCTGTCGCTTAACGAACCATGATTGGTGCCTATGCGCATGGCTGTACCGTACTCTTTACAAACAGCCACCAAGGGCGCAAATTTTTTGTAGATCCTGTCAAGCTCAGCCTGATATTCTGATGGTGTATAGGTCAGCTGGTCGAATTTCTTTTTATCAGCATAATTGCCCGGGTTAACACGCACCTTTTCAACTATACGGGCGGCAACTTCGGCAGCGTTGGGTGTAAAATGGATATCGGCTACCAAAGGCGTGGTATAGCCACGGGCGCGCAATTGTTTTTTTATTTCGGCCAGATTTTGGGCCTCTTTGATGCTGGGCGCAGTAATACGCACATATTCGCAACCGGCCTCAATCATACGGATACTTTGCTCCACCGTCCCGATAGTATCCAGGGTGTTGGTGGTGGTCATGCTTTGTATGCGGATAGGGTTGTTGCCACCCATCGGCACATCGCCAATATTAACCTCGCGGGTTACAAAACGCGAATAGCTTGTTAACGAGTTACAGTAACGCCCCTTTAAAGTTTTTATCGCTTCAGCATCCATAATACAAAGGTAAGTATTAGCAGCCTATCCAGTAAAGGGGATATAAGTTTTATTTGCCCGGATGTTGTTTTACTATTTATCGCGGCGCCACATCGGTATAGGTTGTACCGATCCGGAGCTTTGTTACATAATTGGTTATGGTATAGGCATCGCCTCCGTATACGCCCCATTTAGGGTCGCATCGGTCGGCATCAAACGTGCGGCAATAATACCGGGTTGAACTGCCCGCAAGCTGTTGCTGCACCCCGTTATACCAAAATTCTACAAAGCCTGTCGCCGCGTCGCGCGATATTTTAAGGTGAAGCACATAATCGTTCCAAACATTGCGCTTTAAGGGTATTGCCCATATACCTATGTGTACTTTTTTAGGCGTAGCATACTGAAGCTGAATTTCGCCGGTGCTTAGGGTTTTAAAAACCAGGGGGAAATTCTGATACATATCATTACCATAAGCCTTCCACTGAAAAACGGCAAAGGTTGGCGCATTTTCGGGTATATCCAGTTTTGAGCGCCAGCCAATATAAATATCATCACCTTCAACGGCCGTAAAATCGCGGGCTGCATGCACTTCCGTGCGATGGTTTTTTACAGGTTTATATAGCTTCCAAACTTTACCTTCTTCGGCGTCGGTAACAACAGAAATAACACCTATGCTATCAGTTTCCAATACTTTAAATACACGCGGACCAAACTTGGCATCGCCGTTCCAAAGCAAAGTATCTGCTGATGTGTTTACGTTATTGTAAAGAGAATGGCGATCACTTTTAATTGGCGCAGCGCATATAAGCGTGGCCATTAAGCCGCTTAACACTACTTTTACCGACATATATTAACAAGTTAGTCCCTATTCATTTTTCACAATTCTATTTTAACCACGTCAACCAGGTTAGTTCTTTTATTTGCGGGCAGGTTAACCGAAATTTGCTGATCCGTGTATTTGAAGTTCAGGTCCTCGCCAGAGGCCAATAGTTTAACCGACTTGGGCGATGATGCTGTTTTTAAGGTAAGTACAACATCTTCGGCAGGTAGCCTGTCTTCATCATATTTACCATTGTTTTTAAATTTAGGTATGGCAAATAAATACCTGTTATTGCCACTTACGGTAGCGGGCACCGACGCGGTTTCGGTGGCGGGCAGTTTTTGCACCTGGTTAACGGCTTGCCCGTTCAGTTTCATCCAGCCTTCTATAACTTTCATGTTCTTATAAACCGCATCCGGAAAGATACCGTCGGCTGTTGGGCCTACCCCGAGCAGGTAGTTTACACCCCATGCCCTTGCCGAAACAAACTCGCCTAATGCAAATGCGTTTGAGCGGAACGGAATGGTGTTGCTGTTTGCCCAGCTGTTGGTCCAGGTATTACAAAATTCGGCCCATGTTTTCGGGTCGCTTTTAGGCGGATTGCGTTCGAACGTGATAAAATCGCCCTTACCATGCATACGCGGATTCATTACAATACCCGGCTGCAACTGATGTATCTCTTCCTGCGTTATCGCATTAGCGCCGTTGGGCACCGGCGCCCGTCCATCAAACCATAACAGGTCTATTTTGCCATATCGTGTCAATAATTCTTCAACCTGGCCCTTAACCATTGCGGCGTACGCCGCCTGATGCTCCTTGATTTCGGCTGACGTTTTTTTGCCTGTACGTGGATTGAGGTCGCCGTCTACCTGCGGAAGGCCAGGGTTGCTGGTATATACCCTACCGTATAAAAACGTCATATAATCGCGGTCAAAATACCAGTTTGGCGGCGAATAATATAAACCCACCTTCATTCCGTACTTGCGACAGGCATCCACAAACGGCTTCACCAGGTCACGCCCGCCCATATAGTTTTTTGTACTAAAGTTTCCGTAGGCGCTTGGCCATAGCGCAAAGCCTTCATGATGACGGGTAGTTAACACCGCATATTTAAACCCAGCGGCCTTAGCGGCTTTTATCCATAGTTCGGGATCGTAGTTTTGCGGGTTAAAGTTTTTAGCCATTGCCCAGTATTCGTTAGGAGTAATTACCGGTGGTTTGCCATTTAAATTATAATCCTTTTGAGCAACTACCCGTGCCAATTCTGCCGAATCCAGTTTTTTGTCAACCAACGCTCTTCCGGGGATCATGGGCCACGAAATATCCAGGTTTTTTACCGATGCCAGGCCCCAGTGTATAAATAAACCCAAGCCGGCTTCGGGGTACCACTGCGCATCGGGATGCATATTATGTGCAGTTGCCTTTTCGTCAGCCGCTCCTATCATTCCATGTTCGGCCTGTACAGTTTCCTTATCTTTTTTTTGCGCGCTCGCAGATAAGTTAACAATCAAAAACAAGACGAGGTACCATGCATATGTACGTTTCATATCGGTTTAATTAAATTGGTTGGCTTTTGAGCAATATCTCAAATATATTGCGCTATTACCTTTTTTAAGGTACGCCTAAATAACATTTTATTAAGCGTTGTTGACAAGGGCTCAATGACAACAGGAGCGGCTGCTTAGCGGATGCCGAAGAAAAAATTTACATCTGCAATAAAAAACCGTCAACCATACCAACGTTTTTCATTCTCAATACGATGATACATTAAAAACCAATAAAATCATCCATCATCTAAAAGCAATTGAAAATGAAAACCTTAACTTACATTACCATCTTTTTCGGGCTGCTGTTTACCATTAACGCCTGCACCAAAACCGGCTATACAACCGAGCACCTCGATGCTACCCGGGGCACCGTAAAAATCGGCCAAAACGACTCGCTTGAGCTGGTGGGCGCCACGGCTACCGATTCTATCCAATGGAGCGTTACGCCTTCGGGTTCGAACTCGATTTATCACGTACACAACCATGCCATCGTTAGTTTTAACAGCGCGGGCAATTACACTGTTACGGCCACCGTAATAGGCGGAGCAACATACACTTACTTAATAACCGTAACCAACGAGGTGTATAACCCTAACCCTACACCACCAGCAAATGATGCGGCCAAACATATTTCCATAGCCGGCGACCAGATCACCCTGTCATCCCATTACGCAAAAAGCAGCAAAAGCGATAGTGCTTATGTGTATTTTACCGCCCAAACCACCAATACCTATACCTGCAGTAATAGTTTGCTCAACTACACACACAGCCTTAACGGCAGCGGGCATTTCAGTATCAATTTTATCGATATGTTCCAGCCGGCATCCAGCAATTGCCAGGCGGGTAATACTACCATCACTTCGCCGCCTATTCCATTTTTACAGACTATACAAAACACATACCTGGCAAACGGCACGTACCCGTTAAGCGTTGGCTTGAACGGCGTTACCTATACCGGCAGTGTTACAGTTACCGCCACCGATGTCACTTTTACCTGGACCTATACCAGCGGCGTTACCATTACACCTATGCATATTACACGATAGTAACCGTCGACAGTAAGCCGGCAGTAGTTTAAACTGCCGGCTTACTTTTAAAAAATTATTTTTGTTTCGACCCAACGTTTGACGGTCTGCCTGCGAAGATTGGTTTTCGGGCATTTCAAAAATGCTTTTTTTTGAATGGATCTATCTAAAAAGCAGGCTCAGGATCTGGTAACGCGATGCGTTAATAACGACCGTACGGCACAGGAGGCTTTGTACAAGCTTTTTTATGCCGATATGCTCCGCGTGTGTTACAGCTACGTTCCGGATAAGGACCTGGCTAAAGAGGCATTCAATACCGGTTTTTTGAAGGTATTCCAATCCATAAACAATTTCGATATTGAGAAGGGCGAGCTGGGCGGCTGGATCAGGAAGATCATGATCTACGCCGCAATCGACCTGTGCCGCAAAGAACTAAAATTCGGTACGCTTACACCTTACGTCCAGGATCAGGACGTTGTTCTGATATGGCCGTCGGTATTGGATAAGCTGTATTTTGAAGATATCCTGGCCAATATCCGTCAATTGCCCTTCGCCACCCAAACCGTATTTAATTTATCAGTGCTGGATGGTTTTACGCATAAGGAAATAAGCGAACAACTCAATATAAGCGAAGGGACATCGCGCTGGCATTTGGCCGAAGCGAAAAAAAAGTTAAGAGAGCTGCTTGAGTCGCAGCAAGGCAATGCGCCAAAGGAAAGGAGTAACAAGGCAAAATGAAGGACAGGGAATTACATTTGATGCTTTGGCAAAAACGTAACGAGCTCCGCATCAACGATGATGTGCAACACGACTGGCTGGATATGCAAGCTATGTTGGATGTGCAGATGCCTGTAACTCCTCCATCCAATGGCGTTGGCGGCAGCGGATCGGGCGCGGCCGGTGCGGCGGGTTTACCGGGCATTAAATTATTATCCATTTTATTGGTTGGCCTGGGTGTGGCAGCGCTAACTTATTTCGTGGTAAAAAACACCGCCACAAAAAATCGCGCAGCGCAAAAAACAACTAAGATGATTAGGGATAGCAAAAGTCCCATCGTATCAAAAGCGGGTAATGAAAGCCAAATTAATCCCGATAGTTCAAATACCTCGATAATTCCGTCACCTCCGGATAATATCAATAGGTATGCTCCGGCAAATGCTGACAAAACTCCAACCGGCAGCCAATCATCGGCGAATGCCAAAACCGTTAGCCCGGCTGTTAATAGCGGTACAACTCCAGGTGCGATGATCAACGCTGCTGACAAAAACAGGCATGCATTGGCTGGCGGCGGTTCAGCTAACGGTCGTGCTAATAACATCGCAGGCAATAATAAAACAAATACTGCCGCAACGGGCCATGGCATAAAAAATCGCGGGTTCGGCAGTCATACAACCCGCGGGAAACCGGCAGTTACTTATCATCATCCTACCAATAACCTTATAAAACGAGCGGGACCCGGCTTGTTATCGAATAAAATATACTATCGTGGTGTTACGCCATCCGCTAAGCCTGCGCGGTTCTCTCCGGGGGCTATTTTGCATCGCGCAGGCAACGAGGCTTTACATCATAACAATATCCCGGCACGCACCTGGGGCCGTTTTGCCTACCCGGGTAATGCATCAGCGAATGGCAAACGCCGAGGAGGACTATCATCCCGTAAAGGAAGAAACACGCTTCTGGGTACGGCCAGCCAACGTATGGTAAAAGGCCCCGGTCAACAGCCTGGCACGGTAAATCCGGTTTCGGGATCAGACAGTAACAGCATCGCAAAAAAAAGTGATGAGCAAAGTACAGAACTGGCAGCCATGCAAGCGAAATTTGTATCGGAGCAGTTCCAGGCGCCTGTTTTACCGCCATCATTAACTGATAAATTTGCAGACCAGCAAAACAACAGCTCACCTTCCAAAAATACCAACACTAAAACCCCGGGTACTAAAAACTCCAAACTCGACTGGGGCCTGCTCACAGGTGTAAATTCGGCGGGAAGTTTTACGGGGAAAAGTCAAAATGCTAATTTTTACGGCAGTTTCCCTGTCGATCTGTATTTTGGATTGTTTGCCACGTATAATTTTAGCAATAAATGGGGTTTGGGCCTAGGCGTCAGGGCGCTTAATCCGCAAAGTGTATCTGGAACCTATAGCCATAGTAATGATAGTAAGAAAGATACCCTGCAAACACTCGATATGAGCGATGCACGTAAACTGTATTTTGTTGATATACCGCTCAATTTAGTTTTTAAACCCAGTCAGGCTATCAGCATCAAAGCAGGGCCTGTATTTAGCTTGCCGGTTAAACAGGCTAATGGTATCAGCACCTTCCAAACGGGCAAGCTAAAAAAGGACTCACTGTATTACGTTGGGGTAACTAAAACTATTAACGCTACAACTTATACACCAGACCTGAATATAGGGCTTTCTGCCGGGATAGGCTTTCAAACCGGGCGTTTTATTTTTGATGCAGCCTATGTTACCGGGTTAAAAGGTATAACTGTTGGCTCGGCATTAGGTAGTTATACTGCCAATAACAGTTCGTTTTTGTTTAGTGTTAGTTTTAAGCTGAATAAAAAATAGAAGATCACCTGTTTTTTTTCACCACGAAACAGCCGGCCATCCTATCGTGCAGGGCCTGGTGCATAGCTGTAAACGGAATACTTAACAGTAAAAGGCAAGCAGGTATATTTATTAAGATAAATAGAAGTTCGTAAGTTAGCTTTCCCAGGTTACGTCCGGCCGCCTGCCCAAAGGTGAGGCTGTATCCCAGATCATCGACAACGGCGAGGCCGAAAATATATTTACCCACAGAACCGCGCATCCTTGTCGTTTCACATAATGTATGGTAAACAAACATGATGAATATAAAAGAAAATACAACCAGAAAGATCTCAGGGTAATGGTGTGCATAAAACTCTTGTGCTTTTAACTTATCATGTACCGCTATCATAGGGTCGATAGTTTCCAGTGATTGTAAATAGTTTTGAAAAAAAATACTCAAAAAGATTGAAGTACCAAAAAAAACTGGTATCAGATCGAGAATAAACGCCGGTAGCCGCAACCGATATCCGCGGGTATTTTCGGGGGTTGGGTAATAAATTCCTTCGCTTTTGAAATAGTCATCAAAGCCGGCCAGGCTATGCGCAGGTTTAAAATCGGTTTCTTCGGGCGATAAAACCATATCATCGGGTTCCAGCGGCCTGTCTGTCAACTCTTCATAGGTAAACGGACCTAGTTTTTGCCCTTTATCTAAAATAAAATACTGCTCGCTCATGTATTCGTCCAAGGGGGAATGATTACAGGCAAAAGTAAGGGTTTTTAAACTAATCCTTTGCCATATAGCTTTTAATCGCTATCCAACACAAAACCGGCTATTTCATCCAATTCGTTTTCGCTCAGGTCGCCTTCCCCATCAAAATGCCATTGCTTTTGATCATCAACAATAATCTTTCCCAATTCAAGTGGCTCTTTGTGATCTTCCCAGGTACCCGCGGTGAGGCGTGCCGATTCTGTAACGTCAAATATTTCGTTTGGCTCCCACGGTTCATCCTGACTTTGTAAAAACAACGGTGTTACCGATATTTTGCGGCCCGAGCCCGAAAAGTCATCGTACAACTTCAGATCAGCATGTTTGGTTAGCATGGCCTTGTCACTTTTTAAATAGTATGACAAGGCACATGCTGATTTTGTTTGCTAAATGCTAAAGAAAATCTTCATCAAAAAGTATCTGCCGGGTATGGTATAAGTATTTGATGTGAAAGTGTTTGCCGACAGATACAGCGCCCTGTAGGTTCTGGTATCGAACAGGTTATTGGCACTCAATTCTACATCTATTTTCGGCTTATTAAATTTATACCTTGCAGTAGCGTCGGCAAAAACATAGCTCAGATCATTAGCCTGGGTTTGCTGGGTAAAGTAATGATCGCCGGATAGCTTAGTAAATAAGCGGTTGGATGGGTTGTAATTTATCGACCCGGTTTGCTGTAATTGCTTTAACACCGAGCTGTTGGCTTGCGCCGATGATTTACTGGTTACCTGGTTGTAGATAGCCTTATAGCTGAGGTTTATCTTATCGCTCACCTTGGTATCAAAACCTCCGTTTAGCGCGGTAGATATAGTATTGTAGGGTAGCAAAACGCCATTAAAAAACTGATTGGAGTGCGATGCCTGCACCCCCAGCCCGGCGCTCACCGTAGTACGCAGGCTAAACAGGTATTTGCTGATAGTGCCGCTGGCCGAATACGAATCGACCGAGTTTTCAAACGGCAGTACTATCCGTTGCTGGATATTATTGTTGATAATGCTCGACGAAATATTGTTGGACGTGGTATGCACATACGAGGTATTGATACCGAAGAAAAACAAGGTAAGCGCCTTACGATAATTGAAACCTAAATTAGCGGCCTGTGTTTTGCGCTCGCTCAGATCGGCGTTATTGGCGTACAACGAGCGGTAATTGGTGAGGATATCGCCTTCGTATATTTCCTGGATGGTGCCCATATCGCTGCGGTAACTGTATCCCATGGTAAAATAGTTTTCGACTCCGCTTTGATACTTAATATTTACCTGAGGCATAAAGTATAACCGTGTAAGCGATTTATCCAGCGCGAACAGATGATCGCTATAATTGAGGTTTTGCAGCGTTAACGGCAACGATATCGAAACTTTCCATACCTGGCCCGGGATATCATAATTTGCCTGGGCGTATATTTTACGGCGTGTCCAGTCGAGCGCGTTGCGGGTACTGTCTAACACTAACTTCTCCGAGTTATTGGTTTGAAGAGTGGTAAGTGCGGATTGCAGGGTTTGAGATTGCAGGCTCAACCCCGCTTTATACGATTGCGTAAACGTAGTTGAAGGAAATTTAAACGATACGTAGTTATTGGTGAACCAGGTAGGTATACTGGCATTTTGTACCAGTTGGTTATACGGCACGTTTTTATTAAAGATGTTGGGCTCAAAGTTCGACCCGATCACCCGGTTCTCGGGTTCGTCAATCCGGTTGATGTACGAGTACAGTTCGATGATACGGCTTGATTTAAACGTATTCATCATGTTAAACTCGTTGGCAAAGTTAAAAGTATTATCCTTAAAAGCCTGGCTGTATGCAGCACCGTTGGTATTCAGGTCGCTGTAACTGGTGTTATGGCTGTAATCAGTAGTCAGCGAGTTATTGAGATAATACTTATCCTTATTCACGTTCAGCAGCAATTGGCTGTGGAACAGATCGGGCTGGCGGCGGTTATGCTGTACCTCGCTGTAGCGCACGGTATCATTTGGCAGGTAAATACTGGTGCTTTTCTGATAATCCTGCACCTGCTTGTCGTGCAGGTACGATATATTAGCACGTAACTGCACATCTTTTTTAACATTTACCAGGTTATTGAGGTTGATAATACCCGATTGGTTAAACAAATACCTATTACGCGGCAGATCGGGATTACCGGCTGTACCCAGGGATAAAAGAGTGCCGGGTACCTGGTTATCGATACGGTTCAGATAGTCGGACAGGTTGTGTGATACCAAGTCGGAAGCTACGTCATCGCCTGTATTGTTGCCTTTTAAATAGTTGATGGCCTTGTACTTGTCTTTAAACATCATGGCGTTCAAATCTTCGTAGTACTTACCGGGCAAGCCGCCGCCAACCGTTTCCTGGCCTACAAGCTGCATTTTAGCATCCTTTTTTATGGTAAGATTAAGCGCCACATCATCACTCACCACTTTGTTCTTCAGCATTTTTACAGGCTGGTGATTTTCCATCACCTGTACCGAATCGACCACGCCGTGGGGAATATTATTGGTAGCAATGTTGTACTTATCATCCAGCAAATTATCGCCGCCGATATAAAGGTTTGAAATAGCCTTGCCGTTATAGCTGATCTTACCCGATTTATCCACATCAATACCTGGCATCCTTTTGATCACATCGCCGATAACCCTATCCTGCGCGCTGCTAAAGTCGGACACTTTGTACCCGATAGTATCGCCATTAACCTTTAACCTCGGCCTGCTGCTTTTTACCGTGATAGCCTTCAATTGTCCGTTATTGGCTTTCAAAGTAAAGTTATAGGGCGATGTAAAGGCCGTAACTTCTTTACTGGCTTTGTTAAAACCTACGCAGGTAACCTCGATGCTTAAACCGGTTTTGGGCGCATCGGCAGGTACCGGCAGGTTATAGGTGCCCTTATCGGTACACGAAGTATAGGCAATGATGAGGTTTCCGGGCGCCTTTAATGTGATATTGGCGAAGGGTACACCTTTACCAAGGCTATCGGTTACGTTACCCGTTAGTTTTTGCGCGAAGCTTCCTGCCGTGATCAGCACACAGCATACCAGGGTTAAAATGTATCTCATGGCGCTGCTTATTTTTTCTCAGGCAGTTCAATAGGATTGTTGATGACGTTACGGGGGCCTCTATCGGCATTAAACTTCATGTTTATCTGCGGTCCGGTACCATCGGCACGATTAAACCTGACGCCGCCACCCATAGCCGCCATTGCCGATTGCATAAACGCCTGCGGATCTTTGCGCATAGCTTCCTGCAGGTTAACAAATTCTTTTTGCGTGGTTTTGATGCCGCTAGCCGGAAGGGCTATAAGATTAGGGTCCTGATTATTGTCATCGGCACCGATAACCAGCATAACACGGCCGCCGCCTTGCTGGGTTACACCGTTTTCGATAGGGTTAGCATCAGGAGCTGTTTTTATAATCTCCTCGATGCCGTCGAACTTAAATATCACATCATTTTTAACGTCATGCGCTTCAACGATTAAGCCGGGTAAACCACATAGCTTCCACGGGCCGTTGCGAAACGGCAGATCCGGACAAAACCAGGCCACATAATCGCGCCCCAGAAGATGACCGGTAGCCTTTTGGCAGTGCAAATTGCTGATGGTAGCCGTATCACCGCTTATTTTCCAGTTGATGGCCGGATACGGATCTTCAATAAGGTAGCTATTGATCAGCTTTTCCTTACGTACCATTTTGTTGATGGTGGCAAACTGGAATATTTCCGTAGGGGTAATGCTCGGGCCACCCATTCTGAAGTTGGTTGGGCCCATGGTGCCTGTCTTTCTTATTTCTTCCATTTGCTTTTTCATGCGCTCCATTTGCAACCGGGAGTCGTAGCTTTTGTAAACGCTGGCTGTTTGGCCAACCATCAGTATCATGTTTTCGGTATAAGGTGTATCGCGTTTGGTAGTATCGCGCACGTGGCTGAATTTATAATGCACCATCAATTTGGCCGAATCGGGCTTCTGCGCCATTGCCGATAAGGTAATGAGCATTAAAAGGGGCAGGAGAAGTAATTTTGTTTTCATATCTGTAATGAGGTTTTGATAGTTTGTATGTTCAAATTCAATTAACAGAACAAACATAACTAAAGCATTAGTTATTAACTAATGCTTTAGTTGACTTTAACATATTTTAACAATCCTCAGTCGAAATGTTAAATCAACCGGTCTTTCATTACCAGCGTACCGGCAAGCATGTCGTGCAGGCATTGCTGCTTTTTGTTGAAGAAGTTAAATAGATAACCGATGCCCAGGGTAAACACCGAAAGTATTTTGGCGAGGTTTCGGGCAGCGGCTTTGCCATACCCTATCGTGGTACCATCGATATTGCACACCCTTATCTTTAAGATCATTTTACCATAAGTAGCCTGGCGCGATGAACCCTCCATCGCGATGTGATAGATGAGATTGGTTAAAGGTATCAGGATGAAGATACTAGCCGACAACAGGATGCGGATCAAGCTATCGCCTGTAATGAGTACAGCTATACAAACCGGGACAATGATTACGACCGTCACCATCAGCCAATCGATAACGGCGGCAGCCAAACGCTGATCGAAACTACCGAAATACTGAGGCATTACCGGGTGGTAAGCAAAACCAAAAAACGCACGTAACTCAGGCAGTTCGTGCGCTTCTTTGTAATCGTCCATATCGGCGGTTTTTACAAAATCTCCCGGTTTGATACCCCGCTCTTTAAGTTGAGCCATAGTAAACGGCCCTTCGGGTTTACCGTTAATTACCAGGAAATATTGTTCGTGCATAGCCTCACCCCAAACCCCTCTCCGGTAGAGAGGCTTAAATTCCAGTTTAATAAGTCTTCCCTACCGGGGGAGATTTAGAGGGGACTACTTAGTATCTGATCACCTTAAAGTCGGACATGCCGGCCTCAATGCTGATTTTCATTTTATTAGTAGCTTTATCAAAACCCGGTGTTTCGTAAGACCCATCCTCATTTTTATTAAAACCTTCAAAAGTTTTTGATGACAGGCCGGTATCGACGTTGATGCTGCAGGCTGCATTTTTAGGAATATACAACATTACCGATGCCATACCTGTTTGCACCTCGACCTCGGTATTGGCCAATGGCTGTCCTAGTTTAACCGTGTATGATGCCGCTCCGCCCTGAATATCCAACTTTTTAACTTTAAACGGCGATAGATCGAAATTGGCGCTCGAAGCTCCTGATTCCAGGTTGATCTCCCATTCGGGGTTCGGATTGATCTTGATATCGGCTTCGTTGTGCTTTTTGTCGCCCCAATTAAACACGCCATGCTTGTGCATGTTCATATCAAAATCGATGGTTGCAGATGTGCTGTCGATATGTGTATTGAGGTTATAGTGCATATTAAACTCTTTAGTCGTTGCCTCAAACAGATCATTAGTAACCCCGCTTAAATGATAAGTGGTGGCGCCGCCGCTAATGTTTAGGGTAGCCGAGGTGATGCCGGGATGATTAGCTTCGCGATATACGCTGCTGCCGTCAACCTTCATAACCGAGTGGTTACCAGTGGTATCATCACTGTCGTCATTAAAATCACGGCGGATATGATAGGTCCAGCCCGGCCAGCCCGAATATCTGCGGGTTAGCCCGCAAATAATGAGGATGCCCATACCGGCAAATAATACCGCAATTTTTACGATAGTTGCCCAAGGCGAGCGGTTATGTGCAAACACCAGGTTTACACCGCCGATAATCAATAGGATTGGCCAGAGGTCGATAAACGTCCACCAGTTAAAATCAATAGCCCCAAAATTGTTCAGCAAAAACAGGATGCCTATTATTACCAGGATAGTACCCGGTATCAGTCTGTCGTTTCTCATGGCTTAAATAGTTTCGGGGTTATCGGTAGTGGTTTTTGTATCCGTTGGTGCTTCAGACTCTTTTTTATCCCATGGGGCAACATCATCATAATACCTGCGTTTATCGCGGCTAAATATCATCACCAGGCCTATTACAATAAATATTACCGGCCAAAAGCGATGGATCTCGAAATAAGGGATAATATCAAACTGATCGAGCAAAAACCAAACGCCCATCAGTATCAGTATGGTTCCGGCAATTATGGCGGCACCACTGTTTTTTTTCCTTACAGGCGGAAAGTTGACCGGCGCGGGCGGCACGGTATAATCAACCATCGGCTGATCAAAATAGTTCTTTTTCGGAACTACGATCCATAAAATCAAATACAATAAAAACCCTGTGCCCAGTACTACCATGGCAAATACAAAGGCCACACGCACCAACGACACATCTACGTTAAAATAATCGGCGAGGCCCGCACAAACGCCGCCTAATACTTTGGCGTTCTCATCGCGGTATAATCTGTTTTCCATAACTCGGTTTAATTAGTTGTTGTTTAATCATAACTGACCCGAAACCGGCCGGATAACGATCTCATCGACATTAGCACCTGCTGACATATTGTAGGCGCCAACTATTGCCGAAGCAATATCCTGGGGAAGTACAAATTTATCGGCCGAAATGTTTGTACCGCTCCACGAGTCGGTTAATGTTGATCCTGGTAAAATGCAGGTAACTTTTACATTATAGGGCTGCATCTCGAGTCGCATTACATCAGTTAGACCACGCAGCGCGAATTTAGTTACAGTATATGTACCGGCTTGTACCACAGGGTCTATGGCCGCTACCGAACAAATGGTAAAAATGTGCCCTTTACCCTCGGCCATCATGGTTTTACCAAAGTATCGGTATAGCTCGTAAGCAGGCATCAGGTTGGTATTGATGAGTTTTTGAAAGGTATCTTCCTCATCATCCAGTATGCTCGAAGGCTCGTACATGCCCACATTGTTAACGATGACGCTGATAAAGCCCAGCTCCTGCTCGGCATAACCGGCAAAAGCCAGAATGTCTTCTTTAACACTGGCATCAGCCTGGCGAACTATTATCTTGATATTTGGATTCAACGGCTGTAGTTCTTCCTGTAATTTTAACAGATCGGTATAACTGCGTGCGCATAGCGCCAGGTTTAACCCTTGTTTTGCAAAAGCGGTAGCAATTTCGCGGCCCATGCCTTTTGTGGCGCCGGTGATGATGACATTATTCATAACTTAAAAGTAGACATAATTGGGCTTTATTGTATATTTAAACAGTAAACTAAACCGCACAATAATGATAGCACAGTCCCTCAACCTGATTGTAAGAAAGTTTGACGATTATTTACGTACGTTATTGGGGGCAGCCGACAACCAGGTAATACTGGCGCGGCTAACTAATGCAAACAGTACTACCCCACCCGAAAACGACAATAAAATAATTTTGACGGTTGTAAATATGGAACGCGAGCTTACAATAAGTTCGTATGCTTCGGCACAGCCTACCGCAACGGCTTTAAATATTGTAGCACCGCCAGTTTATATCAATGTGTTCGTAATGTTTTCGGCTAATTTCGCGGATTACTCTACAGGTTTAAATTATATATCCGAAACGATAAGTTTTTTTCAAAGCAATCCATGGTTTAGTCAAGCCAATCTTCCGGGCTTGCCTACTGAAATTGATAAACTTAGTTTTGAACTGCAAAATATGGCTACCCAGGAGCTAAGCGAATTATGGAGTATGCACGGTGGACATTATTTACCGGCAGTAGTTTATAAATTACGTATGTTTCCGTTCGGTGGCTCTGCGATGACAATCAACGATATCCCGCCAGCGCCAAACAACTAAGTGCTAACGTGGTTTATAAAATTACAAAGCTATTAAACGGGCCAATGCGTACATTGCCAAAAAAACGTATTTTAGTCGCCACTAATATCAACGAATGCTTTATCACCTCGGACGCTACATTTTATTATTACGATTAGCTTTTAAAAAACCTGAAAAGTTTAGTGTTTACTGGGCCGAGGTAATGCGCGAAATGGTATCCATTGGTATAGGCTCGCTGGGTATCGTAGCCATTATTTCGGTATTCATTGGTGCTGTGGCTACTATTCAAACAGCTTTCCAACTGGTGAGCGATTTTATCCCGAAAACCATCGTAGGTACCATTACCCGCGACTCGACCATCCTGGAGTTTAGCCCCACCATATCGGCGCTGGTGCTAGCCGGGCGCGTAGGTTCGAGCATTGCCTCACAAATAGGCACCATGCGTGTTACCGAGCAGATTGACGCGCTCGAGATTATGGGCGTTAACGCGCCGGGTTACCTCATATCGCCCAAAGTTATTTCGGGCGTGATCATGATCCCTTTCCTCACCATTATTTCGATATTTTTAGGTTTGGTGGGCGGATACATCGCCTGCGCGGCATCTAACGAAGTTAGCCCATCCGACTATATTACCGGCTTAACTGATGGTTTTAAGGTGATCATCCTACAGGTATCGATGGTAAAGGCTACCGCTTTTGGTTTCATTATTACGTCGATATGCGCCTACCAGGGTTTTTATACTTCGGGCGGCGCGCTGGAGGTTGGCCAATCTGCCACCAAAGGGGTGGTTTATAGCTGTATCATGATCTTATTTGCCGACCTGGTTATATCACGCATCATGTTATGATAGAAACGATCAATATTCATAAAACTTTTGGCGATAACCAGGTACTGCGTGGTATCGACGCACAGTTTAAAGCCGGCAAAAATAATCTTATCATCGGCGGTTCGGGTTCGGGTAAAACTACCTTGTTGAAATGTATTGTGGGCCTGCACAAACCTACCGAAGGCGAAGTTTTATACAATAGTGAAAATTTTACCAAAATGCACTTTGTTGAGCGTGTGCCTATCCGCAAGCAAATAGGCATGCTGTTTCAAAGTTCAGCGTTATTTGATTCGATGAGCGTGGAGGACAACATCATCTTCCCGTTAAACTTGTTCACCACCATGTCGCGCGCCGAGAAGATCGACCGGGCCAACTTTTGCCTGGAGCGTGTTAACCTGGCAGGCAAGAATAAACTTTTCCCGGCTGAGCTTTCGGGCGGGATGAAAAAGCGTGTAGGCATTGCCCGCGCCATATCCATGCAGCCTAAATATTTGTTTGTGGATGAGCCAAACTCGGGCCTGGATCCGAAAACCTCTATCCTGATCGACGACCTGATTGCCGAGATAACCCAGGAATATCAAACCACTACTGTTATTGTAACACACGACATGAACTCGGTAATGGGCATTGGCGATCATATCATCTTTTTACACGACGGCAAAAAATGGTGGGAAGGCACCAACAAAGAGATCGCCCATACCGACAACAAAGAACTAAACGACTTTGTATTCGCCAGCAAATTTATGCAGGCGGCAAGGGAAAAATTGTAGTTACCAGCCCGGAGTCGTAAATCTTTAGTCTATTATCGATAACCTTTTAACCAGATTAACCCATGCAACACAAAGCTAAATCCATTCGTCCGTTTATAGGTGCTAAAGATTTTGAGGTTTCGCGTAGCTTTTACCGCGACCTTGGCTTCGAGGAAAGTGTTGTGGCGCATAATATGTCATATTTTAAAACAGGAAATATGGGTTTCTATCTGCAGGATGCCTATGTTAAGGACTGGATCGATAATACGATGGTGTTTTTAGAGGTTGACGATGTTGCCCGTTATTATGAAGAGCTTTCGGCGTTAAATCTGCCGGCTAAATATAAAAATGTAAAACTAACCCGTATCCATGTAAATAATTGGGGAAGAGAATGTTTTTTACATGATCCATCAGGGATATTGTGGCATTTTGGAGAGTTTTTCAAATAGACATCCCGGTTTTTTGTTTGCAGTGTATGACAAATGAACCTGTAAAGTTTGACGATCTTCCCTTTCTAAATTTCTGATATTTTTTGTATATTTATAGAGGAACAAGTATTTATTTGCCCGAATGCAAGCGAGTTGCATTGAACAACTTCAGGTATAATGGGTATACCCATATTGTACCCATGTGCCTGATGGGTACCCAAAAGTCAAAATGTGCCCTAAGGTATTTAAATCGAGGCCTTGACAGGTAAAACGCTAAAAACACCCATAAATACCCATGTGTTTCAATGATTGATTTGTTGAATGATTGAATGACTGAGTTTAAAGTTTGCAAATATTACTCTGTATTTGGGCATCTTCTAAATCCTTATATTTGCAAAAATTTAATCTTCCGGACTTTCGGTCTTTTCTGACTTCCGGACTCTCTTAAAAACAAATGATCCAACTCCTTACCCCCAACCACTGGAAAGATTACGAACTGATCGACTGCGGCGATTTTGAGAAACTCGAACGCTTTGGCGATCTGATATTGATTCGGCCGGAACCGCAGGCGGTGTGGAACAAAGGATTATCGGATGCCGAGTGGCAAAAGCGCCATCATATCCGCTTTAAAGGCCGTTCGGCAACATCGGGCGAATGGGTGAAGAAAAATCCTAACCTGCCCGACCGCTGGAACATCGAATACAAAAACAAGGATGTGGCCATCAAACTGCGTATGGCGCTAACCTCGTTCAAACACGTAGGCGTTTTTCCCGAGCAAGCCGTTAACTGGGATTATATCTCGCAAAACGTAAAAAAATTTAAAACCACACAGCCAAAGGTGTTGAACCTGTTTGCTTATACTGGCGGCGCTTCGCTGATAGCTAAAGCGGCCGGAGCCGATACCACGCATGTAGACTCGATAAAACAGGTGGTTACCTGGGGGAACGAAAACATGGAACTTTCGGGCTTGAAAGATATTCGCTGGGTGGTTGAAGATGCCCTGAAGTTTGTAAAGCGCGAAGTAAAACGTGGCAAAACCTACAACGGTATTATACTCGACCCGCCTGCTTATGGACACGGCCCCAACGGCGAAAAATGGAAACTGGAAGACAGCCTGAACGAAATGATGCAGGATGTGGTAAAGTTACTCGACCCCCAAGAGCATTTCCTGATCCTGAACACCTACTCGCTGGGCTTTTCGTCGGTTATTGTGCAGAACCTTATTCAAAGCGCTTACCCTAAAGTGCAGAACCTGGAAATAGGCGAACTTTACCTGCAAGCCACTGCCGGCAGCAAGCTGCCGCTGGGGGTATTCGGCAAGTTTTTTAAGCATAAATAAACTCCGGTTCAGTTTGTATTTAAAATATTCAACCAGTATTTTAGCATAAATGCTTAAGCAAAAGTTACTGCTCATTATTGGTTTACTTCCGCTGTGCTGTATAGCCCAGCAGCATTTTGATATTATCCTTAAACACGGCAAGATCATCGACGGTACGGGCAATCCCTGGTTCTACGGCGATGTGGGCATCACCCAAAACAAAATTGTAAGCGTTGGCGATTTGAGTAAAGATAAAGCCGACAAAACCATCGATGTTAGCGGACTGATAGTTGCGCCGGGTTTTATTGATGTACACACACACATCGAGGGCGATGAAAAACGCACACCAACAGCCGATAATTTTATTTATGACGGCGTTACCTCGGTGATCACCGGCAACTGCGGCAGCTCGAACACAGATATCAAAGCTTACTTAATGAGCTTACAGCAAAACCCGCTTTCTATAAACGTGGGTACGCTGATAGGCCATAACGATGTACGCAAAGCCGTATTGGGCGAAAATATGGTAAAACCGGATGCGGGTCAGCTTGAAAAAATGGAGGACATTGTTGACCAGGCCATGCGCGATGGCGCTATGGGGCTTTCAACCGGGCTGATTTATTCGCCGGGCATGTACTCGCAAACCGAAGAAGTTATCGCCCTGGCCAAAGTGGCCGCGAAGTACAAAGGCATTTACACCTCGCATATGCGTAACGAAAGTGATAAGATATTCGACGCCATAAACGAGGCTATTGATGTAGGCCGCCAGGCACAAATGCCGGTTGAGATATCGCACTTTAAAGTAGGCCGGCCCAACTGGCATAAAAGCGACCGGATGATCGGCATGGTAGAAGCCGCGCGTAAAGAAGGCTTAGACGTAACAGTAGATCAATACCCTTACACAGCCAGCAGTACGGTACTCAATGTGCTGATACCCGACTGGGCACTTGATGGCGGACATGAGGCAGCCGTAAAACGCATCAACGACCCGGATATCCACGCTAATATAGTTGCTGAAATGGTAAAGGATATGCAGCGCCGCGGTCTGCCAACTTTTGAGTACGCGGTTGTTGCCCATTGCGATGCTGATACAGCTTATAACGGTAAGAATATTTTTGAGATCAATACAATGATGGGCAGAAAACCTACCATTCCTGATCAGATAGAGACCATATTGGATATCATCAAACAGGGAGGCGCATCGATGGTTTTCCACGGAATGAACGAAGACGACGTGATCAACATTATGAAATACCCGCTAACCATGGTGGCTTCTGATTCGGGGATCCGGCAATTTGGCTCGGGCGTGCCACACCCGCGTGGTTATGGCAGCAATGCCCGTGTGCTGGGTTATTACAGTCGGCAAAAAGGTGTGCTCAGGCTGGAAGATGCCGTACGACGCATGACGTCGCTGCCTGCACAAAAATTTAAACTAAGCGGCCGTGGCCTGTTGCAACCGGGCATGTTTGCCGATGTAGTGGTTTTTGATGCCAATACCGTTATCGACGCCTCCACTTATGAACACCCGCACGCCTATTCGCAAGGCTTTAAATATGTTTTGGTAAACGGTGCGCTCACTGTTGATAATTTTAAACACAATGGTACCAAAAATGGTGCTATCTTGCACGGCCCGGGTTATATATCCAACTAAAAAAATGAAATTGAAAACACTTCTTTCTGCAATCGTATTATCTACGTCGGTTATCGTATTTACCCATTGCAGCCAAAACAACAAAACTGCTGCGCAGGCTGCCGCAAAAACCAGTGCACCGGCCGACACTGCTAAAAAAACGGCTACTGCCGCTGCCGCATCTGCCGACACCGTACAGGCCGCCCCGGTAAGCTATCCGCCTTTAGATAAGGCTGCCTACGATGCCAAAATGAAGGAAATGGCCCATGGCGATACTACCGGCAAATGGCCGGTAAAAAACACCCCCTACCCGCTCGACGGTGCTATTTTACCATTCAAACGCGTTGTAGCTTATTATGGTAACCTGTACGCTAAAAAGATGGGGATTTTAGGTGAGATACCGCCAAAAGAAATGCTGGCTAAACTACAGAGCGAGTGCAAACACTGGGAAAAAGCCGATCCGAAAACACCGGTGATTCCTGCCCTACACTATATTACCGTGGTTGCCCAGGGCGATGCGGGCAAAGATGGTAAATACCGTTACCGCATGCCGTTTAAGCAGATTGACAGTGTGTTGGTTTTGGCTAAAAAGATACATGGCATCGTGTTTCTGGATGTGCAGGTTGCTTTAAGTAACATCCATGCCGAACTGCCATTGCTTGAAAAATACCTGGCTATGCCGCAGGTTAACTTTGGTATGGACCCAGAGTTTTCGATGAAAGACGGTTCAAAACCCGGCAAAAAGATCGGCACGTATGATGCAGATGATGTAAATTATGTATCGGGCTACCTGGCTAATCTGGTAAAGAAGTACCACCTGCCTCCGAAAATTTTGATCGTGCATCGCTTCACCAAAAAAATGGTGACCAACTACAATCATATCAAACTGCATCCCGAAATTCAGCTGGTGATGGATATGGATGGCTGGGGCGAACCTGAGTTGAAATTAGGTACCTGGAGATATTTTATCTATAACGAGCCGGTACAGTTTACAGGCTTCAAACTGTTCTACAAAAACGACATCAAAAAAGCGCCTCACCACATGATGACGCCCGAAGAGGTTTTAAAACTCAAGCCTAATCCAAACTATATCCAATACCAGTAAAAGGATTACCAAAGAAAAAGCTCCTCCCAACCCTCCCCGGAAGGGAGGGCTTTATAAACAGTCTCTCCCCTGCCGGGGGGATTTAGAGGGGGCCACTCAATCACAATTTATATTAAGCTTTTAGCCTCAGGGCTAAAGGCTTTTTTTGTTTTATGCAGGTACATTTTATCAACATATCATAACATTTACAATTGTGGCGTAACCATAGGCTACCACTTACGTATAACCTGCCAAGTATTCTGCACTAAAAAAGATAGTCCCAGCTTTTCTTTGGTGCAGATGTATCTACCTAATTCATGTTCCCTTACATAACCGGCAGGTACGAACACCCTTTAACTTAACTACAAAAAATTATGACTAACTAAAACACAGGTATTTTATACAGGGTGATTTATAAACTAAAGGCAAGATGAAGAAGATAAGCTCGGCCCTTTTATTGATCGTAACACTATCGTGCTTAGCTACGATTATTGTGAACTATTATACCATCAAGGTACTTTCGGCATCAAGGGCATACATCAACGGCGAGTCGCAATACTCAAAGGGCCAAAAAGAGGCATCGGCCCTGTTGATATCCTATATCTATTCGGGCAATGAAACCGAATATAATTCGTTTCTGAAAGCCATCAGCATCCCGATAGGCGACCGGCATGCACGCGAAGCTTTGTCGGCGCCGGTAATTAGTACTAAAGCTGCAAAAGCCGGTTTCTTACAGGCACATAACCATCCTGACGATATCGGCAACATGATTTGGCTGTTCCGTAATTTCAGCCACCTGGGTATGTTTAAAAAGGCTGTTACGATATGGGAACAGGGCGATGTAATGGTTGAGCAGTTACATCAAACCGGGCTAAACGCTCATGCGCTGATAACATCCCAAAACGTTAGCCATACACAGAAAGATCAGCTGATATCTGCCATCAATGGTATTTCGGCACAATTAACCATCAAGCAGCAGGCATTTTCTGATACCCTGGGCATCATTTCGCGCCAAATCAATTTTTGGGTATTCCTGGTAAATGTAATTGTTACTCTATTTATTATCGGCAACATTATTGTATTCGTTTGGGTCACCTTCCGTAGCATGCAGTTGGCACAAAATAAGATTATTGAACAAAACAATAATCTTCAAGCGTTAAATACCGATCTCGACAAAGTGATCTATAATGTCTCGCACGATCTGCGTTCGCCGCTTAATTCGCTTACCGGGCTCATTAGTTTGATCGATAACGAAAAGAATCTGGACGAGATAAAGGTATACACCGCCCTGATGCTGGAAAGTGTGAACAAGCAAGGAAAATTCATCAATGATATATTGCAATCTGTAAAAAACAAACAAGCCGTGATTAAACCCGCATGCGATCTTAACCAGGTGATTGAGGATGTAGTGGCACAAAATAACTACAGCAATAATGGCCGGAAGCTAAGGTATTACCGCGATGTGGTGGTAAAAAATGTAAATTGCGATGCTTTAAAGCTAAAGATAGTTTTAAACAACCTGGTATCAAATGCCATTAAATACAGCGATCTAGGCAAAAACGAAAGCTGGATAAAAATCAAAGCCTACCGTAACGAGGCAGACTGTGTCATTGAGGTAGAAGATAACGGCATCGGCATCAAAGGCGACGATAAAGAACACATTTTCGATAAGTTCTTTGCGGCACACCAAAGCCAGGATAGCACAGGCATCGGTCTTTATTTAACCAAAGACGCCGTACAGCAAATGCATGGTACCATCAACGTAAATTCGGAATACGGCATAGGCACCAAATTTATCATCAATATCCCTTGTTTTACCGGCAGCAACTAAGTTTGCATCACTCCTGCATCAAACAAAATTGTTCAAAGCGAGCTTTATACTAAAAGAAGTTTGTTATGGCAAGTAATCAATTCAAAAAGATAAGCGCGAACAAAGCTGATGCTACAGAAGTGCGCCGGCATAACTGGAGTGTGATGATGCCTTTCATCAGGTTTGGAGTGGGAGCTTTGCAGTTGATAGGGCATACCCTGATCCACATTGTAAAGCAGCTACCCGGATTGCGCGATGAAAAACCTAAACGCAAAAGCCGCAACGTGATTAGGGTAAAATAACCGTAAACCGAAACTCATAATTGTAATAGCATTTATACAAGTTACAAGCTCAAAATCAGTTTTAGGCCTTGTTTTTACGCATCCTGTTCGATACCTTCGGGATACCAATTGAAATCGATTTCAATACATGAAAAGATCATTTCCCGTTATCCTGATAGCTTTATTGTTAATCGCGATGGCTCCGCAGGATAGCCTGCCCAAAGAAATACCTTTATGGCCCAAAGGCGCGCCAGGGTCCGAAGGTAAAACCGCCCCCGAAAAAGTAGTCAAATCAAAAAGCGGCGAACTTTCCGTGTCCAGTGTCAACAATCCGTCTATTACACCATACCTCCCTGCTGCAGGTAAAGCTACTGGAGCGGCTATAATAGTTGCCCCGGGTGGCGGACACAGAAATATGGCCATTACGCACGAAGGTTATAACGTGGCCGAATGGTTGCAACAACATGGCATAGCCGCTTTTGTACTCAAATACCGTTTAGCTAAGGAGGAAGGTTCAACTTATACCGTTGATGGCAACGAGGTGCCCGATATGCAACGTGCCATCCGCCTTATCCGCAGCCGCGCTAAAGAATGGGGTATTGATACCGCGCGTATCGGCGTAATGGGCTTTTCGGCTGGTGGCGAACTTGCCGGTTTATGCGGCATGCGTTTTGATAACGGTCTGCCAAACCCTGCCGATGAGGTAGACAAGCAAAGCTCCCACCCGGCTTTCCAGGTACTGATTTATCCGGGTAATTCGTCGCGTTTCGAAGTAACAAAAAGCTCTCCCCCGGTTTTTATCGCCTGCGGCTTTAACGACCGGCCCGATATTGCCGAATACATGCCCCAGCTTTATCTTAAATACAAAAAACTGAATATCCCTGCCGAACTGCATATTTATAGCGGCATTGGTCACGGTTTTGGCCTGCGCCCCAATATGAAGGGCGCCGCCGCCCAATGGCCAAACGAACTTTACGCCTGGATGCAGGACAGGAAATTCGTGAATTAGAATCAAGAGCCAAGATGCAAGAATCAAGACAAAAAACTATTAAAATCTCTATAAATACCATGTGCTTGCGTTAGGGATAGCAGCGGATACCGGCACTGTGGCTAAGGCCTGCAGGAGTATGAGCGGATAGCCCGGCCGGAGGCAACGCCCTAAAAACAATGATTGAATAGTTGAATGAGTAAGTTGTAAATACCCATAAATATCAAGTAGTGAGACATACCCGATACTGTCCGGATACTATTAATAAAAATCCATGTTCTTAAACTCCAAAATTTACATTACATTAATTAATCTATGTTTTATTGCCTTAACGGGTATAGCACAAAACATCGGCGTAAGTCATACCGCTTCAACCAGCGCTTTCCCTTTGGTAAAAGCCAAACAAGCTCCGGCTATTTATATTGATAAAGCAGATGCCGAGGTGGTTAGCATTGCCGCTACTTGCTTCAGTAGGGATATCCACTCTGTCACCGGTGTGCAACCTGCCATTCAAAACGTACAAACTCCTTCATCAGGTTACGCGGTAATTGGTGGTACAATCGGCAGTTCAAAATTGATCGACCAGTTGATCGCTAACCATAAAATTGATATTAGCAAGGTAAAAGGTCAATGGGAAACGTTTTCTATATCGGTAGTCAACATGCCGCTGCCCGGCGTTAAGCAGGCATTGGTTATAGCAGGCAGCGATCGCCGCGGTACTGCCTACGGTTTTTTTGAGCTTTCGCGGATGATCGGTGTATCGCCTTTGGTTTGGTGGGCCGATGTTACCCCGCAGCATCACGATCAACTGTATATTACACCCGGAACCAGCATCGTTGGTCCACCATCAGTAAAATTCCGTGGAATTTTTATCAATGACGAGGATTGGGGTATGCAGCCCTGGGCAGCCAAAAACATGGATAAAGATATCAAAGATATCGGCCCTAACACTTATGCGCACATTTTTGAACTCTTATTGCGTTTAAAGGCCAATTATATCTGGCCTGCCATGCACCCCTGTACCAAGGCTTTTTGGTATTATAAAGAAAATCCTGTGGTGGCAGATCGTTACGCCATTGTTTTAGGCGCCAGCCATTGCGAACCCATTTTGCGTAACAATGTATTTGAATGGGCAGATAACTACGAAAATGAATACGGCCAAAAGCCAGGCGAATGGCGTTACGATGTAAACCATGATCAGATATTGAATTATTGGCAAACCCGCGCTACCGAAGCGGCCAGGATAGATGCGGTTTACACCGTTGGGATGCGTGGTATACACGATGGCAGCATGCCCGGCCCTAAAGATAAAAAGGAAAAAGTTAAACTGTTGGAAAACGTGATCGCCGATCAGCGCGCCATGCTGGCTAAAACCGACGCTAAACCGGCCGATGCCATTCCGCAGATCTTTTGCCCGTATAAAGAAGTGCTTGATCTGTATCAGGATCACATGAAACTGCCCGACGATATTACCATTTGCTGGGCCGATGATAACCACGGCTACATCAGGCAGGTATCAAACCCGACGGAGCAAAAACGCAGCGGCGGCAGCGGCGTGTATTATCATTTTTCGTATTGGGGCGCCCCGCATGATTTCCTGTGGCTATCCAGCGTTTCGCCTACCCTTACTTCGTACGAAATGAGTAAGGCCTACCAATTTGGTGCCGATAAGGTTTGGGTATTCAACGTAGGCGATCTGAAACCTGCCGAGCTGGAGATCGAGTTCGCGATGGATCTGGCCTGGGACATTAAAAAATGGGCGCCTGAAAAAGCACATGAGTACCCGAAAGCCTGGGCTGCCGAAACATTCGGTGCTGCCTTTGCCGAACCTATCGCACATATCAAAGCCGAATATTACCGGTTGGCAGCATCGGCAAAACCCGAGCATATAGATGCGGTTAGCTTTACCGAGGCCGAGGCAAATCAACGCCTGACTGACTATGAAAAACTAAGCAATGAGGCAGAAGCGCTCGCTAAAAAAATCCCGGCAAGCTTGCAGGATGCCTATTTCGAGTTGATATTATATCCTGTAAAAGGTGCGGATTTAATGAATCAGAAAATCCTGTATGCGAAAAAAAGTCTATTATCTTCTTATCTATTGGGCGATTCCTTCTATGGAAACAACTCTTCTGATGCATACAAAAAAATTCAGAAAGAAGTAAGTGAAGATGTCCAAAAGGCCAAAAATGCCTTTGAACAAATACATGTACTAACCCAGAAATACAATGAACAGATAGCTAAGGGAAAATGGAATGGCATCATGAGTGATCACCCCAGAGATCAAAAAGTATTTAAAATGCCGCGAATCTCGCTCGATGCACTTAAACAAACCAAAAGTGAAGATATAGAAGTGTGGCCAAAACAGCCCAAGTTTGTTATCCCGGCCAGCCAATACAGTACTAAGAAAGATGCGGATGGCACACATATAGAAGCCATTACAGGGTTAGGCATCAACAATAATGCCGTTACCGTAATGCCGATCACCCAAAAAAGTTATGCCGACAATATCCAGGCCGCTCCTTATGTGGAATACAAAGCAAACCTAACCGAAGGCGAAAACAATATCGCCGTTAAATGCCTGCCTACTTTTAAGCTGTATAGCGGCATGGACTTGCGATACGCCATTTCTGTTAATGGCGATACTCCACAGGTGGTTGATATCAATGCCAAGGCAGATACCAAGGAATGGGCCCCAAATGTATTACGGGGATATTCTGTCGGTCAAACCAAACACCAGGTAGCTAAAGCCGGCGAAGGCACGGTAAGGATTTATCTGCTTGATCCGAGCGTGGTTTTGAGTCAGATTGAACTGCAGTAATCTTGACATTCTCCTGATCCCATCCAACCAAATTATCCTTAAATTCGTTAGTAATTTATGAATATTCAAACAGCCACATTTGGTAACGGTTGCTTTTGGTGCACCGAAGCCATTTTCCAATCTATACAAGGGGTACAATCGGTAAAATCGGGTTATATGGGTGGCCATACGCCTAACCCAACCTATACGGAAGTTTGCAGCGGCGATACCGGCTATGCCGAGGTTATCCAACTGGAGTACGATGCCGATGTTGTTTCCTTCGATACCTTATTGCTGGCCTTCTTTAAAAGCCATAATCCAACTACGCTTAACCGCCAGGGCAATGATGTAGGTACGCAATATCGCTCGGCCATATTTTATTATAACGACGAGCAAAAGCAACAAGCCGAAGCTATGATTAAAAGGCTAACCGACGAGCATATTTTTGATAAGCCCATCGTAACCGAGATAACACCAGCCAGCGAATTTTACATTGCCGAAGATTACCATCAAAACTATTATAACGATAACAAGATGAAGCCTTATTGCCTGTTTGTTATCCAACCCAAAATGACCAAATTTGCCAAGGAATTCACTTCCATTATCAAGCCCGAATTATTGTAAGGTCAGGAGGTTATCTATCTGTTAAGTTTTCGTTAAGCAGGCAAATCATTCCCGGCTATTTCTTAGTTTTGGCGATAAACATTAACTACCTCTTACTGATATGAACAAACTCTTTATTACCGCAGGTTTGGTCCTCGCCTCCCTTACCTCGGTAACACTGGCGCAAACACCCGGCCCTATTGCCAATACTGATCAGGTTTTACTGCCTAACGGCTGGAAACTAAGCCCAGCCGGTCGTTCGCTGCAATTAGGCGATCTGCCTTTAAACATGCAGCTATCTTCATCAGGCAAATTATTGGCCGTAACTAATAATGGCCAAAGTATACAAAGCCTGCAACTGATCGACCCTAAGAACGAGCAACTGCTTGATCAAAAAGTGGTTGGCAAATCGTGGTATGGCATAGCTTTCAGTCATGATGAAAAGAAACTGTATGCCTCAGGCGGCAACGATAACTGGATACTGGCATTCAACATTCAAAATAAAAAATTCGGTACTGCCGATACCATTAAGTTAGGCGCGGTTTGGCCAAAAGGTAAAATATGCCCTACAGGCATTACCGTTACCCGCGACAATAACCGTCTGTACGCGGTAACCAAGGAAGATAACATGCTGTATGTTATCGACCCGCAGAACCGTTCTATTATCAACAAAATAAAGCTGGATGCCGAGGCTTATAGCTGTGTACTTTCACCAGATGAAAAATTGTTGTATATATCGCTTTGGGGCGGCCAAAAGGTTGCTGTTTACAATACCGAATCGAACAAGATAATTGCCGAAATACCCACCCAGGATCACCCAAACGAAATACTGCTGAACAAAAAAGGCACCTGGTTATTTGTAGCCAATGCCAACGATAACTCGGTATCAGTTATCAATACCGCAACCCGTAAAGTTGCCGAAAATATCAGTACAGCTTTATACCCAACCCATTTAACCGGTTCAACCAGCAATGGCCTGGCCCTGTCGCCTGATGAAAAAACTTTATACATTGCCAATGCCGATAACAACTGCCTGGCCGTTTTTGATGTAAGCATTCCGGGCAAAAGCCATAGCAAAGGTTTTATACCGGTAGGCTGGTACCCAACCAACGTTAAAACACTGGGGGGCAAAATCATTGTAACAAATGGCAAGGGATATACTTCGATGGCTAACCCTAAGGGCCCGCAACCGGTACGCAAAAGCGATAACAGCGGTTATCAAAAAGGCGCTACTAACTCTCGCGAGCAATATATAGCCGGTCTGTTTAAGGGCAAACTGTCGCTTATTGATGTGCCAACCGACGAACAGTTAAAGAAATACACCGCCCAGGTTTATGCCAACACACCGTTTACCGATCAAAAAGCAATGATTGCCGATGGTTTAGAGGGCAACCCTATTCCGCGTAAAGTAGGTGATAAATCGCCCATCAAATACGTATTTTATATCATCAAAGAAAATCGCACTTACGACCAGGTTTTAGGCGATATGCCAAAAGGTAACGGCGATACTTCGCTATGTATTTTCGGCAAAAAAGTAACACCTAACCTGCACGCCATAGCCGACAATTTTGTGCTGATGGATAATTTCTATGTGGATGCCGAGGTAAGCTGCGACGGCCACAGTTGGAGTACTGCTGCCTACGCTCCAGACTTTACCGAAAAAACCTGGCCTACAAGCTATGGCGGTCGTGGTGGTAACTATGATGGCGAAGGCACCCGTTTAATCGGTTACCCACGCGATGGTTTTATCTGGGATTACTGTAAACGCGCCGGCATAAGCTACCGTACTTATGGCGAATTTGCAGAAGACGGTAAGGCCAATATCAAATCGTTGAAAGGGCATTTCTGCGAGCAATCGCCTGGTTTTAATCTGGATATCACCGATATTACACGCGAAAAAGCCTGGGCGCACGATTTCGATTCGCTGCTGGCAAAAAATGCCGTACCGCGCTTTAATACCCTGCGTATCTCAAATGATCATACCAGCGGTCAAAAGAAAGGCAAAATATCGCCAATCGCCGCCGTTGCCGATAACGACCAGGGTGTTGGTTTGATGATTGAACATCTTTCGCACAGTCCTATCTGGAAAGAATCCGTCGTATTTGTTTTAGAAGACGACGCCCAGAATGGTCCTGATCATATTGATGCGCACCGCTCGCCGGTATATGTTGCCGGTGGTTACGTAAAACGTAACGCCGTTAGCCATACTATGTATTCAACATCAGGCGTGTTACGCACCATCGAACTGATTTTGGGTTTACCGCCAATGAGCCAGTACGATGCTGCCGCTACACCGTTATTCGATTGCTTTAACAACACAGCTGATGTTACTCCGTTTGATTCCAAACCGGCCGAGGTTGATTTGAACAAACGCAACATTGCCGATAATAACAGCAGCAAACGTTCGGATAAATTTAACTTCGCTAAAGAAGATGCAGTGCCCGACCTGGAACTGAACGACGTGATCTGGAAATATGTTAAAGGCGAAAATGCTACTATGCCCGCGCCAAAACGCAGCGCCTTTGTAATGCCTGTAAAGAAAAGAAAAGACGACGACGATTGATCCTTCATTCGATCAAATGTTTCATAAAAAGGTTTCTTTTTAAAGAAACCTTTTTGCGTTTACGTGAGTTTGTATATTTACTATTATAAATCAACTCTATTATGCCTGTCATTCAAAACCAGTACCTCAAAGTATCCATCAGCCAGGAAGGCGCACAGCTTACATCTATTTACGACAAAACCGATTCGACAGAGCATTTGTGGCAGGCCGACGCATCTGTTTGGCCATGGCATGCTCCTAATCTGTTCCCGATAGTAGGCGGGGTTAAGGACAACCAAATACATGTGGACGGTAAAGCCTATACACTCGACCGTCACGGCTTTACCCGCACCTCGCACTTTCAGCTGGTTGAGGCAAGCGATACCCACGCCAAGTTTTCATTACAATTCAGCGAGAAAACACTGGCCGTTTATCCGTATAAGTTCGAGTTCCAGATCCTGTACGATCTGATAGATAATGCCCTGCGCATTACTTATAAAGTCATCAATTATGATGATAAAACCATCTACTTTTCGGTTGGTGGTCACCCTGCGTTTAACGTGCCTTTTTATAATAACGGCGAAGCTTACGAAGATTACTATATTGAGTTTGAGCAAGCCGAAAAACTGGAGAAACACTTATTAGATGGTAGCGGCCTATTCAACGGCAAAACAGAGCCGGTGAAGATTGATGTTAATAAACTCCACCTCAGTAAAGATCTTTTCGCAGGCGATGCATTGGTATTTAAAAATATCAAATCGCGCCAGGTACATCTAAAAAGCACAAAACATAACAAAGTACTGTCTGTCGAGTATCCTCATTTCAATTACCTGGGCATTTGGGCTAAAGTGGGCGCGCCTTTTGTTTGCATCGAACCCTGGTTGGGCTGTGCCGATAGCGCAGGCGAACCTGTAGATTTTACAAAAAAAGAAGCCATCCAAAAAGTAGCCAAGGGCCATGTATTCGAGGCCGAATATTTTATAACCACCAGCTACTAAATAATTTGTCGCATTTTAAAAACATTTTTCGCCCTTCTGCATTTATAGATTTAATTAATTTTCACATTAAACTTAAACACATGAAAATCAAAATCTATTTACTTACCGCACTATTTATGCTGATATTGGGTGCAACTGCAACCAAAGCGGCAACCGTTGTTCCAATAACAACCACAAGCTTAGCTAACTATAGCAAAGAGGAACTGAATAAAATGAGCGTTGAGGCAAAAACCGCGCGCTTACAGGAGATCAAAGATCGCGTAAACGAAATAAAATCGATGGATAAATCAACCCTCACCCACGAACAAAAGAAAGAACTGCGTGCTGAACTGCGCGAGATGCGAAAAGAAGCCCGCGCTATACACTCCAGCGATGGTATGGGCGGCGGCATTTATCTTTCGGTGGGCGCAATTATTATTATCATTTTGCTATTGATACTCATCTTGAAATAACAATATCTTGAAAAAACAAAAAAGCGCCTCAAAATGAGGCGCTTTTTTGTTTTAATATCAACCTACCTTATTATTTAACACTATTTAATCACCAGATATTTTGGTTACTAAATTTTTAGTTATACCTTGAAGGCATAAAACCTTCCTATGCGATTCACAATTCTGGCGTTAGTAATGTTGTGCCTAAGCACCTTGGGCGCGTTGGCACAAAACACTTATAGTATTAAAGGCATTGTGGCCGATTCTGCCTCGAACGGCAAAATACAAAACACTACTATTTGCATTCTTAACGCGAAAGACTCAACCCTGTATAAATTTACCCGTGTCGGCGCTAATGGCTCGTTTGCAATTAATAACCTACGCAAAGGCAAGTTTTTACTATTGGTTACTTACCCGGAATATGCCGACTACGTGGAAGGCTTCGCGCTTGATTCAGTAAAACAGGAGAAAAATTTTGGGAGGATCAACCTCACCTTAAAATCAAAATTACTGAGCGAGGTAATGATCAAGGGCAGCAAGGCCCAGATTAAAATTAATGGGGATACAACCGAATTTAATGCATCGAGTTTTGTAATCCAGCCCAACGCCAAAGTCGAGGATCTGTTGAAGCAACTTCCGGGTATTACTGTTGATAAAGACGGTAAGATAACGGCGCAAGGCCAGGCTGTAAACAAAGTACTGGTTGACGGAGAGGAGTTTTTTGGTGACGACCCGACCCTGGTTACCAAAAACCTGCGCGCCGATATGGTTGACAAGGTGCAGTTGTATGATAAAAAAAGCGATCAGGCAGCGTTTACCGGTATCGATGACGGTGTAAAGAACAAGACTATCAATATCAAACTAAAAGAAGATAAAAAGACCGGCTATTTTGGCAAGGTTGATGCCGGGGTTGGCACCGATGGCTTTTACCAGGCGCAGGCATTATTTAACCGGTTTACAGCTAAATTTAAGCTTTCGGCCTATGTAACCCTGGCCAATACAGGCAAAACCGGCTTAAGTTGGGAAGATAACAATAAATATGGTGGTTCGGCAGACAATGTACAGGTAAGCGATGACGGCGGTATTTTTATAAGCGGAGGGGGCGGCGGTGATGAGCTTGAATCGTTTGGCGGTAATTATAACGGCCGGGGCATACCTTTGGCTCGTACCGGAGGCGTACATTATGATACCAAGGTAACTAAAGACAAGGCCACTTTGAATATGAATTACAAGGCAGGCGAGCTGACTGTCGATGGCAACAATACCACCTTAACGCAAAATAACCTTCCAACCAGTATATTAAATAATAATTCGAGCCAGGATTATCATAATTACATATTCCGTCAGAAACTCGATGCTACCTATAATCTTAAGATAGATACTACGGCAAATCTGAAAATAAGCGCTGCAGGTACAATTAAACATAGTACAACCAACAGTAAATACAATACATCCAGCTACCGCAACATAGATACCTTGCTTAACCAGGGTACCCGCAGCATTAACAATACCAGCGATAGCAAGATATTTAACGCAAGTGTTTTATACACCAAAAAATTAAAGAAGAAAGGTCGCACATTTTCCATCAACGTAAGCGAAGCTTATAATGAGGTGGATACACACGGATATCTCAATTCGTCTATCAGGTTTTATAACAATACTCCGGCTGGCGATACCACGCAGCTCATCAACGAGTATAAAACCAGCGATACCAAAAGTTCGGTATTTAACTCAAATGTTACCTACACCGAACCTTTAAGCAAGTATCTCACCCTGGCGTTAAACTATAGTTTGGGTATCAATAACAGCACATCCGACCGGAAAACCCTTGATCAAATACCTGCCACTAACGAGTATAATCATTTTAACAGCCTATTGAGTAATGATTTTAAACTCGATCAACTGTCGAACCAGGGTGGCGCTACCTTTAATTTAAAAAAGGGTAAGGGTACCTTAAATTTTGGCACTAAAGCAACGGCTGTAAATTTCGATCAAACCAACCAGTACACTAACGCGGTGTTTAAACGTAATTTCCTTAACTGGTATCCTAATGCATCGTATCAGTATAATTTTTCGCAACGTAACACTATCCGTTTTAGTTACAATGGCAATACAACACAACCTACTATCGATCAGATCCAACCTGTATTTACCAACAACGATCCGCTGAACCTTACGCTTGGTAATCCGGATCTGAAGCCATCATTCAACAACAGCTTTAACTTCTATTATAACTCGTATAAGGTTTTAAGCGATCAGTATTTTTATATCAGCGGCTCATACTCTTTCAGGGTCAACCCGATAGTAAGTAATTCATTTACAGATAACGCCGGTAAAACCACTTATCAGTACTCAAATCTCATTGATAAAAACTCCTCAAATTTTTACATGTACTCAAACTTCGGGCGCAAGATTAAAGCTTTGGGCGATATTAATATCGGGCTAAATGCAAATGTGAGCGGTAGCACATCGTATAATTATGTGGCATTCAATTCTTCAAAAAACACTTTAAATACTACCCAAAACAACACCTACGGTATGGGCGCCAATGTATCGAGGTATGTGGAGAAGAAATTTGACGTCTATTTTAATTTCGGCCCCAATTATACCGTTAGCAGTTCGTCATTACAGCCCAATATCAACAACAATGGATTCGGGCTTAATGGTTACTCGTTTTTTAATGTATATCTGCCTGGTAGTATTGAAGTCAATTACGAGGCGAATTATCAATTCAGAGGTAAAACACAGTCTTTCGATCAGGATTTTAACCAACTGCTGCTAAATGCAACCATCAGCAAAAAATTCCTGAAGGAAAAGACTTTAAAAATGTCCGTCACTGGTAACGATCTCTTGAATCAGAATTCAGGATTTAGCCGCAACGCCTATGGCAGTACCATTACGCAAAACAGTTATACCACCATCAAACGCTATTTCTTATTCTCGATAACTTACGACTTTAGTCACTTTGGTACCAAGGCCAATAGCGCCGAAAAAAAATAATCACACCATGAAACAAATATCAACCTTAATAATTATCCTTCTGGCAGCCTGCGGTACAATCTACGCCCAGAACGCACATTTCTCCTTCAATGGTGTGATCGAATATCAAAAAAGCGTAAACATGTTTGCGCTGATGAAAAAGAACATTAATAAGGACAATGAAAACTATATGCGACCGGCTTATGAAAACTATATCAGAAATCAGCCCCAATTTAAGATATTAAAAAGTACCTTGACATTTCAAGGGGATAAAACACTGTTTACACCTATCGAACCAGAAAACCCAACCAATGGGTTTGGCATAAGCATCATGGCCGAACAGAATAATACTATTTATACCGACCTGGCTACTAATACATCTGTCGCCCAGAAGAAAGTATACGAAGAAACATTTCTATTGAAGGACACCACCCGTAAAATAAACTGGAAAATAACCAGCGAAACGCGTGATATTGTCGGATATCATTGCCGCCGTGCCAATGCCCTGATCCTGGATTCAATTTATGTGGTAGCGTTTTATACCGATGAAATACCTGTTTCTGGTGGGCCTGAGTCATTCACCGGCTTACCCGGGATGATATTAGGCGTGGCCCTGCCACACGAAAACATAACCTGGTTTGCTACCAAGGTTACCGATATGCTCGCCAGCGTCCAAAAACCAATTACACCACCAACCAAAGGCAAACCAATTGATCGTAAAGGCTTGACTAAAACCCTGCAGTCGGCCTTAAAAGATTGGGGCGATTATGCACAATCGGCATTAAAGGCATTTTCGTTATAACTCAACTAATAATCAAGCCACCTCGCAATATGGAGTTACTCTCTGTTTGTCTGCTAAGCTCGGTTAAAATTTGCTGATACGCTTGTTGAATAACTTTGATGTGATTGCTATCCACTTTTGGGCAGTGAAGTAAGTCTACTCATTCAACAGGTTCGCGATTCTTTAAACTGATGCGCTCAAGGGCTAAGATCAGGAACAGTCGTGAAACTGTTTGGCAAGTTCTATAAAACAACAAACCCCGCAGGAGTTAACCGGCAGGGTTGTTGAGTAAAAGTTGGCACCGACTTACTCTCCCACGTTTTACCGCAGTACCATCAGCTCTGGCGGGCTTAACTTCTCTGTTC
>Ga0157373_10000113_pt1 | contig 63950 bp, 39 predicted proteins | sample C65metaG_FD_113460 | JGI IMG/M metagenome (GOLD analysis project Ga0157373, IMG submission 113460) | Corn rhizosphere microbial communities from Kellogg Biological Station, Michigan, USA - C6-5 metaG | ecosystem: Host-associated > Plants > Roots > Rhizosphere > Soil | place: USA: Michigan... | reverse complement strand
GTTATTGCTGTACGGGTAGATAACTCGGCACAGCCTAACTCACGCTGGTATACGGGCTCGGGTATTTATCGTAATGTATGGCTGGTGAAAACTGATAAAACGTATTTTACACAGTGGAATACGATCATCACCACACCCGAGATCAAACAAAATTCAGCGACCGTTAATATCAAAACGAATGTTCATAGGGTAAACTACGTACGCACAAACGTATTGGCTACAATCCGCGACGGGCAGAACAGATTAGTAGCATCCCAAAATTCAATTATTGAATCGGGGAATTTGGAGTTGAACCTTAAAGTGCCGCAGCCGAAGCTCTGGTCGGTAAGTGCGCCACATTTATATCAGGTTCAGCTACTGCTTATCAGTAATGGTAAGGTTCTGGATACTTATCAAACTAAACACGGTATTCGCTCTTTTAATTTCGATGCACATAAAGGCTTTTTCCTGAACGGTCAGCATTTAAAGATCAATGGCGTTTGCCTGCATCACGATGCAGGCGCTTTGGGCGCCGTTGTTAATGCACATGCTATCGAACGCCAGCTGAGGATATTAAAAGATATGGGCTGCAATGCCATTCGTACCTCGCACAATCCGCCGGCGCCCGAATTTTTGGACCTATGCGATAAAATGGGTTTTCTGGTGTTGGATGAGGCCTTTGATATGTGGGCCAAGAAGAAAAATAAATTCGATTATTCATTGGATTGGAAGCAATGGCATCAGGTGGATCTGGAAGATCAGATCAAGCGCGACCGTAACCACCCCTCGGTGTTTATGTGGAGCATTGGCAACGAGATACGCGAGCAGTTTGATAGTACAGGTATCACTATCGGTAAAGAACTGGTTGGCATTGTAAAAAGCCTGGATAAAACACGACCCGTAACTTCGGCGCTGAGCGAGAACCGACCCGAAAAAAATTTTATCTATAAATCGCACGCTTTGGATGTGGTTGGCTTGAATTATCACATAGAATCTTATGCCGACTTCCCGAAAAATTACCCCGGTGAGAAGTTTTTAGCCACCGAAACCATGTCGGCCCTGGCTACCCGCGGCCATTATGATCCGGTGTCGGATACTATAGTAAAATGGCCGCACAGCTCTAAAGAAAAATATGCCACGGGCAATCCCGATCTTACCGTATCAGCTTATGATAATGTAGCCGCCTATTGGGGTACCAGCCACGAGGAGACCTGGAAGATCATCAAGAAATATGATTATTTATCGGGTATGTTCGTTTGGTCGGGCTTTGATTATTTGGGCGAGCCTGTACCTTACCCGTGGCCTGCCCGCAGTTCGTATTATGGTATTGTCGATCTGGCCGGCTTCCCTAAGGATGTTTATTACATGTACCAAAGCGAATGGACGGATAACCCTGTTTTGCACATATTACCACACTGGAACTGGCAGCCCGGAAAGACCATGGACGTTTGGGTGTATTATAATAAGGCCGATGAGGTGGAATTATTCCTGAACGGCCGCTCGTTAGGCATAAAGCGCAAGCGAGGCGATGACCTGCATATAGCATGGCGAGTAAAATATGAGCCAGGGACATTGAAAGCCGTATCGCGGTTTAATGGTAAGACCGTACTGGAAAAAGAAGTAAAAACAGCCGGTATAGCTGCTAAAATTGAACTGATTGCCGATAAAACCAGGATGAAAGCAGATGGGAATGATTTGAGTTATATTACCGTGAGCGTTACCGATAAGGATGGTAATGTGGTACCCGATGCTGATAACGAGGTTAAGTTTGATGTTAGCGGACCTGGTTTTATAGCTGGGGTAGATAATGGTTTACAAACCAGTATGGAACCTTTTCAGGCATCATCCCGAAAGGCTTTTAATGGTAAATGCCTGGCTATAGTTCAAAGCAAAGCGCAGGCGGGTAAAATTATGCTGACCGCAAGTTCGCCCGGCTTACAATCGCTTACAATCTTTATGGATTGTAACAAGTAAGTTGCTTATGCTAATATCCTACAATATCTTGAGAAACTGATACACAAAAGCAGTGCTTGTTGCAAGTAGTTTTATCCCCCATGAACCTGCAGTAATTTTTTACGCGTATCTATGAAACAGCAAAGCATCTTCGATTATATCAGTGTTGACGGGTTTTCGTCGACCCCGAAATATATGCAGCTTGCCAATTGTATTCATGAAGCGGTAGTAACCGGTAAAATTAACCGCGATCGTGTTCTGCCATCTTTGCACGAGTTAACCTACCATCTTGAAATATCCAGAGATACGGCCGACAAAGGCTATAAGCACCTGCGCAACCTGGGTATTTTAGATTCTATACCCGGCAAAGGGCATTTTATTACGGCAAACAATGTGCTGCGGCAAAACAAGATATTTTTGCTGATCAATGAACTGGGGAATAACAAAAAGGTTTTTTACGATGCTTTTACGCAGGTTTTGAAGGAGCCGGTAACGATTGATTTTTACGTATATAATGGTGACTTTTCGTTATTTAAAAAGTTGCTGAATGGCAGACGCGAAGGGTATACGCATTATGTTATCTTACCACAGTTTATTGAAGGTGGAGAGAATGTTTATGAGCTGATTGATGCGCTTCCGAAGGAAAATTTGATTTTACTGGATAAACCGGTGGCTGGTTTAAAAGGAAACTACGGGGCTGTGTACGAGGACTTTAAAAAAGGTATCTATACGTCGCTCGAAAAGCTGATTGAGCCATTGAGCAAATACCACACGATAAAAATGATATTACCCCAAAATGAACTTTACGCACTGGATGTAATAACTAACTTCAATGCTTTTTGCCTGCAATATGCATTTGAGCGGGGAACAGTGAACGACTTGCAAGTTGAAGATATCGGGGAGGGGCAGGTTTACATTTGCCTTGCTGATGATGACCTGATCACACTCATCGAGAAAATCAAAACTACAGGATTTAAAGTTGGCAAGGATGTGGGTATTATATCCTGCAATGAAACACCGCTTAAAAAATATATTCTGAGTGGCATTACCACCATATCTGTCGATTATGAACGGATGGGCAGGCAGGCCGCTACCATGATCCTGAAAAGGCACATGGAACAGGTACAGTTAGAGTACCAGATAAATTTACGATCATCATTATAAAACACCCGGATAAATAAGCGCAATGAAAGTTTTGCCTCTGTTCGATCTCTCGATCATCGTGCTTTATTTAGTAGGGATGGTTTTGGTAGGCTTTTATTTTTCGCGCAAAAACAACAATTCCGATTCGTACTCGAAGGCTTCCGGCTCTATACCCGGTTGGGCGATCGGCATGTCTATCTACGCTACTTTTTTAAGCAGCAATACTTTTTTGGGAGTGCCTGGCAAGGCCTTCGGGGGCAACTGGAACGCTTTTGTATTCAGCCTTTCGATGCCATTAGCGGCCTTTGTGGCCACTAAATATTTTGTGCCATTTTACCGCAAAACCGGGCAGATATCAGCCTATACACACTTAGAAAAACGCTTTGGTGCATGGGCACGCACTTATGTGGTTGTATGTTTTTTATTGACGCAACTGGCCCGCATGGGTTCGGTGTTTTTTGGAATAGCGTTAAGCCTGCAGGCGCTTACGGGTTACTCCATGCAAACCATCATGATCGTGATGGGCGTATCCATCATCATTTATACCGTACTGGGTGGTATCAAAGCTGTTATCTGGACGGAGGTTGTACAGGGGGTGATCAAAACCCTGGGCGCCGTGCTCATCATCTATCTCATCGTTACTCACATGGATGGCGGTATCCAAAAGATAGTTAGCATCGGGAAGGCTGCCAATAAGTTTAGCCTGGGTAGTTTTTCGGCCAATTTTACGCAGTCCACATTCTGGGTAGTGTTGTTGTATGGTTTTTTTATCAACCTTAACAACTTTGGGATGGATCAAAACTATATCCAGCGCTATCATACGGCTAAGTCGGCCAGGGCCGCTGCCAAGTCAGTTTGGCTTTGCGTTTATATTTACGTGCCGGCCTCGTTCCTGTTTTTTATCATAGGTTCGTGCCTGTTTGCCTATTACAATGTTCACCCCGAATTATTAGAAGGAATTAAACATCAGGCGGCCATGGAACGGCTTCCTGTTCATGCAACGGCCGAACAGATCAACGCGCTTGCTGCCAAATTGCAACCTGCCGATTACGGCGACAAGGTGATGCCACATTTTATGGTAACCACCATACCCACGGGTTTGGTGGGCTTAATTGTATCGGCCATTTTATCGGCTGCGATGAGTACCATCAGTTCGGGCATGAACTCGTCGGCAACGGTATTTACCGTAGATGTTTACAAACGTTATATCAAACCTGGCATCAACGAAATGCAAACGCTCAACATCCTGCACATAGCTACAGTAGTTTTTGGTGTGCTGGGCATGGGTACCGGTATTGCCATGATAGGGGTGAAGAGCATCCTGGATATCTGGTGGGCGCTATCGGGAATTTTCGCCGCAGGTATGCTGGGGCTGTTCCTGCTGGGTATCATCAGCAAGCAAACCAAAAATCGGGAAGCGCTTATTGCTTCGATCATCGGGGTGCTGGTAATCTTATGGATGACTTTCCCGGCCATTATCCCACAACAATACGGCTTTTTACGCAATACGCTTAATACCAACATGATCGTGGTGGTGGGTACGCTTGCTATTTTCCTGGCGGGGATATTGTTAACCAAATTTAAAATTACACAGCCGCAATAGGCACAACAAGAAATAAAAGAAATACATTAAAATGAAGAAGAAGGGGTTTATACCAGTGATGCTGACGCCGTTTAAAGACAACGGCGCTATTGATTATGATGTTTTAACACAATTAACGGAGATCTATATTAACGCCGGGGCAACCGGTTTGTTTGCCAATTGCCTTTCGAGCGAGATGTTTGAGTTGACCGATGCCGAAAGATTACTGGTGATTAAACACGTAATTAAAGTAGCTAACGGTGCAGTACCGGTTGTAGCCACAGGTACTTTTGAAGGAACTATAGATCAGCAGGCCGACTTTGTGAAACGGGTAAATGATACCGGTACCGATGCTGTAATTGTGATCACCGGTTTATTGGCCGGCGAAAAAGAAACAGATGAAGTTTTTAGTGACCGTGTTTTTGAGCTTTTTGATAAGACTGAAGATATACCGCTTGGTTTTTACGAATGTCCGGTGCCTTATAAACGCCTGTTATCGCCCGGGCAGTTGACGGAGTTTGTAAAAACGGGCAGGGTTGTATATCATAAAGATACCTGTCTTAATCTGGATACCATCAAACAAAAACTGAATGCCGGTAAATACAATAGTGATTTTGGCGTGTACGATGCTTACATGGTACACGCTGTTGAATCGCTAAAAGCGGGATCGGCGGGCTTGTCGTGTATCCAGGGTAATTTCTTTCCCGAACTGATCGTTTGGTTGTGTAACAATTATAATAATGCAAGCTTAAAGGCCGAAGTTGATAAAGTGCAGCAGTTTTTGATCGACAATATGGATGTGATGCACAATGTTTATCCAATCATAGCCAAATACGGGTTAAACAAGCGTGGGTTGAAGATATCCACTTTTACACGTCGAAACGTGGGCGACTTCTCATCGGCTATTAAAAGCAGCATCGAGCACTTATATACCGACTATTCGCAATTGAGAAACCGTATAGGCCTGCACCTTTAATTGTGCAGGTACTTACGCTTGTACTCAAGCGGGGTCATGTTGGTTACTTTTTTAAAGTGTCGGTAAAAGTTGGATACATTGTTAAAACCACATTCAAAACACAAAACCTCGGTTGGCAGCTTGTCTTCGATTAAAAAGCGACAGGCGTGGCTGATGCGTATCTCCGTCAGGAAATCCGAATAAGTTTTCTTGGTCATTAGCTTAAAATACCTGCAAAACGAGGTTACGCTTAAATTACCGATAGAAGATATTTCTTCAAGACTGATCTCTTTCTTATAATTAGCCAAAGTATAGCTGCAAACTTTGTTCAGTCGTATCGTATCTGATTCGTTAGATTGATGAAATTCGTTGTGTGCCAGAGTGATTGGTTTAAACTCTTCCGTTTCCGATAGTATTTTAAGGATAGAGAGCAACACGATAACCCTATCCATATTAGTAGCCTCGAGTGCCCGGTGCATTAACGAAGCAAGTTCTGCGCGGGCTTTGCCTTCAACAACCAATCCGCCCTTGGCTTTTTCGAACAATTTAGGCAGCATATACATTTCGGGCAGGTTAAGCAGGTATTTGCCCAGGCAGTCGGGCAAAAAATGTATAACAATTACCTCTACATTAAGGTTTGAATCGGGCTGAAAGTATTCTTCTTTACAACGCCAGCAATGAGGAAGATTTTCGCCCAGCAACGTTATCTCGCCAGCAGAAAAGTTACTGATGTTATCACCGATGAAGCGCACGCCCTCGCCTTTAATTACATAATGTAACTCAAGTTCAGGGTGGTAGTGCCAAATCCCTCTGAAAGTAGGTAAAACATCGTGCCTGATGCTAAACGAATTTTGAGGCTTAACGTCAACTTTTAAAAAATGAGGTTTCATTTTAACTAAAAATAATCCGGTGTGCTTAGATAATTGGTTGTTTGGATATCGTGTATCCAATTTAATCGATAAAGGTAGTAAATTATACTTTATTACCATGTGCTCAAAAATGATAAAATACTACAATGGCTCTTTGTTGTAAATATTTAATGTTTTGCGATAGGGTTATGATAAGATTCTACAATAAGTTGATAACAATGGGCAATAATGTAAGTGCGTGATATTTGATATTTGTATTAGGTAGTGGAATTTAAACGATTGCACTATCACTGATACATAAACCGAAGCTTACAGCTATACATTTTTGCTTAGATAAAGGTGCCTGTTTTTGAGCGGGCCAAACGGGTCAAAAGGTTATCCGATGGTATTAATCTTTAATAAATTATGATAATTTATTACATGATTTATTCGGAAACTGATAACGAATGGCTCAATGTATTGCAAAATTGTAAAGTTAAAAATGTTGATTTAACACGAATATCCCCCATGAATAAATTAAATACTTTTTTAGTATTGCTATTGTTAACCGCTACCGTATATGCCCAAAAGGGTGGTAATAAAAGTGCGGCACAGGGTGCTAACTACAACCAGGTAATTGCCGCGCGTACCTATAAAATTGTTGCCGTACTGGATATTACCGATTCGGCTAAATTTAAACGCGTACAAAACATTATTACCGGTCAGTACCATAATCTCAGCACCATCCATGATGATCGTAACGCCCAGGTTAAGCAGATAAAAGATCAGGCGGGTGATGACAAAGCCGCCGCAAGTGCCAAAATTAAAGCCATAGATGATGATGTGGATGCTAAACTAAGCAAACTACATGCTGAATATCTGTCAAACCTTGGCACAGAACTAACACCTGCGCAAGTTGACAAGGTAAAGGACGCCATGACCTACAATATATTGGGCGTTACCTATAAAGCCTATACTGAAGAGATACCCACTTTAACAGAAGTCCAGAAAACACAGATCAAAAACTGGTTGATTGAAGCGCGGGAGTTGGCTATCGATGCGGAGTCATCGGATAAAAAACACGCAGTTTTTAATAAATATAAAGGCCGGATCAATAATTATTTATCGGCTCAAGGCTATGATATGAAGAAAGAAGGCGAAGAGTGGCAAAAACGTATCAAAGAAAAGTCTGAAACCAAGTCTAATTAATATATCGTAACCAATCAACCATTAACTAAATATGAAACCAAATCCTGAATTATTATGAGAAAACTTTTCCTCTTATTTTTTGTGATGCTCACGGTTACCATCGCTGCGCATGCTCAAACCAGAACCGTAACCGGTGTGGTAACCGGCGAAGGTGAGACGGATCCTCTGATAGGGGTTACCATTACGGTTAAAGGAAGCCCGCTGGCAACCGCTACCGATGTAAATGGTAAATTCTCTATTAAGGTAACCGATCTGCAAAACGTAACACTTGGCGCCAAATTTATCGGTTTCCAATACCAGGAACAAACGATTAAGCCAGGACAAACGGTATTGAACTTCAAATTGGCAAAATCCACAACTGATTTGGCCGAAGTTGCCGTTGTAGCCGTAGGTTACGGTACTGTGCAAAAGGCCAAAGTATTAGGTTCGGTAGCCGAGATTAAAGCCGCCGATATTGAAGACGTGCCGGTAGCTAACCTGGGTACCGCCTTGATGAACAGGGTGGCTGGTGTTGGTATTTCGGTAGCTTCTGGTAAACCAGGTGCCACTACAACCCTTACTTTGCAGGGCGCTTACTCCGCGTCAGCCGGTTCACTTGGTGCAACAACCGACCCTCTTTATGTAATAGATGGTTTAATAGCTCAAAAAAGCGATTTTGATAACCTTGATGCCAGCTTAATCGAAACCATCTCATTCCTGAAAGATGCTCAGGCCGCTATTTACGGTGCCGCTGCTGATAAGGGTGTTGTTTTGGTGACAACTAAAAAAGGCAAAGCTGGTAAACCACAGATTAGTTATACTGGTTATTTTAGCACATCAGATGTTGCTTTCAGACCCAAATTACTGAGCGGCATACAGCAGGCTACTGCCATTAACGATTATTTAGATGCCACTAACGCGGCAAACACATCCAGGTTTTCACAGGCTGATCTTGATTTTATCGCATCTAATCCATACCCAAGCTGGTATAGCCAGTTATGGCATTCATCGCAAAGCAAGCGCCACACTATCAATATTAGCGGCGGTACTGAGAGGGTGACCTTTTTTGGCGGTGCCAGCTACTATGACGAAGGAGGTAACTTCGGTATGACAATTGTAAGAAAGTATAATATCCGCTCGGGTATGACTGCGCATGTTACCGACGAGGTTACCGGCTTTATCAGCCTTAATTCAGGATATGAATACGACAATAGAAATACAGCTAAGTCTGAAAATAACGATACTGAAAACTTTACCACGAGTGCAATATTTTTAGCACCTGCATGGATTCCGTTAACTATCAACAACCAGCCTGTTTATTACAACGGCCCGAGTGCTGCAGGTGGTGCATGGAATCCGTTAGCTTATTTTAACTCAAATAGCTATACCTATAATAACAATCAATCTATTAACCTTAACTCTTATGTAGAGTACAGGCCGCACCAGATTAAAGGTTTAACAGCAAAAGTACAGTATGGTAAAAATATTTATTTAGGTAACGCTAAAAACTATTACCCGTCGTACAACGCCTATGTATTTGCGGCTACTGGTAATAATGGAGCATTATACTCTAACACACAAACCAGTACAAAACTTATTACCAACTCAAATCAAATCCTGGCCGGAACAAATACAATGAACGAGTACGAACTGATAGGTTCGTTAGACTATACCCGCTCAATTAAAAAACATAATTTCTCGGCCTTGGTTGTGGGTACTCAAAACGAAACAAGTACATCATCGTACAATGTTTACCGTACCAATCAGCAAATCCCTGGTATCGACCAGTTCTTTGCTTTCGATCCAAGCACAACTACCCAACAAAACCCTCAAAATGCAGATGCCGGTAATATTGGTTATGTGGGCCGTTTTAGCTACGATTATGCAGGCAAATACCTGTTCCAGTTTATTGACCGTATCGATGGTTCGTCAAACTTTGCGCCTGGTCACCGTTTCGGTAGCTCGCCCGCTGTTGCAGCAGGCTGGCGCGTGAGCGAAGAAGATTGGTATAAGAAAAGTAAGCTTGCCAACTATATGAGCAGTTTAAAGATCAGATATAACATTGGTGTTACCGGTGATGATCGTGTTAACCCTTTCTTATACGAACCCAGGTATACTACTTATAGTGGAACAGCATTATTTGGCAGCACACTAACTAATGGTCTTGATCCAAGTTATGTGCCTTCGCCCGGCCTTACATGGGAGCATGCCAGGGCACAAACTTTGGGCTTTGACGCCGGCTTCTTTAACGACAGGTTAAATGTTACTTACGAGATATGGAATAAACACTACTATGACGGATTATATGATTTGGGTTCGGGTGCAACTCCATGGACGTTTGGTGTTGCGAGCGCTATCGTAAACTACAACCAGGCTAACACCTGGGGCCAGTCGCTTACTATCAGTTATGTTGGTAATATCACCAAAGACCTCCAGTTTAACGCTAATGTTAACTTAGGCTGGGGCGATAGCCAGCCAACACAGGCGTATTATAATCCCGCAAATCTTGGTGCCGTAAACGAATATTCGCTTATTACCAATGGCGAGTTATCAAGCAAATACAGTTCAACCAATATTGGTTTGATTGCAAAAGGTATTATCAGAACGCAAGCACAATTAGATGCTATTTTAGCAAAAAATCCTAACTATACCATCGAAGGCAAAACGCCGCAGGTAGGTTGGATGGATTTTGTTGATATAAATGGCGACGGAAAGATCACTGCCAACGCAGATGAAGGTCCGATGTATAACAGTGTAGCTGCACCTATATCAATGGGTTGGACCTGGGGCCTTTCTTATAAAACCTTTAAGTTCAATATCAACGGATATTTTCAGTTAGGTGGAAAAATAACCGTTCCGGGTGCTGATAAAAACCCACCAACCAGTGCCTCGTCAAACTCTACCGGCGATTTGAATTCGCCAGTTTACTGGGCTGATCACTGGACGCCAAATAACATTAATGCCACTTATCCTCGTTTTGATTCGGCTGATATTACCGAAAACTCAACTTTTTGGGTACGCAGTGGTACCAGGTTATATATTAATAATGCATCATTATCATACGCCTTGCCAAAAAGCATTGGCGACAGGTTAAAAATACCAACACTGAGATTTATATTGACAGGCGAAAATCTGTGGTCAATAATCAATCCTTATAACTATAAGGATGTGCGACAAAACAATATACAGACCTATCCAACCCTTCGTACCTGGTCATTGGGTGTTAATTTAACCTTGTAATAAATTATTTAAATAATTTAACATGAAAAGAAATTTAAAAATAACTGCAAAAAATATTTTGATGCTTGGCGCGATGGGCATATTTGCTGCAGCATGTAATAAAAACGTACTGGAAAAGACCGACCTTAACGGTGTGCCGCCATCTATCGTGTGGAATACACCTTCAACCGCGCAGGAAGTTCTTAATGGTACCTATGACCTGGTAATGCCTAACTGGCCTACCCCTGGCTCAATCCATAACACTAGTGACGAGTCGAACAACGTAACTGTTTCTATATTGAACGGAACGTTAACCGGTACCGGAAATGAGATAACCGATATTGCGAGCTCAAACAAATTAGGTACCGACCAATATTGGTGGATAGCACGCTGCAATCAGGGTATCGACGGTATAAATGCCGGTACCATGGATGAAACAAATAAAAGATTATTAAAAGGACAGTTCTTCTTCCTCAGGGCATATATTTACTTTAACTTAATAAGGATATATGGTGGTGTTCCATTGCTTTTGCATCAGCAAGGTGCTGACGACTCGCTTTATGTGCCAAGAGCTAAAACCAGTGTTTGCGTTAAGCAAATTTGTTCTGATCTTGATTCGGCAGCAGCTATGTTGCCTGCATCGTGGAACTTGTCAAGCGATGGAGGTCGGATAACCCGGGCTGTAGCAATGGCTTATAAAGGCAAAACTTTACTGTATTGGGCCAGTCCTCAGTTTAACCCAACTAATATAGCGAGCAGGTGGCAAGACGCCCTGACAGCTTGTAAAGCAGCTTATGATCAGGCAGGTGCCGATGGTTACGGATTATATCCGTTAGCCAAGGGTGGCTTAGGGAATGTTTGGATTGACGAGACCTCATCGAATGTTGAAAGGATGATGTGGCGCACCATAGATGCTACAAGTGTTAATCCAACTCATGGTACCAATAATGAGAATATTACTCGTCCGGTTTCAGAAACTGCAAGCGGTGGCGGCAGCAATCAGCCTACCTGGAACCTGGTACAGGCTTTCCCGATGGCTAATGGTTTGCCTATCACCGATGCTAATTCAGGTTACGATGCTACTATGTACTGGTTAAACCGCGACCCTCGTTTTGCGCAGACCATTGCCTATAACGGTTGTATCTGGAACTTAAGTGGCAAATCTAACCGCCACGAATGGACTTATACTGGCTTTTTGGATGATGCCAGCAAAGCGTCAGCCACAGGCTTTTACTGCCGTAAGATATGTAACCCAAGTGTTCTGGCCGCCAATACCGCGGTTAACTCTACAACAGGTGGCGGAAGCGGCATGGATTGGATAGAATTGCGTTTTGCGGAAGTGTTATTAAATTACGCCGAGTGCGCTAATGCCACAGGTGATGTTGGGACGGCACAAAGCCTGATAATTAAATTGCGTATCGCCCGTGGTTTTAGCCAGGGAGCTTATAACTATGGTTTGGCCAACGTTACTACCCAGGCCGCCATGACTAACTTTTTGTTAACAGAGCGCCAAATAGAATTTGCAATGGAAGGCAAAAGATATTGGGACCTGCGCCGTACCCGTACTTTTGATAAACTGACCGGCACTCCGCTTCAAATCCTCAAGTTAACTGTAAACTCACCTTATGTTGCAGGTGCTATACCTACACCTCCTGCTGCAGGCAAAACCTATATAGATGTAGCGCCTGCGGGTGGCGGAAGGATATGCGATACTATTACGGTAAACTACAGAAGCAGTTATACCAAATTCTTTACACCAAGTATTACAACGTTGTCTGTATCGGGCGGCTCGCCTGTTATCAATTATCCTGCAAACTATTACTTCTATCCAATACCTCAAAACTTTTTGGTTACCGATCCTTTAATGACACAAACTGCCGGCTGGCCAGGAGGTACATTCGACCCGTTACAATAGACAAACGGACGAAGCAAGAAATAAGATACAGAATGTTTTATAACATTATTTAAATAATGAAATTATGAAAAGAAATTTAATGATATTTTGCTCGGCCATCTTAATAGCAGCATTGGCGGCAGGCTGTGTAAAGGTCATCCCCAAGTTTGACAGCAACACCATTGCTGTTACCTTTAATGCACCCACGGCGATATTTTTAACGGCTGATAGAACGGTTAACCCAAAAGACAGTATCGCGTTCAGCTATTCGGTTAGCAGCCCTACGCCAATGGCTAACGTTTATCTTTATAAAAACGGTACACCAGTATATAGTGATTCGGTAAAAACCTCGGGGCAACTTACCTTCTCCGGTATCAGAAAGTTTGTTGCAGATTCAGCAGCCGGTCAATACCAGTTTCAGGTAGTAGCAAAAGACGCCCAGGGTATATACCTGGGTTCAAGTAACTCCATTATTGTTACCGTAACATCTGATTTTTATAACTATGTGGGCCGACGCTTGTATGTGCCGGATACAACCACTAAAACAAACCCTTGTTTTATAAACCTGGCTACCGGCACAACTTATAGCTATAACGACGTTGTTAATGGCAACAATAGCGCTCAGGTAGATCTTGGCCTTTTCTTTAATACCGATACTGTAAATACAAGTTCATCAACAACATCGCCGGTTAAAACACCTGTCGGTATTAGTTTTTATGCGCCCGGCACAGCAAACACAGTGAGCCCTAACCAGCGCAAGTTCTACGATTTTAGTACCTGGACAACAAAGAACGCGACCCTGATTAACATTGCAACAACACCAACATATGCCAGTTTGCTTTCGGGCGGTGGGCTTAAGTCGGCAGGGGTAACTAATTTAAAAACAAATTATGGCAATGTACCTAACTATACGGCGCTTACACCTACTTCACAAACCAGCTTTAAGGCTATTGCTGCAGGTTCACTAATATTCTTTAAAACGGTAGCCGGTAAATACGGAGTGATAAATATCAACTATGTAAATCAAACCAACGCTACACGTGGCACATATGTAAACTTTGATTATAAGATTCAAAAATAAGCGAATACTATTTATTGGGAAGGCTGCTAATACATTAGTTGTACTTAAATAGGAGAATCAGATAAATTAAAAAATGGAGGGCGCGAAAGTAGCCCTCCATTTGTGCTTTATAACGTAGGTGCCTGTCTTTCTTAACTTAATGTTGTTTTATATGATTTTAACATAAACGTTTTGCAGGCTAATAATAACTTATTGCGTTTTACTATAGGAATAATACTATCTTATTCTTATTTTGTAACATTATTGCAACATAGTGCCGTTTGTGATATGCTATCAGCCTTAAGATAAAATCGTACTAAACCATGTTAAAATTCTATATAAAACACCTGCGAATACGGTGCATATTTGGAGTATAGATATTTTGAGAAACAACCAATTATACCTAAATCAAGTTAACACAAGAAACATCAGGCAAACATTGTAACAGGTGTTAAGTTGTTAACTGCAAAAATCCGGGTATATCTTTTTTATAGATCAAATTACATGAAAAAAAATGCAATTTTATTGTTGGCAGCCGCTGCTATAGCTGGATTTACAAGTCCTGTTAAGGCGCAATATCCCAATGTCCCCAAAAGTGTTCAGGCTGCTGCCGATGCCTTGATCAAAGAAACTTACCGCAAGTCCGATTCAGCCTGGGTTGTAGCCTTCCCTATTGTTGATTATGATGCCCGTCATGGCAAACCATATGTACCATGGGCCGGTCGTCCAACCGATTTGCCGCAAGCCGATATTTTGGCTTTCCCGGGCGCTATGGGTGGCGGCGCGCATAGCTTTGGCGGCCGTGGCGGTAAAGTTTTTGTAGTGACTAATTTAAATGATTCCGGCCCGGGCAGCTTACGCTGGGCTTGTGAGCAGGGTGGAGCACGTATCATCGTGTTCAATGTTGCCGGCATCATTCGCATCAAATCGCCGATTATTGTACGCGCACCATATATTACCATCGAAGGCCAAAGCGCTCCGGGTGATGGTATTTGCGTAGCGGGTGAATCGTTCTGGGTAAATACGCACGATGTGATTATCCGTTATATGCGTTTCCGCCGCGGCGAAACCAACGTAGGCCGTCGTGATGACGCTTTAGGCGGCAACCCGGTTGGTAATATTATTGTCGACCATACCTCCACAAGCTGGGGTTTGGATGAAAATTTTTCGATGTATCGCCACATGTTCACCCCTGGAGACGGGTCTATCGACGAGAAAAAAGGTACCGTTAACATCACCGTTCAAAACTGTATCTATGCCGAGGCGCTCGATTACTGGAACCATGCTTTCGGTAGCACAACCGGCGGCGAGAACAGCTTGCTGATCCGTAACCTTTGGGCCGATAATACCGGTCGTAACCCATCTATCGGTTGGAACGGTACTTACGCGTTTGTAAATAACGTGGTATTTAACTGGCACCATCGCTCGATGGATGGCGGCGACTATACTACCAACTTCAATATCATCAATAACTACTTTAAGCCTGGCCCGGTTACCCCTAAAGACGAGCCGGTAGGCCACCGTATTTTGAAACCAGAATCGGGCCGGAGCAAGCTGAAAGAAAAATACTTCGGGCGTGCTTATGTTCATGGTAACATTGTAGAAGGTTTCCCCGAGGTGACTAAAGATAACTGGGCAGGCGGTGTGCAGGTTGAAGGTGAAGGCGGTAAAGAATTACCTGATGCCGGAAAGTATAAAGATTATATGTATCAGTCAAAACCCTTCCCTATTGTAGGTCCTATTAAAGTGCTGGACGCTGAAACCGCATATAAATATGTTGTAGATAACGTGGGTGCAACTTTGCCAAAACGCGACGCGGTAGATATCCGTATCACCGAACAGGCGCGTACCGGGAAGATCACTTACAAAGAAATGCAAACCGATACCGATTTTCAGTTTAAAGTGCGTAAGTTGCCTAAGGACTCGTACAAATTAGGGATCATTACTGCGCCGTGGCAGGTAGGTGGTTATCCTGAATATAAGGGAACACCTTACAAAGACAGCGATAACGATGGTTTGCCCGATGCCTGGGAGATAGCCCACGGTTTAAACCCAAAAGACCCGACCGACTCGGCTAAGCCGGCTAAAAATGGCGGCGGTTACAGCAACATAGAGGTTTATTTGAATACGATTGCCGCCAAAGGAGAAAAACCTTTGCCACCGGCGCTAACAAAATATTGATCAGATATCTCCCCAATTTTAACCTGAAGAGAAATGTTTCTTACATCGAAACTTAATACATACCTAACAACCTGTCTTTCGGCAGGTTGTTTATTTATTGCATTAACGGCAACAGCTCAAAAAGCGCCGAAGCCGCCCAAGCCACAACCACCGGTTGCACAAGGGAAAGAAGGTAAACTGGTTTACGCCCTTACGCCGCAAGGTGACGGTATCCCTGATTATTCCTATTGCGGTTATATGGCTTCAGAAAAAGCTATTCCGAATGCGCCTGTGCGCGTGGTTGTGCCTGTTAAAAAGGGAGATGCTACTTTGCGTATACAGTCGGCCTTAAATTACGTAGCCTCGTTGCAACCAGATAAAAATGGTATCCGCGGAGCAGTATTGCTCGAAAAAGGTAAATACGATGTATTGGGTACGCTTACTATTAATACCTCGGGCGTGATACTCCGCGGAAGCGGCAATACACTGGATGGTACGGTGATGGTAGGTGGCAGTACCGATAGGGCGACGCTGATCAAGATATTAGGTAAAAAAGATCGGAAGATTGAAAACCCAATTCAAGTAACCAATGCGTATGTCCCCGTAAATGCTAATCAGCTTGAGGTTGCAGAAGGCAATCAACTTAAAACAGGTGATAAAGTATTTGTTCGCAGGCCATGTACTCAGGCCTGGATTGAAAAATTAAATACCGTAACCTTCGGCGGCGGCCTTTCTGCTTTAGGCTGGAAACCGGGCGACCGTGATATTATCTGGGACCGGAAAATTACTGCTGTCAATGGCAATACTTTAACATTGGATGTACCATTGACCACGGCTTTAGATACAGCTTTCGGCGGTGGAACGGTAGCCAAATACGAATGGCCTGGCCGCATAAGCCAGGTGGGAGTTGAAAATATTCAGATGCGTTCGTATTATGATGAGGCCCGGCCAAAAGATGAAGATCACCGTTGGATGGCCATTACCATCGAAAATGCTGAAGACGCCTGGGTACGCCAGTGCATATTTAAGCATTTCGCGGGTTCGGCCGTAAATGTTTTGGAAACTGCCAAACGTGTAACTGTAGAAGATTGCCAGTCGCTATCGCCAACATCCGAGATAGGCGGGCAGCGTAGATATACCTTCCTAACTACCGGACAGCAAACGTTAATACAACGCTGCTATTCTGAACAAGGGTATCACGATTTTGCCGTAGGTTTTTGCGCCCCTGGCCCGAACGCCTTTGTACAATGTAACTCGAAAGAATCACTGAGCTTTAGTGGCGCTATCGATAGCTGGGCATCAGGTGTACTGTTTGATGTGGTGAATATCGACGGTAATAAATTAAGTTACGCTAACCGTGGCCAGGACGGGCAAGGCGCAGGCTGGAGCGCCGCCAATAGTTTATTTTGGAACTGTTCCGCGGCTATAGTAAGCTGCCCTAAACCGCCAACCGCGCAAAACTGGGCCTTTGGTACCTGGGCACAGTTTGATGGCGATGGCTATTGGGAGGATTCGAACAACAGCATCGGGCCGCGCAGCTTTTATTACGCGCAATTAGCTGATCGCATCGGTAAGGAAGCTGCCGCGCCACTGGCACAGATATTTCCGCTGGATACCAAAGAATCGAGCAGTCCGACTGTGGAGGAGGCAAAAAGAGTGATCGCTCAATACGCCAAACCGCAAATGCATTTAACTGACTGGATAGCCGACGGCTCGAAACGTAATCCTATAAATATCAGTACAGCAGGTATTAAAACAATCGATGAAATAGGAGTGAAGGAAGCCGTACCGGTAAAAAAAGCCGCGCCAATGCAAATTGTAAATGGCTGGATAGTACGCGGTAACTCGGTATTGGTAGGTCGCCATTGGGATTCGCCGTGGTGGTCGGGCACAACTCGTCCGGATTACTTAAAAATAGCTAAGCCTTCAGTAACGCGTTATGTACCTGGTCGCACAGGCACAGGTCTGACTGATGATCTGGATGAACTGACCGACAAGATGGTTAACGATCATGTGCTGACCTACGAACATAATTACGGTTTATGGTATGACCGCCGCCGCGACGATCACGAGCGTATCCGCCGTATGGATGGAGAAGTTTGGCCGCCGTTTTACGAATTACCTTTCCAACGCAGCGGCATAAGCAGCGGTTGGGATGGCCTGAGTAAATATGATCTGACTAAATACAACACATGGTATTGGAGCCGCCTGAAAAAATATGCCGACCTGGCCGATGAAAAAGGCCTGGTGCTGATCCATCAGAATTATTTTCAACATAACATTATCGAGGCAGGCGCCCACTATGTTGATTTTCCGTGGCGTACAGCTAACAACATCAATAATACCAGTTTCCCCGAACCGGTTCCATTCGCGGGTGATAAACGGATATTTATGGCCGAGCAGTTCTATAACGAGAAGGATCCGGCACTTACCAAACTGCACACCTCATTTATTCGTCAGTGCTTAGATAACTTTAAGGATAATACCGGCGTTATACAATTACTGGCCGAAGAATTTACCGGCCCGCTGCACTTTGTACAGTTTTGGGTAGATAACATCAAAACCTGGGAAAAAGATAACAATCATAAAGAGATCATCGGTTTAAGCACTACAAAAGATGTACAGGATGCTTTATTAGCAGAGCCTGAACGCGCCGCGGTGATCAATGTCATCGATATTAAATACTGGCATTATCAGGCCGATGGCAAAACCTACGAACCACAGGGCGGTTTAAGTTTGGCACCTCGTCAGCATGCCCGTAACTTAAAACCTAAAGCTTCATCGTTCGAGCAGGTATACCGTGCTGTACACGAATATCGCACCAAATACCCGGATAAAGCTGTAATTTACAGTGCCGATGGCTATGATAACTATGGTTGGGCGGTGTTTATGGCAAGCGGTTCGCTGGCGGTAGTACCTGCCGTAGCAAATGTTGCTTTTGCTACCGATGCATCGACTATGACAGCAATGAATACCGAAGCAAAAGGTCAATATGTTTTGGGTGGAACTAAAGGCTATATCGTTTACAATAGCGAAGCCACGCCGATCAGTCTGAACCTGAAAGATGGCACTTACGTTATTCACTGGATCAACTCGAAGGATGGACGTATAGTAAAAGAAGATGAGACTATTGCCGGCGGCAAAGCTGTTGAGTTGAAAGCGCCGCAAGGCAGTGCCGCTATTATGTGGGCGCAGCGCAAGTAACATAAGCTAAATATTAAATGTCCTTACCGGAGAAATCTGGTAAGGATATACCAATTATAGATACACATGTATAAAAAGATAACCATCATGGTAATGCTGGCCGTCGTTTGTATTTTCTTTAATGCAAGCGCACAAACCACGGGAGTATCGCGCGTTAAAATATCGGTTAATCATCGGTATTTTACCACATCAGATGGCAGGCCGTTTTTTTGGCTGGGCGATACAGGCTGGTTGTTGTTTGAGAAGCTAACCCGTGAGGAAGCCGACAAATATTTGGAAGATCGCCGCCAGAAAGGCTTTAATGTGATACAGGTAATGGTGCTGCACGATCTGGGTATTAAAGATGCCTACGGCGATTCGGCCCTGATCAATAAAAAAGTGGATAAGCCACGCGTGGTTAAGGGTACATCATTAACAGATAAAACTTATGATTACTGGGATCATGTAGATTATATTGTGGATTTGGCGGCCAGCAAAGGCGTATACATCGCCATGGTGCCGGTTTGGGGTTCGGCGGTAAAAGATCATCATGTTAATGCGGTACAAGCCAAAACCTATGCTACCTTTTTAGCAGAAAGATACAAGAACCGTCCGAATATTATCTGGATGAACGGTGGCGATATTGCGGGCAGCGATTCGCTTAAAGTTTGGAACACCATCGGCGCTACTTTGCATCGCCTGGATCCCGGACACATTATTACTTACCATCCTCGCGGCCGTACACAATCGTCCATTTGGTTCCATAATGAAGATTGGCTAAGCTTTAATGTGTTCCAATCGGGCCACCGTAATTATCAGCAGGATACTTCAAAAAACGACTTTAAATACGGCGAGGATAACTGGAAGTATGTAAATGTCGACTATAAAAAATTGCCGACAAAACCCACTCTGGATGCCGAGCCATCATACGAAGGTATCCCGCAAGGTTTACATGATACCTTGCAGCCACGCTGGACGGCTGCCGATGTGCGCCGTTATGCCTATTGGTCGGTTTTTGCGGGTGGTTGCGGCTATACGTATGGCGATAATTCGGTAATGCAATTTTTGTTACCACATGCTAAAAGCAGCGCGTATGGTGCAAAGGTCCCCTGGTTTGGTGCCATTAACGATCCCGGTTCAGCACAGATGCAACATGTTAAAAAGCTGATGCTGTCACGCCCGTATTTTGAGCGTGTGCCCGATCAAAGCCTGATCGTGGCCGCTAAGCAAGGCGAACGTTATAATCGTTTGCTGGCTACACGCGGTAAAGATTATGCGTTTATCTACACTTACAATGGCCGCAATATTCCGGTTGTGATGGGAAAGATCGGCGGGGCTAAAGTAAAAGCTTCATGGTATGACCCGCGTACTGGCGAAACCAAAGTGATTGGCAATTTTGTGAACACCGGAACACATGAATTTAATCCGCCTGGCGAAGTAAAGGATGGTAACGATTGGGTTTTAATTTTGGATAAGATATGAGGAAGTTCGGTCTCATCATATTAGCAGCGATATTGCTGGCATCATGCAAAACCAAAAAAGAAGTGTACATGTACAGTTCGTTCCATGAGCCGGCTAACGAAGGCTTACGCTTGCTGTATAGTTTCGACGCTTACCACTGGACAGATCTGAACCACACCTTCATCAAACCCGAAGTAGGTGCAGAGAAAATCATGCGCGATGCCTCGATAGTCCAGGGACCGGATGGAATATTCCGCCTGGTTTGGACGACAGGGTGGAAGAATGATCAAAGCATTGGCTACGCCAGTTCACCCGATCTGATCCACTGGTCGAAACAGGAACATATCCCCGTAATGGCTTACGAGCCGACGGCTAAAAATGCCTGGGCGCCCGAGTTGTTTTACGATAACGAAGGCAAGCAATTCATCATCGTTTGGGCATCATGTGTGCCGGGGCGTTTTCCCAAAGGCCAGGAGGATGAAGACAATAACCATCGCTTATATTATACTACCACTACCGATTTTAAAACTTTTGCGCCCACCAAACTATTCATGGATCCGGGTTTTAGTGTGATAGATGCCACCATTGTACGGTGTAGCAAAAATGACTATGTTTTGGTGATGAAAGATAATACCCGCCCTGAGCGTGATATTAAAGTAGGTTTTAGTAAGAATGTACTTGGCCCATATACCAATATTTCAAAGCCCGTTACCCCATTGTTTAGCGAAGGGCCATCGGTAGCGCATACCGGTAAAGATTGGCTGATCTACTACGACGCTTATCGCGATAAAAAATTCGGGGCTGTAAAAACGAGGGATTTTGTAACCTTTACTGATGCCACCAACGAGATAAGCATCCCGCAAGGGCATAAGCACGGCACTATATTTAAAGTAAACAAAGCGGTTCTGGATAACCTGAAAAAACAGATCGCTAACCAATAACCAATGAAGAACGTATTAAAACTGGCATCGTTACTGTTTTTACTGCCCGGCTTTACCGCTACAGCGCAGGATACGGTGCATTATACAGGCAACACGGTAGTGAATGTGGATTATCATCACGGGCAACTAAGTCCGGCAGTTGGGGTACACAGCATACAGATTTTTCGCGCTAACCGCGAACACCCCGAGTGGGCAGATGGTTTTGGGTTTACCTATAACCATGCGCCGATGCTTGCTTACTGGAACAATACTCTCTATGTAGAATATCTGAGTGATAAGGTAGGCGAGAGCGTTCCGCCCGGGCAAACCTTGGTGATCACTTCTAAAGACGGACAAACCTGGTCGAAACCCGAAGTTGTTTTCCCGCAATACAAAATACCTGATGGCACTACCAAGCCCGGCGTTAATGCTGTAGCAAAAGATCTGTATTCGGTAATGCATCAGCGCATGGGTTTTTACCAGGCGAAATCAAAACGATTACTGGTATTGGGTTTTTATGGGATATGCCTGGAGCCGCATGATGATCCGAACGATGGTTTGGGCATTGGCCGGGTTGTGCGCGAGGTTTTGCCCGATGGTAAATACGGGCCGATCTATTTTATCCATTACAACCCGGTATGGAACGAAAAAAACACATCATATCCGTTTTATAAAACCAGTAAGGATAAGGGCTTTGTACAGGCTTGCGACGAGTTAATGGCAACGCCTTTAATGATGATGCAATGGGCCGAAGAAACCGACAGGAATGACCCGTTAATACCCTTGCATAAAGATTACAAGGCATTTAATTTTTACCATTTACCCGATGGTCGTGTGGTAGGCTTATGGAAGAATGGATTAACCGGCATCAGCAAAGATGAAGGTAAAACCTGGGGCGCGGTTACGCGGGCACCAAGAATTGTAACCAGCAATGCCAAAATATGGGGTCAAAAAACCTCCGACGGTAAATATGCAACGGTTTATAATCCATCCGAATTTCGCTGGCCGCTGGCTGTATCGGTAAGCAAGGATGGACTTGAGTATACCAACCTGCTGCTGGTGAATGGCGAAATATCTACCATGCGTTACGGTGGTGCCTATAAATCATACGGGCCGCAATATACTCGTGGCATTGAAGAGGGTAATGGTGTGGTACCCGATGGTAAGCTTTGGGTTACTTATAGTATGAACAAAGAGGATATCTGGGTGTCGTCTATCCCGGTGCCGGTTACGGATGTGGCCGATGGTCATGCTAATGAGGATTTTAACAAGATGCCTGCCGGGAGGGAGTTGGACAAGTGGAATACTTTCAGTCCGCAATGGGCCAAGGTTGAGATAGAGAAGATGGCCGACGGCACTAAAGTGCTGGCTTTGCACGACGAAGATAAATTTGATTACGCACGTGCTGAGCGCGTTATACCGGAGTCGAAAAAACTGGTGGCCGATTTTACAGTGGTGCCAGCTCAAAACACCAACGGCATGATGGATATCGAGTTTCAAAATGCCAACGGTGATGCCGCTATCCGGTTAACTTTTGATTCAACCGGAGCTTTCATCGCAAAAGCCGGCTATCGTAATAAAATGCTGCTTAAAAAGTACGAGGCAAATAAGCCTTATCATATCACACTGAAGCTAAACACCGATACCCGTTTTTATTATGTCAATATTGATGGGAAGGACCTGGCGCCAAACTTGTTTTTTGCACCGGTACTTACCGTAAAACGTATTGTATTCCGCACGGGTGGAGTGCGCCGCTTCCCGAATGCAGATACACCTACCGATCAGGATTTTGATCTGCCGAATGGCGGCGAAAAAGATAAACCCGCGGTGTTTTATATCAAGGGATTGACAACTAAAACCTTCTAATGAATCGTTATAAACCATATCTGTTCTTAGCACTATCGCTGTTTTTCGCGCCGGTTTTACACGCCGAAGTTGTACTGCCGCGGGTGCTCACCAGTCACATGGTTTTGCAGCAGGGTAAGCAGGTGCCTATCTGGGGCACGGCAAATGCGGGCGAGCAGGTGACGGTATACTTTGCCGGTCAAACCAAAAGTACTACTACCGATACTTCGGGTAAGTGGCGGGTAATGCTGGATGCGTTGAAAGCATCAGCTACCGGGCGCGATCTTACTGTAAAAGGCACCAATATCATCGTTTTGAATGATGTGCTGGTAGGCGAGGTTTGGCTGTGTTCCGGGCAATCGAACATGCAGTACGAAATGCGCAAGAACAGTAAAGTTCGTCTGCCCGATAGCCTGGATAAAAATTCGCCTGTTTACGAAATGGACAGGCCGCATAGCCCTGAGATCCGCTTATTTTGGGTAAATCAAAAAAATTTAAAAACAACAGGTAACTACCTGGCAAAATGGGAATTGGCGACTCAGGACTCGGCATTGCGATCGTTTTCCGCTGCTGCTTATTTCTTCGCCAAGAATATCAACCAGGAACTACACGTGCCGGTGGGTGTCATCTGCGCGGCGATCAGCGGTAGCGCTATCGAACCCTGGACACCTGCTGAAGCTTACGCCACGGTACCTTACTTCAGCCAGGCCGACGCGGTGAAAGCCAAACCCGATGGCAAGTTTTACCACAGCATGATCGAGCCTTTATCGCCCTTTGTCATCAAAGGGTTTTTATGGTACCAGGGCGAAGCCAACGTTGGCGAAAACATCAGCTACACTTATAAAATGGAAGCGCTCATCAACTCGTGGCGCAGTTTATGGGGCGATGCCTCGTTGCCTTTTTATTATGTGGAAATTGTACCTTACGACTACACGCGGTTAAGCCCGAAAACGATACTCAGCCGTGAAAAGCTGCCCGAGTTTTGGGAAGCGCAAACTTTGGCGCTCAATATCCCGAACACAGGCATGATTGAAACCACCGACCTGACCGACATTACACCCAACCTGCATCCGCCCTATAAATGGGAGATAGGCCACCGCCTGGCTCTGGTAGCGCTGGCTAAAACCTATGGTAAAAAAGTAGTGTATTCGGGCCCGATGTATAAACGGATGACGATAAAAGGCGACAGGGTAGAACTGGAATTTAACGATGGCGGCAGCCCGCTGGTAAGCAAAGATGATAGACCGTTGGATAGCTTTACCATAGCAGGCGCCGATGGGCATTTTGTAGAAGCCAAAGCTGTAATAAAAGATAACAACGTGATTGTGTTTTCGCCAGACGTAAATAAACCAACTGCCGTTAGGTTTGCCTGGGACGAATTAGCGAAGCCTAACCTGTTCAATAAAGCCGGATTGCCTGCAGCGCCTTTCCGAACTGATAACCCTTTAGAGTTTAACCAATAACATGAGATATATTGTTACAAAAATATTGACTTTGTACTTTGTGCTTTTCGCTTTCGGCTTTGCTCAAGCGCAGGAGACGCAGAAACTATACCTTTCGGGCACTGGTAGCGATCATACCGTAAACTGGCAGTTCTATTGTACAGCTGGCCGTAACTCAGGTAAGTGGACGACTATCGCCGTGCCATCAAACTGGGAACTACAGGGTTTTGGCAAGTATAATTATGGTTTGGATAAGGATAGCACCAAGGGCCGTGAACAAGGCCAATACAAATATGAGTTTAATGTGCCCGCATCCTGGAAAGGCAAGAACATACAGATAGTTTTTGAGGGTTCCATGACCGATACCCGTGTTAAAATAAACGGCGAATCAGCAGGCCCGATGCATCAGGGTTCGTTTTACTGTTTTAAATATGATATCACTAAGCTGCTTAAATATGGACAGAACAATTTACTCGAGGTTACGGTAGATAAATATTCAGCCAACACGTCGGTAAACAACGCAGAACGTAAAGCTGATTTCTGGGTGTTTGGTGGTATCTTCCGACCTGTTTATCTGGAGGCGGCGCCGGTACAACACATCAGCCGTGTAGCGGTTAGCGCATTGGCAAGCGGTAAATTCACGGCCAACGTTTTTTTGAGCGAAGCACCGGCAACCAGCCAGGTAACTGCACAGATTTACACTCTTTCAGGTCAGAAATTTGGCCAGCCATTCAGTGTTAAAGTAAACAAAGGCGATACCGTGGTACGCTTGCAAAGTAACCTGGCCTCGCCAAAATTATGGTCGCCAGAGTTTCCGAACCTTTACAATGTGGTGTTTACGCTAAGCAACAATGGTAAAGCTATACATGGTTATAAAGAACGTTTTGGTTTCCGTACGGTAGCGTTACGAGAGCACGATGGTATTTATGTAAATAACGTTAAGATTAAGTTTAAAGGGGTTAACCACCATACCTTTTGGCCAACAAGCGGCAGGGCAGTAAATAAAAAAATCAGCATTGAAGATGTAAAGCTGATCAAGGATATGAACATGAATGCCGTGCGGATGTCGCATTACCCGCCGGATACCCACTTTTTGGATGTGTGCGATTCGTTGGGATTGTTCGTATTAGATGAGTTGACCGGCTGGCACGGTAACTACGATACTCCGACCGGTTCAAAACTGGTGAAAGAAATGGTTACCCGTGATGTGAACCATCCGTCTATCGTAATCTGGGATAACGGCAATGAGGGCGGTTTCAATTTTGATCTGGATCACCTTTTCGGCGATTATGATATACAAAAACGCCCGGTGATACATCCCTGGGCGTTGTATAAAGGCATTAATACCCAACATTATATTAATTATGATTATGGTACAGGTACCAATCTGCATGGCCATGATGTAACCTTCCCGACCGAGTTTTTGCACGGATTATACGATGGCGGAGCAGGTGCCGGTCTGGATGATTTTTGGGAACTGATGTACCACACACCACTGTCAGCGGGTGGTTTTATCTGGGCTTTTTTGGATGAAGACGTAGTGCGTACGGATAAAGATGGGATGCTTGATTCGGACGGAGACCATGCACCTGATGGTATTGTTGGGCCATACCGCGAAAAGGAGGGAAGCTATTACGCTATTAAAGAAATATGGTGCCCGGTACATATGGAACCGCGTGAAATTACACCAGCCTTTAACGGCCAAATGCGTTTGGAGAACCGTTACCTGTATACTAACTTAAAACAATGCAGTTTTGTTTATAAACTGGCTGATGTCAATGACCCGGAGAAGAAAGCGACTGTCGCACCTAAAACGGGTGTAATTGCTTCGCCGGATGTGATCCCGGGTCAATATGGTAACTTACAAGTCAATTTGCCTGCGGGCTGGCAGAGTTACGATGTACTATACCTTACAGCCTATGGACCGGATAAGCACGAATTATTTACCTGGAGTTACCCGATAGCTGGTCACGACAAAATCACCAAACGTATTATCAATCTGGTTGGTTCGGCTAAACCTACCATTTCGGAAACGGATTCGCTGTATAAAGTGAGCGCGAATGGTGTTAATTATGAGTTTAGCCGTAACTCAGGCTTATTGCGCAGCGTGAAAAATACAAAAGGCGATATCCCTTTCAATAACGGGCCGGTACTGGCCGAGGGTTGGGAGAAAACAGGTTTCCAAAAACTGAACTATCATTTTGAGGGTGATAACCTGGTAGTTGAAGCGGTGTTTGAGAAAAAGACCAACGAAGCACAACTGCAATGGACGGTTTACCCTTCGGGGTGGTTGAAAATGCGTGTGAAATATTGGCCGATAGGCGAGGAAGGTAATATGCTGGGCGTAAGCTTCTCATATCCTGAAAAAGATGTTAAAAATGTTACCTACCTGGGCGATGGGCCATACCATGTTTGGAAAAATCGTTTAAAAGGTACTAAACTGGCCGTTTGGGATAAAACCTATAACAATACCATCACCGGTCAACCGGCAGGCATGGAATATCCCGAATTTAAAGGCTATTACTCCAATCTGTATTGGATGAAGCTGAACACTACCGGCCAACCGATAACCATTGTATGCGATAACCGGGATGTGTTTATGCGCTTATATACACCTGCCGCGCCCAAGAAAGTGTACAATACCGCACCGGCTTTCCCTTCGGGTGATATATCGTTTATGAATGGTATTACACCAATCGGTACCAAATCGCAAAAGCCGGATAAACTGGGCCCGCAAGGCTTCCCTAACAAGTATTTCGACTATTATAAGGATATCGACATGGCTTTAACCATCAACCTTTATTTTGATTTTTCGGGTAAATAACGTGAAACAAACTTTTAAATATATCGCCCTTTCAGCACTGCTTTTAACAGCAGTTACACTGTTCTCATTTACCAAACGCGGCGAGGTTTTATTTTCGGCAACCCGGTTGCGCTGCGAAATGCTGACCGATCCGGAAGGTATTGATGTAGTACAACCACGCTTAAGCTGGGAAATCATTGGTTATACACGTGGGGAGCATCAAACCAGCTATCATATACTGGTGGCTTCATCTTTAGAGAACATCGATGCAGATAAGGGCGATATGTGGGATTCGGGTGTGATTAAATCCGATCAAACGTCGCAAGTAATTTACGGCGGCAAGGGCCTGCAAAGCGGCAGAGCATACTACTGGAAAGTAAAGGTTAGCACCAATAAAACTGATCTGGCCTGGAGCAACGTTGCCAAATGGAGCATGGGTTTATTAAAGCCAACCAACTGGCAGGCCAAATGGATAGGTTACGATAAAGCCTTTGCCTGGGATAGTGTAAGTAAATTTTCGCGTTTATCGGCCCGGTACTTGCGTAAAGAGTTTAAATCGACACAAACTATAAAACGGGCAGTTGCTTATGTTTCGGGCATGGGTTACTATGAATTTTACATCAATGGTAACCGTATCGGCGACCAGGTTTTAGCCCCGGCGCCAACGGATTATACCAAATCGGTAAAATACAATACTTACGATGTTACCGCGCAACTGAAGAATGGCGACAATGCAATGGCGGTAGTTTTAGGTAATGGGCGCTTTTTTACCATGCGCCAAAATTATAAGCCGGCAAAGATTAAAACCTTTGGTTTTCCGAAGCTGCTGCTGCAACTGGATATTGAGTATACTGATGGCTCGCACAAAATAATTGCAAGCGATAATAGCTGGAAGTTGACCGGCGATGGCCCCATCCGCAGCAATAACGAATACGATGGCGAAGACTACGATGCTACAAAAGAATTAACAGGCTGGGCATCTGCAGGCTATAATGATGCAGCCTGGTTAAAGCCCGAGTTGGTTGAATCGCCGGGGGGCGATATGAGCGCCCAGATGAACGAAAAGATACGTGTGGTGCAAAGTATCAACCCGGTATCAATCAAAAAAATACCTAATGGCAATTATTTGATCGATATGGGCCAGAATATGGCCGGTTGGATCCACATGAAAGTAAAAGGCAACCGTGGCCAGCAGGTTGAACTGCGTTTCGCTGAGACCTTAAAACCGGACGGCGATCTGTATGTAGCCAACCTGCGCGACGCCCGGTCTACCGATACCTACGTTTTAAAAGGCGGGAACGAAGAGAACTGGCACCCTAGTTTTGTTTATCACGGCTTCAGATATGTGGAGGTAGCCGGGTACCCGGGCATCCCGCAATTAAGTGATTTTACGGGTGAGGTAATCAACGATGATTTGACCGTTGCCGGTTCGTTTGAAACATCGAATCCGCTCATTAATCAGATCTATAAAAATGCGTACTGGGGCATCCGTGCCAATTATAAAGGTATGCCTTTGGATTGCCCACAGCGTAACGAGCGTATGCCATGGCTGGCCGACCATGCCACGGGCTCGTACAGCGAGAGCTTTGTATTTGATAACGGTAGTTTTTACGCCAAATGGCTGGATGATATCGAACAATCGCAAACACCTGAAGGCGCTTTGCCGGACGTAGCTCCCGCTTATTGGCATTACTACAGCGACGACGAGACATGGCCCGCCACCTACCTTTTTGTCGCTGATATGCTTTACAGGCAGTATGGTAATAAGTTGCCCATCGAGAAGCATTATGCCTCGATGAAGAAATGGCTCAATTACATGAGCGCTAAATATCTCAAAGAAGATATCCTGACCAAAGATAAATATGGCGACTGGTGCGTTCCGCCAGAATCGCCTGAACTGATACACAGCAAAGATACGCTACGTACTACTGACGGGCATCTGATCGCGACAGCTTATCACTACTATATGCTGACGCTGATGCAAAAGTTCGCGGCGATTTCAGGCCATCAAGGTGATGCCTCGGCTTATGCTACGCTCGCGGCAAGCATCAAATTAACATTCAATAAAACCTTTTACAATGCCACAGATCATAATTATGGCAATAACTCGGTAACCTCAAACCTGTTGCCGTTGTATTTTGGTATGGTGCCCGAGGCGGATAAAAAAGCGGTGTTTAAACACATCGCAGATAAGATACTGATCGAGAATAAAGGGCACATCAGCACCGGGGTTATCGGTACCCAATTTTTAATGCGTACGCTTACCCAATATGGCCGCGCGGATGTCGCTTACCGCATTGCCTCCAATACCGATTACCCAAGCTGGGGATATATGGTTAAAAATGGCGCTACAACTTTCTGGGAACTGTGGAATGGTAACACAGCCAATCCTTCTATGAACTCACAAAATCACGTGATGCTGCTGGGCGATCTGCTGGTTTGGTTCTACGAAAACCTGGCCGGTATTAAGAACGCGCCAGGTCACGAAGGCTATACCGAATTAGCTATGCGCCCTGAATCAGTTGATGGTTTAGATCATGTAAATGCGTCGTATCGATCGGTAAGCGGCCTGATCAAAAGCAGTTGGAAAAAGGAGGGAGACAGCTTTAACTGGGATATCAGTATACCTGCCAATACCAAAGCTTTGATCTATGTTCCGGCGTCGTCTTCGGCAAAAGTTACAGAGTCGGGCAAGGCAATAACCAACGATCTCAGCATTCATTTTGTGAAAATGGAGACAGGCCGGGCGGTGTATGAAGTTAGTTCAGGTAATTATTCATTTAAATCTCACATGTAATTGATTATGAAATATAAAACAATTTTAATATTTACTACTGTGCTATTTTGTCAGGCGTTTTTTCAGGCATTTGCACAGGTTAAACCATGGAAAAAAGGCATTATCACTGATGAGTTCCTCTATGAAAAAGCATCTTTCCCCGAGTGCCATGCTTCTACCATTGCCTTAGGTAAGAATGGATTAGTGGCCGCTTTTTTCGGTGGAACCAAAGAGCGTAACCCTGATGTGTGCATCTGGGTTTGCAGGCATGTAAACGGTAAGTGGACAGCCCCGCAAAATGTTGCCGACGGTATACAAAACGATACGCTCCGTTACCCTTGCTGGAACCCGGTATTGTACCAGGTACCCAAAGGCGAGCTCATCCTGTTCTACAAAATTGGACCGAGCCCATCTACCTGGAAAGGTTTTATGAAGACCTCAACGGATGGTGGTATCACATGGTCGGCTCAGAAGGCTTTACCTCCGGGTTTTCTTGGTCCGATTAAAAATAAACTGGTATTGCTGAGCAATGGCACACTCGTCTGCCCGACCAGCACCGAAGACAAAGGCTGGAACGTGCATTTTGAGCTATCGCAAGATAATGGTAAAACCTGGACGAAAACAGCCGATGTGGCTAAAGGCGAAGCAACCAATGGCGCGATACAACCGAGCATATTATTTTATAAAGATGGAAAACTGCAGGCGCTTTGCCGCAGCCGCGATAGGGCGATATTGGAAACCTGGTCGGGCGATAATGGCTTAACCTGGTCGCCGTTGGCTAAAACCAATCTGCCTAACAATAACTCGGGTACCGATGCGGTTACTTTAGCCGATGGCCGCCAGTTACTGGTTTATAACCATGTATTACCGCCGGGTAAGGAAGTTAAAGGTGCGCGTACACCGCTTAACGTAGCTATTTCGAAAGATGGCAAAACCTGGTATGCAGCGCTGATCTTAGAAGATTCGCCGATAAGCCAATACTCCTATCCGGGGGTTATACAAACACCTGATGGGATGGTGCACGTGGTGTATACCTGGCGTCGTCAACGCATTAAACACGTGGTAGTTGACCTGAAAAAAATAAAATTGAAAGAAATTAAAAATGGCGAATGGCCTAAAGTGGCGGGTTATACCGCGCCGCTGGTAAGCGGGCCGGTATCTGACATGTAGTAAAATGGTAAAGAAAGCGTTTGGTATTTTATTCCTGCTGTTTATAGCTGGGCACTTGATGGCCCAGGTATCGGCTGATGACAGCCTGAAAAAGCCGTTGAAACAGGTTTTAGCCGAAATACAGGCGCGCTTTCATGTGCAGATCAAATATGACGAAAGTTTGGTTAAGGGCCAAACGGTAACCTTTGCCGACTGGCGTATCAGGCCGGCGAGCGTGGATAAATCGCTGAATAATGTTTTGACGCCGCTGGATATCTCATACACCTTAGTTGGCGGTATCTACCGGCTGCGTAAGTTTGATTACCCGCGCTGGTCGGTTGCCGATGGCAGGGAGCAATTGGCTTATTTATCATCGCTTTACAGCGACCGCGCAGGCTGGGAAAAACGTAAAGCCGAACTACGGGCCTGCATGTACAGCGCATTGCAGTTATCGCCCCTCCCGGTTAAGCCAAATTCAAAACCTATCATTACCGGCTTTAGACAAATGGATGGTTATACTATCGAAAATGTAGCTATTGAAACCTTGCCGGGATTATACGTTTGCGGCTCGCTGTATCATCCGGCAAAAAGCACTAGTAAAATACCGGTTATTTTATCGCCAAACGGGCACTTTGAACATGGGCGGTATAATAAAGATCAGCAAAAGCTTTGTGCTACGTTTGCCAGAATGGGGGCAATTGCCTTCAGTTATGATCTGTTTGCCTGGGGCGAATCGGCGCTGCAGTTTAACGAGGCCGACCATAACCGCAGCCTTGCCATGAGCATACAGGCGCTTAACGGCATCAGGATACTCGATTTTTTGCTTGCGCAGAAGGATGCCGACCCGGCGCGGGTTGGTATTACGGGCGCATCGGGCGGGGGAAGCCAAACCATGCTGCTTTCGGCTTTGGATGATCGTTTTTCGGTAAGTGCGCCCGTAGTAATGCTGTCGAGCTATTTCTACGGCGGCTCACATTCTGAAAGTGGTATGCCGGTTCATTTATGTGTTGGTGGTACCGATAACCCCGAAATAGCGGCTATGTTTGCACCCAAACCGCAATTAGTGGTTTCGGATGGTAAGGACTGGACAGCCAACGTGCCCGAAATAGAATTTCCGTATCTGCAACGCGTATATGGTTTTTATGGTAAAACCGGTTTAGTAAGCAATGTGCATTTACCAAACGAAGGTCACGATTACGGCATCAGCAAACGCAAAGCCGTTTACGCCTTTATGGCGAAGTATTTAAAGCTGGATATTAAAACCATACAGGGCAACGATGGGGAAATAGACGAATCGAAAAGCGCTATAGAACCCGAAAAAGCACTATATGTATTTGGCGATAAAGGCGAGCGTTTGCCTGCCAACGCCATTAAAGGCTTTGATGAGATGCAAAAAGTGTTTAATAAAGTAACGGGTAGGTAACGCAAATAAAAATCCCCTCTTGAGAGGGGGGCGATGGGATGTGAAATGGAAGGGGTGTGTTTAACATCTTGCTGTAATTGAAATAATATAGTATGTCGCATGTGAAGGACACACCCCTAACCCCTCTCAAGAGGGGAACCAATAACGGAGAGAAGAAATGAAAGAAGAGCATATCAACAGAAAAAACTTTATCCGCAATACTGCTTTGCTAACCGGCAGCGCACTACTGGCTGCAAATGCAGCATGGGCGGGTGTGTTTGCACAGACCGCTCCGGGTCAGCGATATAAAGTTGCCGTGGTGGATCTGATGATATTGAAACGCCAGAAACTTGGCGCTTTTCAGTTAACCAAAGACATAGGTGCCAATGGCCTTGAGGTGGATATGGGCGGATTGGGCCAGCGCGAAACATTCGACAGCCAGTTGGCCACGCCCGAAATAAGGCAGCAATTTTTAGATAAGGCAAAAGAGTTAAATCTTGAGATATGCTCGCTGGGGATGACGGGTTTTTATGCGCAATCTTTTGCAGAAAGGTCGGGAGTAGAGCGCATGGTGCAGGATTGTATCGATACCATGATAGCCATGAATGTAAAGGTCGGCTTTTTGCCGCTTGGCGTTTGCGACCTGGTTAAAAAGCCCGAACTGCGCCCTGCGGTGGTTGAGCGTTTGAAAGTTATTGCCCCGCATGCTAAAAAAGCGAATGTCATCATCGGTATCGAAACTTCGCTGGCTGCTGCCGATGAAGTAAAGCTGCTTGATGAGATAGGCTCATCGCATATACAAAGCTATTTCAACTTTGCCAACGCGGCAGATAACGGCCGCGACATTTGCACTGAATTGCAAACTTTAGGTAAAAAACGTATCTGCCAGATACACTGCAGCGATACCGATGGCGTATGGCTGCGTTACGACCCTAAGATAGACCTGAAGAAGATAAAAAACACCTTGGATAAAATGAAGTGGAGCGGCTGGCTGGTAATAGCACGATCGCGGGATAAAAATGATGTGCACAATGTTAAAGGCAACTTTAGCGCTAATACCGAATATGTAAAATCTGTTTTTCAATAATGGGCATTACCACTAAAAAACTGTCATTTCGAGCTGCCGGTAGGCGGGGAGAAATCTTTTGCGCTATTCTGTCTTGCAGTAGAAGATTTCTCTCTGTCGTTCGAAATGACAAGTTGATTTTGATGGGGCTGGTCATCTTATTGATAATAGCATCAGCAAGTATTACAAAAGCAGCCGATATCTGGGTATCGCCGCAAGGCTCAGATCAAAATGCGGGAACAAAAGATCAGCCATTGGCTACCTTAAACATGGCCCTGCGCTATGCCCGCGAGATGCGGCGTTTAAACGATCCGGCTGCTAAAACCGGCATTCACATTATTATGCAAGGCGGTACGTATCAATTGCTCGAACCGGTATTTATCCGGCCAGAAGATTCGGGTACCGAAGCCAGTCCAACCATTATAGAAGCCGCTACCGGCGAAAGCCCGGTGTTGAGCGGGGGCGTTGCGGTAACAGGGTGGCAAAAAACCATTAAACCCATACCCGGCTTGCCGTTTGCTGCCAAAGGTAAAGTTTGGGTTGCCGATGTTACCGTGCAAAATTTCAGGCAGTTATGGCTAAACGGACGCAAAGCTATCCGCGCCAATACTATGCAGGGCGACAGCATGAAACGCATCTTATCATGGAACCATAAAGAGCAAACCTGCTGGATACCCAAACCTAAAACCGGCGATCTGACAAAGGTTAAGGGCATGGAGTTTTTTATCCATCAATGGTGGGCGATTGCTGTTTTGCGGGTCAGATCAATACAGGTACAGGGCGATAGCGCTAAGCTAAGCTTTGAGCAACCCGAAAGTCGTATCCAGTCAGAGCACCCCTGGCCGGCCCCGTTCCTGTCAAAAAAAACGGGCAATTCGGCGTTTTACCTTACCAACGCCATTCAGTTTTTAAATAGCCCCGGCGAATGGTATCTCGATCAGGATAAACACAAGCTATATTACTGGCCGCGCACAGGCGAAAATATGCCATCCGCGAAAGCAATAATACCTGCTTTGGAAAATCTGGTTGAAGTGGGGGGGACGATAGACAACCCGGTTAATTATTTGTTTTTTAAAGGGATATCGTTTCAATACAGCAGCTGGTTAAGGCCATCGCAGCAGGGAATAGTGCCGCACCAGGCGGGCATGTATATGCTGGACGCCTATAAACTTAAGATACCGGGCACACCGGATAAAAAAGGGCTGGAGAACCAGGCGTGGGTTGGCAGGCCACAGGCAGCGGTAACCGTTAAGTATGCCAGCCATATCGGTTTTGATGATTGCAGTTTTGAACATTTGGCTTCAACGGGGTTAGACTATGTGAAAGGAACCCGTTACGACGCTATTACAGGCTGTCTGTTTAAAGATATTGGTGGGAACGGGTTATTGATCGGTACTTTTTCTGATAAAGCCACAGAAGTGCATTTGCCGTATAATCCAAAAGATGAACGGGAGGTATGTACCAGCGAACACATCAGCAACAACCTGATAACCGATGTGGCCAACGAAGACTGGGGTTGCGTGGGTATTGGCGCGGGATATGTAAAGGGCATCAATATCGAACATAATGAGGTTTGCGAAACATCATACACCGGCATTAGCGTAGGGTGGGGCTGGACGAAAACTGCCAATGCCATGAGCGATAACCATATCATCGCAAACAAAATAAACCACTATGCCAAACACATGTATGATGTGGCGGGCATCTATACTTTATCCAACCAGCCGGGAACGGTGATAGAGCAAAACTATGTCGATTCGATATACAGAGCACCGTATGCGCACGACCCGCATCATTGGTTTTACCTGTATCTGGATGAGGGTTCATCCAACATCAATGTAAAGGATAACTGGACACCAACTGAGAAATATTTAAAGAATGCCAACGGCCCCGGAAACGTGTGGGAAAACAACGGGCCTATGGTATCCAACGAGATAAAAAACGCAGCAGGTTTACAATCTGCTTACCGCTATTTGCTGAAAGAACGTGTAGTTAACCCAAATTCTCAACCAATAAATCAATGATAAATAATGATTTTATATAAAAAACATAATGATTTGTTTAATAGTTATTTATCAATTATACTGTTGCTGGTTACTTTATTGTACGGCTCACCAAAAGCGTGGTCTTTCACAGAGATACCAAGCCCTACCATTGTTGAAATAGTCTATCCGGAACATAAAAACGAAGAGGATAAATTATTAAAATTCCTTATGCAGGAATCTGTTTCGTACTTGGGCCTGTACCATTGGGAGAATCATTTTATTATTTATGGAAATGGGTATCAAGCCTTGTTCAAGAAAATAAAGACGAAGTTTAAAGAATGTAAAGTAAAGCTATACGAGAAACCTTTTTATGATTTTGAACGCACCCAATGCTCCGATAAAAAGGTGGCAAAGGAATGGGATAACATCATCCTAACAGCCAATCTGGTTGCCGATCCAAAAAAACAGCAGGAATATCTCAACTACCATAAAACACAATTTGAAAAATGGCCCGAGGTATCGCAAGGCTTTTGCAATGCCAGTTTTCAGCAATTGCTGGTATTTAAAAACGGCAGGCAACTGATGCTGATCATCAGTATCCCGAAAGGTGAAAGCCTGGATAAACTGAACCCGCTGACAACAAAGAACAACCCACGGGTTGACGAATGGAACAAAATTATGGCCAAATACCAGGAAGGGATTGAAGGCACAAAGACGGGGGAGACTTGGGTTTTCCTAAAGCATCTGAACTGATGCATGGTACTAATGAACCAATGACAAATGAACCAATGAACCACGTATGCTAAGATTAGGAATATTAGGATTAGGCGAGGGCCGCAGCACCATGTCGGCAGCCATACAAAGCTCAAAATGGGAGTTGCAGATGATCTGCGATCGTAACGAAGATCTATGCCGCCACCGTGCCGACGAATTTAAAATGTATGACTACACCACCAGTTATCAGGATATGCTTGATAACAAGGATATTGATGTGATTGCCATTTATACGCCCGACCATTTACATGCCCAACACATCAAACAGGCTTTATTGCATGGCAAGCATGTAGTTTGTACCAAGCCGTTTATCGATAACCTGGCCGATGCCAATGAATTACTTGAAATAGCCGCAAAAACCGGCAAAAAGGTCTTCGTTGGCCAAAGCTCACGCTTTTTCGAGCCGGCCAAAAGGCAGCGTAAGGATTTTGAAGCAGGTTTGATCGGCGACCTGATCACGGTTGAAAGCCATTACCACGCCGACCATCGCTGGTTTTTAGAAAAACCATGGGCGCTCGAAAACTCGTTTAAATGGCTGTACGGCGGCTTGAGCCACCCTGTCGATTTTATCCGCTGGTACCTGCCCGATATCGAAGAGGTGATGGGTTATGGCATGATCAGCGGCAATGGTAAAGCCGCCGGGTTAAAAAACCAGGATACCATGCACTTTATATTTAAAGCTGCCGACGGGCGCATTGCACGTGTTAGCGGTTGTTACACCGGCCCAACGCAACCGGCACAACGTGACAGTGGTATGAGTGTTATTTTAAGGGGAACTACAGGTGCATCGCAGGCTGATTACCACGAACTGCGCTATGCCATTACCGATAAAACGGGCGAAGAAAAGATAGTGCAATGGGGCGATTCGACTATAAAATACTATTTCCGTTTTGAAGGGCAGAGCCACCATGCCGGCGAATATCAAAATTACCTGGAATACTTTGCAGATAGCATTGAGCAGGATTTTACCGCTTACCTGGATATCAAAGAAGGTATTGGTACGGTAGCCCTGTTGCAGGCCATGGATCAATCGCTTCAAAGCGGTAAGCCGGTTAAAGTGAATGACATTTTAAAAGAACATAATATCAGCTTATAACATGAAAACAAAGCGTCATTGCGAGGTACGAAGCAATCTCTACATAGGACAAGCGGCTATACAAATTCGCTCTGTACAGTTTAAAGATTGCTTCGTACCTCACAATGACGTGGCTTTGAATAGCCTAATAAACATTTAACCCATAACCCAAACCTATGCATAGCAGTATTGTAGACCGCCTTACCTTTTTAGATTATGCCATTGTGGTAGCCTACCTGCTTATACTGGTAATTATTGGTTACCGGGCAAGCTTTGTGGGGCGCAATAAAAACGACTCGTACTTTCTGGCCAATAAATCATTAGGCTGGGCAAGTATTGGCTTTAATATGTGGGGTACCAATGTAGGGCCATCGTTACTGCTGGCTTTTGCCAGCATTGGTTACAGTTCGGGCATTGTGGGGGCCAATTTCGATTGGTATGCCTTTGTGTTTTTAATGCTGCTGGCTATGGTATTTGCGCCGCGATACCTGGCTGCCAGGGTTAGCACTATGCCCGGCTTTATGGGCCAGCGCTACGGCGATTCTACCCAAACCATTTTAGCCTGGTACGCGTTGGTTAAAATGCTCATCTCGTGGCTGTCGCTGGGTTTATTTGCAGGCGGGTTGTTGGTTAGGCAGGTATTGGGCATACCCATGTGGCAATCGGTTATTGTGCTGGTTTCCTTTGCGGGATTGTTTGCCTTTACCGGCGGATTAAAAGCTATCGCCAAAGTAAATATTTTCCAGATGCTGCTGCTGATCGCCGTATCCCTGATCTTAACCATTTTGGGTTTGCAAAAAGTAGGGGGCATATCGGCCATGTATCATGGGGTGCCTGCACATTACTGGGATCTGATCCGTCCCGCCAGCGATCCCAAATATCCCTGGTATGCTATCTTGTTAGGCTACCCGGTTTCGGCTATCGCGTTTTTTTGTACCGATCAGGCTATGGTGCAATCGGTTCTTGGCGCCCGTAATTTAGAGCAGGGGCAATTGGGCGTAAGTTTTATCGGTTGGTTAAAAATATTGTCGCTGCCGCTATTTATCGTAACGGGTATATTGTGCTATATCCTGTTCCCGCATTTAAAAGATTCTAACGAAGCTTATATGACCATGGTAACCAGCCTCTTCCCACCGGGGATGAACGGTTTGGTTATCGTAGTGCTGATAGCCGTATTGGTAGGCACAATCGGCTCATCCTTAAATGCTTTGAGCACGGTATTTACCATGGATATTTATGTTAAAAAGATCAATCCTAAGGCCACTAATCAGCAGATCATTAAAATGGGGCGGGCAACGGTTATAGCCGGATGTGTTTTTGCTATCGGGATGGCTTTGGCAATTGACAGCATTCAGAAACTGAGCTTGTTCGATGTGTTTCAATCCATATTGGGTTTTATCGCACCGCCTTTGGCCGTAGTGTTTTTATTGACCGTGTTCTGGAAACGCACATCCCGTAAAGCGGTAAACTTTGTGCTGTCAATAGGCTCGGTATTAAGTTTAGGCACTGGCGTAATGTATTTATGGGTATTACCGGCCGCTACGCACCCGTTTTGGCCGCATTATTTAATGCTGTCGTTCATCATTTTTGTGGGATTGACACTTTTAGCCATGCTGATATCGGTTTTAGATCCATCGCCGCAAATTTATGTGGTTGATGACAAGGCGGATAAACCGGTGTTCGTCACCACCAACAGGGTTAAACTTTCGTGGACATTGCTAACCATCGTGATGATCGCGATTTATATATATTTTAAGTAAACCCCCTAACCCCCTAAAGGGGGAACAAGAGGTTAATTTCAATTTCGGATTTAGAAAATACCAATGAATTAATGACTAATATGAAGAAGATAATTTACATTTTGCTATGCTGCAGCTTATTGGCGCCAGAAATTGCATCGGCGCAAGCCAAAAAAGCTACCTGGATATATTACCCCGGCGATTTTGAAATTTGGCTGGGCAATAAAATGCAGAACCGCCGTACCGACCGTGGCGCGTTTTTGCCCGTGCTTTGGAAAATGGACAGCCATTATGTGTTGATAGAATTCCATAAGGACTTTGATGTGCCCGCTGCCGAAGAAGTTAAACTTTATGTTGAGGGAACCTATAACGTGAAGATTGACGGACAGGCGTTTGTGGGATATCCAAAAAGCATTACCATGCCTGCCGGTCATCATAAACTGAGTCTAAAGGTATACAACCAGGCTAATGTACCCACCATATTTGTGCAGGGCAAAACCGTAGTATCCGACGATAGCTGGCTGGTGACGTTTGAGGACAAGGAGTGGATTGACGCCACCGGTAAAGTGTCAGACAAATCGGGAACTACTTATTTGAACGCCGGTTCATGGAACTTTAATGATCCGCTTTCACCACCATCAAAATTCAGGCTGCCTACTATGCCACAACATGCGGTAAGCAGCGATAAGCAGGCACATTCCTTCTTTTTGGATTTTGGCAAGGAGACCTTTGGATTTGTAAAACTGCATGGCCTTAAAGGCAAAGGCAAGCTGCATATTTATTACGGCGAATCGAAAGAGGAAGCCATGTCTGCCGAGCATTGCGAGACTTTGGATGAGTTGAGCATTAACGAACCTGCGAAAAAGGATTCGGTGATGGAACTATCCAAAGCACTGCGTTATGCAAACGTTCAGTTTGACAACGGCATCAGTGTCGACTCGGTTTCGATGCTGTATGAGTATGCGCCGCTCGCCGAAAGAGGTTCGTTTAAATGCTCGGATGAAGAGATCAACAAGATCTACGATATCTCCAAATACACGCTGCATCTGGCTACGCGCGAGTTTTTTATCGATGGTATCAAGCGTGACCGGTGGATCTGGTCGGGCGATGCGTATCAGAGTTACGCCATGAACTACTATTCGTTCTTTGATTCGCCTACCGTAACCCGCACCATTTTAGCCTTGCGTGGAAAGGATCCGGTAACCAGCCATATCAACACCATTATGGATTATACGTTCTATTGGTTTTTGAGTATCAACGACTATTACCAGTATACCGGCGATAAAACTTTCATTAAGCAGTTCTATCCTCGTATGCAAACGCTGATGGACTATTGCTTGTCGCGAAGGGACAAGAATGGTATGATGGCGGGCCTTCCCGGCGACTGGCTGTTTATTGACTGGGCCGATGGTTTGAGCAAAAAAGGCGAACTAAGCTTTGAGCAATTGTTGTTTTGCCGCAGCCTGGAAACCATGGCTACCTGCGCCAGGCTGAATAACGATACCGAAGGTGCGGCAAAATATCAGTCGCTGGCCGATGAACTGAAAGCTAAAATATTTAAGCTGTACTGGAACGATCAAAAACATGCGCTGGTTCATAGTTTGATTGACGGCGCGCAAAGCGATAACGTAACCCGTTATACCAATATGTTCGCCATCTTCTTTAATTACTTTAATGAGCAGCAAAAACAGGACGTGAAGAAGAACGTGCTGCTTAATGATAACATACAGAAGATAACCACGCCTTATATGCATTTTTACGAGCTGGAGGCGCTTTGCGCAATGGGCGAGCAGGATTATGTGCTTAAACAAATGAAGGATTACTGGGGCGGCATGTTAAAGCTTGGCGCGACATCTTTTTGGGAAGAATATAACCCTACTAAAAGCGGCGCCGATATTTACGCGATGTACGGCCGGCCTTTCGGCAAAAGCCTTTGCCATGCCTGGGGTGCCAGTCCGATCTACCTGCTGGGCAAATACTACATGGGCGTAAAACCAACCGGTCCGGGTTATTCAACTTACGTGATAGAACCGGTTTTAGGCGGATTGAAGTGGATGCAGGGAAGCGTGCCTACGCCCGATGGCAACGTCGATTTGTATTGCAGCACGAGCGAGATCAGGGTGAAAGGTGCGGCAGGTTTAGGTGCACTGAGATTCAAAAGCAAAATTAAACCGAGCAGCACTGCAGGGGAGATCAAAGCTTTGGGCAATAATATTTACGAGTTGAGTATCGAAAAAGATAAGAGTTATAAGATTTCATACAGTGCATTGTAAGATCGATTCGCTGAATGTTTTTAATAGTGAGAGTATAATTAATAAAACATAATTTAAGAAAAATGTCATTTCGACGATAGGAGAAATCTTCTGCTAAATGAAAGGCTGATATGCATGGTCTACATCAAGCACAAGCAGAAGATTTCTCTCTCGTTCCTCGTTCGAAATGACACAGATTGTAAAATGAGTAAAATAAAAACATATTCGGTTTATTCGGCTAAAGCCAGGTTAGATAAACCTATTTCGGATGCTACGCATACTTTAACCGAAATATCGTTTATAGTATTGCGTATACAAACGCAAAGCGGCACAGAGGGCGAAGCTTATATGCTAAGCTTTCAATACAGCGCCCGGGCAATTGCAGGCGCCATGAAAGATATTGGCGAAACGGTTATAGGCGAAAACGTATTTGATACCGTGAGGGTGTTTGAACGGCTGAATGCTGCTAACGAATACTTTGGGCAGGAAGGTATAAACCGTTGGGCACAAGCGGCCTATAACATAGCCATGTGGGATGCCTGGTGCAAAATATTGGGCCAGCCGATATGGAAGGTATTAGGCGCATCGGGCACAGAAGTGCCCATTTACGGCAGCGGCGGCTGGATATCGTATTCGACAGACGAACTGATCGGCGAGGTATCGGGCTATAAAGCCAGGGGCTTTAAGGCCGTAAAAATAAAAGTGGGTAAACCCGACTGGAAGGAAGACCTGGAGCGGTTAACGCTGGTGAGGGAAGCAGTTGGCAACGATATCGGCATTATGATGGACGCCAACCAGGGCATGGATGTGCCATCGGCTATTGCACTGGCACGTGCCGCCCGCGAACTGGATATCCATTGGTTTGAAGAGCCCATCCACCACCAGGATTTTCAGGGTTATCAGTTATTACGCAACCAAACCGGTATTTCGTTAGCCATGGGCGAGAGGGAATATTCGTCCGTGCCGTTGCGCGAGTTGTTGATGCGTAATGCTATTGATATCTGGCAGCCCGATATTTTGCGCCTGGGCGGTGTTGAAGCGTGGCGCAGCAGCGCGGCTTTAGCGGCAAGTTTTAATATCCCGGTTTTGCCACATTATTATAAGGACTATGATATCCCGCTGCTGTGCACAATTGCCAACGGTGCAGGTGCCGAGTCGTTTGATTGGATCGATCCTCTGATCGACTACCCGATGCAGATTGTAAACGGCATGGCGTCGCCACATAACAGGCCGGGCTGGGGCTTTAGTTTTAAGGATGAGTTTTTAAAAGAGATATGATGAGGATAAAGTTAAGCAAGGTATTGTTATTTGTTGCCGGCGCAATATGCCCTTCGGCATTGTTTGCGCAGCTGGTTGATAAAACGCCGGCCGCCATACCAAACGCGCCCACCATTTACAATGCCGAGCCATGGCAAAATCCGATGGTTGATGGTATTAACCGCGACCCCGCGAGGGCAACGGCCTATTCGTTTGCCGGTGTACAGGATGCCTTAACGTTAGATAGGGATAAAAGCGGCAGAATGATGAGCCTGAACGGACTGTGGGATTTTTCGTTCGCCGAAAAGCCGGGCGATGCCCCAACCGACTTTTATAAAAGCCGGGTTAAAGGCTGGAAACAAATACCCGTACCATCAAGCATGGAAATGCAGGGCTATGGCAAGCCTATTTATAAAAGCGCAGTATACCCATTCCGCCCGGTAAACCCACCATACCCGCCTTTGGATTATAATGGCGTGGGCAGTTACCAGCGCAGCTTTACCATACCGGCCGCCTGGAAGGATATGAATATCACCCTGCATTTTGGCGGGATATCTTCGGGTTTTAAGGTTTGGGTGAACGGTAAGTTTTTAGGCTATGGCGAAGATAGCTTTATGAATTCCGAATTTAACGTAACGCCGTACCTGCAGCCGGGCGAAAATATTGTATCGGTACAGGTTATCCGTTGGAGCGATGGGTACTTTTTAGAAGATCAGGACCAGTGGCGCTTAAGCGGTATCCATCGTGAAGTAATGTTGCTGGCCGAACCTAAGCTGCGCATTGCCGACTTTCAATGGCGGGGTAAACTGGATAAGGATTATAAGGATGTATTGTTTAGCCTGCGCCCGCGCATCGAAAACCTAACCGGCAGGCCGGTTACGGGCTACCGTGTAAAGGCACAGCTTTACGATAAAAATAACAAACCTGTCTTAGCTCAACCTTTAGACAAGAGCGCCGAGAGTATTATCAATGAGATATACCCGCGCCTGGATAACGTAAAATTCGGCTTAATGGAAGCCAATATCAAAGATCCGCTTAAATGGAGCACGGAGGCGCCTAACCTGTACAAGCTGGTCATCTCGCTCGAAGATACTACCGGGCATGTTTTAGAAGCCAAGAGCTGTAGGGTAGGATTCCGCAGCATCGAGTTTTCAAAAACCGATAGCAAATTGCTTATCAACGGCAAGGTAACCTATCTGTATGCCGTTAACCGGCCCGATCACGACCCGGTTTTGGGCAAGGCGCTTACGCGGGATATTATTTTGCGCGATGTGCAAACCATTAAACGCTTTAACTTTAACTGTATCCGCACCAGCCATTACCCGATGGATCCGTACCTGTATGACCTGTGCGACCAGTATGGCATTATGGTGATTGATGAAGCGGATCTGGAAACACACGGACTGGGTTCCAAATTAAGTAACGACCCGATGTGGACGGGCGCTTACCTGGATAGGGTTACCCGCATGGTTAACCGCGATAAAAACCATCCGAGCGTGATCATCTGGAGTTTGGGTAACGAGGCCGGCCGCGGGCCAAACCATGCCGCTATGGCTGGTTGGGTGCACGACTTTGATTATACCCGCCCCGTGCATTACGAACCCGCACAGGGTACGCCTCAGGCCGAAGGGTATATCGACCCGACGGACCCGCGTTATCTTAAATCAAACGACCATTCGCACCGCATCCAGAATCCTATCGACCAGCCTTATGTGGATATCATTAGCCGGATGTATCCCGGTTTGTTTACAGTTCCGCTTTTGGCAAACCAGCAAAACGGCGATCACCGGCCGATATTCTTTGTGGAATATTCGCATGCGATGGGCAACTCCAATGGTAACCTGAAAGAATTTTGGGACCTGTTCCGCTTAACCAAACGCATTATTGGCGGCGGTATCTGGGAATTTAAAGATCAGGGCCTGTTAAAAACAGATTCGGCAGGAAATAAATATTATGCCTACGGCGGCGATTACGGCGAACGCTATTTCGACGATTTTACCATCAAAGGTAGTGTGGCATCGGATGGCAGGCCAAAGGCAGCAATTTATGAATGCAAGCACGTTTTCCAGCCGTTTGAATGCACGATGACTGATAAAGCAAAAGCCTTGGTGAAAGTAGAGAACCGCAGTTCGGTGCAATCTACCAGCGAATTTGATATCAAACTGGAGATACTGGAAGACGGCAAGGTGATCGTGAGTAAGCTGTTGCCAAAGATGGATATTAGTGCAGGAGCAGAAGGTACTTTGAACCTGGAACCATACCTGCCGAAGATGAATGCAGGTTGTGAGTACTTAGCTAACATCAGTTTTCTGCTGCCCGAAAGTACGCTTTGGGCGGATAAGGGTTTTGAGATTGCGAGTAACCAGATGGAGTTAACGGGATTAGCAGTTGCGTCGATAGCTAAACGCAGCTTTGCCACGGTTACGGTTACTGATAAGGGTGATGGCATCGTTATAAGTGGTAAAAATTTCAGCGTTGGTTTTAGTAAAAATAATGGTGCGTTGAACTCTTATGTACAAAATGGGGCTCAGCAGGTTTTTGCGCCTCTGCTGCCACATTTCAGCAGACCGGCTACGGATAACGATCATCGGGGTTGGAAGGCTGATAAAAAACTGGCTGTTTGGTACGATCCTGGATTGAAATTAACCGGAATGAGTACCACACAGCCGCAGAATGGCATGGTGAGTATTACAAGTAGCTATAAACTGATAATTGGTAAAGCAACGGTGAAAGTTATTTATACAGTTAACGGCGACGGAGTAGTAAAAGTAGACTATACTTTAAATGCCGATAAAAATCTTCCCAACATTCCTAAAGTGGGCATGCAGGGTGGTATAGCGCGAGTTTATGATAACATTACCTGGTATGGTCGCGGTTTGCTGGAGAATTATATCGACCGGAGGACGGGTTTCACGGCGGGGATCTATTCGCAGCCGATAAATGAATTTGACGAGCCTTACGTGGTACCGCAGGAAAACGGTAACCGCACCGATGTGCGCTGGATGTTTTTAGGCGATAAGCAAAATAATGGTTTGATGGTAGTTGCGGATAGCCTGCTAAGTATGAGTGCCTGGCCATATACTGAACAGAACATAGTAGCTGCAAGGCACACCAATAAATTGAAAGATGCAGGCTATATTACTTTGAATATCGACCTGAAGCAGATGGGGGTAGGCGGTAACGATAGTTGGAGCGATATAGCCGCGCCGCTACCGCAATACCAGATACCGGCCGGTGATTACCATTACACTTTTTTCCTTAAACCCATTAAAACGGAAGCGGCGAAAATAACCGAGGTAGCGAAGAAGATAAAATTTTAAACGGATGAACGCGTTAGGGGGTGAAGCGGATACCGGCTCTTCGACGGGCTCAGGGCAGGCCGAGGCTAAGGCCTGTGCAGTATGAGCGGAAGACCCGACCGGATAGGGAAACGCCCAAATTGAAACGACAATGAAGCAAAATATGATGATTGGGAAGAAATTGAGTAATATAGTTAAAGCTGGTTTTTGCGGGCTAATAGTTTTTATGCACTGTGAAACAGGCTTTGCCCAGGATAATGCTTTGGTAAATACTACTAAAAGTCCCTATGCTAAACTGGAGAGTGTAAACATGGGCGATGTAACCTGGACGAAAGGCTTTTGGGCCGACCGTTTCAAGGTATGCCGCGACAGTATGATACCCAATATGTGGCGCATTTATGCAGACCCGAAAATGGGCCACGCGGTGCAGAACTTTGAGATTGCCGCCGGTTTGGATACGGGCTCACATGTGGGGCCGCCGTTTCAGGATGGGGATTTTTATAAGCTTTTTGAGGCTGTAGCTGTGATGTATACCGAAACGCACGATAAAAAGCTGGACGAGCTGATGGACCGAACCATCGCGCTGATCGGTAAGGCACAGCGGGCCGATGGATACATACATACCCCGGCCGAGATTGAGGAACGGAAGAATCCGGGAGTTAAAGCATCATTTCAAGACAGGTTAAATTTCGAGACCTATAACCTCGGCCATTTGATGACGGCTGCCTGCATCCATTACCGTGCTACCGGGAAACGTACTTTCCTGGATATCGCCATAAAAGCTACCGATTATTTGTACCGCTTCTACAAAACGGCTTCGCCGGAGCTGGCGCGCAATGCCATCTGCCCGTCGCACTACATGGGTGTAGTAGAAATGTACCGCACCACACGCGACCCGAAATACCTGGAGCTCGCCAAAAACCTGATCGATATACGCGGGCTGATGAAGGATGGTACCGATGATAACCAGGACAGGATCCCTTTCCGCCTACAGACCGTGGCTACCGGCCATGCCGTGCGTGCCAATTACTTGTACGCGGGCGTTGCTGATGTTTTCGCCGAAACCGGTGATACCAGCCTGACACATGTATTGAACCTGGTTTGGAACGACGTTACCCGCCACAAGCTATACATCACAGGTGGCTGCGGCGCTTTGTACGACGGTGTTTCGCCAGACGGGACTTCATACTTACTGAAAGATGTGCAGCAAGTGCACCAAGCCTATGGACGCGACTACCAACTGCCGAATTTTACCGCGCATAACGAAACCTGTGCCGCCGTGGGCAATGTGCTATGGAACTGGCGCATGCTACAGTTGACCGGCGATGCCAAGTATGCCGATATTATGGAGCTAACATTATACAACGGTATGTTGTCGGGTATCAGTCTGAATGGCAAGAATTTTTTATATACCAACCCGCTAAGCGTTTCGGACGATCTGCCGTTTAAGCAGCGGTGGTCGAAGGATAGGGTGGGGTATATCGGTTATTCCAACTGCTGTCCGCCAAATGTGATACGCACCATTGCTGAGGTAGCCAACTATGCTTACAATATCTCGGATAAAGGCTTGTGGGTAAACTTGTATGGTGGTAATGATCTGAATACTACTTTGCCGGATGGCGGAAAACTAAAACTGACTCAACAAACTGATTATCCATGGGATGGTACTGTTAACATTAGTTTGCAGCAGCTTCCGGCACATGATTTTGCACTGATGTTGCGTATACCCGGTTGGTGCAAAGATGCCAAACTGAGCGTTAACGGCCAGTTGATTAATATGGCTTTACAACCCGGCACTTATTTCGAATTAAAACGTAACTGGCATGCCGGCGATAAGATTACATTACAACTACCAATGCCGGTGACGATGGTTGAGGCCAACCCTCTGGTGGAGGAGGTGCGTAACCAGGTGGCGGTAAAGCGTGGCCCGGTGGTGTATTGTATTGAATCGGCAGGGATACCGAAGGGCGACAAGGTTTTTAATTTGTCGATTGCATCAAGCATTAACCTGCAACCGCAAAAAATCAGCATTGATAATACCCCGATAGTAGCCTTAACCGGTAAGGCCCAGCTACGTAGCAGCGACTGGAATAATGTGCTGTACCGCGAAGTGAATACCAAAAACGCAGGTATTGCTGATGTGCAATTGATACCGTATTTTGCCTGGGGTAACCGTGGCCATGTGGAAATGGAAACGTGGATACCATTTAGCAGGTAGTCTTGGTTCATTGGTCATTGGTTTAACGCAAGTCCGGGATAAGAAAAAACCCATGTCATTTCGACGAATATGGATGGGGTTAAGCGCATGGATGAGGAGAAATCTTCTGCGAGATGTATGGCGTTCTGCTAATAGCAGAAGATTTCTCAGTCACGCAACCACTCATTCCCTCCTTTGCTCCTTCGTGGTAACACCGACCATATGTTAAGTTTGATACTTTTGCTAACATCATACAATACCTTGAAAAAATTATATAGCAACGGCGTCAGGGTGTTAAATACATTTGCATTACAGATAATTAAAGTTCGCACAGGTTTTGGTTAGGACCTTGGCTCCGCCCGGAGCAGCTTTATAAAAGAAACTTTAATTGGTTTATAATTGGCGTCCCGGTTGTGAAATACAACCGGGACTTTTTTATTTCAGTAAGTTAACTATATCGCGGGTACGTTCGGCAGGGGTAACAGTAAGCTGCTCAAGCTTGCCATTTTTCAGCACAGCTTCAATAGTAGTATTGTAAGGTGCATGCAGTTTAAAGTGTACGTCCCAATCCCTTGGCCAGGCGGCAAAAAGATATATTTTCTTATCATCGGTTTGCAACAGCATTTCCTGCAGGCCTATCATGCCTGAGCCGCCCCAGTTATGATCGGGCGTCCAATCAAAACCCGGCCCCCAAAACGCCGGAAAACGGCGGCCGGAATCTTTTAACTTCAGCAGGGTAAGCTCGGCAGCCTCTTTAGTGAGGCCCAGGTCGGCAGCGAAGATGTTATCCTGTTTCCAGCCGATGTGGCTGCGGAATTTGATGGCATCGGTATCATATTTCCAGGTATTAACGGCGGTTTGCAGGTCGGCTTGGCCAACGCCGTATACGTGCCACGGAAAAACGGCATATAATTCGGCAGGTTCGGTATTGTTGATGCGCTGCCATAATTGCGCCGGAGCGATGGTTTTATGCCCGTCAAACTCACGGAAGCTAATTGGCGGGATGGTTGCCAGCATGGCGCTCCATTGTTTGCGCTCGCCGGATGTGAGATATTTATCAGGGAGTGCCAATAAACGTGTTAAGATAGTTTGTAGCGCGGCGATGGTGGTGGTAGAGTTATGAGCCATCTTGTACGTTTCGGCAGCCGAGCCAGGGTAAAGCACCAGTTTACCATCGCCGTCAAAAATTTTAGCACCGCGCAGTTTGGCTAAATACTGGTAATGCTCATTATAAAAAGTCAAGCAGCTTTGGATGAAGGGCAGATATTTGTTAATGTCCTCGCCTGCATAGCGTTCGGTTTCGAGCATCATCAGGCAAAACTGAAAAACGGTATCCCATTCGTATTCGAGCCAGGCATTATACTCTAAACCTTTATCAAAACCAGCCGGACGCTTACCGCCGTATTCGGCGTAATTAGGCAGGCCAAAATTTTCGAGCTGTTCGGTAAAACAGGCACCGTTGTGGTTCCAGTAAACACGGCTGCGCAGTTCGGCGTTATGCAGGGCGTTGAGGTAAAAATCAAACTGCGGTTTCAGCATATCCCAGTCGCCGCTTTTTAGCATAGGGAAATAAACCAGTCGCTGATTTTGTGCTGTCATCAAACCGCCGCCCCAGTTACGAAAATCGGGTGTATAGGCGTAATCCGGGTTGACGAGACCAGGATCATAAGTAAACAAACCGCCATTGAATTTAGTAGGCGAAGCGCCGAAGGCGTTGCAGCCCAGCATGTACCGAAACAGTTGGTAATTGCGGCCAAGCTGCCATGGCTCGTTTGTTTGGCTTTTATCAGGGTCGATATAGATAAAGCTTCTATCCCAATATTGATGCCACCAGGCTTTGGTTTGTTCGAAGGCTGTTTTTTGAGTGCGGTCCGCATCCGTTGCGACCTGTTGCAGACCTGAACGCCATGCTTGCAGATCTGGCGTTTGCCGGGTATATAAGTCAATCTCGATATGCTGGCTGCGCGTAGGTTTGCCTGTTAGCTGCCAGGCTTTAAAGTCGGTATTCAGGTAAGTGCCGGTATAAGTTCTGTCGGAATGCAGGTCATTGCCACGTAATTGCCCGCCAAAGGTTAAGTTTTTGATGGGGTTGTACATTTCAGCCTTAACGGCGTCCATGCCTTGCTGTTTAACGGTGACATCAAAAATCGTACTGTCGCGATTGTGATGGCAAAAGCTAACTGTATTGTTATTGAAACCGATGCTGTCAGTCAAAGTAGTAGTGCCTGGCGGAGCAGCAAATTTGTATGAACCCTGGTTGTTTTCCTTGCCTTTCATCAGGCGATCGCGGTAGCGCCAGCTTTCGTAAGCTACCTGTGTTTTGATAGGTTTGCTGCCGTTAACATCAATATGTACCACAGGGCGGTGCACCTCAACCCAAACATTAACCTGTGCTGAAAGATTGCCCGATTTGCCATCAATAGTTATATAACCATCGCGTAAATGCAGCTCTTGTTTAAAAATGTCGCCGGTAAATGGGTTGGGGGACAGTTTAACCCGCAAACGACCGAGTTTGAGCAAGGTGTTGTTCTCGTCGAACGTGCCGCTTTTGTTAACGTAGATGAGCAGATCGCCATTTTCGACCCAAACATTCAGGCCGATATCGCCGCCGCCACAGGGCATGCTTTCGCCCGAGTTTTTGCTCTGGCTGTTCCAGACAATGTTGTAATTATCAATGTCGGCTTTTTGCGCGAAGAGGCAAACCGGCGCAAGCGCCAGTCCCAAAGCGGCTATTAGGTTTTTACTGAACATTGTAATCCCAATCGTCGGTGCGGAATGAGGATACCGGCAGGCCGTCGGTACCAAATAATTCGCCTACTACAAAATCGCGAAAAGCATAACGCACGGCTACCGGCTCTTTTACCTGGTCCGAGCTAACATTAACCGAGCTGCCGCTGATGGTAGCTTTAGCCGGATAGAAGTGTTTATCCGCACCTGAAACTTCGAAGGTGGTTAACTCTTTAAGATAAGACGTTAGTCCGTTGGGGCAATCTTTAAACTTAATATTGGCCACGTTGCCCTTTACGCCCATCGATTCGTAAGATGGGCTAACGCCGCTAAAGCCTTTTATGCCATAGCTTTTAACCAGGGCCAGATAGGCAAGGCGCGTGCCGCCTTCTTCTTTATGAAAGGGGTGGATGGTGCCCTGCTGGCCGATATCCATCAGCACGGCCATGCCGCTGTTGGGTATTTTATCCGCGTCGAGGCGCTGGGCATCACGTAAAAAGGCCGAGTTGTATTTGCCGCCTTTGTTGTATGGTGGTAGTTGTGCGTAATCGTAAGGTGCTATCTGGCAGTAGTAGAACGGAAATTCACCTTGCCCCCAAACGCTGCGCCATTTGGCTACCATGGTCTGCAATAGCTTTTGATACTGCGCCGGCTCGGTATAGTTGGATTCGCCCTGGTACCATATCGCGCCTTTGATGCCATAGCCATAAACGGCACTTATCATTGCGTTGTACAAGGTTGTCGGCGTGCGGCTTTTATCCTTAATGCTATCGGTAGGCGCAGGTATTTTGATTTCGGGGAAGGCTTTCAGGGCTTCAGAATCCATCCAGGCCTGTATGCTCGAACCGCTGTAACTGCAATTGATGAGTCCGACAGGCACATTGAGCATTTTATTGATCAACCGACCAAAGTAATAGCCGGTAGCGCTGAAATTAGATACGCTTTCGGGAGAAGCTTCTGCCCATTTGCTGGGTTTGATATCGGTTTGCAATGTTGTGGTTGAGCCGCGCGGCACGGTAAACAAACGGATGTTTTTATTGGCCGAAGCAACGATCGCTTCGTTGGAGCCGATGATCGGCTGGCCTTTAAAACCTTTCATGGGCATTTCCATGTTTGACTGGCCCGTGCATATCCAAACTTCGCCAATTAATACATTGCTAAGCACTATAGGTTTGCCATCGCTGATGGTTAAACTGTATGGGCCGCCGTAAGCTGGTGTGTTTATTTTAATGATGAACTTGCCGGATGCATCGGCGGTACCGCTGTAGATTTTCTTATCCCACGAAGTGGCAACAGTAACATGTGAGCCTGGTTTATCCCAACCCCAAACAGGTACGGTTGCTTTTTGCTGCAATACCATGTTATCGGTAAATAAATTGGCTGGTTTTACCTGTGCCAGGGCAGGTGAGAGTGCGGCGGTACATATGCCTATTAATGACAAGGCTAAGCGGAAAGGTTTCATCGTTATAAAATTAAAAAGTATAGCGGTTTATGTATCAAATGTATACTATATTTTTTCGATTGTAAGGGTGGCAGAGTTAAACAAGATAAGATTGTACAATTAGTTGCTAATCTATTCCAATCATCGCCTGTAATTGTAAGTACCTTTACCTTATCAATTACAGCAATTGATAACCAATTATTTTTTAGTCTGAAAAACAATGAAAAAAGCCTGTGCCATTTTAGCCTGCTGTTTTGCCTTAACAATGGTATACAAAAACACGCTCGCGCAAACCACAACTGAAGAAAAACCTGCGGCTGTGGCTAAATCAAAATCGGACCCCGACGTGAAAGCTGCGCAATGGGTGGCATCGCTTAACCTGAGCGATCCGGCCAAGGCAGCCCGTGTAACAGCCGTTATCAACACACACCTTACCGCTGTACGCGACTGGCACAATAATCACCCTTATACTTTAGTGCCCGAAGGGATGAACCCTATCACCGGTAAGGTGTTCAACAAACTGGAGCGCCAGGTGATCATCAACTCAACCATTCCGAAAACGGTACATGAGGATTTGATGACTGGTTTGCGTAAAGACCTGACCGATGAGCAGGTAGAGCAGATACTGGATAAATATACCATCGGCAAGGTGGCCTTTACCTTGAATGGTTACCGGTCGATTGTTCCCAATCTGACTAAGGACGATGAAGCGGTTATCTTAACCAATTTGAAACAGGCACGTGAACAAGCTGTAGATTATAAGAATGTAGACCAGATATCGGTGATATTTAAGATCTACAAAACCAAGATTGAAGCCTATTTTACCGATAGCGGCCGTAACTGGCATGCCATGTTTAAAGCTTATGCCGATGCGCAAAAAGCTAAAAAGGCTGCCGCTCCCACTGAACAATAATTGTTAAAACCCGATATCTCCATTTTAATGAATACTACCAAATACTTAGCGACGCTTGCCGTATTCGCGGCAGGTACCCTGACTTTTAAACATGCCGACGCGCAATATCCTCGGATACCTCCGGCTATGCAGGCTAAGACAGATTCGCTACAGAAGATTGTGGCGAATCAGTCAGACCTGGCATTTGAGAAAGCAAAAGTAATTATGGCCAAAGAGGGCAAGCCTTATATACCGTGGGCCGCAAAACCCTCTGATCTGCCGCAGGCTAAAATACCGGCCTTTCCGGGTGCAGAGGGCGGTGGCATGTACACCGCCGGTGGCCGTGGAGGCCGCGTTATCGTGGTAACTAACCTCAACGACCATGGCCCGGGGTCGTTACGCGACGCCCTCGAACAAGGTGGCGCGCGCATTGTGGTATTTAATGTGGCGGGTATCATTCACCTGGTAAACCCGATCAGTATTAAGGCACCATATTTGACCATAGAAGGACAAAGCGCGCCAGGCGATGGTATTTGTATAGCAGGCGAAACCGTTTGGATAGATACACACGATGTGATTGTGCGTTTTATGCGTTTCCGCCGTGGTGCTACCGATGTTACCCGCCGTGATGATGCTTTTGGTGGTAACCCGATAGGTAATATCATGATCGATCACGTTTCTGGAAGCTGGGGTTTGGATGAGACCATCTCGATGTACCGCCACGTATACGACCGTCAGAACAATGGCAAAGGTTTAAAATTGCCTACGGTTAATATCACCATACAAAACTCAATATCGGCAGAATCACTGGATACTTATAACCATGCTTTTGGCAGTACCATTGGTGGCCATAACAGCATGTTTGTACGTAACCTTTGGGCAAACAACATAGCGCGTAACCCATCGGTAGGTATGGATGGCGACTTTAATTTTGCCAATAACGTTATTTTTAACTGGTGGAACCGCAGCGCCGATGGCGGCGATAACAACTCGCTGTTCAACTTCATCAATAATTATTACAAACCGGGGCCTATCACACCGAAAGATAAACCGATCGCTCACCGGATATTGAAACCCGAATCGGGCCGGGATCCTAAAAATAAAGCTCTTTTTGGCCGGGTCTATGCCGATGGCAATATTGTTGATGGCGATGAAAAAGTTACCAAAAACAACTGGGACGGTGGTATACAGATAGGCGAAATGCCCGATGCCGGCCGTTACACCGATAGCATTAAAGCAACTAAACCTTTCCCGATGCCTAAAGCTACGATAATTCCGGCCCAAGAAGCTTATGAATATGTACTGGCTAACGTTGGTGCCATATTGCCCAAACGCGATGCTGTGGATGCGCGTATTATTAACGATGTGCGCACCGGCGTGATCAGCTATGTGCCTAATACCGACAACAGTAATGGTAAACAATGGGTTAAACACCGTTTACCGGATGACTCGTATAAACAAGGCATTATTACCGACATAAGTCAGGTTGGTGGTTATCCTGAATACAAAGGTGCCCCGTACAAAGACAGCGATAACGACGGTATGCCCGATGAATATGAAACTAAACATGGCTTAAACCCGCACGATGCGAAGGATGCTTATGCTTATCCGAAAAACGGCGGTGGTTATACCAATATTGAGATTTACCTGAACAGCTTAGTGCCGATTACGAAAGTAGTGCCTGGTGCTAAATAAAAAATAGATAACTTTATAAGTAGGGTCCAGTTCGAGTTTATGCTTGGACTGGATTTGAAATTTATAATAAAAACCAGTGGAGAGAATAACCGCTAAATATTATATCGAAACGCCGTATGCCGTTGAGAAGGCCGCACAGGTTTTGGCTGGCGAGCAATCGTCGGGAACGTTTGTGGCTGTGCCGGGCGAGACCGAAGAGTTAAAACAACGTTTCGCGGCAAGGGTTGAGAAGATTGAAGAACTGGAGACAGTGAACCAACCGGCCATACCGGGAGCCACATCCAAAGATGGTTTATATCGCCGTGCTAATATCGAAGTATCATGGTCGATAGAAAACTTTGGGTATAACCTGCCGGTAATGGTTTCAACTTTGCAGGGTAATTTGTACGAGATAACCCAGTTTACCGGTTTAAAGTTGATGGATATCGATTTGCCTGCTTCGTACGGTGGGCATTTTGCAGGGACAAGATTTGGTATAGAAGGTTGCCGTAAAAGTACCGGTGTTGAGGGCAGGCCGCTGATCGGTACGATCATTAAACCGAGTATCGGGATGACACCGGGTGATACCGCTGCCCTGGTAAAAACTTTAGTTGAAGCAGGTATCGATTTTGTGAAGGATGATGAATTGCAATCCGCAGCAGCCAACTCAAAGTTTGAAGACAGGGTTGACGCGATCATGGCGGTGATCAATGCCCATGCAGATAAGACCGGGAAAAAGGTGATGTACGCCTTTAACCTGAGCGATGAGGTGGATAACATGCTGCGCCGCTACGAATATATTGTAAAAGCCGGCGGCACCTGCGCCATGATCAGCTTGAACAGCGTGGGCTTAAGCGGCGCGAAAAAGATATGCGACCAGGGTGCTTTGCCTATCCACGGTCACCGCAATGGCTGGGGCATGATGAACCGCCACCCATTGCTGGGAATCGAATTTCCGGCTTATCAGAAAATATGGCGTTTGGCCGGAGTTGATCAAATGCATGTAAACGGCATACAGAATAAGTTTTGGGAAAGTGATGATTCGGTAGTACGATCGATGGAGGCATGTGCTAAGCCTTTATTCGGGCGTACGATGCTGCCTGTGGTATCCTCGGGCCAATGGGGTGGGCAGGCGTTCGAAACCTGGCGGCGTACACAAACTGTCGATTTGCTATACATGGCAGGCGGTGGTATTATGGCGCATCCCGATGGGCCGGGTGGGGGTGTTAGGGCGCTGCAACAAGCCTGGGAAGGTGCGGTTAAGAGCATGTCGCTTGATCAGGCTGCCAGGCATTACCCGGAGTTCGGTCACTCGGTTGAAAAATTCGGTAAATAAGTGATGGCAGAACCGGCACAACTATTATTAGCTTATTACGGCGACGACTTTACCGGATCGACCGATGCGCTGGAGTTTTTGAATCGTGCGGGGGTTAAAACATTGCTTTTCATCGAGCCGCCAACCCAACAACAGATAGATAATTATCCGGATTTGCAGGCAATCGGTGTAGCGGGCATAACCCGTGCCATGCCACCGCAACAAATGGAAGAAACATTGCTGCCCGCGTTTAAAGCTTTAAAAGAGCTGTCGCCAAGGCATGTACATTATAAGGTTTGCTCTACCTTCGATTCTTCGCCCGCGATAGGAAGCATTGGTAAAGCTATTGATACCGGGGTTACAGTTTTCGGAAGTCGATTTACACCTGTACTGGTAGCCGCGCCGGTTTTAGGCCGGTATAGCTTTTTTGGCAACCTATTCGCGCGGATGGGTATCGGCAGTACCGGCGAAGTATTTCGTTTGGACAGGCATCCATCCATGAGCAAACACCCGGTAACACCGGCTATGGAGAGCGACCTGCGTGTTCATCTCGCGCAGCAAACCAATAAAAGCATTGGCCTGGTGGATATTCTTGCTGTAAAAAATGGTGTGGGATCGACAGTAAATAAACTGAATGATGAATTACAAAGCGGAAAAGAGATCGTGTTTTTTGACGCATTGGAAGAAAGACATCTGCAAACGATAGGCGAAGTAATAGATAGAGAAGCGGAAAATGAAACCTTGTTTTCTGTTGGTTCATCGGGTATCGAAATGGCACTGGGGGCGCATTGGTCGGAAGCAGAGTTAGTTCAACCTAAAACTAACTGGGCACAGGCCGGCAGGGCCAAAAGTATGCTTGTAGTATCGGGGAGCTGTTCGCCGGTAACGGCAAAACAAATTGAATATGCCGCGGCTCATGATTTTGCTGAAGTGGAACTTGATACCAATGCGATGGCTGTTTCGACAGACTTAGTGTCATCGGCAGCGGTATATGTGGAATTAATAACTCAACTAATAGAACGGGGTATCCAGGTTGTCTTACATACCAGCAAGGGTACTGATGACCCGCGATTTGAGCAAGCCTATCAAACATTTAAGCAACAAGGCCTTTCGCAAAATGATATCCGCAGTAAAACTGCCGAAGTATATGGCACTGCGCTTGGGCTGATTGCCAAGGGCGTTGCTGAAAAGACAAAATTGCAAAGGCTGATTATTGCCGGGGGCGATACATCTGGCTATGTAGCGCGGGCGGTTGGCATAGAAGCCGTTGAAATGATAGCGCCTTTAACACCCGGCGCGCCTTTGTGTAAGGCTTACGGGCAGGGCGCTGTCAATGGCCTGGAAGTTGTTTTTAAAGGCGGACAGGTTGGCGCCGAAACCTATTTTGAGCAAGTATTACAAGGAAATATATGAAACCAAAAACATTAGGATTGATCCATACTTCAGCTACGCTGATACCGGTCTTTCAGGATCTGTGTAAGCAATATCTGCCGGGCGTTACTACGTTTAATATTGTTGACGATAGCCTGGTACGCAATATCCGCGAACGTGGAGAAGTAACACCTGAAATTTATAAACGCGTGGCTGATTATGTGGCTTCGGCTGAAGATTCGGGTGCCGATCATATTTTGGTCACCTGCTCATCGATCGGTGCTCCGGTTGAGGCCGCCGCCTCAAAAGCAGGTGTGCCAGTGCTGCGTGTTGATCAGCCTATGGCCGATCTGGCTGTGCAAACCGGAAGAAGGATTGGGGTGATTGCCACATTGGCTACTACTTTAGAACCGACCAGTGACCTGGTGAAACGCCGTGCTGCACTGGCCGGTAAGGAGATTGAACTAAAATCAGTTGTAGTTGAAGGGGCTTTTGAAGCTTTGATGGGTGGCGATGCGGCCAAACATGATCAGCTGGTGGGCGATGCATTGCGCCAGCTCGCAAAAGATGTTGATGTAATTTTACTGGCACAGGCTTCGATGGCGAGGGTGGTGGATACGTTGAGTGAAGCTGATAAGATTGTGCCTATAGTTGCCAGTCCGCCCAATGCGATCAAATATCTTGCCGGGATATTGTAATGCTGCGCCTGCGAAAAATATGCCTGGGTATAGGCGCCGTATCGCTGATCGCGATGATCATCGGACTTATACTGGCTAACATAGCTCTGTGGTTGCCGGCCATGGTATGTGCTGCTGTAACCCTGGCTTTTGGCATTGGTGCCGTGCCTGCTATGGCGAGCTATCAATACACTGCCTGGATCATTGTGGCTGTGGTGGTAGCCATGGCTTATCCTAACGCATTCTTAAAATGGGGAGCTATCGACTTGCGCAACAAATGGCTCATCCTGGTCATCGTGCAGATGGTGATGTTCGGAATGGGTATACAGATGAGTCTGCGTGATTTTTCGGGACTGGCCAATACCAGTAAGGGCGTACTTATTGGTTTGCTGTGCCATTTTTCGGTAATGCCGCTGATGGGTTTTATGCTGACCAAAATTTTTAATTTTGATCCGGAGATAGCGGCAGGTATTATCCTCATAGGTTCGTGCTCGAGTGGTTTAGCATCGAATGTGATGGTATACCTTGCACGTGCAAACTTGATATTATCGGTTACGGTTACAGCTATGGCTACATTGGCCGCGCCTTTTTTAACTCCCCTGTTAATGCGTTTACTGGCCGGTACCCTGATCGAGGTAAAGTTTGTGAACATGATGATGGAGATCATTAAAATAGTGATCGTACCTATCGGCGCGGCTTTACTGCACGACTATCTAAAAGGTGCGAATGCTGAGGCTAAACGTAATGTGATCATCATAGCGGTGTTTTGCGCAATATGGCTTATTGCTCAGGCATCGGGCATGTGGATATGGATGGCAAGCCAGCTATCTGATGCCATGATGCAGTCGGTACAGTTGTTTAACTTTTTTGCCGGCGCCTTTATTATCGGTACGGTTTATCATCAATTATACACCAAAAACAAGAATATCGATAAACGTATCCCATACCTGTCGATGTTTGGCATTGTTTACTTCACTACGGTTACCACAGCAGCCGGGCGCGATAACCTGTTGCACGTTGGAGTATTACTGTTCATTGCCTCGGTTATTCATAATGGTGCAGGATATTTCTTTGGATACTGGCTGAGCCGGATATTTGGATTGGACAAGAATTCGGCACGGACAGTAGCTTTTGAGGTTGGCCTGCAAAACGGGGGGATGGCCTCGGGCTTAGCTGGCAGTATGGGCAAACTGGCTACGGTTGGCCTGGCCCCGGCGGTATTTAGTCCGTGGATGAATATTTCGGGATCGATATTGGCTAATTACTGGAGGCGCAGGCCGCAGGAGGATGGGAGTAAGAGCCAAGAATCAAGAGTCAGGAATCAAGACAAAAACTAAGAAATCCCTGTTTGATTTTGTACCCGATCGGTACAAAATCTTAAACTTAAGCAATAATGCGCTATAGTTGTGAATGAAACGCTGCAATTAGCCAAATACGCTGACTAACCAATGCTGAACTTTGCTAAAATTGCACGATGAAGAAATTTGTTCTGCTGCTATTGTTATTGCCTTTTGTAACCCCTGTTTACAGCCAGTCTGCCGGTTTAAAACCGATATACGATCATTGCCGGGAATTGTTATTGTCGGACACGCCATACGCCAGCGAGCAAAGTTATTTATTAACTGATGAGGTAAAATATACTACTGATGCAGCTGGTTATTTTAAATTGTTAACGCCCGAAGGTAACTGGAACGACATAGATTACGCATCAAAACAAGCCGCTGCCTGGATGCCGGCCAATCATCTATACCGGGTGTTGCTTATTGCCCGTGCTTATCATAAAAACCATGAGGCTGCCTACCTGGAGGCAATACACCGGGCGGCGCGTTTTTGGATTAAAAACGATATACAGTGCTCAAACTGGTGGCAGAACCAGATCAATACGCCGTTCACGTTTTCGAGCCTGATGATCATGCTGGATAAGGATGCCAGCGCGGATGAACTGGCTTATCTGAACGATGTGCTGGCTAAACGTGTACCAATTAAAAATGCAACCGGACAAAACCTGATATGGCAACTGGATAACCAGGCGAGGCTGGCGCTGATACACCAGGATATGCCCGCTTTTAGCGAAACCATGAAAGCTATGCAGGTAGTGATCAATATTTCGGCAAAGGAAGGTATACAGCCCGATTATTCTTTTCAGCAGCATGGCGTAATGCTACAGTTTGGCAATTATGGCCTGCACTTTGTAAACAGTCTGCTCTTTTGGATGACCATCACCGCTAATACGCCGGTGGCTTTTGCGCCAGAGAAGCAGCAAATGCTATTCGACTATTGCAGCAAGGGCCTGCGATGGACTGTTTTTAAAGGACAGATGGACCTGACGGCGATCGGCAGACAGTTTAGGGATGATTGCGATAGTAAACGGGGACGGTGCCTGCTTGCTGATTTTAACTTATTGAAGTCGTTTGATAAAACCGATCCCTGCAAATATGCGATGGACGGTTTAGACGAACAAAAATGCGATTTGAATGCCAACAAAGGCTTTTGGCGGAGCGCTTATATGGTACAATTGGCAAAGGATAAATACATGATGAGTGTGAAGATGCATGGCAATGGGGTGAAGCGGTTAGAGTCGATAAACGGAGACAACATGCGCGGATCGTTTATGAATGATGGGGTTGCGCTGATACAACATACCGGCAAAGAATATCACAATATTGAGCCAATATGGAACTGGCGGATGCTGCCCGGAGTTACCAGTGATACAACTATCAATCCTGAAAGTAAGGAAACAATGGCTACATCGAATGTATCGACCTTTGTAGGGCAGGTGAGCGACGGTACCAGCGGCATAAGTGCCATGAGCTATAACAGGCTAGGAGTGAAGGCTAATAAAAGCTACTTTTTTGTGGATGGGATGATGGTGGCCATGGGCGCGGGCATTAGTTCTATCGATCAGGCGAATGTGGTTACGACTGTAGATCAGGTGAATGCGAACGGCATCAAAAACACCTATGTGCAAAAGCCCAATGACATGCAGGAAGTGATCTGGCACGATGGCACAGCCTATCTTTTCCCGGAAAGGAACACCCCCGTTAAGATGACCATAAAAAATGTACACGGTAACTGGGGCGATGTGGATAAAGGCTCGGGCAATGTGCCGGCTGAGGGCCGCGTGTTATCGATGTACATCGAACATAAACAGAACGACCATTATTTTTATATCGCTAAACCAGACGTAAGCCTTACTGACGCAAAGAAACTGCTTAACAATTTACCGGTAACGGTACTGGCTAACACCACGCAGGCACAAGCCATCCGCGTTAATCAACTTATTATGGTGGTATTTTATGAAGCCGGAAGTTTGACCATAGATAAAAAAACTATAAAATCAGATTCGCCTTGTATAGTGATGCTCGAATCGGATGGAAGTATTTGGGTATCCGACCCATCTCAGAAACTGCAAAGCTTTAATCTAACTGTGGCTGAGCACAATATATCTGTGCAATTGCCTGTGGGTGATATGGCGGGATCGTCGGTAAGGGTTGATACTACGGAGCAAAAGTAACCGCAACTTAATACCTGCTTAAAAGGCCGTTAGTTTTTTTGTATAAAGGACAAAACCACAAGGCGCCTGCTTTGTTGTTGGATGATTATAGGATATTTAATTTTAAGTTAATATTAATTCTTGAAACTATATTTTGTAATCAATTGTCTGGAAATCAAAAACAAAGAAACATGTCAAAAAGATTGCTCATCATCGATAATGATACCGAAGTGCTGAACATGATGCAGGAAGCATTGGTTTACGAAGGATTTGAGGTTAAAATATCAAAGAATGCTGATGATATTTTCAAAGTTATGGATGAGTACCAGCCTGATCTGATCATGATCGACTATATTCTGGATGGCATTAATGGCGGCGAGATCTGCCACGATATCAAAGTGAATCCCGAAACATGCCACATCCCGGTGATCATCGTATCGGCATATTCAAAAGTTATTCTGTCATTAGGCAGTTATCGGTCGGATGCTTTTTTAGCCAAACCATTTGGGTTGGATGAAATGATAAAACAGGTAAACAAGCTGCTTGCCGCTGCAACTTTGCAGGCTTGCTAGTTAAGCGTTAAACATCAGGGGTTTTCGGCCTGGTAGATGATGATCTCGCGGCCTATGGCGTTTATTTCTTCATCAGTGCCAAACAAAGGCAATTCGGTTTCCGGATCCAATTTAAGCCATTGTTCCTCGGTATCCTTTTGTATGGTAACGTATTCGGCGCCTTCCTTAAAAATGGTGTACATGTCGTTACCTTCAGGAAAAATAGAGTAAGTGACAGGGCCTATTTCTATATCAAACGGTTCTTGCATTTGGGCAGTTAATAAGTTATTAGGTTATTGAGGTGATTCGATAAGAAAAATTCGAAATTGAACATCCCGAAAATTCGAAATCAATCTACCCGTGTTTCTTCTTTTTATTCATTTTGGCCTTGGTGCTGGCGCTGTAGTTAAAGTCCTTTTTATTGCTTTCCTTTTTTTCGTGGAAGGCTGTGCCACGCTCTGGCTCAATATTCTTTTTATGGTTAGCCTGCTTTTTTAAGGGCTCGTCTTTTTGTTCTTTAGCAATGTTCAGATCGATGGGCAGGTCCAACAACTCCATTTTTTGCCCTATGGCATTCTCGATCTTTCTGATTTGGGTAAGCTCGATATCGGTACTGAAACTGATATATTGCCTTTGGCTTTCTGCCGCAGGCTTAATGGTGCGAGCGATGAAAGTTTCCTTTTCGGCCGGTAGTTCAAAATGGATCAGGGTATCTATCCTGAAAAGATCCAGCTCACCCTGTTGTTCATCGGCAATGATCAGCGTTTTGATCTGGTCCTGATCTTTAAAATCCTCGATATGCTGAAACCCTTTGGTTTCGAAAAATATGGGGTTCAGTACGGCTGTTTTGGCTTTTACAGAATGTTGCAGGCTATTTAAGACCTTTTCGGCTGTAAGGCGGGTATTTACAAATACCACGGTCTTCATATCCGGATCTATATTCTTTAAAAGCAAATTCAGCAGGTTTTGCTTGGTACGGAAGTTAGGCAGATGATACAATTGCTGCGGATAAACCTCGATATCAGCTTCGGTATTCTCTTCAATCTCGATAAGCGCGGGCTGCTGCATAAAAGGCTCGATCATATGTTCGAGCTTGCCATGCAGCACTTCGGTAAACACCAAGTGCTGGCATTTAATAATGCTGTTGGCCAACTCGTTCACCGGCAACTGTAACCCTTGTTTTACGATCTGGTCGGCATCATC
>Ga0157373_10000111_pt1 | contig 64336 bp, 52 predicted proteins | sample C65metaG_FD_113460 | JGI IMG/M metagenome (GOLD analysis project Ga0157373, IMG submission 113460) | Corn rhizosphere microbial communities from Kellogg Biological Station, Michigan, USA - C6-5 metaG | ecosystem: Host-associated > Plants > Roots > Rhizosphere > Soil | place: USA: Michigan... | reverse complement strand
GAACTTAATATTTAGATATTGCTTGCACTGTGAATTAAACTATCTTAGCGTGCTTTGCGTTAAAAAAAGCCTTGTAATTATAACGCAAAGTTCGCAAAGATTTGCGCAAAGAAACGCAAAGTTTCATTTGTCTCAAATTTGAGCAAATCTCCGATTTAAGTTCGCGAAGATAGATGTACACAAAGCTTCACGAACTTAATATTTAGATATGGCTTGCGCTCTGAATTAAAATATCTTAGCGTGCTTTGCGTTAAAAAAAGGCTTGTAATTATAACGCAAAATTCGCAAAGGTTTACGCAAAGAAACGCAAAGTTTCATTTGTCTCAAATTTGAGCAAATCTCCGATTAAGTTCGCAAAGCTAGATTTACACCACGCTTTGCGAACTTAATATTTAGATATTGCTTGCGCTGTGAATTAAACTATCTTAGCGTGCTTTGCGTTAAAAAATGCTTGTAATTATAACGCAAAGTTCGCAAAGAAGCGCAAAGTTTCATTTGTCTCAAATTTGAGTAAATCTCAGATTGAAGTTCGCAAAAGCTAGATGTACACAAAGCTTTACGAACTTAATATTTAGATATTGCTTGCGCTCTGAATTAAAATATCTTAGCGTACTTTGCGTTAAAAAAAGGCTTGTAATTATAACGCAAAGTACGCAAAGGTTTACGCAAAGAAACGCAAAGTTTCATTTGTTTCAAATTTGAGTAAATCTCAGATTGAAGTTCGCAAAAGCTAGATGTACACAAAGCTTTGCGAACTTAATATTTAGATATTGCTTGCACTGTGAATTAAAATATCTTAGCGTGCTTTGCGTTAAAAAATCTACGAGAAACAAAAAAAGGACCAAATTTAAATTTGATCCTTTTTAAATATTATAATAGAAAAAACTACACTAATTGTTTCAACGCAATTTCAAAAGCAGTTGCACTAATATTTGTTTTTGACGAATTCAAAGCGTGAGCTTTTACAATCGCATTTTTTATAATTTCAGAAGTATCGTTAAAAATAGCTTCGTCTGTCATTTGAACTTTTTTCTCCATGAAATAAGCGAAAACTCTCGCCATTCCGCAGTTTGAAATAAAATCTGGTATCAAACTTACTTTGCTGTCCACTTCTTCCATAATAGAACCAAAGAAAATTTCTTTATCAGCAAAAGGAACATTTGCACCGCAAGAAATAACTTCTAATCCATTTGCAATTAAGCTGTCAATTTGAGTTTGAGTTACCAATCTTGAAGCGGCACAAGGAGTGAAGATTTCAGCACCAATAGTCCAGATTTTAGAATTAATCTCTTCAAACGGAATCATATTATCGGCAACTAATTTATTTCCGTCTTTATTTAAAAACAAAGATCTGATTTCTTCAAAAGAAAAACCTTCTTCTTTAATCAATCCGCCGTCGCGATCAATAATTCCGATAACTTTTGCTCCCATTTCAGCTAAATAAAAAGCTGCTGCAGAACCTACATTTCCAAAACCTTGAACGATTGCTTTTTTACCTTTTATGTCTCCGCCATAAGTCGCGTAAAAATGACGAACCGCTTCTGCAACACCAAAACCAGTAATCATATCTGCTACTGTATATTTTCGTGTAACGTCTGGTGAGAATTTTGGGTTTTCAATAACTTTAATTACACCTTGACGTAATTGACCAATTCTGTTGATTTTATCAGCTTCAGTTGGTTTAAAATGTCCGTTGAAAACACCTTCCTGCGGATGCCAAACACCACATTCTTCTGTCATCGGAATAACTTCGTGAATCTCGTCAACATTTAAATCTCCTCCAGTTCCGTAGTAACTTTTTAATAAAGGAGAAACCGCTTTGTACCAACGCTGCAAAACACCTTTTTTACGCGGATCGTTCGGGTCAAAATTTATTCCAGATTTAGCACCGCCAATTGCCGGGCCGGAAACAGAGAATTTAACTTCCATAGTTTTAGCCAGTGACAAAACTTCGTTCATGTCTAAACCTTTTCTCATTCTTGTTCCTCCACCCGCAGCTCCTCCACGAAGTGAATTAATAACAGTCCACCCTTCGGCTTCTGTTTCTGAATCTTTCCAATTGAAAACAATTTCAGGTGCCTTGTTTTCAAATTGTTGTAATAAATCTTTCATTTTGTTGTGATATGTTTATTTTGCGTAAATGTATAAAATAGAATAATGCGAATAATGTATTTGGATCCAAATTTATAAAACAAAAAAATAAAGCCGAAAACAAATTGCTTTCGGCTTTAGTATTATATTCTATTTTGGAAATTACATTCCTAATAAATTCTTTTTCAAAGTTTCATCAACTGGTTTATCAGAAAGCCAGATTCCAAATAATGCTTTTTTGAAATCAAATCCCTGGATTTTTCCCTTTAAAACTTCATTTTTATAAACATTTAAAGTTTGATCAAGCGGATTGTAAGCTAATATAAATACATCTTTTTCTGTAATAGCATCGCTTAAAAATGACTTGAAAGTTTCAATTCGAGGACGAAGTTGGTCAAGATTTGCACCAGCAGATTTTTCAAAACCTGCATTCATGGCTTTTGTTAATTTATTAGAAGAAACCATAGAAGATGTAATTTCAATTCTGATAGCCATTTCTGTGTCGCTATCAATAATAAATTGAGGATCTTGACTTAGTTGAGATAAATACAGTGCTTGCACGTAAACTTCTAACCACATTTTTGATCTTCCGCCTGCGCCATTAAGTTGTAATGTTTTACCCTGATATTCTATTTTTCTAGGAACTGTTACACCATTAACATCGATTTGGGTTTGTGCCGAAACGGTCGAAAATTGTAAGCTTAAAAGGAGAGTAAGTAATAGTAAAATCTTTTTCATGTTCTGTCAATTTTTTATTTTTTGGGTAAAAATAATGCTAATTTGTCAATTTTTGATGTATGTAGAGAATGTTTTTTTCGAGAAAAGATTTCGTTTGAAATTTGTATAGTATTAAAAATCAAATTAGTAAGAGATATTTTACGTAGTTTTACGTATTTTAAGGATTGTTTAATCTTTCTTTCGGGAAGATTTGTCGATTTTTCCGTTGTTTTTTCGATTTAAATGGTAGAATTTGAATTTGAAATTTTAGAAAATTTGCTGCAATATTAATGCTCATTTGAAAGAAAACCTAAATTATTACGAAAACGTTATCGTTATCTTTGTAGATCTATTAATTTTATATGCGTGCATTGTAAAATTGACTTTTAAAAAGTATCTTTGGAAGCCTTGAATTAAAAATTCAGGCTCCGAAAAAACAAAAACAAAACTAACATCATCAACTAAAATGCATTATTATTTTTTGGTTGAAAAACATTTAAAGTAAACTACTATGGATTTTAATCTTACCGAAGAACATTTAATGATTCAGCAGGCAGCAAGAGATTTTGCTCAAAATGAATTACTGCCAGGAGTTATTGAACGCGACGAAAAACAAATTTTTCCAACAGAGCAAGTAAAGAAAATGGGAGAATTAGGTTTTATGGGAATGATGGTTGATCCTAAATATGGCGGAAGCGGCTTGGATGCTATTTCATACGTTATTGCAATGGAAGAAATTTCTAAAGTAGATGCATCTGCTTCAGTAGTGATGTCAGTAAATAATTCTTTAGTTTGCTGGGGATTGCAGGAATTTGGTACAGAAGAACAAAAACAAAAATATTTGCCAGGTTTGGCATCTGGAGAAATTCACGGGGCTTTTTGTTTGAGTGAACCAGAAGCAGGAAGTGATGCTACTTCTCAAAAAACAACGGCAATTGATATGGGAGACCATTATTTGGTAAACGGAACTAAAAACTGGATTACAAACGGAAATACAGCATCGGTTTATTTAGTAATTGCACAAACACATCCTGAATTAAAGCATAAAGGAATTAATGCTTTGATTATGACTAAAGATATGCCAGGTTTCTCAGTTGGTCCTAAAGAGCAAAAAATGGGAATACGTGGTTCTGATACACATTCGCTAATGTTTTCTGATGTAAAAGTTCCGAAAGAAAATAGAATTGGAGAAGATGGTTTCGGATTTAAATTTGCAATGAAGACTCTCGCCGGAGGTAGAATTGGTATCGCTTCTCAAGCATTAGGAATTGCATCTGGAGCTTATGAATTAGCATTAAAATATTCTAAAGAACGTAAAGCATTTGGAACAGAAATCTGCAATCACCAAGCAATTGCTTTTAAATTGGCAGATATGGCTGTTAATATCGAAGCAGCACGTCATCTATGTATGAAAGCGGCTTGGGATAAAGATCAAAATAAAAATTACGATGTAAGTGGTGCAATGGCAAAATTATTTGCTTCACAAGTTGCCATGGATACAGCCGTAGAAGCAGTTCAAATTCATGGTGGAAACGGATACGTAAAAGAGTATCATGTTGAGCGTATGATGCGTGATGCAAAAATTACCCAGATTTACGAAGGAACTTCAGAAATTCAAAAAATTGTAATTTCAAGAGCAGTTATTGCTGGATAGATTTTCGATACATATATTTAAATACCCTTTCTGCTTTTAGTTTGAAAGGGTTTTTTTATGATTATTCTTTTAGTTTTCATAAGTTTATGCTTTCAAGTAAATCTCATTCTTTTTCAATACTAATTCAACACCAAAATATTATGAAAAAACTATACTTTCTACTTCCTTTTATTTTTTTAGCTTGTAAAACGAGTACTATAACAACGGTTGAAAAAGGATCTCAGTCAAATTCAAAACCAATTGCGGTTAACTATAAAGTCAGCGAAACTGAAATTTCAGATTTCTTAAAATATCTTTCTTCAGATGAATTGGAAGGACGTGAAACAGGAACTAAAGGAATTGAAAAAGCAGCCGTATTTTTAGAAGATTTTTTAAAGAAAAATAATGTCAAGCCCTATTTTAAAACCTATCGTGATACGTTGACTAATTTTAAAAGCCCAGCCTTTAATATTGTTGGAGTTATTGAAGGAACAGATCCAGAATTAAAAAAAGAATATGTTGTTTTAAGTGCTCATTACGATCATATTGGTATAGAGAAAAAAGAACAGGCAGATAAAATAAATAATGGAGCTAATGATGATGCTTCGGGTGTGACTTCTGTTGCAGCGATGGCGAAATATTTTAGCGAAACGAAATCTAATAAAAGAAGTATTTTAGTCGTATTTTTTGCTGGAGAAGAAAAAGGTCTGCTGGGTTCAAAAAGTTTAGTTGAAAAATTGAAAAAACAGAATTTTAATCTTTACACGCAATTAAATATCGAAATGATCGGTGTGCCGATGAAAAGAGATTATCTAGCTTATATTACAGGTTTTGATAAATCGAATATGGCAGACAAAATAAATGAATACACAGGAAAAAAGACTATCGGATTTTTGCCAAAAGAAGCAGAATATCAATTGTTTTATAGATCTGATAATTATTCTTTTTTTCAGGCTTTTGGAAAACCATGCCAATCCATAAGTACCTTCGATTTTGAAAACTTCGATTTTTATCATCATGTTTCAGATGAATTTAAGTTAATGGATATTCCACATATTACAGCATTTACTCAGGAATTATTGCCGGCAGTTACCAAAATAGCAGTTACTGAAACGCAAGAAATAACCATGAATAAATAAGAGGTCATTTTACTGCATTTGATTATTTTTGCTTCATGAAAAATATTATTGTTACCGGAACGAGTAGAGGGATTGGTTATGAACTAGCGTTGCAGTTTGCAAATGCAGGAAATCAGGTTTTGGCCATTTCAAGAAAAATACCAAAAACACTTTTGGAACACCAAAATGTAACTTGTTTGTCGATTGATTTAGCCGATGAAAAAGCTTTAGCAGAAGTAGATCAATTTCTTTCTTCGACTTGGAAAAAAGTAGATGCAGTTGTTCATAATGCAGGAGCTTTACTTTTAAAACCTTTTGCAGAGACTACACAAGCCGATTTTGAAAGTATTTACAAAGTGAATGTTTTCGCAGTTGCGAATCTTACTAGAATATGTCTGCCTTATTTGCAAAAGGGAAGTCACGTTGTCACGATAAGTTCAATTGGCGGCGTACGCGGAAGCCTTAAATTTGCAGGATTGGCTGCTTACAGTTCAAGTAAAGGAGCTGTTATTACTTTAACGGAGTTATTAGCAGAAGAATATAAAGAGCAAGGTATTTCGTTTAATGTACTGGCTCTAGGTTCTGTTCAAACTGAGATGTTAAACGAAGCTTTCCCTGGTTATCAGGCTCCAATTTCTGCTGAAGGAATGGCGACATACATTTATGATTTTACTCTTAACGGAAATAAATACTTTAACGGAAAAGTGCTTGAAGTTTCATCAACAAATCCGTAAATTAAATTCCAAAATAAAAAAAAACAAATTCCAATTTTAAAACGTCTAACATCTAACAAATAACATTTAACTTTAAATTGAGCGAAACCTTAGCTAAATATATTCCCGAACATGCGGTAAAACCCGTTTTTGATTTGATAGTTGCCAATCAGGTGCACTTGAAAATTGTAAACGAACGTCAGACTCGTCATGGTGATTATAGGAGAGGACCGAGCGGGAAACATGAAATTACAGTTAATGCGAGTTTAAATAAATATAGGTTTTTAATTACGCTGATTCATGAAATTGCACATTTGGTTGCTTTTGAAAAATTTGGGCGAAATATAAAACCTCACGGGAATGAATGGAAATATACGTTTCAGCGCTTAATGGTTCCGTTTATAAGACCAGAAATATTTCCAGGCCACATTTTACCTTTGCTGGCAAGACATTTTAAAAACCCATCTGCAAGCAGCGATACGGATACCACTTTATCTTTGGCTTTAAAGCAATACGATAAAGAAAATGATAAAAATTACGTTTTCGAAATTCCTTACGGAAGTATTTTTAGAATCAAAAACGGTAAAGTTTTTAAAAAAATAGCTGTTAGAACAAAACGTTTTGAGTGTTTAGAAATCAGTTCTGGGAAAACTTACCTTTTTAATCCAAATGCAGAAGTTGAGTTGATTACTTTAAAATCTCAATAAAAAAAAACAAATCCCAATCATAGGGAAGAAATTCCAATAAAAAAATTCCAAATTCCAATACTGATCTACAGTTGGAATTTGGAATTTTTTTATTGGAATTTTAAATAAAGATTTTAACCCTTCAAATAAGCTTCTCTTACTTTTTTGAATAAGTTTGAAGAATAAACAAACTTCACAATATCTTTATTATCAGTTCTAAAGATTTCCTCTTTTGTTCCCTGCCAGGCTTTTAATCCTTTTTTTAAAAAAACAATATTCTCTCCAATTTCCATTACAGAGTTCATATCGTGAGTATTAATTACGGTTGTAATATTGTATTCTCTCGTAATTTCCTGAATCAAATTATCAATCAAAGTTGATGTATTAGGATCAAGACCTGAGTTTGGCTCATCGCAAAACAAATATTTTGGATTATTTACAATCGCGCGGGCAATAGCCACACGTTTCTGCATACCACCTGAAATTTCAGAAGGCAATTTTTTATGTGCTTCAACTAAGTTTACTCTTTCTAAAACAAAATCAACACGTTCTTTGATTTGTGCCTTAGAGTTATTTGTGAACATTCGCAATGGGAAAGCTACGTTTTCTGCAACTGTCATCGAATCAAACAAAGCACTTCCTTGAAAAACCATTCCAATTTCTGTTCTTAGCGCTCTTTTTTCATCTGGATCCAAGTCAGAATAAACTCTTCCATCGAATTCAATTGTTCCAGAATCTGGTGTATGAATTCCTAGTAGCGTTTTAAGTAAAACCGTTTTTCCAGATCCACTTTGTCCAATAATCAAGTTGGTTTTTCCAGTTTCAAAAACGGTCGAAACGCCTTTTAAAACTTTACTATCACCAAATGATTTTTCTATGTTTTTTACTTCTATCATTATCCTAATAATAATTGAGTTAATATATAATTAAAAAGAATGATACAAACTGATGTCCATACAAACGATACCGTACTTGCTTTACCAACTTCTAATGCGCCACCTTTCATATAATAACCATGAAAAGACGGAATAGTTGCCAATAACATTGCGAAAATTAAAGTTTTAATGAAAGCATAAGTAATATGGAAAGGAATAAATTCCATTTGCGCACCTTGAATGAAATCCTGACTAGTCGAGAATCCTCCGTATGCACAAGCAAGCCATCCTCCAAAAATTCCTAAAAACATACTAATCCCGATTACAAAAGGGTACATTAATAAAGCTACGATTTTAGGGAAAACAAGATAGTTTAATGAATTAACACCCATAACTTCAAGAGCGTCGATTTGCTCTGTAACACGCATTGTTCCGATACTCGAAGTAATGTAAGATCCCATTTTTCCGGCCATAATTACCGAAATAAAAGTAGGAGCAAACTCCAAAATTACAGATTGACGTGTAGCAAAACCAATTAAATATTTTGGAATTAAAGGATTAGTTAAATTAAGAGCAGTTTGAATAGCTACAACTCCACCAATAAAGAAAGAAATAAAGCAGACAATCCCAAGAGAATCAATAATTAAATCATCAATTTCTTTGAAAATCAAATTTTTCATAACAGGCCATTTGGTCTGTTTATTGAAAATTTCTTTAAGCATTAAAAAATATCTTCCTATTTGGGATAAATAACGAATTAGCATCATAAGTTTTACAAATATTGGCTAAGGTAAAAAGAAGTTACGAGTTTTGGGTTATGAGTTCAGGTTTTTCGGTTGTTTTACCAATCAAATTAACTTTTCTTTCATTTTTTGCAAACGATAATTTCTAATAAATTTAGCTTGTTCAGGGTTAACGAGTAAAGGAGTTTTTGCTTTTTTAGCTTTAAAAAAACCTTTAATATAATCTAAAAACAGAAATGGTTTTTTCTTCATCATCGCCAATTTTGCAGATGCAATTGCGGTAATCCAAAAACCATATCCTAAAGTATAAAAAGCTTCGCCTTGTTTATAACGAGCTGTTTTATTGTAATTTGCACCAGTTGGTTTCAGATGTTTTACATGTAAAGACTGGTCTGTAACAATTTTCCAGTTGTAAAATTTACACAATAATTCATCTACAGTATCCCAGCCCATTGCAGGTTTTAAACCGCCAATTTGCTGAAAAGTCTCTTTTCTGTAGGCTTTCAATGCGCCGCGAATGTGATCTTTATCGGTAAGGTTTTCTAAAACCCATTCTCCGTTTTTATCAATATAACAAAATCCGCCGACCATTCCAATTTTAGGATCAGACTCGAAATGTTTGATGATAGTTTCGAAATAATTGGGTGGAAAAATTAAATCACCGTCAATTTTTACGATAATATCGTAATCAGAATCCAAAGTTTCAAAACCTTTTTGAAAAGCCTGAATTACTTTGCTTCCCGGAAGATGAATCGCATCTGAAGTTTTATTTACAACAGAAATAAACGGATTCTCCTTTGCAAAACTCAATACAATTTCTTCTGTTTTGTCTGTGGAATTGTCATTTACAACAACAACTTTTGATGGTAAAACAGTCTGTGAAACCAAAGATTGTAAAGTCAAGCCAATTAAATCTTGCTCATTATGCGCGGGAATGACGATGTAATACTTCATTTTAAATTCCAATTTTTTTAAATTCCAAATTCCAATTGATGAGAATAAATCCCAGCTTTCTAAAATTCCAAATTCCAATTTTAACCATGTCGGTAAAATTGGAATTTGGAATTTATATATTGGAATTTTATTTTATTTTTTCAGCAGCAACAATATAATATCTTGGAGTGAAATATCTTAATAAGGGTCTGAATCCAAACTTTTTTACTGGATGTGTAAATTGCAGACGATCTGTGATTTTCCATCCTGTTTTTTCTAAAAGCCAGTCTAACTGCCAGTCTTCAAACTCGTGATAATGTCTGTCCCACATATCTGTTTTAGAACGATAAGCTGGCGAAAACCATAACCGTAATGGAATTGAAATTAACAGTTTATCACATTTTACGTTTTGTAAAATTGTGTATGGATTTAGCAAATGTTCGAAAATTTCAAATGCTGTAAAAACAGTATATTCTTCTGTTTGTAAAGCAGTCTGATCGTTGTCTAAATCTTCTCCCTTTGTATTTTTTACCGTATATCCATTTTCTTCCATTATTTTAGAAAACGGATTTGGTACGCCAAAATCAAAAATGGTTTCTGATGTGTTAACGTGCTTTTGTAAAAATTCTAAAGTAAGTTTGAATCTTTTATTCGGAAACGTTTTTTCGTACATAGTAATGCGAGGAACGAAACAATCTCTCGTTCTTGATTTTAATTAGGTCGCAAATATACTAAAAAGTCCGCATTTTAAGATGCGGACTTTTTTTTAGTTTTCAATTTAAATAGCGTTATTGCATATCACAGAATGTAAACTGTGACTTAATATTAATATCTATAAACAAAAGCATTAACGTTCATTCCGGCTCCTACAGAAGCAAAAATGACTACATCTCCTTTATTGATTTCATGATTTTCTATTTTTCCCTGCAGAATCAAATCGTATAAGGTTGGAACAGTTGCAACACTGCTGTTTCCTAAATCGTGAATGCTCATTGGCATAATATCTTTAGGAGATGTTTTGTCGTATAATTTGTAAAAACGTTCGATAATAGCTTCGTCCATTTTTTCGTTTGCTTGATGAATCAAGATTTTTTTAACTTCGTCAATTCCAATACCGCTTTTGTCTAAACAGCTTTTCATAGCCAATGGAACCTGACTTAATGCAAACTCGTAAATTTTACGACCGTACATTTTAATGTATTTAATATCCGGATCTAAATCGGGATTGTATGATTTTCCGAAATAAAGAAAGTTCGCCTCATCGTTTGCAAAAGTAGCACTTTCGTATGATAACAATCCTGCTTCGTCATCTGAAGCCTCTAAAATTGAAGCACCGGCACCATCAGAATAAATCATCGAATCACGATCGTGATCGTCCACAACTCTAGATAAAGTTTCAGCTCCAATTACTAAAACTCTCTTTGCCATACCAGATTTGATAAAAGCATTTGCCTGTAGAACACCTTCAATCCAGCCAGGACATCCAAAAAGAATATCATAAGCCACACATTTAGGGTTTTTAATAGCCAGTTTGTTTTTAACACGAGTAGCCAAACTTGGCAAAATATCTGTTTGATGCGTTCCCGATTTTACATCTCCAAAATTGTGGGCGAAGATGATATAGTCTAAAGTTTCAGCGTCGATTCCTGCATTTGCAATTGCTTTTTCGGCTGCAAAAAAGGCTAAATCAGACGCATTGTATTGTGGTTCGGCATAACGGCGATTTTCGATTCCGGTAATGCCTTTGAATTTTTTTATAACGACTTCATTCGGGTAACCAAAAGGAGTTCCATCTTCATTCAAAAAAATATGTTTGTCAAAGTCTGTGTTTTTTACTTCTAAATTAGGAATATAACTCCCAATGCCAATTATCTTTATTTTCATTTTTCCTTAATTATCCAATAAATTTATTGCTAAAGTATAAATAAAATCATGATAACTATCATAAAAAATACTATGCATGCATATAATTATGAAATAATGGTTTTTTGGGAATTATAATGATAATTTTTTAATGATTTTTTAATTTTTCCGAGATTTCAAACGATTGAAATAATTGCTCGGGAAAAATTTTTTTCAGTGAATTGAGGCAGTGATGAAAAATACCTCGGTTAAGTTGTGAAAAGTTTCAAGTTTCAAGTTTCAGGTTTCAAGTTTCACGTCAGGCATAACTTGAAACCTGAAACCTGAAACAAAAAAACTAAAAACAAAACCCGACAGGTTTTTAAAATCTGTCGGGTTTGAATATGTAAATAAAACTTATTTTTAGTTTTCCATGTAAGCTTCAATAGGAGCACAGCTGCAAATTAAGTTTCTGTCACCGTATGCATCATCTACACGACGAACAGATGGCCAGAATTTATTTTCAGCAATATACTCTAATGGGTAAGCAGCTTTTTCTCTAGTATAAGGGAAATCCCAATTGTCTGTAGTTAACATTGCCAATGTGTGAGGTGCATTTTTCAATACATTGTTTTTATCATCAGCAGTTGCAGCTTCAATTTCTTTTCTGATTGAAATAAGGGCATCACAAAAACGATCTAACTCTGCTAAATCTTCAGATTCAGTTGGCTCAATCATTAAAGTTCCAGCAACTGGGAAAGAAACCGTAGGAGCGTGGAAACCGTAATCCATTAAACGTTTTGCGATATCACCAACTTCGATTCCGTTTTCTTTGAATGCACGACAATCTAAGATCATTTCGTGGGCCGCTCTGCCGCATTCTCCAGTATAAAGAATTGGGTAGTGACCTTCAAAACGAGATTTCATATAGTTAGCATTCAAAATCGCGTGCTCTGTAGCGCTTTTTAATCCTTCAGCACCCATCATTGTGATGTAACCGTAAGAAATTAAACAAACTAAAGCAGATCCGTAAGGTGCAGATGAAATAGCTGTAATTGCTTGTTCGCCACCTACTTTTAAGATTGGGTTTGTTGGTAAGAAAGGAACTAATTTTTCGTTCACACAAATTGGTCCAACACCAGGTCCGCCGCCACCGTGAGGAATAGCAAATGTTTTGTGTAAGTTTAAGTGACAAACGTCAGCGCCAATTGTAGCAGGATTTGTTAATCCAACTTGCGCGTTCATGTTGGCACCATCCATATATACTAATCCGCCGTTTTCGTGGATTAATTTTGTGATTTCAATAATAGAAGATTCGAAAACTCCGTGAGTAGAAGGATAAGTTACCATTAAACAAGATAAATCATCTTTATGTTCAATTGCTTTTTCTCTTAAATCTTCAACATCAATATTTCCTTCTGGAGTAGTTTTAGTAACAATGATTTTCATTCCAGCCATCGCTGCAGAAGCAGGATTTGTTCCGTGCGCAGATGAAGGAATTAAACACACATTACGGTGACCTTCATTTCTTGATAAGTGGTAAGCGCGAATAGCCATTAAACCAGCATATTCTCCCTGAGCTCCAGAGTTAGGCTGTAAAGTTGTTCCAGCAAATCCGGTAATTACATTTAATTGCTGCTCTAATTTTTTAAGCATCGTGATATAACCTTCCGCTTGTTCAACTGGTGCAAACGGGTGAATGCTGTTCCAGTTTGGCATTGATAAAGGTAACATTTCAGAAGCCGCGTTTAATTTCATCGTACAAGAACCTAATGAAATCATCGAATGATTCAATGATAAATCTTTACGCTCTAATTTTTTGATGTAACGCATTAACTGACTTTCTGAATGATGATTGTTGAAAACATCATGCGTTAAGAAAGAAGATGTTCTTTCTAATGAAGCAGGTAATTGACTTGCAGTCGCTAATTCAGAAACTGTAAAAGTTTCTTTTCCTAAAGCTTCAGCAAAAATGGCAATAATTTGGTTGATGTCAGCAATTGAAGTCGTTTCGTTTAATGAAATCGAAATCATGTCAGCATCAACATAAAAGAAGTTTACTTCGTTTTTCTCAGCAACAGCCTTTACTTTTTGAGCGTCAGCTTTTACCAAAATAGTATCAAAGTAAGCAGTGTTAGTTTGGAAAACGCCCAATTTATTTAAAGCTTCAGCAGTAGTAACTGCAGATGCGTGAACTTTGTTTGCAATATATTTCAAACCTTCTGGTCCGTGGTAAACCGCGTACATTCCAGCCATAACTGCTAATAGAACCTGAGCAGTACAAATATTTGAAGTTGCTTTTTCACGTTTTATGTGCTGCTCACGAGTCCCTAACGCCATACGTAAAGCACGGTTCCCGTTTACATCAATAGAAACTCCAATAATACGACCTGGCATAGATCGTTTGTACTCATCTTTAGTTGCAAAAAAAGCAGCGTGAGGACCTCCGTAACCCATTGGAACACCAAAACGCTGTGAAGTTCCAACCACTACTGCAGCTCCCATTTCTCCTGGAGAAGTTAAAGCAGCAAGTGACAAAATATCAGCAGCAAAAGCTACTTTAATTTCGTTTTCTTTTGCTTTAGCAACAAAAGCACTGTAATCGTTTACCTGACCATATTTTCCAGGATATTGTAAAATAGCTCCGAAAAACTCATTTGAAAACTCAAAATTTTCGTGGTTTCCAACAACTAGTTCAATTCCAATAGGAGTCGAACGAGTTTGAAGTACAGATAAAGTTTGTGGTAAAATTTCTTCAGAAACGAAGAATTTGTTTGTATTGTTTTTCTTTTGATCACGAGTACGAACATCAAATAACAAAGCCATTGCTTCTGCAGCAGCTGTACCTTCGTCAAGTAAAGAAGCATTTGCAATTTCCATTCCTGTCAATTCGATAACAGTAGTTTGGAAATTTAAAATCGCTTCTAAACGACCTTGGGCAATTTCTGCTTGATAAGGTGTATAAGCTGTATACCATCCTGGATTTTCGAAGATATTTCTCTGAATAGGAGCGGGAACAATAGTTGGATGATAACCCAAACCAATATAAGATTTGAATACTTTATTTTTCTTTCCTAACTCTTGAATGTGATTTGCGAATTCATATTCCGTCATTGCAGGATCTAAATTCAAAGGCGCTTTTAAACGAATATCGTCCGGAAGGGTTTCATAAACAAGTTGTTCAATCGAATCAACTCCAATAGTTTTCAGCATGTGCTGAAGATCAGTTTCTCTTGGACCAATGTGTCTTAAAGCAAAAGCATCTGTTTTCATGTAGCTATCTAATGTTTTTAATTGATGTGTTCGTGCACCATTTTGCTGTACGAATCACATTTAAAAGTAAATGTGTTGTTTTTTTGTGGCGCAAAATTAAGTATTATTAATAATTTAATGGGTATTTTTAACTTCAATTTTTATCAAATTTCCAACTAAAGAGTTGATTTGTTACCAATTGATTAGATTTGAGGCATGAAACTTTTAAAACAAATTTTCGATTTTTATTTAAACAGCAGTATTCACGTGGCTTTATCGTGTTATGCATTGGTTCGAATTACGTTTTATTTCTTTCATCTTCAATATGATGAGCCAATGGCTTTGTTTGTTTTTTTTGGAACAATTGTAGGATATAATTTTGTAAAATACGATGCCTTAGTTCGAGTAAAGAAAAAACCAATCGGAAATCAGTTAAAAATTATTGCTGTTTTAAGTTTTATTTCGCTGCTTTTAGTCGGCTATTATTTTTTCCATTTAAAACGAATTACACAAATCGTTTCTGTTGGAATTTTTGCCATAACCGCACTGTATACTTTACCATTTTTTCCCAACAAAAAAAATGCGCGAAACTGGGCAGGTGTAAAAATTTATATTGTTTCACTTTGCTGGGTAGGAGCTACTTTAGTTTTACCCTACATAAATGCAGAAGTTCCGTTTACAGCCAACTTTTTTATAAAATGCATTCAGCGTTTTGTATTAGTTTTTGTGCTGATTTTAGTTTTTGAAATTTTAGATTTAGCCAATGACGATCCGCATTTGCAAACCGTTCCGCAAACAATAGGCGTAAAACGAACAAAAATTTTAGGATTTTCGCTCCTAGTTCCGTTTTGGGTTTTAGGAATTTTGACTTTTACACTTCACGATCTCATCATCAACCTCGTTATGGTTGTGACCTTAATGTTGTTTATTCTCTTTGCCAACACAAACCGCTCCAAATATTACACTTCTTTTTGGGTCGAAAGTGTCCCGATTTTTTGGTGGCTTATGATTGCGTTTTTATAAATAAAGAGGAATAAAAATTTTGAATAATTTGGGCGTGTCCCTCTGGGTCGGGCTATCCGCTCCAAGTCCTCGCACTTCCTTCGTCAGGCTGTGGGCTATCCGCTTCTATCCCTCACGCAAACCGTAAAACAAGAAAATTCATTTTCAAAATTAGTATTTTCATTTAACGTTTCACACGTTGAAACCTCGGGCTATGTTTGAAATGAATAAATTGATTTAAAAATAAATTTCCATTTATCCTTTTTGAATTGCCTCCAGCTTTAGCTGGAGGTAAAAAGTGTCTCCAATCTGGCTTTAGCCAAATGATAAAGTTTGGCTAAAGCCAAAAGTATTCAACCTTATTTCTCCTCCAGCTAAAGCTGTAGGCAAGTCACTAGCTTCAAAAATCTGCTAAATCTGCCAAATCTGCGTGAAAAATAACTCTTCGATTATTTCAAGTCCAACTAATCTATTTTAGTTTTTTGCTTAGCAAGACCCTTTTTTTATTTTCAATTCTGTTTTTTCAGAAACCTGTTTCAGAACTTTATTTCTCTCTAAAAGAAAATTCGTTAAGTGCCTTTTCAGAAATAAAAAATCAAATAATTTCCCGAAAAAACCAAATGGAGTTTCATATTGCATTTTATCTTTCATTATTGTAATTCCATTTTCTTCTTCAAAAAAATGTTCATGTTTAAAAGATTTAAATTTGCCCTGCTCCATTTCATCCACAAAATAATCATATAAACTCATTGTGGTAATTCTGCTTTTATGAGTCAAGTAAAATCCGAAATGTTTTCCACGCCAAGTTACAGTTTCGTTTAAATTGATCAAACCAGATGTTATGCCGGCAATTGCCTTTTCATTTGATTCACTCGCAGATTGTTGATGAATATCGATATTTCTTGAGGCATCAAAAACGATTTGTTTTGGTGCTTTTATTTTTGTTGTGAGGTTTATTGTTATCATGATTGGTTAGTTGATTTCAAGTCCCAGAGGGACGAAATATTTATAGAAATATAGGCAAAGGTTGTTGAACCCCAGCGGGGTGATACAGTTGGTATTTAATTCAAAAATAATATCGCTCAGCTGGAGCTTAAAAGAATACGTATACTATTTTTCTATAAATATTTTGCTCCGCTGGAGCTGGAAATTAGAATTCTGTTTTATATGTGTTTGACAAAGTTGTTTACCGCAATAAATTTTCAAAAGCCTCATCAATATCTCCAAACTTAAACTGAAACCCATTTTCCAAAAGTCGTTTCGGAATCACATTTCTGCTCTTCAAAACCAATTCAGTTTCTGTTCGAATAAAGAAAGATCCGATTTCCAGAATAAATTTGCTCATAGGAATTCCGAAAGGAAAACCAACTGCTTTTCTAAGTTTCTGCATAAAATCAGCATTTCTGATTGGCTTTGGAGAAACGATATTGATAATTCCGTCAATTTCTTTCTCAATAACAAAATCAACAGCATTGGCAAAATCTTCTTCATGAATCCAGCTTATAAACTGATTTCCTTTGCCTTGTTTCCCACCAAAACCAATCTTTGCCAAAGTCTTTAACGGAATAAAAGCACCGCCATCTTTCCCTAAAACAATCGACGTTCGCAAAGCGGTTTTTAAAGTTTTTGGAGTTTCAGTTTTAAAGAATGCTTTTTCCCAAGATAAGGCAACGTTTATAGAAAAATCATTTCCAATTTCGCCGTCAATTTCATCCATTTGTTTGTCTAAAGAAAAACGATAAATAGTTGCCGTTGATGAATTCAGCCAATGTTTCGGCGGATTTTTGCAATTCAAAACAGCTTTGTTTAAAATCTTGGTACTTTCAATTCTAGACCAAAGAATTTCTTTTTTATTCTCTTTAGTATAACGACAATCAACAGATTCTCCGGCGAGATTAATTAAAACCGTCGCATTCTCCAATTCATTTTCCCAACCAGATAAAGTTCTGGCATTCCAGTTTATATATTTAATTCCATCAACTGTCTGAGATTTTCCTCGGGTCAGAATTACAATTTCTTCAAATTTATCTTTAAAATGATTGACTAAAACTTGTCCTAAAAATCCAGTTCCGGCGGCAATGATAAGTTTACTCATTTTGATAGTTTTTCGGGTTAAACCTAACAGGTTTTTAAAACCTGTTAGGTTTCTGTAGAAATTAATTTAAAATAAAAAGCAAAGCAAAAATTCGATATAAAATCCAGGTGTAAGATAAATAAAAGGGAAGTTTTAAAACTTTGACTCTTCTAAAATGTTCTGTACACATAATGAAAACCGTAATTCCAAACCAGCCTAAAACAAACATTTCCGGAAGATTGATAAACTGATTCAGAATCAAAATCGGAACTAAAATCAAAGATCCCATTAAAGAAACAGTCATTAGATTCCCAGCATAATTGATTATGGTTTTTCTATCGAATTTTAAAATAAACAAACTTTGAAAAGCAATCTGTCCAAATGCCAAAATAATTTCTCTCGTAATATTTGATTTTGGTAAAATCGGAATCAGATTAGAATATCCAAATAAAACCAAACTCGTAATGGTTAATGCGAATCCAATAAAAAGGAATCTGTATTTGTAATTGAAATCAGGCGTGCACTCTAATTTGTTTTCTTCTTTTACAGTTCCCGGAATGATTACTTTTCGGTTATAAGAAACAAAAGAATACATTTTTTTTAGGATGAAATGAATTGGTTTTATAGTGGCGATCTTTTCAATTATTGGAAAAGAAAATCCAATCACTTTTATCAAACTATCAACTCCGTAAGTGACTGTTTTGGTTTTATTATTAATCAACGCAATTTCATTTGGCGCTCGTTTTAAGTCTATGAAACTTTGTTCTTCATCAGAAAGTTGACAATATGATTTTCTTCCGTTTTCGTCAAGCATTCCGCTTTTTACAAAGCCGGTTGTGTATAAACTGCAAAGCGGACAATCTTCGTCATAAAGTAGGGTTTGGTTTTCGAGCGTTTTCATGATTTTTGGTTTTAAGGTTAATAATTTGATGAATACATTTCTTCTAAAACAGGATTTGATTGTAGTTTTCTTTCATTCTTTACTGTGATTTTTGAACCTTTTGCTAAGAAAACTGAAGTTGGTTTTTCGTCTAGAAGAAATCCAAAATCGTTTCCATAGATGTTTCCATTCTGCTTTTAAAAGTTAATATGGTCAATTTTTTTATAGATTATTACTGAAATGTAAATAGCAAGTAAAAAAGGAATAGGAATTATACTGTAAGTGATTATGTCGGTATAACCAATAAAAGCATTAAAAAACCAAAGGATAAAAAATAGTGCAACAAAAGCTATGTAAGTAATAAGATTTTTGTCTTTTGGATTATCGACAAGCATTTTTACTCCTATTGAAAACTGAAGAAAACCAGTAACCATTATTGATAATAAAGCTAATATTATAGCTCCTTCTCCAAATACAATAGCACTTACTAAAATTATGAAAGGAAGAGCAAGTGCGAATGTGTTAATTTTTTTCATGGTTCTCATAATTATTGATTGTTTTAAACTTTCAGAAAAAAATGAAAGTTTGGATTAAATTTTTTTATTTCATGATTTTTATAATCAAACGTCCTAACCAGTTTTCGTTGAATTCGGTCATTTTGTCTAACATATTATCTGCTTTTAAAACGAAATCATACAATTTGGTAGTCTGATCTACAAAGTGTTTTTCTTCTGCAGAATCTTTTGCTTCGATCGTCGAAACTTCTTTTAAAATTTTAAGCGCAGGTTTAATTTCTCTTTTACTTCTTTCTCTCGAAATTTTTACGGCTAACTCGTCTAAATCTTTTTCGGCAGTAAAAAATTCTCTTCTTTCTCCCGCTTTGTATTCTTTATAAACAATTCCCCAATCCATTAAAGCTCTTAGGTTCATGCTGGCATTTCCGCGGGAAATTTGCAATTCTTCCATAATGTCTTCCATAGAAACAGCATCGTTTGAGACCATTAATAAAGCATGGATTTGTGCCATCGTTTTATTAATTCCCCATTGGGAACCTAATGCTCCCCAGGTTTGTACAAACTTATTTTTTGCTTCTTTGAATTCCATGAAACAAATATAATTAAAAGTTTTTAAACTTTCAAAAATAAGTGAAACTTAATTTTGTAATTATAAAGTTATGTTAATTCAGATCTTGAAATTTTCGATTAAATAATGATGCGGTTATTTTTGTAAAAATCACATTTATGGAATTATACTACACCTTTTCAGTACTTATTGTACTGGCATCTTTCTTCGCCTATTTAAATTTAAGATTTTTAAAACTTCCGGGAACCATCGGAATCATGATTATCGCCATGTTGGTTTCCGTTGGAATTCGTCTTTTGGGAGATTCTTATTTTCCTGCAACTACCAAACATTTTTTTGATTTAATCAAAGAATTCGATTTCAACGAAATTTTAATGGGAGCAATGTTGAACTTTCTTTTGTTTGCCGGCGCGCTTCACGTAAACATGTCAGATCTTAAAGAACAAAAAGTTCCTATTATAATTTATTCTACAGTAAGTGTCGTATTGTCGGCATTAATCATTTCTCTGCTGCTTTACTATATAACACCAATTTTAGGAATCAAGATTCCTTATATATTTTGTTTGGTTTTTGGAACCTTAATTTCTCCAACAGATCCAATTGTGGTATTAGGCGTTTTAAAACAAGCGAAAGTTCCCAAAAGAATAGAAACCAAAATTGTTGGTGAATCATTGTTTAATGATGGAGTAGCGGTTGTAATGTTTGCCGTTGTTCTTAAAATGGCAACCGACCCAACTTTTGATATGAGTTTTGGTTCTATCGCGTGGCTGTTTGCAAAAGAGGGAATCGGCGGACTTTTATTAGGAGCCGTTCTCGGATTTACAGCATCAAGAGTTATGAAGAAAATTGATGATTATAAAGTTTCGGTTTTAATCACACTATCGATTGTTATGGGAGGGTTTCTGATTGCCCAAAGTTTACACGTTTCGAGTCCGTTAGCAATGGTAGTGGCCGGATTAATTATTGGAAATTATGGTAAAAAAGTAGCTATGAGCGAAGTGACTCAAGATTATCTAGGAAAGTTTTGGGAACTTATTGACGAGATTCTGAATGCTATTTTATTTTTGTTTATTGGCTTTGAATTATTATTACTGCCAGATTTAAATAAACAATTGCTGACAGGGTTGGTAGCTATCTTTATAGTACTTTTTTCGAGATTAACATCAATAGTTCTGCCTTGGAAATTTTTCGATATTTTTAAATTTTTCGGAATCAAATCTGCCTACAATAAAGGTTCTTTGATGGTTTTGGTTTGGGGAGGAATTCGTGGAGGAGTTTCTATTGCACTGGTGCTTTCTATGCCTGAGGGAGAATACAAAAACCTTTTACTTGAAGTAACCTATATTGTGGTGTTGTTTTCAATTGTAGTTCAGGGATTGACTGTTGGAAAATTAGCCAAAAGAGTTTTAGAGAAAGAGTAGAAAGAACATAGAACATAGAATAAAGAGTAAAGACTTAAGATTTTTTTTCTTTAGATTATAGACTAAATATTTAAAAAAAACCTGCAAGATGTTCTTGCAGGTTTTTTTTATCGTTTGTCTTCCTTGGAATAATTTGATTCTCCATTAATATTAATTTCTCTGCCTAAAAAACGAGGCTGTCTATTTCTCAAAACATCAAAAAAAGATTTAAAAACAGAACCGTATTCTCTAAAGCAAACATATTTATAGCCAAGATATTCTCCTTTATTCGCTGAATATCCCACAGATTTAATTCCAAGTTTGTTGCCAATGTAAATCGCTCTGTTCAAATGATATTCCTGCGAGATTAAAGTTGCTTTTTTAATCTTAAAAATATGTTTGGCGCGATACATTGTAGAGTAAGTATCAAAACCGGCATAGTCTATAAATATTTTTGTGGTATCAACTCCGTGATTAAAACAGTAGTTTTTCATAACGGTCAATTCATCATATTCTTCACGGCCATTATCTCCAGAAAGTAAAATTTTATTAATACGTTTTGCTTTCCATAATAAAATCCCGGCATCCAGACGGTCTTTTAAATATTTACTTGGTTGATCACCATTAATTCCCGCACCAAAAATAATTCCGACATCATTTTTAGGGAATCTTTTAAGCGAATAATAAATGTTCTTTTTCGTGGAAGATTTTACATAATAGTTTACAGAAACAATTGCAACTATTCCTAGAATTGCAAGATAAAGGAAGATTTTAAAATATTTTTTCAATTTATGTTTTGTAAGATTAAGATTTAAAATGCGAAGGTAACTAATTTTATTGTCAGACAAAATCAAATAACAAAACCGAAGCAGAAATGCTTCGGTTTTGTTTAATATTCTAAGAAGTCTAAAAATCTAAGAAAGTCTATAAAAGGCCCGCTCTCTTCAATAAAGCTTCCGCTTTTGGTTCCTGACCTCGAAAACGTTTGTATAAAGTCATTGGATGTTCTGTTCCTCCTTTTGAAAGTACATTATCTTTGAATTTCTTTGCTACTTCTTCGTTGAAGATTCCCTTTTCCTGGAAATATTCAAAAGCATCAGCGTCTAAAACTTCAGCCCATTTGTAGCTGTAATATCCAGAAGAATAGCCGCCTTGGAAGATATGCGAAAAAGCCGTACTCATCGCATTCTCTTTTACGTCTGGATACAATTGTGTATTGGCAAATTGTTCCGTTTCAAAAGCTTTTAAGTCTGTAATATTAGTTGGATCTTGTCCGTGCCAAGCCATGTCTAAAAGTCCGAAACTTAATTGGCGTAAAGTTGCCAATCCTTCTTGGAAACTAGCACTTTCCTTAATTTTCTGTACATATTCAATCGGAATAATTTCTCCCGTTTCATAATGTTTAGCGAATAAAGCTAAAGCTTCTGGTTCGTAACACCAGTTTTCCATAATCTGACTTGGTAATTCCACAAAATCCCAATAAACAGAAGTTCCTGATAAACTTGGATAAGTGGTGTTGGCTAACATTCCGTGCAAACCGTGTCCAAATTCATGGAATAATGTTGTTACTTCATTAAAAGTCAATAATGAAGGTTTTGTTTCTGTTGGTTTTGTAAAGTTGCAAACGTTCGAAATATGTGGTCGCTCGTTTACGCCGTCTTTTATATATTGTGATTTGAATGAAGTCATCCAAGCACCATTTCTTTTTCCTTTTCTTGGGAAGAAATCAGCGTAGAAAATAGAAACTAAATTGTTTTCAGCATCTCTTACTTCATAAGTTGTTACTTCTTCGTGGTATTTATCGATGTCAAAAACTTCGGTAAATGTTAATCCGTATAGTTTTTTGGCAACTGTAAAAGCACCTTCTAAAACTTTTTCTAATTGAAAATAGGGTTTTAGTTTTTCATCATCTAAATTAAAAAGCTGTTGCTTTAATTTTTCAGAATAATAAGCACCGTCCCATTTTTCTAATTGTTCGATTCCATCTAATTCTTTTGCGAAAGCAGTTAATTCAGCGAATTCTTTTTGAGCTGCAGGTTTTGCTTTTGATAATAAATCATTTAAGAAAGAAAAAACTTTCTCTGGGCTTTCAGCCATTCTTTCTTCCAAAATAAAATGTGCGTGCGTTTTATAACCTAGTAAATTTGCTCTTTCAAAACGTAATTTTGCAATTTTTAGAACATTTTCCTGATTGTCAAATTCATTATTCTGAAACGCTTTTGCACCAAAAGCAATTGCCATTTTTTTGCGTAATTCGCGATTATCGGCATAAGTCAAAAACGGAACATAACTTGGATGATCTAAAGTAAAAATCCAGCCTTCTTTTTCTTGATTTTTGGCTAATAACCTAGCGGCTTCGATTGTTCCTTCCGGCAAACCAGATAAATCTTTTTCATCTGTTAAATGCAATTCGAAATTATTGGTTTCTGCTAAAACATTTTCGCCAAACTGTAAACTCAGTTTCGATAATTCTTTGTCAATTTCTCTTAACTGATTTTTTTTGTCTTCAGGTAAATTGGCACCGTTTCTAGAAAAACTTTTATATTTTTTGTCTAATAAAGTTGTTTGCTCTGGGTTGAGGTTCAAATTTTCTTTTTGATCGTAAACTGCTTTTACTCTCGCAAATAAATCGGCATTTAGGCGAATGTCATTTCCGAATTCTGAAAGCAGAGGTGAAACTTCCTGTGCAATTTTCTGCATTTCGTCATTCGTTTCAGCTGAATTCAAATTGAAGAAAATACTAGAAAGACGATCTAAAATATCGCCCGAAAAATCCATCGCGACAATGGTGTTTTCAAAAGTCGGCGCGTCGGGATTATTTACGATTGCATCAATTTCGGCTTTAGCCAAAGCAATTCCTTCTTGAAAAGCTGGAACGTAGTCTTCGATTTTAATTTGAGAAAAAGGTGCGGTGTTATGTTTAGTTATAAATTTTGAAAGTAAAACACTCATTATGATATAAATTTTTTTATTAATTGAAGTCGAAATTTTTGAATTCCAAAGATAGCAATTTATAAAAATCTAATCATCTAAACAAAATCGATTCTCGGCATAAAATCCTCTTAAATTGTGTTATAGATATGTTATTTATTCCTGCGGACGGTTTTAAAAGCGTAAATTGACAAAATAGGATTTGCATATAAAATGCCAGTCATAATTATAAAAATAAATAGGATGAATTATCAAGTTGTAATAAATAATATAGATACGGTAAATGAAGTAGAAGGATATTGGTCTGATGAAGATTTGATTGCCTTATTAGAAAAATTCAATTATCCTGACGGAGCGACAGCAGATAAATCGAGTCTGCCGGAATTATTAGAAATGGCAATTTCTGATTATGAGCCAAACGAAGCTGCGCAGATTGTTTTAGAATATAAATTAGGTGATCAATTAAGTGAAGGACAGATTGAGCAGATCTCCAATAATATGTTGATTGATAAAGTTTGTGAAGAATATCCAGAAATACACATGCAAGGGACTTTGTTTCACGTCAATCAATTGCTTTTTAAAGCTTACAACGGGAAATTTCCGAATGCAAAAGCCTCGATTGTTCATTTTTCTATGACACCAACTGAGGGCGAAGTGCAAAAGTTAACAGCCGAAAATGTATTGAAATTATTGAATAATGGTTTGTCCGATCGAAATCTTATCAAGAGATTATTCGAAAATCAAATTTCTCAAAATATTCCATTTCCGGAAGCCGAAAGTATTATTTGGGAATTGACAACAGAAGATAATATAAATTATGATTTGGTTACTTCGGAAAATTGGATCAATAAAGATGATATAGAGGAATCTGAATTTGAATCTGTTTTGGAAGAAGTTGAAGATGTAGCATAATTTAAGTTTTCAGTCACAGTTTTCAGTCACAGTTTATACTGAAAACTGTGACTGAAAACTAAAAACTACTTCAATCCTTCAGCCGCTTTATTAACCGCAGCTTTCAATTCTTCTTTATAAGAAATAATAGTATCCAGCACTTTTTTATCATGACTTCCGATGATTTGTGCTGCTAAAATTCCGGCATTTTTTGCTCCGTTCAAAGCAACAGTTGCAACTGGAACGCCGCCTGGCATTTGCAGAATAGATAGAACAGAATCCCACCCATCAATAGAATTACTAGATTTTACAGGAACTCCAATTACAGGAAGCGGCGACATCGAAGCCACCATTCCAGGTAAATGTGCCGCGCCGCCTGCTCCGGCAATAATTACCGAAATACCGCGGTTATGTGCATTTTTACTGAAATCGAATAATTTCTCCGGCGTTCTGTGTGCCGAAACGATATCTACTTCAACTTCTACATTAAATTGTTTTAATATGTCGATGGCATCCTGCATAACTGGCATGTCTGAGATGCTTCCCATTATAATGGCTACTTTGCTCATTTTACTTTTTTTGTTTATTTTGTTTTGTTTCAGGTTTCAGGTTTCAAGTTGCGACTGAAAACTATTGAGAAATTACTCTAATAGTATTCTTAACATCTTCTGCAATTCGTCTTGCTTCAACCAAATTTTCATTCACTATAGTTACGTGGCCCATTTTTCTGAAAGGACGCGTTTGTTTTTTACCGTAAATATGAGGAGTAACGCCGTTCCATCCTAAAATAGTTTCGATATTTTCATAAACTACATCTCCAGAAAATCCTTCGGCACCTACTAAATTTACCATTATTCCGGCCACTTTACTGTCTGTGTTTCCTAAAGGGAGATCTAAAATAGCACGTAAATGATTTTCGAATTGTGAAGTGTAACTTGCCTCAATTGAGTAATGTCCAGAATTGTGCGGACGCGGAGCAACTTCATTCACTAAAATCTCATCTTCGTTGGTTTGAAACATTTCAACAGCCAAAAGTCCAACGTGATTGAATTTTTCAGAAACATTTAAAGCAATTGCTCGGGCTTTTTCGGCTACTTTTTCGTCGATTCTTGCAGGGCAGATCACGTATTCAACCTGATTGGCTTCTGGGTGGAATTCCATTTCTACAACTGGATACGTCTTAATTTCTCCTGATGGATTTCTTACCACAATTACCGCCAATTCATTTTTGAAAGGAACCATGGTTTCTGCAATGCACTCTACATTTGGTAAATCATCCATATCAGAAATTTGACGAATTACTTTTACACCATTTCCGTCATATCCAAATTCAGTGCATTTCCATACAAACGGAATTGTGATTTCATTGTTTCCAACTGATTTTTGCAAATGCAGTGGACTTTCAAATCGTAAATAAGATGCAGTTGGAATATTACTTTCGGTATAAAAATCTTTTTGAGTTCCTTTATTCTGAATTCCTTTTAAAGTTTTTGGAGACGGATATACTTTTACACCTTCGTTTTCCAATTGCGTTAAAGCTTCAAGATTTACCAATTCGATTTCAAAAGTCAAAACATCGACTTGTTTCCCGAAGTTATAAACCGTTTCATAATCCATTAAATCGCCTTGAAAGAATTTATTACAGGCAATTTTACTCGGCGCTTCGTCACTCGGATCTAAAACATAAGTTTGTATGTCAAATTTTCTGGTGTCAGACAAAAGCATTTTACCCAATTGTCCGCCGCCTAATATTCCTAATTTAAAATCAGAAGAAAAATAATTCATTTTGTGTTGTGTTTTTGCAAAGATACCTTTTAATCTTTTTTTAGCCAAAATTTAGTTTTTTGCCACAGATTAAAAGGATTAAAAATGATTTTTTTAAGTTGCCACGAATTACACGAATTTTCACGAATTATTTTAGAAAATGAGTTAAATAAAAATTTGTGGAAATTTGTGTAATTCGTGGCGACTCAATTATTTTATTTTTTTTAAAACTTCTTTTGCGACGGCTTTATAAGCGGCGGAATGATCTCCGAAATCTTTGTCAATAATCACTTTTAATTCAGGATGAATCCAATCGTAATAATTTCCTAGAATGTATAAAGTTCTAATGGAATAGGCTTTTGTTGCGACTTTAACATCACTTATAAGCCAGTCAAAACTTACTTCGATGCAGTCTTGAAGATTTTCTTCAGAAAGTTTAATGCAGTTTTCGTTTTTCTTGTAATGTGATTTTATAAGAAGCTGTGCCACTTTTGCAATTGGGCGAAGCGAACTTTCATCTTTTAAAACTTTCAAATTGGAACAGAAAAAATCCAGATGCGGCTGAAGCCAAAGTAATTCTTCGTAAGAAACAAATTCTAAAATCCAGCAGGCTTTATGATTGTTTTTGTCTGATGGCGTAAAACAAATTGAAACCAATTCACCAAAAAGTGACGGATTTTCTAAAACATCTTGTGCAGCTATGAGACGATTTTCCCGATAAGCATTTACATAATCCAATTTTTTTTGCAATTCAGACGGCATCTTTGTGGTATTAAATACTCTGCTAAAATAAGTAATTTAGTGAGATAATTCCGAAATAATTTATTGGCAATCCTGGATAATAAAATCTTGGCTGTGCATTTCCTACTGCGGTTGCGTTAGTCAGAATCATCGAAGCGTACTTTTCGTTTGTGACATTATTTACGCCAGCATCAATATGAGCTTTTAAACCAGATAAAATTTCGAATTGATAACCTGTTTTTAAATTTAATAAAGAATAAGAATCAGAAAAATCTGCGTTAGAATCATTTAGCGGAATTTTATCAGTAAACTGAAAATCGGCTGTAAAGTAAAATCCTGAACTCGTATTTAAAGTAAAACCAGCACTTGCTGTATTGGCGGGAACTCCAGTTAATTTGTTTTCAGAAAAATCATTTTCATTATCAACAAATTCCTTAAATTCATAATTTCCAATCGATGTTCCGATATAAGAATTTAGATTAAAAATTCGATTAATTGGCCAATTGTGGTTGAGTGAAATTTCGATTCCTTCATGAAAAGTTTTTCCAGCATTTACACCTTCGTATTGATCGTCGCCAATTCTTTTCGCAACCAGTAAATCTTTAATTTCCATTCGGTAAACGGCAATTTGAGTATATAGTTTTTTGTTGAAGAAATGAAGTTTTCCGCCCAATTCAAAATTGTAACCTGTCTCGGGTTTAATGTTTGGATTGATGTTTCCAGTTGAGGTTAAAGTTTCTTCGGTTGCCGGTAAAGAAAATCCTCGGCTTACAGAAAAGTAAAAAGTTCGAACTTCATTCGGTTTGTATAAAAAAGAAAGCTGCGGTGAAAAAATTCCATCATAACTGTATTTTTCCTTCGGATCATTCGCGGAAGCGGGAAAATCATTTTGAAGTTCAAATTTTGTTTTGTTGTAATTTAATCCTGCTTGAATTTCAAATTGATCGGAGAGTAAAGTTCTAATTTGAGAAAAAATATTGTAAAAATGTCTTTTTTGATCGGTTGCCGTAAGCTGATCGCCTTGTAAACTTCCGTTTCCATTATTTTGCTGATAGAGATTTTCGAAAGTATTACCGCTGTAATTATCGTTGAAATATTCAATTCCGCCAATAAATTGATTTTTAATTTTTCCAATTGTAAAATCACCAGAAAATTGAGTTCTGACACCCGATGCAAAAGTATATTGGCGTAAAATATCAAAAGGACGTGGTTCGTTGCTGTCTTTATAATTGATAAAAACAGAAGTCGAATTGTTGAGGTGATCGTTTATTTTGAAATCATAAGCCAATCCGCCGAGAGTCGATTTATATTCCTTAAAACCTTTCGAAGCAACCCAAGTTGGTGCGCCCAACTGCGGATTATTTTCAAAAGCCGTTTTGTTGATTGAACTCGGAATAAAAGCTTTTAAATAAGTATAATTAGAAAAATATGTCAGCTTGCTGTTTTTCTTTCGAAATAAATCCCCAGAAAGTGTAATTCCTTCCCGATTATAGGTGCTGTTTTCGCGCCAGCCGTCTGTTTTTAAATTGTGATAATTCAGACTTACGGAAGCGCTTTTTTCATTCAAATCAAAACTCACTCTGTTTTTCAGTAATCCAAAAGAACCAAAAACAGAACTCACTTCAGCTTTATATTGCCCATTTTTTAAGGTTTGTGGTGAAATTAAAATCGCACCGCCCAATCCTGCTCCGTAAGTACTCGAAAGCGGTCCTTTTATAACTTCAATCTGATTGATGTTTTGAAGATCGATATCGTCAATTACCGTTTCGCTGTTTCCAGATGTCAAAGGAATGCTTCCGTAAAAGGCCCTGATTTTATTTGTTCCGTAAGGAGTTCTGGCGCCAATGCCGCGAATCGAAATTCGGGTTGTAGTAATATTTGACGATTGCATAAAAACGCCTGGAATAGTGTTAATGACATTACTGATGTCGGTAGTGTTATTTCGAAGTAATTCTTTTTCAGATAAAATGCCAATAGAAGCAGGGCTGTTTTGTAAATCTCGGTTAATATGGAGCGGACTTATTAAAACTTCATTCAGTTTTTGGGTTTTTACAGAATCAATATTTTGAACTTCTTTTTCCTGTGCTAAAATGTTTTTAGAAATAAAAAGAATAAAGAAAAAAAGAAGGTATTTTTTGGACGGCATAAATGGAATGGTTAAAATGCAGTTTTATTAACACATAGAAACATAGGTTTCATTGAGGCAAAAAAGGCGTTTCACTTTTCCTAAAGTCACATAGCTATGTGTGAAAACGAGTTTCTTTTTAATCTTAATCTACGAAACAAAAATCTATGTCTCTATGTGTTTAATTTTTATAGTTTGGAATTTGGAATTTGAAATTTGAAATTTGAAATTTGAAATTTCTATTTTTAAAAGCTTTATTTATTCGCAGTAACTTTCCAAATAGTATTTCCGCTGTCGTCATTTACCAAAAGCGATCCGTCATTCATAACCGTTACCGCAACTGGGCGCCCGTAAACTTCAGCTTTATTAGAATCAGAAATAAAACCAGTTAAGAAATCTTCTGGTTTTCCTGAAGGTTTTCCATCTTTAAAAGGAACGAATAGCACTTTGTAACCAGAAATTTTAGAACGGTTCCAAGAACCATGCTGCCCTACAAAAGCTCCGTTTTTATATTTAGCAGGAAAAGCATTTTTGGTATAAAAAGCCAATCCCAACGAAGCAGTATGAGAACCTACAGGAACATCAGGAACAATAGCTTTTTCGACTAAATCTTTTCTTTCACCTTTCAATCTTGGATCAGGAATACTTCCAAAATAAGAATACGGCCATCCGTAGAAACCATCTCTTTTTACACTTGTAATATAATCTGGAACTAAGTCGTCGCCTAATTCATCGCGCTCATTTACAGCAGTCCATAGTTCTTTGTTAGCTGGATTCCAATCCATTCCAACAGGATTTCGCAATCCCGAAGCATAGATTTTTTCGCCTGTTCCGTCAGGATTAATTTCTAAAATCGCTGCACGGCGAACTTCTTTGTCCATTCCGTTTTCGCCCACATTACTTCCAGAACCTACAGAAACATAGATTTTGCTTCCATCAGGACTTGCTAGTAAATTTCTTGTCCAGTGGTTGTTGTAACCGCCGGCAGGAAGTTCAAGGATTTTTTCTCCTTTTATTTCCAATTTCAACGGATTGTTTTTATAAGGATAACGGTATAATCCGTCGGTATTGGCAATGTAGAAAAAGTCTTTTAAAACCAGCATTCCAAAAGGTTTGTTTAATCCAGATATAAAAACTTCACGAGTTTCAAATTTTCCGTCTTTATCTTTATCGCGTAAAACCGTAATTTGATTTTTGCTGGATCTTGTTCCGCTTTCGACAACAAAAATATCTTGGTTGGGCGCGATGTAAGTCCATCGCGGATTTTCAAATCCGTCAGCAAATTTAGTTACAGTAAAACCTTCTGGTGCCTTTGGTGTTTTGCCTTCAGACCAGCCTATAACTTTGCTATTGTTCGTTTTAGATTCAGTTGCGTAAGGCGGTGGAAGCGTTAAATCACCAATTGCAGTTTTTACAATAGTATTGGGTTGTTTGGCTAAAGCTTCTTTTTCTTCTTTTTTAACTTGTCCGTTGCATGCGGTCATTAGTGCCAGTAATGATATAGAAAATAGTGGTAAGGATTTTTTCATTTGAATTCTTGGAGTTAAATATTTATATCACAACAATTTACTCAAATTAAAAATACCGTCAAAAAATAATTTGTAATTATTAACTGATATTTAACATTCGTAAAAAATATCGGTATACAGTTTATTTTGATAGAAGCAGTTAAGTAGTAATTCTGTATCTTTGTGCATTATTTTAAAAAGAAAAATAATGATACAACTTCACGATAAACAATTTGTTCCGTTTATTTCGGCTAAAGAAATTGATTTTGCTTTAACTAAAATAGTGGCTCAGGTAGAGGATGATTTTGGAGATGATACACCAATTTTTATTGGAGTTTTAAATGGCGCTTTTATGGTAGTGTCAGATTTTTTGAAGAAATACAAAAAACCATGCGAGGTTTCATTCATAAAAATGGCATCGTATGAAGGAACTGAAACTACTAATTCTGTTAAAGAATTAATAGGAATCAATCAGGATTTGACTGGAAGAACGGTTATAATTATTGAGGATATTATCGATACAGGAAATACGATCGAAGAATTGAAACGTTTGTTTAAAGAAAAAAATGTAAAGCATTTTAAAATTGCTACTTTATTCTTTAAACCAGAAGCTTATAAAAAAGATATTAATATAGATTACGTTGGAGTTCGTATTCCAAATAAATTTATTGTAGGTTACGGTTTGGACTACGATGGTTTAGGTAGAAATTTAACCGAAGTCTATAAATTAGCAGAATAAAAAAACACAACTATATATTCATTTAAAAACTTCTGACAAAAATTAGAAGTAACAACACTCATTTCAATTATGATTAACATTGTTTTATTTGGAAAGCCTGGAGCAGGAAAAGGAACTCAGGCAGAATTTTTAAAAGAAAAATATAATTTAACACATCTTTCAACAGGAGATATTTTTCGTTTTAATTTAAAAAATGACACAGAACTAGGTAAAAAAGCAAGAGTTTTTATGGATAATGGAGAATTGGTTCCATGCGAAGTAACAACTGCAATGTTAATTGATGAGGTAAAAAAGCATCCTGATACAGCAGGATTTTTGTTCGACGGTTATCCAAGAACAATTAATCAGGCTGAGGCTTTAGATAAATTTCTGCCAACAATTGGGTCAAGCGTAACTGCAACAATCGCTTTAGAAGCAGATGACGAAATTTTGGTAAAACGTTTATTAGAAAGAGGAAAAACAAGCGGAAGAGCTGATGATCAAGACGAAGAAAAAATTCGTGTGAGATATCAAGAATACAATGAGAAAACAGCTCCGCTAATTGGATATTATAAAGAACAAAATAAGTTTCATGCCGTAGACGGTATCGGAACTATTGAACAAATTACAGAGCGCTTAACGTCAGTTATAGATAATTTGTAGAAGCTTTTTCCAGCTGTACGTTACAAGTCCTCGCTAAAAAAACTATTTTTCCAAACCCTAAAACGAGCTTCCGCTGGTCGCTGTTTTATTGCAGGAAAAATTAGTTTTTTTAGCTCCGGGCTTTTCACTTCCATCTGGGCTAGAATAAATTGAGAGTACAAATTGCATTTAACAAGACCATTTTATAACGAATCCCCTATCAATTGGAAATACTAATTATATTTTTTCTAATTCTCTTAAACGGAGTTTTCTCCATGTCCGAAATCGCTTTGATTTCTGCCCGTAAAAACAGGCTTGAAACAGCAGCGAAAAAAGGCAATAAAAGTGCTAAAACAGCACTCGATTTAGCCAATTCGCCAAACAAATTTTTATCTACAGTCCAAATCGGAATTACCTTAATCGGAATTTTGACAGGTATTTATTCTGGAGATAAAGTAACTGCAGATGTTGAAATTTTCGTTGCCGGTTTTGCATTTTTAAAACCTTATGCACACTCAGTAGCTGTTGGAATTGTAGTTGTAATTTTAACTTTCTTCTCATTGGTTTTAGGAGAATTACTTCCAAAACGAATCGGATTAAATTATCCAGAAGCAATTGCAAAAATGGTAGCAATGCCAATGAAAGTAATTTCGATAATTTCAGCACCTTTTATCTGGCTTTTAACCTCTTCGACAGATTTTTTATTGAATGTTTTTCAGATAAAACCAACCGCCGACGGAAAAGTTACCGAAGAAGAAATTAAAGCCATAATTAAAGAAGGAACTGAAGTTGGGGAAGTTCAAGAAATTGAACAAGATATTGTGGAACGTGTTTTTCATATTGGTGATAGAAAAGTAAACTCTTTAATGACGCATCGCAAATCGGTTGACATGCTGCCATTAAAAGCAGATAAGGAAAAGATTAAAGAATTAGTAGTTCAGGATCTGCATACGGTTTACCCAGTTTATAATGATAATTACGATGATATAGTTGGAGTAGTAACTCTTAAAAATATTTTCGCTAGTATCGAAAATGATAATTTTGATTTATCAGCTATCGTTTCTGATGCGCCTTATTTAATGGAGCAGACAACAGCTTACAAAGCGTTAGAAAATTTCAAGAAAACGGGTGTTCATTATGCTTTAGTTTCAGACGAATATGGAGTTTTTCAAGGTTTGATTACGTTGAATGATATTCTGGAGGCTTTAGTTGGAGATGCATCTGAATTTTATAAAGATGAATTTCAGCTTATAGAAAGAGAAGATGGTTCTTGGCTGGTTGACGGACATTATTCGTTACACGATTTCTTAACTTATTTTGAGTTAGACGAGCTGACAAACGATTACGAAGTAAACACCGTAAGCGGCATGATTATGACGGAGCTTTCTCATATTCCAAAAGAAGGAGAAAAACTAGTCTGGCAAAAATTTGTATTAGAAGTTGTCGATATGGACGGCGTAAAAATTGATAAAGTGCTTGTGAAAGCGCTTAAAGAATAAAAAAAAGTTTTCAGTCTCAGTTTTCAGTCACAGCTTGTACTGAAAATTTAGGCTGAGGTTGAAATAAAAAATAGTTTTCGGTCTCAATTTTCAAGTGTAGTTTATACTGAAAATTGAGACAGAGACTGAGTACTAAAAACAATAGAATTTAGACGTAGAATTAGAAGCAATCTAATATCTAAAATCTAAAATCTGAAATTAAGAAAAATGACAGAAGGGAATTTTGTAGATTACGTTAAGATATATGTTTCTTCCGGAAAAGGAGGAAAAGGATCTACGCATTTACATAGAGAGAAATTTATTGAAAAAGGTGGTCCGGACGGAGGAGATGGAGGCCGCGGAGGGCATGTATATTTAGTTGGGAATAAAGGACTTTGGACATTATTTCATTTAAAATTTGCACGTCACATTAAAGCTGGACACGGAGGAGATGGTGGTGGAGACCGTAGTACAGGTGCAGATGGAGAAGATAAAATTATTGAAGTGCCGCTAGGAACTGTTGTAAAAGACAAAGAAACTGGTGAAACACTTTTTGAAATTACAGAACACGGAGAAAAACAAATTCTTGCAAAAGGAGGAAAGGGAGGTTTAGGAAACTGGCATTTTAGAAGTTCGACAAACCAAACGCCTCGTTACGCACAGCCAGGTTTACTCGGTGTGGAAATGGATGTAATTTTGGAACTTAAAGTTCTGGCAGATGTTGGTTTAGTTGGTTTTCCAAATGCAGGAAAATCTACTTTATTGTCTGTTTTAACTTCAGCAAAACCAAAAATTGCAGATTATCCTTTTACAACATTAAAACCTAACTTAGGAATTGTTGCGTATAGAGATTTCCAATCTTTTGTAATTGCAGATATTCCTGGAATTATTGAAGGTGCAGCAGAAGGAAAAGGTTTAGGTCATTATTTTTTAAGACATATTGAGCGTAATTCGACTTTACTGTTTTTAGTGCCGGTTGATACGCCAGACATTAGAGCAGAATATGATATTTTGGTTAACGAATTGACTAAATATAATCCTGAAATGCTGGATAAAGAACGTCTTTTGGTAATCTCGAAATGCGATATGCTGGATGACGAATTAAAAGCAGAGTTAAAAGCAGAACTAGATGTAACATTCAAAGATGTTCCTTACATGTTTATTTCGTCGGTTGCTCAGCAAGGTTTGACAGATTTGAAAGATAAACTTTGGAAAATGCTTAACGAATAATACAATACGTACCATTCTATAAATATAAAACCCGACAATTTCTATTGTCGGGTTTTTACTTTTTGTGCAGAAACAAAAAGTAGAAAGGATTTTACTCGTAACTAAATCCTCCAATTTATAATGCGAAGTTTTTAGAAACTCCAATGTTTAAAGTTTTTCCAAAATCAAAACCTAAACGTTCTTGTCTTGGATCATTTTTTCCGTCAAGATTATCGTAGTTAATTCCTCCAATAGAAAAATTCAAACCAAAACCATTTTTCATATTGATAAATAAAGCAGGTGTTAAACTTGCATACATTCCTTTTGCATTGTTTAATGAAGTGTTTTGGTATCCAACACCTAAATCTGTGTAGAAAGAAAACATTTGAGAAAGAGGTGTTGAGTAACGTACAAAACCTCCAATTTTGTATTTTTCTGTTTTGTCCGCCCCAGTAGTTTTTACATTCATGATTGAACCTTCTACTCCAACTGTCCATTTTTCAGCAAATTGATATCCAACTCTTGGAGAGAATTCAAAATTTTCAAGTTTCGAATCACCAATTTTCTCAGAAGAGAATCCAACATTTCCCCCTAACAAGATTGAGTTTTTTTGCGCACTCGCAATAGTTGTAACTAGTATTACAACTGCTAGTAATAATTTTTTCATTTTTAATTTTATTTATTTGGAAGGCAAATTTAAATCAAAACATTTTGTAAGAAATATTTTAGGCTATAATTTTTTAATTGAGAGTTAATTTTTACAAATAATAATGAGTTTTAATTTTTAAAATCAATTTTTTGAAGATTTTTAATTCTTTCGCTGTGTTTATGGTGTTAAATTTAAACTTTGCTATCATCTTAATAAAATTATGAATTTCGCAAAATCAAGTATTATTTAATTTATTATGTTTTGTTTTTTGGAGTTATGTTTATTTTTTTTGCGAAAATGAGTTATATTCGCATCACTTAAACAAAATAACATGAAAAAAGTAGTTTTATTCTTGACCATGTGCCTTATGGCTTTTCCAGTAAGAGCCGATGAAGGAATGTGGTTCTTGATGTTTATCGAAAGATTGAACCATAGAGATATGGAGAAAATGGGCTTGCAATTGACAGCCGAAGAAATTTACAGCATTAACAATCATAGTTTAAAAGATGCCATTGTACAATTTAATGGAGGTTGTACTGCTGAAATCGTTTCAAACAGCGGATTGGTATTGACTAATCACCACTGTGGATATAGCGCGATTGCAGAACTTTCAACAGCAGAACAAAATCATTTGAAAAATGGTTTCTGGGCAAAAAATCGTTCAGAAGAACTAAAGCCTAAATCTTTATTCGTTCGTTTCTTTGTTCGTATGGATGATGTTTCTAAAAGAATTTTGTCTAAAGTAAACGATACAATGACAGAAACAGAAAGAAACAAAATCATTCAACAAGAGATTAGTTTAATTGAAAAAGAAAATAGCGAAAACGGAAAATACACTGTTTCTGTTCGTCCTTTCTTTCAAGGAAACGAATACTACTATTTCGTTTATCAAGATTATACAGATGTTCGTCTAGTGGGAACGCCACCAGAAAGCGTTGGTAAATTTGGAGGTGATACAGACAACTGGGAGTGGCCTCGTCAAACTGGAGATTTCTCTATGTTTAGAGTTTACGCTGATAAAAACGGAAATCCTGCGGCATATTCAAAAGACAACGTGCCATTGCAGCCTAAACATTATTTACCTGTAAGTATTAAAGGGGTAAAAGAAAATGATTTCGCAATGATTTTAGGATATCCAGGTAGAACAAACCGTTGGATGCCGGCTGGCGGAATCGAACAAAATATTAAATATGCTTATCCTGCTTGGGTTGAAGGTGCAAAAACCGGAATGGACCAAATGAAAAAGTATATGGATAAGGATGCAACTGTTCGTTTACAATATGCTTCTAAATATGCTTTGACAGCTAATTATTGGAAAAACCGTCAAGGTATGATTGATGCGTTGACAAAAGCTGGAACTGTAGGAACTAAAACAGAACAAGAAGATAAATTCTATGAGTGGGCAACTAAACCTGCTAATAAAGAAAAGTACGAGAATGTAATTCCGACTATCAACGATTATTACAGAGAAACAAACTTAAAAGCACGTCACGATAATTATTTGACACAGCTTTTACGTACTTCTAGTTATGCAACTGGACCAGCGAATTTAGGAAATGCATTAATTGCTTACTACAAAGAAAATGATGCTAAGAAAACTGAAATGCTTCCTAAAATTAATGCATTGGTTGAAAGTATCTATGGTGAATTTTACGCTCCATTAGAAAAAGACGTTTTAACAGCACAATTAAATTTATACGCTTCTAAAGCTGCTGAGTATGGACTTGCTCCAGAAATTGCAAAAATGAAAACTGCTAATAATGGTGATTTTACTGCAGATGTGGTAAAAGCGACAGAGATTAGTTATTTTACTAATAAAGAAAAAGTATTGGCGTTTTTAGCAGATCCAAAACCATTGGCAATTGTACACGATCCGTTGTATATTATTTCTAATGATTTATTGACGAAATACCGTTCTAAAACAGATGATCAGGCAAAAGCTGATGATGGTTTCGCAACTGCTTACCGCAAATTGGTTGAAGGTTTAAGAGAGTCAAAATTAAATGCGATTAAATATCCAGATGCAAACTCTACGTTGAGGCTAACTTACGGAAAAGTTCGCGCTTTACCTGCAGATACTCGTAATGAAGATGCTAAAATTAATAACTATACTACAATGGAAAGTATGGTTAAAAAATACAAAGCAGGAGATCAAGAATTTGACTTGCCAGCTCGTTTATTGGAATTGAACAAGAAAAAAGACTACGGACAATATGCTGATAAAGCAGGATATATGCCAGTAAACTTCTTAACTGATAATGATATTACTGGAGGAAATTCTGGTTCGCCGGTTCTTAACGGAAAAGGAGAATTAATCGGAATTGCTTTTGATGGAAACATCGAAGCTATGGCGGGAGACGTTATCTTTGATCCTAAATTACAAAGAACTATCAACGTTGATATTCGTTATGTACTTTGGATTATTGACAAATACGCTGGAGCTAAAAATATTATTGATGAATTGACGATTACTAAATAATTTTCATTTCTTTATATAAAATTAAACCCGACAGTTTTAAGCTGTCGGGTTTTTTATTGTTGTACAGTATGGCATCCTGAGCAGATTCAAAGGCTTGCCAATTGGAACGGATCTTCGACTTCGCTCAGACTGACAAAAAGATAGATTATATACTTTCCTTGGAATTTGGAATTTAAAAATTGGAATTTCTAATTCACTTTTACTCGAATTCCTTTTGTGTGACTTGCAAATTCTGGAGCATACATACTTTGAATTGTAGTAATTCCGTTTGAGAATTCGCCGCTGTTATTTACTCGAATGTCATATTCTAAAACATAAGTTCCTTTGTTTATTTGATCAAAGAAGAAATGTGTTGCCGCATCTTTTGTACTCATATAAAATCCGAGTCGATCTTTGTATTGATATTCAGAAAGTACATTTACAGGTTCAAAACAAGAAGCTCTCATATCTTTCAAATGAATATATTCCGCATCTTCTTTAGCTGTAATAATTAATCTAACCGTAACTAAATCGCCAGTTTTTAAAGGATTTTTAGTTGTGATTTTTTCCAATTCATCTCCTTTAATAGTATTTTTCTTGAGATATAATTCTTTCGAAACCGATAAGACCGATCCTGTATTGTTTTTAATTTTATCTAAATCTTCAAAATACTGCCAATACACACCTCCAAAAGCAGGGACTTTAGATTTGTTTTGAATTTTGATTGAGGCCATTTCTTTTTTTACTTCATCGGCTTTCCAGTTTAATTTGATGTAACCTGTTTCAGCTTCTTTTTCGTTTTCGGATAATTTTTTAGTGATGATTTTTTCATCTCCCAATTTTATCACAGTATTGTCTTTTACAGAAAGCCAGTCGGTTCCCTGCATTAATAAAGCATAAATTGCTTCTGTTGTAGATTTTGTGGTAGGCCAGTTTTTGGTTTGTTTGTTTTTCAATAACCAAACTTTCATCGCATCAACCGATTTTGTGTCGTTATTCACTTCGGCGAAAGCCTCAATTAACAAAGCCTGAGTTTCTATAGGTGCCTGGTACCAATACCAGCCTGCTTTATTGGCAATCCAGTACATTCCCCAATCTTCGTTGTTCGATGCCGTTTCTTTTAAACTTTCTATAATTTTTTTGGCACTTTCTTTTTCTCCAAAACGGTTTAAAGTTAAAGCCGCTAAACCTTTTTCATAGATCGAATAATTCAGCCAGTCTTTTTTGGCGGTTTCAAGATATAATTTGGTCACTTTTTTTAATGTGTCAGAAAGAGGATATTTCTGTAAATAAAAACTTCTAGTATACAAATAATGTAAATCAGAATAAGGATTGATCCAGATTAGTTTATCGGCAGCTTTTAAGTTCTTGGTTCTCATTTTATGATAATTCAAGAACTTATCATCTAAAAACGGAATTCCAGTTTTAGTAATTTCATTGATTTTGGCTGTATTCGTTTTGCTTAATTTTTCTAAATGTCCTAATCCGGCTAGAATATGTCTGGTAATATATTCGCTTTCATAAGCGCCGTCAAACCAAGAAAATCCTCCAGATGGTTTTTGCTTTTGTTTTAATTTTTCGAAAGCTGCCTCCTGCGATGTTTTCATTCTCTCTAAGTCAAACAAAAGAGATAGATTCTTTTTCTTTTCGTTCTCATTTTGAGCGTCATTCAGCCAAGGTGTTTCGGCTAGAATAAGCGATTTCAATTCTTCATTTTCTTCCAATTTAGAATTAGGCTTTCCATTTTTTCTCCAATTTTCAAATACCGCAGCAATCTTTGGATTACTTGAAATGATTTCCGAAGCTAGAGCATTGGCATAATATCTTGCAAAAGTTTGTTCTGCACATTCGTGCTCGTACTCCATTAAATAAGGTAAAGATTGAATCGCAAGCCATGTTGGATTTGAAGTATATTCGAGCGTAAACTGATGGCTTTTTAAAGTCGTTGAATTATTGTTTTTTAAGTTTTCGAAAGTGTATTCTTTAGTTGAATTTTCACGAACCCAAATCGGAATACTTTCTGTCACGAGCATATTATTTGTTAGGACAGGAAGAATGTTTTCTTCTCCATCAGAAAAATTGCCCGCTTGCGCGACGATTTTATATTGAATACCTTGTAAACCTTCAGGAATTGTTATGGTCCAGTTTGTTGTTGTATTTCCGTAAGCTGGAATTGTAAAGTTTTTGATGTTTTTCGCATTCAGCATTTTGGCATCGATGGGATGCATTGTTACCGCATCAAAAAACTGTAAACTGGCGATTCCAGTTTTGTTTCAGCAGTAACATTTGAAATTTTTGCACTTATTACAATAGTGTCTTTTTCTCTAAAAAAGCGTGGAAAATTCGGTAAAACCATTAATTCTTTTTGAGTAATGATACTTTTCTCCAAATAACCAGAAACTGCATCTTTATTGTGAGCCAATAAACGAAGTTTCCAAGCCGTTAAAGCTTCTGGAGATGTGAAATTGAAACTTACTTTTCCCTTAGAATCCGTTTTTAAATTTGGAAAAAAGAATGCCGTTTCAGAAAGATTTTTTCTCGCTTTTACTTGGGTTAATGCTTCTAAGGCACTTTTTGTTGTAATGATTATTGCCCCGTTTGAAGCTCTACTTCCGTAAAGGGCTGTTGCTTTTTCCTCTTTTAATACATCGATTGAAAGTATATCGTTAGGGTTTAAGTTTTTTATATCGCTTACAAACTGTCCATCCACTATGTATAATGGTTCTTTTCCAGGAACATTAGATGTTCCTCTAATTAGAATCCCAGATGCAGTTCCAGATAATTTATCTATCCCAGCTGTATTATAAACGGCATTATCTTCTTGAACTATTTCAGAGCTCACCCTTTTTGTGACTGCGCCAGTTAGTGATTGCTTTTTTTGAGCCCCATAAGCAGTTACAACAACTTCATTAAGTACATCTGATTGTTCTGTAAGAGAAAAATTAATGACTTTGTCTTTTCTAACAATAACAGATTGGCTTTCAAATCCAATGTAGGAGAAAACAAGTTCTTCATTTTCTTTTGCTTCAATTTCATAATACCCATCAAAATCTGTAGATGTGCTTCTTTGCGTTCCTTTTACAGTTATAGATGCACCAGGAAGAGCTATTTTATCTTGATCTGTTATAATGCCTGAAATCATTTTGACATCTAAAGGTTTTTTGACTTTTTTTGTCAGCTGTCTCTGATATTCTCTTTGTAAATAAAGTACACTACTGCTAGTATTTGCAAAATCAAAACCGAACCAGATTAAATTAGTTTTTTCATTTTTAAGTTCAATACGTTTTGAGGGAGTATTTAAATTAGTAATAGAGGTATGTGTGTTTTCGCTGCCCAACAACGACTTGTAATTGTATCCAATATTAAATTCTCCAAAATTGAGTTTTCCCCAGTCTTTTGTAGTAAATTGATCTAATGAGCTGTCATACATAGAAGCTAAAATCTCGGTTTCTTTTTTTGTGGCTGTTCCAGTCAATTTAAAAGACCAGTTTTCGTTACTTCCTGGTTGTATTTTAGTTCTAAACGTTTCTACATCAAATTTAAATTCAGGTTTTTCTCTTTTTAAAATGAGATAAATGTTATTGTCGAACTTCTGATTCTCAAATAAACTAGTACAATTAATTGTAAGCCCATTTTCGAATTCTTTTTTTATTGGAATTTTAATTAAAGTTTCATGATTTTGAAGATGATACGTGTTTTCTGAAAAAACTTTACTTTCATAATTTGCTGTTGCAGTTATGTATAATTCAGGTATAACCGATGTTGCCTTTATTAAAACAAAACCATCTTTTAGCGCATCTTTATTTACTTGTGTCAAACTGAATAATCGACTTGTGTCAAATTTATCATTGCTTTGAATAAGCTTAAAATTTGAAGTGTTTTCAATTAAATTTCCAAAGCTGTCTTTTGCAAAAAAGACAATTTTATAATTTCCAGATTTGTAATTTGAAATAAAATCTAAAGTAAGAGTTTTGTCTTTTTGACTATCTATATTTTTAGAAAACAATAATGTTTCTGTTACTTTTTCTTTTAGATTTTCATTGTTTTCATACGGGAATAATTTTTCAAAATCAGAATCTGTAATAGTAGAAAAATCAGGTTTAGAGAAAATACGTGATTTGAATTTTGTAGAAAATGGTTTGACATAATAAATTTTTATTTCGCCATTAATTGCCGAAAATTCCCCATTTAGGTTAGTGCTTAAAAGTCTTATCTCATTTTTGTTTTTAGTTGAGATTTCGTTCGGAATTATAGCATTAAGTTCTAAGTCATGGTAGCCAACTTTTACAGAGGTTTGAGAATCATGTGTTTCTCCGTTAATATCTGTAACAGTTGCTTTTATTTGATAATTAAAAATTGGCAATTGTTTTTTCTTAGAATTATTAGAAGGAATTGCAGTGAAGTCAATTGTGAATTTTCCTGAAGCATCGGTTTTTGTTTCTCCTGTTACTAATACTTCATTTTCCTCATATTGTGAGTAATAATTTCTTGAATAAGTTGTATACCGTGTAACTGTATAAGTCACTTTTGCATCTGAAATGTTACTTCCTGCAAAAGCTTTTGCTATTCCTTTTACTTTAACTTGTTGATTAAGTTGAAAACTCTCTTTTTTAGGTTCAAATGTTACTTCAAATTTTGGGCGTTTGTATTCTTCAACCCTAAAATCAATTCTTGAATGTTCAAAATTGACATTTTCCCAAAAAGGATGTTCGCCTCTTACTTTGTCATAAACTTTATCGTTTTCATAAGTAGTGGGTTCTTCAGCAATAATATGAAAGTTACCAGTAAGACCAGATTTCGGTAAAACAAATTCACCAGAGAAAGAACCAAATTCATTTGTGGTAATGTCAAATTCTTTAATATTACTGCCATTAACATCCTCAACAATAATTTGAAATGTAGTGTAAGGAACTACAGATGATTTGTTACTAACTTTCTGAATTGCTATTCCCTTATAATATACAGTCTGCCCAGGGCGATAAATCGCTCGATCTAAATAAAATTGAACTTTTCCTTTAAAGTCATCCTGATTATTGTCTTTATCATTGTATTGTGAATTATAAGCAAGATAATTTTTATCAATATAAATCGTGTCCTTTGAAGTAACAAGGTAATAGGTGTATAACCGCGATATCTATCTTGTATTTTATCAAAAGATGCAATTCCATTTTTATTCGTTAAAAGAGTAAACGATTGAGATTTAATAGTTATATTTTCTAGTGGTTTGCCTGTTTTTCGATCTAAAACCTGATAACTTTCTGTCTTATTATCTTGAGAACCTAAAACAATTAAGTTAGAAACTGTAATGGTTTCAAAAGCAAAAGCTTTTCTTTCTTTTGAGTCACCTTCGCTTTCAAAATAAACCAAATAAGAGCCTGTCTGAAGTTGCGGAAGTAAAACTTCTGTTGAATATTCCAGATAATCTTTTTTGTTCGTAAACGTGTAAGATTGGGAAGTAATAGGTTTTGTTTTCTGAACAATTGAATCTCTAATTTCATCTTTAATTTGATCTCTCTTAATATAATATTTGCTTAATGCTATGAATTGAGTACTCGGAATTTTGAAAAAGGAAATTTTTAATTTTTCGACGTTTTTATGTTGAATAAAAGCACGGGTATTTTCATTGTTATAGATGTATTTTTGAAGCTGTACATTCAATGATTTATACAATATGTTTTCCTTTTTTTGCATAGCAAGTTTGTATGCATTTGATCTATTGTTAATTTGTAAAATGCTGTCTAAAATAGAAATCGCTTTAATATTATTATCAGGATTAATTTCTTTCGATGCATTTTGAGATAAAAAGGAAGCTTGTTCTAATTGAATGTTTTGTATTAAAAGTATATTATCTGTTTTCTTTTTAAGAGTATTTAAAGCTTGAATATAATTATCATCTGTGTCAATCATATTTGTTTTTACAAATTGAATTCTTTCCCAAATATTTTCAGATGTTGAGTTATTGCTTTCTTGTTTTTGGTACAGTTTTAAAGTCAGTTTTAAGTTTAAGTTTTTAATAGAATCAAAATTTAGTTTAATAAAATCATTTGAATCTCCTAAAAGAGATTTTTTATGATTTAAAAAGTCACTTTTTTGAATTTCCCATGAACGAATTTTTTGCGATTGAAGTGCTATGTTCTCTGCAATAATAAAATTTAGAAGATTGAGAGTTTTGAATTTCTCGATTGTTTGATAATCAAATATGGCTTCATATTTAGTTAGCGGAGTGTTTTTTAAAATGGTTTCATTTTCTAATGAACTTTTTAAAGCAAAATCAATTTGATTATTGAAGTTTTTCTCTATCCAAGTCAAGAAATCGTTGTCCAGTTCTACTGTGTTTGTTCTGCTTTTGATTTGATACTTGTTTTGAATGTAGTAATCCGTTAAACATTTGGCATAAACGATGTTCAAAATTGCTTTTGATGGAATTGAGACAGGATTAATATCTGTTTTGAGATTATTTAAAATTTTGGTCTGCGCATTTTGATCAAATACTTGTAGATATTTGGATTGATAGAAAAAGCATCGTATCATCTCAACTTCATCTTTTTGACTTATTGCTTTTTTATAAATTTTTGCAACGATTTCATTTGCAGATTTTACTTTTCCTTCATTTTCAAGGGCAATAACATTATCCCATTTTTTATCATTTTGCTGGCCAAAAAGCGCTGTAGAAACCAATAAGAATACAAATAATATATTTTTCATAAAAGAGTTTTCATCTATAGATGACTAAATTTTCGAAAAGGTTGGAAAAGATTGAAATTATTTTTAAAATAATTTTCGTACAAATTAATAATTTATTTTCAAAACCAAATAGAGCATACTATATTTCATTATTTTTGAAGAATAATTAACCGGTTTAATCGTTGAATTGTGTATTCGTTTAATCGAATAAACGATTCAACATATAAACGATTCAACGTATTCAATGAAAACACATTTCATCGCCATTGGCGGAAGCGCTATGCACAACCTTGCATTAGCATTACATAATAAAGGATATCAGGTTACAGGAAGTGATGATGCTATTTTTGAACCTTCAAAATCAAGATTAGATAAAAAAGGAATTCTTCCTGCAGAAATGGGTTGGTTTCCAGAAAAAATTACTTCGGATATCGATGCGATTATTTTAGGAATGCACGCAAAAGCTGATAATCCTGAATTATTAAAAGCGCAGGAATTAGGTTTGAAAATCTATTCTTATCCAGAATTTTTATACGAACAATCTAAAAATAAAACTCGTGTTGTAATTGGCGGTTCTCACGGAAAAACTACTATTACTTCGATGATTCTTCATGTAATGCATTATCATAATATCGCTGTCGATTATATGGTAGGAGCACAGCTGGAAGGTTTTGATACAATGGTTCATTTAACCGAAGAAAACGATTTTATGGTTTTGGAAGGTGATGAGTATTTATCTTCGCCGATTGACAGACGTCCGAAATTTCATTTGTATCAACCCAATATTGCCTTAATTTCTGGAATTGCCTGGGATCATATTAATGTTTTTCCAACCTACGAAAACTATGTAGAGCAGTTTGAAATTTTTATTAAAAAAATTACAAATGGAGGAATTTTAGTGTACAACGAAAATGATCCAGAAGTAAAACGTGTTTCTGAAGCAGCAACAAATCCAATTAGAAAAATTGCTTACAAAACTCCAGAGTATTCTGTGAGTGATGGAGTAACATTATTAAAAACCCCAGAAGGCGATATGCCAATTGAAGTTTTTGGAGCGCACAATTTGAATAATCTTGCCGGAGCAAAATGGATCTGCCAAAATATGGGAGTAGACGAAGCCGATTTTTACGAAGCAATTGCAAGTTTTAAAGGAGCATCTAAACGATTGGAGAAAATTGCGGAAGGAAAAGGAAAAGTAGCTTATAAAGATTTTGCCCATTCGCCAAGTAAAGTAGCTGCAACTACTAAAGCGGTAAAAGAACAATATCCAAACAGAACTTTAGTGGCTTGTTTAGAATTGCATACATACAGCAGTTTAAATGCCGAGTTTTTGAAAGAATATGAAGGAGCTTTAGAATATGCTGATGTTGCAGTAGTTTTTTATTCGCCAGATGCGGTGAAAATTAAACAATTAGAAGAAGTTACTTATGAGCAGATTGCAACTTCATTCAACAGAAAAGATTTAATCATTTATACAAATCCAGCTGAATTTAAGGAGTATTTATTCCATTTAAATCTCGATAATTCTGCACTTTTATTAATGAGTTCTGGTAATTACGGAGGCTTAAACTTTGATGATGTAAAGGGGTTGATTAATTAGATAATTAGTCAATTTGAAAATTATGGAAGATGCCAATTGCTTTTATGCAGTTGGCATTTTTTTGTGCTTAATTTAAATTTTCATATTTGAAGTTATTTGCAATTGTAGCCATATCGAAAGTAGATTAAACTAATATTAGTGTTTTTATTTTTAAATAATTAATATTTATTGAAAGATTTTTCTTCTTTTTAATATCTTCGCTCCTTATAAAATTATTCTAATTTATGGAAAAATGTAATTTTCCAATCACAGTTTGGTCCGAAGATGACAAGCCTCGCGAGAAATTAATGTTGAAAGGAAAGGAAGTATTAAGTGATGCCGAATTAATTGCAATCTTAATTAGTTCTGGAAGTCGGAATGAATCGGCAGTTTCTTTAAGTAAACGAATCTTATCAAGTGCAGGAAATCTGAATGCTTTAGGGAAATTGTCTATTTCAAGTTTAATGCAATTTAAAGGAGTAGGTGAGGCAAAAGCAATTTCTATTGTTGCGGCATTAGAATTGGGAAGAAGGCAAAGAAGTGAAGACGCATTAATATTCAAAAAAATATCTTCTAGTAAAGCCGTTTTCGAGATAATGCAGCCAATTATTGGTGAACTTCCTCATGAAGAATTTTGGGTGCTTTTTCTTAATAATTCTAATAGCGTTATTTCAAAGTCTCAATTGAGTAAAGGAGGTATTACGGGAACTGTTGTAGATGTTAGATTAGTTTTTAAATTAGCTATGGAAAATGGGGCTACTGGTTTGATTTTGTGCCATAATCACCCTTCTGGAAATTTAAATCCTAGTGATGCAGACAAGCAAATTACCAAAAAAATAAAACTTGCAGGAGAAAGTCTAGATGTTAAAGTTTTAGATCATTTGATTATAACTGAATCAAAATATTATAGTTTTGTAGATGAAGGAATTTTTTAATACATGAATACCAAGATTACAGACATCTTTTTTGATTTAGATCACACACTTTGGGATTTTGATAAAAACTCAGAAATGGCTTTTGATCGTATTTTTAAAGAGAAATACGCGGAAATCCCTACCGCAGATTTTATTAAACAATATATTCCTATAAATCAGGAATGCTGGAGGTTATATCAAAATGATAAAATTACACATCAGGAATTACGTTACAATCGTTTAAAGTTTTCCTTTGATGCTTTAAATTATGTAATATCAGAAGAAAATATCTTTGAAATTGCTAATGATTACATTGAGTTTCTAACAGATAACAATTATCTTTTTGATGGCGCAATAGAAGTTTTGGAATATCTAAAACCAAAATACAAACTTCATATTATTACCAACGGATTTGCTAATGTGCAGGAAAAAAAAATAAATAATGCTTCGCTTGGAGGTTATTTTGCTACTATTACAAATTCGGAATTAGCAGGAGTTAAAAAGCCAAATAGTATTATATTTGATTATGCATTACAATTGGCCAACACTTCAAAAGAAAACAGTATTATGATTGGAGACGATTTTGAAGCCGATGTAAATGGCGCTTTAAATGCTGGATTGGATGCTATTTTCTTTAATGAAAAAAAATTGGATGTTTCCGGAGATTATAAACAAATTAACCATTTATTAGAACTAAAAAAATATTTATAATGATGAAGATTAAACTTTTAATTACTGCAATTTTATGTTCAGTTGTTGGATTCGCGCAGTCTGTTAATGATTATAAAGCTGTAATTGTGCCTCTAAAATATGACTTTATAAAAACTGATAATCAATATCGTTTGGCAACTTTGAGTAAACAGAACTTACTTAAAGCAGGTTTCGAAGCTTTTTATACAAATGAACAACTCCCAGAAGGATATACAGATCGCTGTCAGGTTTTATACATTGATGTAACAAAAGATAGTGCTTTTTTGGTAACTAAACTTATTGTTCAATTCAAAGATTGTTTTGGTCAAGTTGTTTTTACCTCTGAAGTTGGAAGAAGTAAAGAAAAAGATTACGATTTAGCATATAGAGAAGCATTAGAAAATGCTTTTAAATCTGTTTATGCATTGCATTATAAATATAGCGGTACTCCCGTTACAACTTCTAAAACATCATCTGCCCCTGTAAGAACGAATGCTGCCCCTGCAGCAGTTACAACAGTTGCCGCAGCTCAAGTTGTTGCTGTAACTCCATCTCCAGATTTAAAAGATCCAAATTTATTATATGCGCAGCCAACTGAATCTGGATATCAGTTAATAGATAAAACACCGAAAGTAGTAATGAAGCTTCTTAAAACTTCTCAAAGTAATGTTTTCATCGCCATAAAAGATAATGTTCAAGGTTCTTTAATCTTAAAAGAAGATGGACAATGGTACTTTGAATCGTACCAAAATGATAAATTGGTTTCAGAAAAAATTGTAGTTAAATTTTAAAATATAAAATACGGTTTAATAGCCATATTTATCTTTCCAACGGTTCTTTAAAAATTCTCGGTTGCTGTTCTCTCTAGAATTGTTTCCAGGATTGTAAAGAACCGTTTCTTTTATAGCATCTGGCAGGAATTCTTGTTCCGCAAAATTATTAGCATAATCATGCGAATATTTATATTCATCGCCATATCCTAGTTCTTTCATTAATTTCGTTGGTGCATTTCGCAAATGAATTGGTACTGGTAGATCTCCAGTTTGTTTTACCAATTGCTGTGCATTTCCAATTGCCATATAGGAAGCATTACTCTTTGGAGAAGTTGCAAGATAAATAGCGCATTGGCTTAAAATAATTCGGCTTTCAGGATATCCAATAGTTGTAACTGCCTGAAAAGTGTTATTGGCCATGATAAAAGCTGTCGGATTTGCATTGCCAATATCTTCGCTAGAAAGAATTAGCATTCTTCGAGCAATAAACTTCACATCTTCACCGCCTTCAATCATTCTAGCGAGCCAATAGACGGCACCATTGGGATCACTTCCGCGAATTGATTTTATAAAAGCTGAAATAATATCATAATGCTGTTCACCAGTTTTGTCATATAAAACAGTATTCTGCTGTACTAATTCTAAAACACGATCGTTGGTAATTGTTATTTCGTCACCAGCAGATGCATTAATGACCAGTTCAAAAATATTGAGCAATTTTCGGCCGTCACCACCTGATAGGCGTAATAAAGCCTCTGTTTCTTTAAGATTTATGTTTTTTGTCAATAAATATGTATCAGTTTTCATTGCGCGTTTTAATAGCGCTTCTAAATCGGCTTTTGTAAAAGCATTTAGTATATAAACTTGACAACGTGACAATAATGCAGGAATCACCTCAAAACTTGGATTCTCTGTCGTAGCACCAATCAAAGTTATCCAGCCTTTTTCGACCGCAGCCAAAAGGGAATCTTGTTGTGATTTGCTAAATCTGTGAATCTCATCTATAAAAAGAATAGGATTTTTAGCAGTAAACAAGCCGCCACTTTGCTTTGCCTTTTCGATAACATCGCGAATATCCTTTACTCCAGAATTTATTGCACTCAAAATATAAAAAGGTCTTTTTGATTCTTGTGCAATAATTTGGGCAAGAGTTGTTTTTCCTGTGCCCGGAGGTCCCCAAAAAATCAAAGAAGGGATTATTCCTTTTGAAATTTGTTGTGTTAAAGAACCAGTCGGACCAACCAAATGGTGCTGGCTAATATAGTCCTCTAATTTTTGCGGGCGAATGCGTTCTGCTAATGGTGCTTCCATTCTACAAAATTACTATTTTTAGATTTAGATTTTATTTATTGAAAGTTAAAACAATTGATACTAAGAAGGATTGTTACAATCTGAGACATTTTTGGGTTTTTCTTATATGACAAAATATCAGTAAAATATTTTTGGATAGTTTTTTGAGCTCTAACAATTGTTATTGATAAAAATATGAGCGACACTAATTTTAAATTTTCAAATTCTGTTATTGGACTTCCTTTATTTTTTGTCCTTTTTTTGTGGATTATATACTGGATGCAGATTCGCTTTGATTTTGATTTTTATCGATACGGAATTTATCCAAGAGACTTTTTGGGTTTGCGAGGAGTTTTGTTTAGCCCTTTTATTCACGAAAATTTAGACCACTTATATAATAATAGTATTCCACTTTTAATACTATTAGCGGCGATGGAATTTTTTTATCCCAAACAGAAATTTGGAGTAATTGCATACGGAATATTGTTTTCTGGATTAATTACCTGGGTTGTTGGAAGAGAAAATTTTCATATTGGTGCAAGCGGATTAATTTATGTTTTGGTAAGTTTTATTTTCTTCAAAGGAATTCAAACAAGATATTATAGATTAGTCGCTTTGTCACTAACTGTTATTTTGCTTTATGGTGGAATGATATGGTATGTTTTTCCTGATGTTGATCAATCTATTTCTTGGGAAGGACATTTGGCGGGGCTTATTACAGGTTTTGCTCTAACATTGTTTTACAGGACACCAGAATATGCAAAACCAATTGTTTACGACTGGCAGCGTCCAGATTTTGATCCAAATCAAGATCCGTTTATGAAGCATTTTGATGAAGATGGTAATTTTGTGAACATTTCGAATGATGAAGAAGAAAGCCATATAGAATATTTTTCGTCTAGTTTTCCAGTCAATTACATTGTTACAAAAAAAACTGAATTGGATGACGAAATTTAATGTGATAGTTTTCTTAGCTAAAAAAGATTAAATTTGTTAGTGTAACAGTTTAATTTCAAGCAACATGAAGAAAATAACATTTTTAATTTTATTGTTCTGTTTTGTTTGTAATAGCAAATCTAATGCTCAATGTGAGATTAAAAATAGGATACAGCCAGATGGTAGTATGCAATATTATTTTGATCCTGCTGTCTTTTATACGACAAAATCAAAGTCATTGAAAATTAATATCGTAACAGATAAGGAACATTACTTTGTAGCGTTACAGCCAACTCCTTTTCCAGACAAGAAAATTGGAAAAAAGATTAAAGACGATTTAATAATTCATCTAGCAGACAATAATATTTATAAGCTCGTTCATTATGATACCCAATACCAGAGAAATGATTCGATTATGCAGGTCCTTTATTTAATTGATGAAAAAGATATTGAGGCATTCTCGAATTATGAAGCTGTCATTGCAGAGATTAATATGCAGGGAACCGAATTTGTGAGAAGTTACAATTTCAAACTACATAAAGATGCAATTATTGAGCAGCTTAAATGCTTTTTGAAAAAAGAAGAAAATTAGTTATTCTTCTTCATCCTTCGGATTATGATTATTAGCAATTCTCTTTTGAAGATTTCTGAGAAGGTTATTAAAGCTTATTGTTACTGATGCCGCATTAGTGATTTGGTTCCCACTATTTCTAGGTAAAAACTCATTGCAGTAGGTGAGCTCAATCTGAATGTCGTCTGAAAATAAATATCCTGCCCCAACATTTAGTCTATTGCGATCAAAAAAACTTTCTCCTGTAACTTTTGTTCCAGATTTTAGATAAATTTCATCAGAAGCAACTGCATATATTACTCCTTCTCTTAAAACTTTGCTGTTTATTGGTTGTATGTATTTTATTTGTTGACGGTATCGAAATACATTTTCGTAGTCATCATCTTGATTTTTCATGTGACGAAATTCCGTTCGCATTCTAGTACTCAAAGTGTAGCCGGTTTTATGAAAGTAATAAATTCCCTGAAGAGCAAAACGCCATTCTGGAGATTCAAATTGTCCAATTTCAGGCACGTCTTTGTTATTGTAATGAGCTATAAAAGTTGAAAATTTCCATCTAGGCGAAAAGTAGTAATGAGCCCAGCCTCGTATAGATCTTTGAATTGTATTTTCGAATAAATTTGAAGAAGATTCAGTACTGCTGTATGCAGCACTTAAGTCTATTTCCGTAGACCATTTTTTGCTGAGAGTCTGATTAAATTGAATCTCATTCCAAAACTGATTGTATGTAGTGTTTTGTCCGTAGCTGTTTGTAATCATCAAGACTACAAACAAGCATCGGAGTATAGCAATTATTAATTTTGGATTAGATTTTGAAAGCATTAATTAAATTTTTAATTATTCATTCTAATCTTATTCTCAATTTTGATTTAGCTTCTTTGACGAACAGCTTCGTATAAAAATGCGCCACAAGCAACCGAAACATTTAAAGATCCTATTGAACCAAACATTGGTAGTTTTGCTTTCTCATCTACTATTTTTAAAACAGAAGGATTTATTCCTCGATCTTCAGACCCCATGATTATTGCTAATGGAGAATCTAGTGCTATATCATAAATATTTTGATCGGTTTTTTCAGTTGCAGCTACTGTTTTAATGCCAGAGCCCTGCAAATAGAATATTGCATCTTTTATATGTTCTACTTTACAAATCGGCACATTAAAAACAGCACCAGCCGAAGTTTTAACAGTATCACCATTTACAGGTGCAGAACCTGCTTTTTGTACAATGATACCGTTTACACCTGTACATTCAGCTGTTCTAATTATAGCTCCAAAATTTCGAGCATCAGAAATTTGATCTAATATTAAAAATAATGGTTTTTTTCCAGATTCAATAGTTGATTCCACAAGATGTTCCAAATCGATAAAACCGATAGGAGAGATGGTGGCAACTGCACCTTGATGATTATTTGGAGTAAGACGATTTAGTTTTTCTACAGGTACATAGGAGAAGTTAATGTTAGCACGTTTCATTACCTTCATTAAATCTTTCATTAACTCACCAGAAATCTCTTTCTGAATGAAGACTTTGTCTACTTCTTTTCCTGCCTGAATTGCTTCTATGATGGCTCTAATGCCAAATATTTGATGTTCTTTTTCCATTAGGCAAATATAGGTATAATGTTTATATAAAAAAACCACCCCAAATTAATGGGATGGTTTAATATTTAGATTACTGGAATTAAAATTCTAGTATTCGTCTTCGTAGAAACCAGTTCTTCTGTGACCTTCGTAAGAGTAGATAACTCCAGGCTCATCACTAAATTCAGCATTAAAAGTGATTTTGTCAACTTTATGACCTCCTTTAGAAGTTGCTGCATTTTTTTCTACTTTACCAGCTGTAATGTTTACAGTTCTACTATTGTATTCATTAGTAGCTGCAGATGCTGAAAAAGTACCATCGCTTTTTGTAACAACTTTAACTTTAAATTCAGCAACACTTTCATGATCGTCTAACCATAAACCACCATCGTTTGCAGCAGTGTTATAAGTTGAAAACAAATCGTGTTCAGATATAGCTGTTCCATCTGGAGCAGAAACATTCATAAACCAATCACCAGCTAATGCTTCTACTGAAGTTCCTCCTGGATCTGTATCTCCAACTTCGTCACAAGCTACAAATGACGTAAGTACAAGCATTGCTACAAGTACACGTGTTATATTTAGTTTTAATTTTTTCATTTTAATAATTTTAGATTTGCAATTGAGTTAATGTAGAAATAAAACTGTAGTTTGTAGCAGGTGGCGCAAGCCAAGCACAAGATAAAACTACCTTTTTAGTTGCAGCATTAACAGTTAAACCTGTAATGTTAGCAACTCCACCAAAATATTGATTTGTTAGTGGGTTTCCAGGATATGTAAATGTATTAGTCGGAATGTTACCAGCAATTGTTCCTCCTCTTGTAGCAGAAGTGATACCGATATTTCTTCCTATACTATACCATCCTCCAAAAGCATCAGATACTCCGTAAGTTCCGTCCGTGTTTTTCCAGATATAGATATATTTCTGATCTACAGAACTACCTTGAGATGCAGGTAATAATGAACCATTTCTGGTAGTTGTAGAAAGGTAAACACCTTCGATACTGTTTACTAAATCTCCAGTTTTGTACACAATTACTTTTCTTGTAGCAGTTGCTTTAAAACCATCTTTGTTTGTTGCAGTATAAGTTTCAGTGTACTCATCAGGCTGATTAACATCTAATGTTTTAGCACCTCTGAAATTTCCGTTGAAAGTCGCTACAGTTTCAATTGTAGCAGATCCTTCTTTGGCAACAACTCCCGGATCTGTGTAAGTTCCACCAGCTGGTACAAATACTGTACTTGCACCATTAACTGTAATAGTAGGGTAGATTGTAACTTTTGAAACGCCTCCAGTTGAGTCAGCCTCACAAGAAGTAAAAAGTAAACCTCCAATAACTACCATTGTTAGTTTTATGAATATATTTTTCATTGTCTATTTTTTATTAGTTAACATCCCACCAAACTGGCTCAGTAATAGCTTTCAAAGCTGGAGCGTTTGAGTTTCTTGATTTTACGTTGTTTGGTAAAACAATTCTTTTTGGGAATTTATCACCTGTTACATTTTCTACAGATACTGCAAATTGTCCAGGAACGTAAGCTTCATTTGTTTGAGGTACAGTAGAAACTCTTGGGAATCCAGTTCTGCTTTGCTCTAAGAATGACTCATAACCATTTCCAGGGAAACTTGCAATCCATTTTTGAGTGATAATTGCTTCAACCTGAGCAGCAGTTCCAGTAGCAGGGAATTCATATTTTCCACCAGCTGCTAAGAATGCAGTAGCAGTTCCTCCAAATCTTGTCATAGCAGCAGTTACACCAGCGTCATATTTCGCTTTTGCACCAGCTCCACCATAGTATCTTGAAAGTGCTTCAGCCTGTAAGAAGTTACTCTCTTCTTTACTTAAGAAAAATACAGGAGTAGTAGCACTTAAAGTTACAGTAGCTAAGTTCGTTACAGTGTTTTCGAAATCTCCCTGATTGTTAGGGACACCAGTACCGTAGTATTTCGCTAAACGTGGATCAGCGTTAGTTTGTAAATAAGTATACAAAGTTTTACTAGCTTTAAGGTTAAGCGTAGTATTTAACTGTCTTCTGTCTGATTCGTACAATGGGTTACTTCTGTCTGCAGCATCTTCAAATTGAGTCATAGCAGCATCAACATCTAAGAATGCAGCACCAGAGTTAATTAAAGTAGTGATTCCAGATTGAGCTAAAGTTGGATCAACTTCTGTTAATCTTAAATGTAATTTTAACAATAAAGTATTACCGAATTTTGTCCAGTTAGTCATGTTACCACCGAAAATAAAATCGTCAGCAGCAGGAGCAGAACCATTAGAAGTACTTAAGTCTTTTGATAAAGCTAATTTTAAATCAGCAATCATTAAGTCATAAACTTCTTTACCAGTATTAAATTTAGGCTGTAGAATGTTTACGTTGTTAGCCTCAGTGTAAGGAATTGCATCATACAAATCTGTTAAAACCTGAGAAGCTTCAACTTCAAGTACAGTAGCAATTAGATAATACTTCCAGTTACCTTCAGCTTCAGCTTGAGCTTTTACTGTTCTAATATCGTTTAATGCATCAAACATTGCGGTGTAACCTACTTGGTAGTCATTTGTTCCGATACTGTAAGAATCCACATCTTTGTATTGGTTAGATGTGTTGTTCTGTGTCCAGAACTGAGACCAGAATCCACCAATGATGGCGTAGTATGATCCCTGAGCACCTGCCAAGCCAGCAATACCTGCTGGAAGAATGGTACTATTTGCTTGTCCAGGAGGCAATGCATCCGGATCTCTATTAATGTCAAATGTTTCATCACAAGACACTAATAAGAAAAGAGCTGTAATTAATGTTACTATCTTTTTCATTTTTCTATATATTTTTTTAGAATGATAATTTTAAAACTCCACCTACTGATCTTTGAGATGGGTTAGTACCGAATTCTCCAAAATCAGAGCCTACACCTGTTCCGTAAGTTCCAGTTTCAGGATCAGTATATGGATTTTCTCCCGGAGTCCACATGAAAAGATTTCTTGCGTAAACTCCTAAAGTAATTTTATTTAATCCCATATTTTTACTTACTGCAGAAGGGAAATCATAATTTAAATTTATCTCTCTTAATCTTACAAAAGTTTTGTCAATTACGTGAGTTTGCTCAATACCAGGGTTGTTTGAAGTATTGTAAAAAGAAGTTACTTTATCCCAAGCAATTGGTGTAGTGTTTTCTGTATATGTAACCGCACCAGTTGTTGCATCTACTTGCTCATTAACTGAGTTAGGAATAATAAATGGTTGTCTGTCATTGTAAACAGTTTCAATACCATTTCCTACGAAGTGAGAAAGTCTTTTTGTGTAAGAGTAGAATTCTCCACCTTGTTTCCAGTCTAAAGATACTCCTAAGTTAAAGTTTTTGTATTTGAAATTGTTTTGTAATCCCATTACGAAATCGCGTTGTGAGTTACCAATTTTTTGGATATCGTCACTTACTTCATACATACCAGTTGCAGCATTTACGATATATTGTCCAGCAGCATTAGTTTTTGGTACTTGAGAAAAGAATGTTCCTAATGGTTCTCCTTTTGCAGCAGAATACGTAACTCCGTAAGCAGGCTGTATGTCAATTCTATCAAATCCGTCAGCTAATTTAGTAACTTCACTCATGTTCTTAGTGAACGTGTAAGTTAAGTTCCAAGTAAAGTCTTTATTTTTAATTGGGCTAGCAGTAATAGAAAGCTCAATACCTTTGTTTTCTAATTCAGCTGCGTTGATAGATTTAGTTGTATAACCAGTTGATGGGTCCAATGGTAAATTAACAATCAAATCAGAAGTAGTTTTGTGATATAAAGCAATATCATAGCTAATTCTGTTTTTAAAGAAAGATCCTTCAGCTCCAACTTCATACTCCACTGTAGTTTCTGGTTTTAAATCAGCATTTCCAAGTCTTCCAGCTGCCTCATAGAAACTAATTCCTCCAATTGGAGATGCGATGATACCAAAGTTAGCAGCAGCAGATCCTGGAACATAAGAGTTTTCAGTTGCATATGGGCTTGTATCGTTAGCAATTTTAGATGCAGCAGCTCTTAATTTTAAGAATGTATCTCCGTTGTCAATAACAATAGCACCAAGAGATAATGCTGGGTAGAAATAAGCATTGTTACCAATTGGTAAAGTAGAAGTTACATCCTCTCTACCTGTTAGAGTCAAGAAATATCTGTTTTTGAAAGCAATCTCAGCAGAAGCGTAAACAGCTCCAGTTTTTCTCATTGAGTTAGCCTGAGTAATTGTTGGTCTAACAGCTGAGTTTGAAAGTTCATAGTATCCTGGGATACCTAAATTTGTAATTGTGTTGAATAGTTGATCAGATTCTCTTTTGTTGTAGTTGAAACCACCTAAAAGATTCAATGTCCAGTCTTCGCTTAAGTTTGTGTTGTAATTTAAGTTGAAGAATGTATCAAATTCGCTGAATTCAGATCTTCCTTCTGTTACCCCTCCAACAACTGGATTCGCACCAGCAACTGCTTGTGGAGTACCAGGAAGATAGTTTACAATTGCACCGTAACTTTTTTGTCTTTCATTTCTAAGGTTACCACCAACTTGCCATGTAGCAGTTAACTTATCAGTAATTTTGTAGCTTAAATTAACGTTACCAAAAATATTGTGTCCGTAAATTTTTGTGCTATTCTCATTAAGTGAGAAATATGGGTTTGTAGCGTAAGGAGTAAAATAGTAATCCGGAGTGTTAAAAATGTTGTTTTTGTAATCTCTTAAGTCAACCACACTAATATCTCTAGGAATTTGCAATAAATCTTGTTGCAATGTAGAACCTTGTCCTGCATCGTCACCCTGACCTGCATTTACAACACTCTGATCTTTGTATACATAGTTTAAAGAAGTTCTTAGAGTGAATCTTTTTCCTTTTAAACCTCCATTGAAACCAATAGATTGTTTTTTGTATAAGTCAGATTCAGTTGGAACAACTCCATCACTGTTTACATTAGAAAATACTAAAGAGAAATCTGAAGTATCTCCACCACCGCTTAAGTTTACAGATTGAGTAGAAAGAACACCAGTATCATAAAAATCTCTAACGTTGTCATTTAATCCAACATATGGTTTGATTTGCTGAGTTCCGTTGTATACAGTACCCCATGGTCTAACCTCTCCGTTGAAAGCAGGTCCCCAAGAACCGTTCTCGTTACTATAAGAATTAGTTCCAGAATATCCAGCACCATTCCACCCTTGTCCAAATTGATTTTGTAAATGTGGAACTCTTGCAACTTCGCTAAATTCGGTAGAAGCCAACATATCAACTTTAATACCTGTGTTAGCTTTTCCTTTTTTAGTAGTAATAATGATTACACCACCCCCTGCTCTAGAACCATATAAAGCAGATGCAGCAGCTCCTTTAAGAACTGTCATACTTTCAATATTATTAGGGTCAAGGTCAGTAATACCGTTACCAGCATCATAAGATCTTGTTGAAGATGTTGATCCTGTATAACTATTGTTAATTGGAGATCCATCAACTACGTAAAGAGGTCCACCAGGTTGAGTAATAGTGTTGAAACCACGAATTACAACCTTTGTAGAAGCACCTGGTTGAGATGGAGCAGTAATATCAACCCCTGCAATTTTACCAGAAAGTGTTTCAAATGGGTTCGTGTTAACTACTTGTGTAAGCGCATCTGCTTTTAAAGTTGTAGTTGCGTAACCAAGAGCTTTTTTCTCTCTTTTGATACCGAAAGCTGTTACTACTACGCCTTCAAGTTCTTGAGCTCCTGCATCTGCTAGTTTTACATTTACAGTAGAAGAACTTGCTGCTACTTCTTGAGTTTTCATCCCAATGTAGCTAAATACCAAAATTTGGCTTGGTGATACTTTGATCGAAAATTTACCATCAAAGTCAGTTTGTGTTCCCGTTTTAGTTCCTTTAACTAATACACTAACACCCGGTAAAGGCATTCCTGCATTGTCAGAAACTGTCCCAGAAACAGCTCTTTCTTGCGCAAATGATAATTGCGCAACTAGTACTAGTAAAAGTACTAAGAATCCATTGAACTTTAGTTTCATTTTTAAATATTTTGAATTAGTATCGCAAAACTCTTAATAATTTGTTAACTTTCCTAATAAAAAAAATATTTTTTTCGTTAAACATCAAAATTTAACATTATAACATATGTTTATGATAGTGTTATATAATTGCAAATCCGAAGTTTTTTCTCCTCCATTTGTAAGGTTTATTTTTAATATACCGCTTGTTGTTTGTATAGTAGTACCAATGCCAATTCCTATTAATTTTTTTAATTGATTTTTATTTGAATTGCTCGTTAAGTCTTGGTATAATGCATAATCGATGATTGAGTTTATGTAGAAGCTTTGTGATAATAAATATCTATATTCTGTAAGAATCATTGAAGTGTAGTTAGCTTGAAGGCTATTTTCTAAAAAACCGCGAATAGAATTCATTCCTCCAAATCGAAATAATTCATTTGAAATATAGTTTTGACTCTTTAAGATATAATTTTGTGAATTTATGTTAATGAAATTTTTAGGATTGAGTTCAAAATTGTACTTAAAGTTTATGTTTGCAAAGAGCTGGTTGCTTATGCCTGCTGTTTGAGGATTGTTGTTGGTTGTTCGTTTTCCAAACCCAAGTGCGGTGTTGATAAATGCTTTATTTATGAATATAGGATTTTGAAAGTCTGCTTTTTGAAAGTCAAATGTAACTGTGGTAAACGAGCTGTTAAAATCGCTTATTGTTGAGTTGTTGGTGTTTTGGATATCACTAGATTCTGTGGATTGATATCCAATGTATAATTTTGAATTGTAATTCAAATAATATCCAAGATTAATATCTGTTTTGGTATTTTGAAAAGTGCTGTCTTGTTTGAATATGTTCAGTTGAGCTTTTATGCCTATTGGAGATTTAAATAAATATGGGATTTCGAGTTTGGTGTTAAAGGTTTTTTGTTGATTACCGTCACTCTTCCAATAAAGTGAAAATTTTTCCCCAGCCCGAAGTGTGTTAATTAATGATATGTCTAAATATCCATTTAGAACTAATTTTTTGTTTTCGTCATTTGAAAAGCCGATGTAGCCATCGAAAGTATTTGCTTTTCGTTTTTCAATGTATGCGTAGACTTTAGTTGAGTCTTTTGTGAAAAGTACTTCAGGGTATTTTGTTTGAGAAATAAATTCAAAGCTATTAATATCCGTATGAATTTTTTTTATTATTTCTTGATTGAAAGTTCTATTGATGTATTTCTTTTTTAACTGTTTGAATGCTCCCTTTGGGAAATAATCTCTAGAATTGAGATTTGTGTAATTTATAATAATTGAATTTAAGGTTCGTTTTTTTTCAGAATCGAAATTTAGATCGGCATAAATTATGGAATTCTTTTTCTTGATATTTTCTAATTTTATTTTTGTAAAAGCAAAACCTGCTTTTTCACTGTTTGAAATTTCTTGATTTAAAAAATTTTCTAGTTCTGAATAAGGAATAAATATGCTGTCTTTTACTGTTTTTTTTGAGTCGTACAAAAAAGAATTTATACCTATATATATATGTACTTCTTTTATCTTGCTTTTTAGGTCGATTATAGAGGTAAAAGTGCTGTCATTTATTTTGTTGGTTTCTAGTTTTTTAGAATCGGTATATCCCTGTTTTGTTAGTTCTTTTGAAATCAATTCGATTTCGTTATAAAGAGATTTTAAATTAGAGTGTTTTTTTGCGTATGGAATGGAGTCAATTGTTTGATTTTGTTTCTTATCAATTCCATTTATATTCAAATAAAAAGATTGTGCGAAACAACTTGAAGTAAAAAGAAAAAGAAGTATGTGTGTTAATTGTTTCAAATGCAATTGTTTTGTTGATTAAATGTAAAGCAAATATCTAATGTTTCTTTGTGAAATCATAGATATAAATAATGTTGTTGAAAATTAATGATTTAACGTTTGTATAGTGAAAAATATTTTGTACATTTGCAACCCCGTAAAAAGCGGGAATTTAATAAACATAATAATTTTTAGTATTAATTATGCCAACAATTCAACAATTAGTAAGAACAGGAAGAACTCAGATAACTAAGAAGAGTAAATCGGTTGCTTTAGATTCTTGTCCTCAAAGAAGAGGGGTTTGTACGCGTGTTTACACTACTACACCAAAAAAACCAAACTCTGCAATGCGTAAAGTTGCGCGTGTACGTTTGACAAATGGTAATGAGGTGAATGCTTACATTCCTGGAGAAGGACACAATCTACAAGAGCACTCGATAGTATTAGTTAGAGGCGGAAGGGTAAAAGATTTACCAGGTGTTAGATATCATATCGTTCGTGGAGCGCTTGATACGTCAGGTGTTGCGGGAAGAACGCAAAGAAGATCTAAGTACGGTGCTAAACGCCCAAAAGAAGCAAAAAAGTAATTTAAAAACTTTTAAGAAAAAGACATGAGAAAAAGAGCGGCAAAGAAAAGACCACTTTTACCAGATCCAAGGTTTAACGACCAATTAGTAACGCGTTTTGTGAATAACTTAATGTGGGATGGTAAGAAATCTACAGCTTTTAAAGTATTTTATGATGCTATTGATATCATTGAATCTAAAAAGCAAAATGATGAGAAGACTTCATTAGAGATCTGGAAAGATGCTTTAACAAACGTTATGCCTCACGTAGAAGTACGTAGCCGTAGAGTTGGTGGAGCTACATTCCAAATCCCAATGCAAATTCGTCCAGACAGAAAAATTTCTATGGCAATGAAGTGGTTAATACTTTATTCAAGAAGAAGAAATGAAAAATCTATGGCACAACGTTTAGCTTCAGAATGTTTAGCTGCTGCTAAAGAAGAAGGTGCTGCAGTTAAGAAAAGAATGGATACTCACAAAATGGCAGAAGCTAATAAAGCATTCTCTCACTTTAGATTTTAATTCGTAAGAAATGGCTAGAGATTTAAAATATACAAGAAATATCGGGATTGCTGCTCACATTGATGCTGGTAAAACAACAACTACTGAGCGTATTCTTTTTTACACTGGAAAGTCGCATAAAATTGGTGAGGTGCACGATGGTGCTGCAACAATGGACTGGATGGCGCAAGAGCAAGAAAGAGGTATTACAATTACTTCTGCAGCTACAACTTGTACTTGGAATTTTCCAACTGAGCAAGGTAAGGCTCTTCCAGAATCATTGCCTTATCACTTTAATATTATTGATACTCCTGGACACGTTGACTTTACTGTAGAGGTAAACCGTTCTCTACGTGTACTTGATGGATTAGTTTTCTTATTTAGTGCTGTTGATGGTGTTGAGCCTCAATCAGAAACTAACTGGAGACTTGCTGATCAATATAGAGTTCCTCGTATGGGATTCGTAAATAAAATGGACCGTCAAGGTGCTAACTTTTTAGCTGTATGCGGACAGGTTAAAGATATGTTGAAATCGAATGCGGTTGCAATTACTTTGCCTATTGGTGATGAAGCAGATTTTAAAGGTATTGTTGACTTAGTGAAAAATCAAGCTATCGTATGGCATGATGAGACTCAAGGAGCTACTTTTGATATCGTTGACATCCCTGCTGATATGGTTGACGATGTAAAACACTACCGTTCGATCCTTATCGAAGAGATTGCTACTTATGATGAGAATCTTTTGGATAAATACATGGAAGATGAAAACTCTATTACAGAGGAAGAAATCAACAATGCATTAAGAGCTGCTACAATTGATATGGCGATCATTCCAATGCTTGCAGGTTCTTCTTTTAAAAATAAAGGAGTTCAATTTATGTTAGATGCTGTTTGTAAGTATTTACCATCTCCATTAGATAAAGAAGGTATCGAAGGTATTCACCCTGATGATGCTGAATTATTAGAAGAAGATCAGACTAAAATCTTGCGTAAGCCAGATGTAAAAGAGCCGTTTGCTGCTTTAGCGTTTAAAATTGCTACTGACCCATTCGTAGGTCGTTTAGCTTTCTTCCGTGCTTACTCTGGTCGTTTAGATGCTGGTTCTTATGTTTTAAATACTCGTTCAGGTAATAAAGAGAGAATCTCTCGTATTTACCAAATGCACGCTAATAAGCAAAATCCAATCGAATATATTGAGGCTGGAGATATTGGTGCGGCTGTAGGATTTAAAGATATAAAAACTGGAGATACTTTGTGTGATGAAAAGAATCCAATTATTTTGGAATCTATGAAATTCCCAGAGCCAGTAATTGGTATCGCTATTGAGCCTAAAACTAAAGCTGACGTTGATAAAATGGGTATGGCTTTGGCGAAATTAGCTGAAGAGGATCCGACATTTACAGTTAGAACAGATGAAGCTTCAGGTCAAACTATTATTTCTGGTATGGGTGAGCTTCACTTAGATATCTTAGTTGATCGTATGAAACGTGAATTTAAAGTTGAAGTGAACCAAGGTGAGCCTCAAGTTGAATATAAAGAAGCGTTTACAAGATCTGCTCAACATAGAGAAACTTACAAGAAACAATCTGGAGGTCGTGGTAAATTCGGTGATATCGTATTTAGAATCGAGCCTGCTGATGAAGTTGATGGTAAAGTTCCTGTAGGATTACAGTTTGTTAATGAGGTAAAAGGTGGTAACGTTCCTAAGGAGTATATTCCTGCTGTTGAGAAAGGTTTCCGCGAGGCTATGAAAACAGGTCCTTTAGCTGGATATGCTGTTGATAGTTTGAAAGTAACTTTATTAGATGGATCTTTCCACCCTGTGGATTCTGATGCTCTTTCTTTTGAATTAGCGGCAAGAATGGGTTATAAAGAATCAGGACGTGCTGCTGGAGCTGTTATTCTTGAGCCAATCATGAAAATTGAAGTTATTACTCCAGAAGAAAATATGGGTGATATCGTTGGTGATTTGAACCGTCGTAGAGGTCAAGTTAATGATATGGGTGATAGAAATGGTGCTAAAACTATTAAAGCTGATGTTCCTTTGTCAGAAATGTTTGGATATGTAACTACATTAAGAACATTATCTTCTGGTAGAGCTACTTCAACAATGGAGTTTTCTCACTATGCAGAAACACCTTCTAATATTTCAGAAGAGGTAATCAAAAAAGCAAAAGGTAACGCTTAATTTTAAGAAAATGAGTCAAAAAATCAGAATAAAACTAAAATCTTACGATCACATGTTGGTAGATAAATCTGCTGAAAAGATCGTAAAAACAGTAAAAACTACTGGAGCAGTTGTAACAGGTCCAAT
>Ga0157373_10000106_pt1 | contig 65255 bp, 51 predicted proteins | sample C65metaG_FD_113460 | JGI IMG/M metagenome (GOLD analysis project Ga0157373, IMG submission 113460) | Corn rhizosphere microbial communities from Kellogg Biological Station, Michigan, USA - C6-5 metaG | ecosystem: Host-associated > Plants > Roots > Rhizosphere > Soil | place: USA: Michigan... | reverse complement strand
GGTGACCTTCGACAGCTCGCCCCGCAGCCGCACGAACCCGTAGGCGTCCTCGAGCGTGCGCTTCAGCGCAAACGCAAGCTCCGAGACGGAGTAGGCAGGCGCGTTGGTGGTTGGCTCAGCTGTATCGGTCACCGGACCCTAGATATACCGCCGCAGCGAACGCGCCAGCTCGTTGGCGCCGGTCTTCTTCTTCGTCTGCTGCGGCTGGTAGGCCACCTGGGCGTGATCGACGCAGTAGGGCGCGCCGTCGCCGGCCCGCTTGCCGCAGAAGGTGAAGCTGTCGCTGGACGGATCGCCGATCGGCCACTTGCACATGTGCGCGCCCAGCGTCAGCACGGTCGCCGAGCCCGGCGCTTCCTCGCGATAGACCTGAGGCCGGGGCTGCGGCTGGTGAGACGGCTCGGCCAGACGGCGCGGCGCGGCAGGCGTGGCGGAGACCGGACGCGGCGCGCGCGGCGCCTTGTAGGTTGCCGGTCTCGGCTGCGAGGGCGTGGCCCGGCCCGACAGGCCCAGACGGTGCACCTTGCCGATCACGGCGTTGCGGGTGACCCCGCCCAGCTGCTTGGCGATCTGGCTGGCCGACAGGCCCTCGAGCCAGAGTTTCTTGAGAAGCGCCACTCGCTCGTCTGTCCAGCCCATGACCAGCCCCACATGTTGTGCCGGAGACCGCCCCGCCGGCGGTCTCCATACCAGATATCGTAATCCTCTTGTGATGAGGCGCAACATCTAGATGTTCCGTTGTCCACAGGAACCAGATGTTGTGGATAGATCGCCCCGCTTGAACGGCGCAGCCTGCGAGCGCACTTAAGGGCCCATGAGAGACACCGCCGAGCACGTCATTCCGCCGAGGCCGCGCGACTACGCGGGCTTCAACTGGACGGGTTTCCAGACGCTGTACCTGAAGGAGGTGCGGCGGTTCTGGAAGGTGGGGATGCAGACCGTCGCCGCGCCGGTGGTGACCACGCTGCTCTACATGATGGTCTTCGTCGTGGCAGTCGGCGCGAACCGCCAGCCGGTTCAGGGGACCGCGTTCGGGACCTTCGTGGCGCCGGGCCTGATCATGATGGCCATCCTCAACAACGCCTTCGCCAACTCGTCGTCATCGCTGCTGCAGGCCAAGATGATGGGCCTGACGCCCGACTTCCTGACCCCGCCGCTGTCGGCGCTGGAACAGGTGCTGGCCTTCACGCTGGGCGCGGCGACGCGGGGCGTGGTCGTGGGCGCGGTCACGGCGCTGACCATCCTCGTCCTGCCGTTCACCAACCTGCACGTCGCCCATCCGTGGGCGGTGATCTACTTCGGGATCGGCGCTTCGCTCTTGCTGGGGCTGGTGGGCGTGGTGACCGGGTTGTGGTCAGAGAAGTTCGACCACCTGGCCGGGATCACCAACTTCATCATCATGCCGATGACCTTCCTGAGCGGGACCTTCTACCTGGTCGACCGGCTCCCTGAACCGTTCCGCTCCGCGAGCCACTACAACCCGTTCTTCTACCTGATCGACGGCTTCCGCTACGGTTTTATCGGCCACGCGGACAGCAACCTTGGGGTAGGGGCGGCGATGGTCGCGGTGCTGGTGGCGGGCCTGTTCGCCATCTGCTGGCGGATCTTCGTTACGGGCTGGCGGCTGAAGACCTGAGCCCCAAACTCCGCTCATCCCCGCGAAAGCGGGGACCCAGGCTTTTTAGGCTGGCCGCCGAGCCCTTCGATAAAACACCTGGGTCCCCGCTTTCGCGGGGATGGGCGGAATAATAAGCGTTGATTTGACAATCCAGCGCGAGCGGACGAAAAGTCCCGGCCTTCCAGTCCTCGGACCGTCCGTCCGGGGACTTATCTCTTTTGGGAGGCAGCCTTGGCCGACGCAGCGCCGACGAACCCCACTTCGAACGACCACATTATGGGCGTGTACAACCGCGCTCCGCTGGCGTTCGAGCGCGGGCGAGGGGCGTGGCTCTATACGGAGAGCGGCGAGGCCTATCTCGACTGCGTGGCGGGCATCGCTACCACGGGCCTCGGCCACGCCAATCCGGTGCTGGTCAAGGCGCTGGAGGCGCAGGCCGAGAAGCTCTGGCATGTCTCCAACATCTTCCGCATCCCGGGCCAGGAAAGGCTGGCGAAGAAGCTAACCGACGCGACCTTCGCCGACGTGGTCTTCTTCACCAACTCGGGCACCGAGGCCGTGGAGTGCGCGCTGAAACTGGCGCGCAAGTTCCATGCGGCCAACGGCGAGCCGGAGCGGATCGACATCATCGGCTTCGACGGCTCCTTCCACGGCCGCTCCTACGCGGCGGTGAACGCCTCGGGCAACCCGAGCTACCTGGACGGCTTTGGCCCCCGTTTGCCGGGCTATCTCCAGCTACCGTTCGGCGACCTGGAGGCGATCGAGGCCGCCATGGGCCCCAACGTCGCGGCCATCATCGCCGAGCCGGTGCAGGGCGAGGGCGGCGCGCGCGCGTGGCCGGACGCCTCGCTGCGGCGGCTGCGCGAGCTGTGCGACGAGCATGGGGCGCTGCTGATCTATGACGAGATCCAGTCGGGCATGGGTCGGACGGGCAAGCTCTTCGCTCATGACTGGGTGGACGGCGCCGAGCCGGACGTGATGTGTGTCGCCAAGGCGCTGGGGGGCGGCTTTCCTATCGGCGCATGCCTGGCGACGCGCGAGGCGGCCAAGGGGATGGTCGTCGGCACACACGGCTCGACCTACGGCGGCAATCCGCTCGCCATGGCGGTCGGCAACGCGGCCTTCGATGAGATCGTCAAGCCCGAGCTGCTGGCCAACGTGCGCGAGGTGGCCGGCTACATCACCCAGCAGCTGTCCGGCCTGAAGGACCGCTACCCCGACGTGATCGCCGACATCCGCGGCAAGGGCCTGCTGGTCGGGGTCAAGGTGATCCCCAACAACCGCGAGTTCATGGCCGTGGCGCGCGACCAGCATCTGCTGGTGGCAGGCGGCGGCGACAACTGCGTGCGGCTGCTGCCCGCCCTCAACATCACGCAGGACGAGGCCCGCCAGGCCATCCAGCGGCTGGAGCAGACCTGCGAGGCCTTCCGGGCCAAGGCGGCGGCGCAATGACGACGCGGCATTTCATCGACCTCTGGAAGCTCGACGGCGCGACGCTGCGGGCCATCCTCGACGACGCCCACGCCCGCAAGGCCGCCCGCAAGGGCTGGCCGCAGGGCCGCGTGGACGCCGATGCGCCGGCCCGCGACCGGACGCTGGCGATGATCTTCCAGAAGAACTCGACGCGGACGCGCTTCTCGTTCGACGCCGCCATCCGCCAGCTCGGCGGCCAGAGCGTCATCGCCACCGCGGCCGACATGCAGCTTGGCCGGGGCGAACCGGTCGAGGACACCGCGAAGGTGCTCTCGCGCATGGTCGATGCGGTGATGATCCGCGCCAACTCCCACGAGGACGTGCTGCGTTTCTCGCAGGCCGCGACCGTGCCGGTGATCAACGGCCTGACCGACAAGTCCCATCCCTGCCAGATCATGGCCGACCTGCTCACGCTGGAGGAGCATCGCGGGCCGCTGGCGGGCAAGACCATCGCCTGGGTCGGCGACGGCAACAACGTCTGCGCCAGCTTCATCCACGCCGCGCCGAAGTTCGGCTTCGAGCTGAAGATCGCCTGCCCGGCGGTCTATCACCCCGACCTGATGGACTTGGCCCGCGCCTCCAGCGAGCAGGGCCGCGTGAGCATGATGCACGACGCCCGCGAGGCGGTTAAAGGCGCCGACTGCGTGGTCACCGACACCTGGGTCTCCATGGGCGACACCGACCACGACGAGCGCGTCGAGGCCTTCGAGGAGTTCCAGGTCGACGAGGGCCTGATGGAAGAGGCCGCGAAGAACGCCGCCTTCCTCCACTGCCTGCCCGCCCACCGAGGCGAGGAAGTCACCGACGCCGTCATCGACGGCCCGCAGTCGCTGGTCTGGGACGAGGCGGAGAACCGCATCCACGCGCAGAAGTCCGTATTGGCGTGGTGCTTTGGCGCGATCGGCTAGGCTCGCAATCCGCAACGCGCTCCCTATCTGTGGCCGTCCATGACCGAAACGACCTCCCGTCCGACCGACGACCTCGTCGCCGCCTTCCAGATCGAGGGCTGGCCGTTGCGTGGGCGTATCGTACGCCTGGACGCCTCCATCGATGAGGTGCTGACGCGCCACGCCTATCCCGAGCCGGTGGCCAACCTGCTGGGCGAGGCCTGCGCGCTGGCGGCGCTGGTGGGCTCGAGCCTCAAGTTCGAGGGCAAGCTAATCGTCCAGGCCCAGGGCGACGGGCCGGTGTCGCTGGTCGTCGCCGACTACGACACCACCGGCGGCCTGCGCGGTTACTGCAGCTTCGATCCTGACCGGGTGGCGGGCGCCTCGACGGGCTTTGCGCGGCCGGGCGCCAGGACGCTGCTGGGGCAGGGCGTCTTCATCATGACCATCGACCAGGGGCCGGACACCGACCGCTATCAGGGCATCACCGCCATCGAGGGCGAGACGCTGGCCCTGTGCGCGGAGCAATACTTCGCCCAGTCAGAGCAAACCCCGACCCGCGTGCGCCTCGCCGTCGGCCAGGTCGACACCGGCGAGGGCGCCAGGTGGCGCGCCGGCGGCATCCTGATCCAGAACGTCGCCTCCGACGACGCGCGCGGCTCGACCGAAGAGGTATGGGAGCGCGCCCAGGCCCTCTTCGCCACCACCGGCGAGGACGAGCTGATCGACCCGATGCTGTCCGGCGAGACGCTGCTGTGGCGCCTGTTCAATGAAGACGGCGTCCGCCTCTTTGAAGCCAAGGCCCTGCGCGCCTTCTGCCGCTGCTCGCAGGAACGGGTAGAGACGGTGCTGGGCTCCTTCAGTGACGAGGAACGCGCCGAGATGGTCGAGCCGGACGGGAAGATCCACGTGACCTGCGAATACTGCTCGCGGACCTATGAGCTCAGTTCCACGCCTGTGGGGTAATCCACCGCCAGCAGCTTCACCTTATTGGAGAAGTCGCTTCGACGTGCCGCGGTTAGAAAGCGTTTATCGGCGGTCACCACGAACGTGCCCAGTCGAATAGCGGCTGCTAGATAGAGGCAATCGTAGACCGGGTGACCGATCAGATTCGCAATAGCGAGGGCGGTGCCAAGATCCTCTTCCAGTGGGGTTGTCTCGATCGGCGCGTCGTGGAGATCAGCCAACATCTCTTCCGCGCGGGCGTTACTGAATTCGCCAGTTTTGGAACGGCGCCACAGCACGCTCGCCGCTTCAAGTAGCCAGAGCGAAGGAGCGGTTAGGTCAAGCCCGTGCAGGGAAAGAGCTGCGTCTGCATCCTCTTCATCCAGCACCCACTTCACTGCAACCGAGGCATCGACGACGATGGCGCTCATCGGCTGTCGCGAAATTCGCGGATGATATCCGCCGAGTTGCCCATCACCTTGCCGCGAGTAGCCTCTCGATGCCGCTTTGCACGCTCCCAGAAGTCCTCGGCCGGGGCTTTGAGGGTTTCTTCGAGAATGGCCCGATGCTCCGCCTCGGCGCTACGGCCGTGTTTGGCCGCGCGCTCCTTCAGCGCCTGGACGAGATTGTCGGGAATGTTGCGGACGAGAAGCTGACTCATTGCGCGATGATAGCATATGCTATCATTTTCGCAAGCTAGTGCGCCTGCCGGCTGGCCCCCGGCAGATGCAGCGAGAACTCCGGGATATCGACGTCGAACGGCTCGCCGGCGTCGGTCATCATCCGATATGTGCCCCGCATCGCGCCTGAGGGCGTGTTGAGCGGGCACATGGAGGTGTAGCGGAACGCCTCGCGCGGTCCCAGCACCGGCTGTTCGCCGACGACGCCTTCGCCGACCACCTCATGCACGCGGTTGATGGCGTCGGTGATGATCCAATGGCGGGAGATCAGCTGCACGGTCTCCTCGCTGTGGTTCTCGATCTCGACGGTATAGGCCCAGCGGTAGTCGCTCTCGTCGGCGTTGGAGTCGCCGGCGAGGTAGGATGGCGCGACGCGCACGAGGATGCCGCGCGTCAGCGCCTGGTACACGGGCCGCTCGGGTGGCGGCGGCCGGCGTGGAGGGCTCATGCGGCGTCCAGCGCGCGGGCGATGTCGCGCGACAGGTCGGCGGCGTCCTCCAGCCCGACGGACATGCGCACGCAGCCTTCCGTCAGACCGATCTCCAGCCGCTTGTCCTCGGGCATGGCGCGGTGCGTCGTGGTCGAGGGGTGGGTGGCCATCGACTTGGCGTCGCCGAGGTTGTTGGAGATGTCGACGATCTCCAGCGCGTCGAGGAACCGCCAGGCCGCCTCCCGGCTGCCGAGATCAAAGGCGATCAGGTTGCCGAAACCGCTCATCTGCTTCTTCGCCACCGCCGCCTGCGGGTGATCCGCGCGGCCGGGATAGAAACACCTGGAGACCTTGGAGTGATCCGCGATCTGGTCGGCAAGGACGGCGGCCGTGTCACTTTGGCGGCGCACGCGCAGGTCCAGCGTCTCCAGGCCCTTCAGCAGGACCCAGGCGTTGAACGGGCTGATGGCGGGGCCCGTGTGACGGAGGATGTCGCGGTAGGCCTCCTCCATTAGCGCGGCGGGACCCAGGATCGCCCCGCCCAGCACCCGGCCCTGGCCGTCGATATGCTTGGTGGCCGAATAGACGACGATGTCCGCGCCCAGCTCCAGCGGCTTCTGGAAGATGGGTGTGGCGAAGACGTTGTCGACGATCACCTTGGCGCCGGCCGCATGGGCGATCTTCACCACCTCGGCGACGTCGGTGACCTCCAGCAGCGGATTGGCCGGGGTCTCGACCAGCACCACCCTGGTGTTCGGCCGCATGGCCGCGCGCCAGTCGTCGAGGTTGGGCGCGTCGACGAAGGTGCACTCCACGCCAAAACGCGGCATCCACTCGGCCAGGATCCAGCGGCAGGAGCCGAACAGCGCCCGGCCCGCGACGATGTGATCGCCCGCGCGCACCAGCCCGGTCAGCGCCACATGCACCGCCGCCATGCCGGACGCGACGGCCCGGCACGCCTCGGCGCCTTCCAGCAGGGCCAGCCGCTGCTCGAACATCGCCGTCGTGGGGTTGGCGTAGCGGGAATAGACAAAGCCCGGCGCGGCGCCGGAGAAACGGTCGTCGGCGCCCTGGGCGCTGTCATAGACAAAGCTCTGTGTCAGGAAGAGCGCCTCGGCCGTCTCGCCATGGGCCGTACGCATCAGGCCGCCGCGGATCAGCTTGGTCGCGGGTTTCCAGTCGTTCGGATTTTCGGCCATGGGTCGCCCCTTTGAAATGGGCGGCATGAATAGGTGACCCGCGCGCGCCTCTCAACCCTTGCCAGACTCAAGCTTCATGGCGAGTGTCGGCGGCCATGACGTCTCCCGGCATTTTGCCCTGCCAGTCCATCGAGGCGCTGATCGCCGACGGCGCGATCGCGAGCGCGACGGCGTGGGCGAAGGATCAGGTGCAGCCGTCCAGCCTCGACCTGCGGCTGGGCGAGCGGGCGTGGCGGGTGCGGGCGTCGTTCCTGCCGGGGGCGGGGCAGGGGATCGCCGAGCGGCTAGACCGGGTGTCGATGCACGAACTCGATCTGACGCGAGGCGCGGTTTTCGAGAAGGGCTGTGTCTATATCGCCGAGGTGCAGGAGCGGCTGGCGCTGCCGACAGGCGTGTCGGCCCGCGCCAACCCGAAAAGCTCGACCGGCCGGGTCGATGTCTTCGTGCGCCTGCTGACGGAAACCGGGGGTACTTTCGATGATGTTCCAGAGGGTTACGCCGGAAAGCTCTTCCTCGAAATCGCGCCGCAGACGTTCTCGGTGCTGGCGCGGGCAGGGACCCGGCTGAACCAGCTGCGCATGCGGCGCGGTAAGGCCAACCCCATGCGCACGACCAGCGTCGGCGTCGACCTGACGCTGGACATCGTCGGTTTCCGCGCGCGTCGGCACGCGGGGATCATCGACCTCGACAAGGTCGGCGCCCACGACCCGCGCGACTACTGGGAACCGCTCGCCGCCCGCCACGGCGAGCTCGTGCTCGACCCCGGCGAGTTCTACATCCTGGCCTCGAAAGAGAGCATCGAGATCCCGGCCGACGAAGCCGCCGAGATGACCCCGATCGACCCTTCGGTCGGCGAGTTCCGCGTCCACTACGCCGGTTTCTTCGATCCCGGATTCGGCACGCCCGAGGCGCACGGGCAGGGCTCGCGCGGCGTGCTGGAGGTCCGCAGCCACGAAACCCCCTTCCTGCTGGAGGATGGCCAGACCGTCGCGCGGCTCGTCTATGAACGCCTCAGTGAGCGCCCGTCCCGGCTCTACGGTGACAGCGGGTCGCATTACCAGTCGCAGGGCCTCAAGCTATCAAAGCACTTCAGCGCCTGGCGCTGAGCTCCGGAACGGGCCGGAGCTGCCGTAATCGGGGACGGCTAAGTGAAACAGCGTATGGGCGCCGGGGGGCGCGCCGTTGGTTGCTTGGCCGCGATGGCGGCCGCGTTCTGGTGCGCGCTGAGCGGCGTGGCGGCCGCGAAGCCCGCCATGTGGGTGGTCCGCGACGCGGACTCCCAGATCTACCTCTTCGGCACTCTGCACATGCTGAGCGACAAGGCCGACTGGCGCACGGCCGAGTTCGACTACGTCTATGCGGCGGCGAACACGCTGTGGTTCGAGGCCGACGTCTCCGGCGATCCCGCGACCGCGCGGGCGATGATGGTGAAGTACGGCGTCGATCCGGCCCGGCCGCTCACCGAAAAGCTCAGCCCGCGCACGATCCGGCGCCTGCAACCGCTGCTCGCCCGCGAGCGCATTCCGCTCTCGGCGGTGGACTCGCTGCGGCCGTGGGCGGCGGCGATGATGCTGTCGGTGCAGCCGCTGCTGAACCGGGGCTACAGCCTCCAGCGCGGCGCCGATGCGGTGATCACCGAGCAGGCGCAGGGCTCCGCCAAGCAGGTCCGCACCTTCGAGACCGTCGAGGACCAGATGCGCTTCCTGGCCCAGCTGCCGCAGGACGTGGAGGTCCAGTACCTGGAGGACGTCATCGACGGCCAGGTCAAACCCGCCGCCGACAGCCGCACGCTGCAGCAGGCCTGGGAGGAGGGGAACCTCGACCTGATGGCCAAGTGGCTGGTCGACGACATGCGCCGCCACCGCCCGCAGCTCTATGACGTGATGCTGAAGAACCGCAACGAGGCCTGGGCGCGCGCGCTCACCGTCGAAATGCGCGGCAACGGGGTGGAGCTCGTCAACGTCGGCGCCCTGCACATGGTCGGCAAGGACGGCCTTCCGGCGCTGTTGAAGGCCCGCGGGTTCGAGGTCGAGCGGGTTCAGTAAAAATACCGCTCATCCCGACGAAAGTCGGGACCCAGTTCTGTCCAGTAAGCACTCCGCTGGAAAAGTGGGCCCCGGCCTTCGCCGGGGTTTCCGGAACATGAAGCCTAAGCGGCTTCATATTCCTCCAACTTCACGTCGCGCGTCTTCGCCACGTAGTCGAAGGTGAAGCCCGGCCACAGGGTCACGTTGCGGCCGCTGGCGTCCTGGTACCAGCTGACGCAGCCGCCCTTCTGCCAGACGGAGTCCTGCAGCTTCTGCTGGATCTTGCTGTCGTGGGCCTCGAGCACCCGCGGCTTGAGATCGAGCGCCCGCAACCCCCGCTGCTTCATCTTCGTGAGCGCGCTGAGGATGTAGTTGATCTGGCCCTCGATCATGACGATCTGCGAGTTGTGGCCGAGCCCTGTATTCGGCCCCAACATCATGAAAAAGTTGGGAAAACCCGAGATCGTGATGCCGTAATAGCCCCGCGCCCCGTCCTTCCAGGCGTCCTTCAACGCCACGCCGTTGCGGCCGGTGATCGGCAGGCGGCTCAGCGAATCCGTCACGTCGAACCCGGTGCCGTAGATGATGGCGTCGACGGGTCGCTCGACCCCGTCTTTGCCGACGATCGAGTGGGCGCGGACCTCGGCGACGCCGTCTGTGACGACCTCGATGTTCGGGCGCGCCAGCGCCGGGTAGTAGTCGTTGGCCAGCAGCACGCGCTTGCAGCCCATCCGGTAATCCGGCGTCACCTTGGCGCGCAGCGCGGGGTCCTTGATGGCCTTGGCGATGTGGCGCCGCGCGAACTGCTCGCCGATGCGGATCGCCTTGCTGTTGTTGACCAGCGCCAACGCCCGGGCCTCGTTGATCCAGTAGATCAGCGCGCGGAAGGCTTTCCGGTAGCCGGGGACCTGCTTGAACAGGAACTGCTGCACCGGCCCGATCGGCCCGTCGATTTTCGGCAGCACCCAGGGCGGCGTGCGCTGGAACAGCGTCAGCTTGCCGGCCAGAGGCGCGATCTGCGGCACGAACTGGATGGCCGAGGCGCCGGTGCCGATCACGGCGATGGTCTTGCCGGTCAGGTCGTAATCATGCCGCCACTGGGCGGAGTGGAAGGCGACGCCCTCGAATGTCTCGATGCCGTTCAGGTGCGGGATCTGCGGGATGTGGAGCGCGCCGACGCCGGAGACCAGCACATTGGCGGTGATCTCCTGACCGCCATCGGTGGTCAGTCGCCAGAAGCCGCCCGCCTGGTCCCAGACGGCCTTTTCCATCTTCGTCTTCAGGCGGATGTGGTCGTAGAGGCCGTGCCGCCGCGCGACGTCCTTGAGATAGTCGAACAGCTCAGGCTGCGGCGGATAGAGCCGCGTCCAGTCCGCCTTCGGCTCGAACGACAGCGAATAGAGGTGCGAGGGGATATCGCAGGCGCAGCCCGGATAGGTGTTGTCGCGCCAGGTGCCGCCGACGTCGTCGCCCTTCTCGATGATGAGGAAGCTGTTGCGGCCGGCTTCCTTCAACCGCACGGCCAGCCCAAGGCCGCTGAAGCCCGAGCCGACGATCAGCACCTCCACGTCGGCCGTGGCGACTTTGGGAGGGGCGGTCTTCCTGCGCGGCCTGGCGACGACGGCGTCCATAATCAGGCCTCTCCCGGCGTGCCGATGAACTTCTTCATGTTGCCCATGCCGCCCTTCATCAGGGACCAGTAGCGCGCGGGCGCGAGGCGTTGGACGACGTCGATGAAGCGGGCATCTGGCCCGATCAGGACCCGCGGCGCCTGCCGGTCCACGCCGCGCAGGATGGTGGCGGCAGCGGTCCTGGCCGAAGTCAGGAACATGGAGGCGAACTTCTCGGTCGCCTCCTTGGCCAGCGCCGGATCGATGCTGGCCGGCACGCGGGCGTTGGCGGCAATGGCGGTCTTGATGCCGCCGGGGTGGACCACGGTCAGCTTGACCCGCGTGCCGTCGAGCTCATGGCGCAAGGATTCCGAGAAACCGCGCACGCCGAACTTGCTGGCCACGTAAGGTGCCTGTCCGGGAGGCGCCAGCAGGCCGAATACGCTGGAGATGTTCACGATCTGCGCCTTGGGCTGCTTCAACAGCGTCGGCAGGAAGGCGTGGGTCAGCCGTACCGGCGCCCAGAAATTGATGTCCATCAGCCATTCGAAGTCCGCCAGGGGGATCTGGTCGAACCGGCCCATCAGGGCCACGCCCGCATTGTTGATCAGCAGGGTGACGCGTCCGTGCTCGGCCAGCACCGCGTCGGGCAGGGCGCCCAGCGCCTTGCGGTCGGCGACGTCCAGCACATGTTCGGTGACCTTCACGCCCTTCGCGCGCGCCTCAGCGGCCACCGCAGCGAGCGGTTCGGCGTTGCGGTCGGCCAGCGCCAGGTCGCAGCCCTTGGCCGCAAGTTGCCGCGCCAGCTCCGCGCCGATCCCGCTCGCGGCGCCTGTGACAACAGCGACACCGCCTTTGACATCGAATCCCACGTCGCAATCCCCATATGGCTTTCTAAGGCTTGCACCTTAGGCAGGGCCGATCTAAGGTATTTACCTTAGACACGCAAGAGCCAATGTGAGGCACTGGTTGGCCGCTCCGAAGACACGCGATCGGGTTCTGGAAAGCTCGTTGGAGCTGTTCAACGCGCGTGGCGTTTCCAACGTCACGACGGCCGAGATCGCGCGCACCGTCGGCATCAACGAAGGCAACCTCTACTACTACTTCCAGAAGAAGGAGCAGCTGGTCACCGTGCTGTTCGACGCCTTCGAGGCCGAGATCCGCGTGACCGCCGCCGGCGACCTGAAGAACCCCACGGATCCGGCCGAATATCTCGCCTACCTGCGCGGCTGGTTCGCGACCGCCTGGCGCTACCGCTTCGTGCAGCGTGACAGCGCCGCTCTGTTCGATATGGCGCCGGCCCTGCGCGAGCGCGCCGCGGCGATGATCGCCGACGCGGAGGCCGCCTCACGCCGCGTGCTGAAACAGGTGATCGACGCGGGCCTGCTCACCGTCGAGCCGGACATGCTCGAGTCGCTGCTGGCCAACGTCTGGATCGTCTCCAGCCACTGGATCGACCACCTGGCGCTCCGACAGCATGGACGGGAACTGGGCCCCGCCGACCTCGACTGGGGCTTCCGCCAGGTGCTGGCGCTCTTCCTGCCGTATCTCAGCGAGGAACTTCGCGGCTGGATGAGCTCACCCGCCGCACCATTCGCGAGTATCTCGGAAGCGACGGTCTAGGCCGCCGCGTCCTTGCGCAGGTAGATCGACCGCTTCGGCGTCGTCATCACCCGCCCGATCATCGGCTCGAAGGCCTCCAGCGGCATGGACTCGTAGTTCGGGTCGAAGGCGGACTGGTCGTAGAGGTGGCAGAACTGGGCTGTGTATTCGAACGAGGGATGGCCGCGGAACTGCTCGCGCATCTCGCGGTCCAGGCCCAGGTGATGGAAGAAGTAGTAGCCCTGGAAGATGCCGTGGTGGGCCACCATCCAGTGGTTCTCCTCCGAAACGAACGGCTGCAGTATGGCCGCGGCGATGTCGGCGTGGTTACGCGGGCCCAGCACGTCGCCGATGTCGTGGAGCAGGGCGCAGACCACATACTCCTCGTCGCGCCCGTCGCGGTGCGCCCGCGTCGCCGTCTGCAGGCTGTGCTCCAGCCGATCCACCGCGAACCCGCCGCAGTCGCCTTGCAGCAGCTTCAAATGGGAGACGATCCGCTCCGGCAGCTCCAGCGCATAGGCGTTGGACGCGCGCCCGATCTTCATCCAGTCGTCGAGCGTGCCTTCGGTCATGGCGTGAAACTTCGCCCGATCCTCCGCCCCGTGCGCGCCATCGGCCATCACGGCTCTCCTCATACAGCTGTTTGACCCATCGTGAGCGCAGGGCCGTGCGGCGTCAACGGCGAGATCAGAGGATGAAGTCGTTGGCGTACAGCGCCGGACCGTTGTCGAGCGTGAGCATGAAGTCCGCCACGCCATCGCCGTTCACGTCGCCGGTGACGTAGGTAACGCCGCTGACGATCTCGTATCGAAGCTCGCCGGCCACGTCGTGGAAGGCCGCCACACCGATGAAGCTGAAGGGCTGGTTCCCGTCCATCGAGGTGTTGGCGTCGATGGCTGACAGGTTGATGTGGTCCTTCTGCAAACGGCTGAAGTCCTCGATGTGATCGGCGGTGTCGGGCGTCGCCCCGCCGAAGTCGCCGGGATTGAAGTAGAAGATGTCCGCCCCCGTGCCGCCTGACATGTGGTCGGCGCCCCCGTCGCCCTGCAGGAAGTCGCTGCCATCGCCGCCCTGCAACGTGTCGTCCCCGCCGCCGCCGTAGAGCTTGTCGTTCCCGGCGAGGCCCGCCAGCACGTTCGCGGCGTCGTTGCCCTGAATGACGTTGACCAGGTTGTTGCCGGTTCCGTCGATCGCGTCCGAGCCCATCAAGGTGAGGTTCTCGACCTGAGGCGCGAGCGTGTAGCTTGCCCAGGCCTCGACACTGTCGGTTCCCTGACCGGAGCTTTCGGTGATCGCGTCGGAGGTATTGTCGACGACGTAGGTGTCGGAGCCCATCCCCCCGATCATGGTGTCGATGCCCGCGCCGCCGTCGAGGCGGTCGTTGCCGTCGCCGCCTTGCAGAGTGTCATGGCCCTCGGCGCCGCTCAGCACGTTGGCCTTGGCGTTACCAATGATGACGTTGTCGAGCTCGTTACCGGTCCCGTTGACCAGCAGCGCTCCGGTCAGCGTCAGGTTCTCGACGTTGGCGCCCAGGGTGTAGCTGATGGAGGTCTCGACGCGGTCAATCCCCTCGCCAGGATTTTCGACCACCACGTCGAGCGGGTTGTCGACCTTGTAGACATCGTCGCCGAGGCCGCCCGCCATGGTGTCCGCGCCCGCCCCGCCGTCGAGGACGTCGTTGCCGCCGGCTCCGTTGAGCACGTCGTCCCCGGCCCAGCCGGAGAGCTGATTGGCCAGATCATCGCCGGTCAGGGTATCGCCCGCCACGCCTCCCAGGAGGTTCTCGATATTGCGGATGGTGTCTTCAGCCGCGCCGCCGACGGTGACCGTGGCATCGGTCGCGCCGTTCAGCGTGACGTCGACCGACACACGCTTGTCGGAATAGTCGGCCGTGTCGACGCCGATGCCCCCGTCGAGCACGTCGGCGCCGCCCTTGCCCATCAGCCAGTCGTTGCCCTTGCCGCCGATGAGCTGGTTGGCGCCCGCGTCGCCGGTCAGCACGTCGTTGCCGAAACCGCCGGTGACATTCTCGATGCCGATGAGGGTGTCCTCGGCGACGCCGTCCATCGTCATGGTGACGGTATGGGTTCCGTTGAGGGCGACCGCCACGACCCCGCGCTTTTCCGAATAGTCGGCGGTGTCGCTTCCCGCGCCGCCATCGAGCACGTCCGCCCCGGCATCGCCATGGAGCATGTCGTTGCCCGCGCCGCCGCTCAGCGCGTTGGCGCCCGTATCGCCCTTGAGGGTGTCGTTGAAGGCCGAACCGGTGACGTTTTCGAAGTGGGAAATCACATCCGCGCCCGCCGCCCCGCTCACCGTCCCGGTGGCCAGGTTGACGCTGACGACCCCGGACGCGCCGGCGTAACTCAGCGTATCGACGCCATCGCCGCCGTCGAGCGTGTCGACGCCCGCCCCGCCTTCGATGACGTTGGCGCCCGCGTCGCCCGTCAGGGTGTCGGCATACTTGGAGCCGATCAGGTTCTCGATGCTGGTGAGGCCGTCGTTGCCCGCGCCTCCCGATACGGTATGGCCGATCAGGCTCACCGCCACGGCGGCGGATGCGCCGGCGTAGCTCGCCGTATCGATACCGTCGCCGCCGTCGATCACATCGTTGCCGCCGCCGCCCTGCAGGAGGTCGTCGCCGACGCCGCCGTAGAGGTTGTCGGCGGCCCAGTTGCCGGTGAGGGCGTCGTTACCCTCATCGCCATACAGCCAGAAGGCGGCGCCGCCCGCGGTCAGGACGTCGTTACCGCCGCCGCCGTGGAAGGTGCTCGAGTAGTAGCCGCCGCTGACGGTGTCGGCGCCCGCGCCGCCGTGGATTTCGAAGTTGCCGCCCTGGATTTCGCCTGTCGGCAGCAGAAGGGTGTTGCCCGCGTCGTTCAGGATGAAGCGATCGGTGGAAACCCCCGCGGCGCTTAGGTCGACCATGCCGCCGGTGGTGATCGTCACCGATCCGCCCGACAGGCCCACCAGATGGTTCAACTGCGCGGCGGTGGCGATCACGTCGGTGATGCCGCCGCCCTCGATGGCCTCGATGCTGCTCAGCGAGACGCCGCTGATGTCCATGTTCTGGTTGATGAACAGGGCGTCGACGCCCGCGCCGCCGATGAATTGGGCGCCGGGGCCGATATCGGCGACGGTCTCGATGTGCAACACGTCATCGCCCGCGCCGCCGTCGAGCAGGTCGGTTCCCGCGCCGCCGTAGAGGATGTCGTTGCCGTCACCTCCATGCAGCACGTCGTTCCCGTCGCCGCCGTAGAGGTAGTCGTCGCCCGCATCCCCATTCAGCGTGTCGGCCCCCACACCTCCGTCGAGAAGATCGGACCCATTGCCGCCGCTCAGCTTGTCGACGCCGCCATTACCGTAGAGGTGGTCGTTCCAATAGCCGCCGACGACCGTGTCGGCGTTTTCGCTACCGGTCACCTCGAAGCCGGTCGTGTGGACCGTGTCGTTGGGGAGCGTGATGGTCTGGCCGCCGCTGTAGAGGACGACGCTCACGTCCCAGGTATAGCCCATGTTGACGATGGTCGCCGCGTGCAGATCAAGCGCGCCGCCAGTGGTGATATTCAGCGCAGACACACTGACATAGGAGAAGCCCGCCAGCTGCGCCGAAGTCAGGCTCACGCCCCCGTCGGAACCTAGCTGCTCGATATCCGCGCCGACCGTGAGGCCGCTGAGGTCGACGCCCGCGGTGACCCACAGCTGGTCCGTGCCCGCGCCGCCGAGATAATGTTCGCCGGCGACCGCGTCTGATTGCGCCGAGATGAAAAGGGTGTCGTTGCCGTCGCCGCCATTCAGCTGGTCGACACCTGCGCCGCCGGTCAGGTCATCGCTGCCGGCGCCTCCGTTCAGAGTGTCGTTGCCGTCATCGCCATAAATGGCGTCGTTGCCGCCATCCCCGTTGAGCGTATCGCCGCCCGCGTCCCCACGGAGCGTGTCGTCGAGCCCCCCGCCAGTGACGACGTCCGCGCCGACGCTGCCGTTGACGGTGTAGTTCGTCCCGGTTGCGCCTGACAGGTTGAGTGTGACGCCGCCGACAGCTAGATTGAAGGTGGAGACCGCTTCGTTGAGGCCGTGCAGGTCGGCCGTGCCCGCGGCCGTGATGGTTACATCGAAGGCGCCCGTGACCTTGTGGCCATTGAGCTCCGCGGCCGTCAGGCTCAGATGCGAGCCGTATTGAGTGGCGATCTCCTCGATATCGCTTGCGAAAACCGCGCCGGAGAGGTCGATGCCGTAGAAGCCGACATACAGAGTGTCGTAGCCGTCGCCGCCGGCATAATGCTCGCCCGCCACGATGTCCGATTGGTCGCTGATGTAGAGGACGTCGTCGCCCGTTCCCCCATTGACGTTATCCAGCCCCTGCCCACCGTAAATCTGGTCATTGCCGGCGCCGCCGTTCAGCGTGTCGTTGCCGTCATTGCCGTAGATGATGTCGTACTTGTCTCCTCCGGTGACGTTGTCAGCGCCCGGCGAACCGACAACGGTGAAGCCGCCGGAAATGTAGTCTGACGACGAGGTTGCGCCCGTAAGGACCAGCGTGATGCCACCGGTATCCAGCGTGATGTCGTGCGGCATCAACTCTGCGCCGGTCACATCCGCCACACCCCCGGCGGTGATGTACAGGTTGTTGGCCTCGACGTACGAAAGGCCGCTCAACGCGCCGGCGGACAGGCGGGCGGAGGCGCCATAGTTGCGGATGACCAGGCGCTCGAACCCCATCCCCAGGATGGAGGAGATGTCGACGTCGTCGGTATAGATCGACAGGGTGTCGATCCCATCGCCGCCATTCAGAGTTACGCCGGCGAGATAGTCAGCGCTGCCCTCAATCCTGAAGAAGTCATCGCCCAACCCGCCCGTGAGCTGCAGGGAGGTGCTGCTGTAGACGCTGGCCTCGAAGCTGTCATTGCCGGCTCCGCCGTCGACGCTCCCACCGGCAGCTGCCACGTAGAAGCTGTCGTCGCCGGCTTCGCCATAGAGGTGGTTCACACCCTCGTAGTCATTGAATATGTCGGCGCCATCGCCGCCGTAGACGGTGTCGTTGCCGGCGCTGCTGTTCAGGGTGTCGTCGCCGATGCCGCCATGGACCGTGTCGTTGCCGCCGCTAGCGTTGATCGTGTCGTTGCCGTCGTCGCCGTCGATCGTGTCGGAGCCATCGCCGCCGTCGATGGTATCGTCGCCGGCTCCACCGTGCAGAGCGTTGGTCCCGGCGCCGTCGGTCAGGTGGTCCGCGCCGTCGCCGCCATAGAGCGTGTCGTTGCCGGCGCCGCCGTCGATGTTGTCATCGCCGCCGTCGCCGTTCAGCGTGTCGTTGCCATCCGAGCCGACGATGTGGTCGTTCAGCAGGCCGCCGGTGACCACGTCGTCGCCGCTGCTGCCATTGATGGTGTAGGCGGCGAGTGAGGTCCCCCCGAGGTTCAGCGTGACGCCGCCGACCGCGAGATTGAACGCGTCGGTGTAGACCGTAGCGGCGCGCAGGTCGGCCGCGCCGCCCGCGGTGATGGTGACAGTGCCTGTATCGATCCGCTGGAAGTGGCCGAGCTGACCGGCCGTCAGACTGATCCACCAGGGACTGTAGAGTTCCTCGACGTCGGCGTCGACGGTGGCGACGTTCAGGTTGGCGCCTGCCGCCTCGACGTCCAGGATGTCCCAGCCCGTGCCGCCGATGTAGTGCTCGCCCGAGACCACCTCGGCGGCGTCGCTGACCAGGAAGAGATCGTCCCCCGCACCGCCCGACAGCAGGTCGGCCCCGAGGTCGCCCTTCAGGATGTTGTCGTTGGCGTCACCGTAGAGCTTGTCGTTGTAGTTGGAGCCGCTCAGCCCTTCGATGCCAACCAGCGTGTCCGTCCCGGCGCCCACCGTGTTCTGGGCGCTGGTCAGGGCCAGGTTCACCGTCACGCCGGCGGTGGCGAAGGAATAGTAGGCGATATCGTAGCCCGCGCCGCCATCGAGCCGGTCGTTGCCGGCGTCATCGAACAGGTTGTCGTTGCCGGCCTCGCCGTAGAGCTTGTCGTTGCCCGCGTCGCCGATCAGCAGGTCGTCGCCGTCGCCGCCATAGACGGTGTCGTCGCCGGCCATCCCCTCCAGCTGATCGTCGCCGCCATACCCGTGGATCGTGTCCGCCGAAGCCGTCCCGACGTAGGTGTTCGCACCCGCGGTCCCGTTGTACGTCGCCATGCAAGCCCCCCGGCACTCAACCGACAATAGTTTGGCCAGCTAACGCGAACCCGGCCTTCCCCGCAACGACGGATTGATCCGCCAAGGACGAAAGTTCGCCGCCGGCCCAGCGACTGGGCGCTTGCGCCCCGGTCGGTCTCCGCTATTTTGCCGGCCGCGCGCGGGCGTGATGTAGTGGTAGCCTGGAAGCTTCCCAAGCTTCTCGTACGGGTTCGATTCCCGTCGCCCGCTCCAATTCTTTTTCTGCTGGTTCGGGGTAGGGTGAGGCGGAAAACTGGCCTCACTGCCTGTTGGCGTACTCTGTCGCCATGGGACCGCACGCGATGCAGCAGCCTTCGAGCCATGACGCGGCGCCGCCGGGGCTGAGTGAAGCCGCGCTCGCCGAGCTGATGGCGCGTTACGGCCCGGCGCTCAGGCGCTATTTCAACAAGCGCGTCAGCCCGCTCGAGGCCGAGGACCTGGTGCAGGACGTCTTTGTCGCCATGCAGGTGCGGGGCGACATCGACGACGTCGAGCACGTCAACCGCTACCTCTTCCGGATCGCCGCCAATGTGCTGGCTCGGCGACGCCTCAGGCCCAACTGGGACTGGCGGGTCGGGCGCCGCTCGCTGGACGACATGCCTGAGCTCGTCGAGGACGTCTCGCCGGAGCGCGCGCTGATCGGCAAACAGGCGATCGAACAGCTTATCGTCGTCCTGCGCGACCTGCCGCCGCGCGCCAGCGAGGCCTTCCTGCTCAACCGGTTCGAGGAGATGACCTACGCCGCCGTCGCCGCCCACATGGGGATATCGGTGAAGGCGGTGGAAAAGCACATCAAGCGCGCGCTGGCGCGGATCGCGGACGCGGTGGAGCCGCTGTCATGACCCGGCAGCCCGAAACCTCCCCCGAGCACGAGCCCCTGCACCTGCAGGCCGCCGGCTGGTACGCCCGCAAGCGCGCCGGCGACATGAGCGCCGCCGACATCGCCGCGCTCAACACCTGGCTGGACGAAGACCCCGCGCATCTGGCCGCGTTCGAACGGCTGGAGCGCACCTGGAGCGGCGTTGAGTCCGCCCGGGGCGACCCCCGGATCATGATGATGCGTGAACAGGCGCTGAGGCGCGGGCGCCGGCGGCCCAAGGCGCTGGCCATGCGCGCCTTCGCCGCCTCGCTGATAGTGGCGGTCATCGCCGCCGCGCTCCTGAGCCTGACGCCGTTGCTCGGGCTGAACGGCTACGGTTCGCTGGCCAGCCAGAGTTATCGCACCGGGGTCGGCCAGCAGGCGACGGTGACGCTGTCGGACGGCTCGGTCGTGACGCTGAACACCGACACGCGTCTGCGCACCCGCGCGGCGAGCGGCAAGCGCCTTGTCTATCTCGATCGGGGCCAAGCTTATTTCCGGGTAGCCAAAGATCCGATGCACCCCTTCATCGTCGCGGCCGCGGGCCGGACGGTGACGGCGGTCGGCACCGCCTTCGACGTGCGGGTCGACCAGAGCAAATTCGAAGTCACGGTGGTGGAGGGCAAGGTGCGCGTCGAGGCGCCGCCGCCGCTGCTCCAGTTGCCGACACGCGATACTGAGCAAAGGCCGCAGAAGACGGACCTGAAGGCCGGCGCCCAGCTGGTCGCGACGCTGGACGCCAAACCCTGGACGGTCGAGCCGGCCGACACGGCGCGCGAAGTCAGCTGGCTGCGCGGCTATGTCGTCTTCCAGAAGGCGCGCTTTGCCGACGTGGTGGCGGAGATGAACCGCTACTCGGACAGGAAGCTGGTCGTCGATGACGATGCGCTGGCGGGCGCGCAGGTGTCCGGCGCCTTCCGGGCCGGAGACGTGGACGGCTTCGTCAAGGCCTATCAAGACTATCGCGTGGCGCGCGTGGATTCAGATTCGGACGACGCGGTGCATCTCTCTGCTTTCCGCGGCGAGTAATTTTCTTACCCGCGGCGGGGTAGGGCGCCGCCAATTCCTGGCCTCATTGGATTGCCAGGGGGCGCTCTGGACGCTCCCGGACAATTCAAGGGGGAGCGAGACATGAGCCATCGGGGCAGGATCACGAGGCTGTTGGGCGGCGCGGCGGCGGTTGCGTTGCTGGTCGGCGCGGGAACGGCGCGCGCGGAGGACATCGCGCTGAATATCGCGGCCCAGCCGCTGGGCGACGCGCTGAACGAATTCGCCGTCCAGTCCAAGCACAGCGTCGTCTTCTCTCCGGGCCTCGTCGCGAAAAAGACCTCGCAAGGCGTATCCACCGCCCCGAACGCCGAGCTGGCGCTGGCCCAACTCCTCGACGGCACGGGCCTGAGCTACCGCAGCAACGGCGACACCTTCCTGATCGTGAGCGCCTCCGACCCCCAGTCCGGAAGCGCCGCGGGGGACGGCGCTGACGCGGGTACGGTCCAGGCGCTGATTGTCACCGCGCAGAAGCGCGAAGAGAACATCCAGGACGTCCCGATCGCGATGTCGGCGTTTACGCAGGAAGACCTGACGCGAAGTCAGGTGGCGGGCGGCCCGGACTTGATCACCCAGGTCCCGAACATGACGTTCACGAAGACGAACTTCAGTTCGTATTCGATCCAGCTGCGCGGCATCGGCACTCAGGCCATCTCGGCGACCGTGGACCCGGCCGTGGCGGTGGCGTTCAACAACACGCCCTTCATCCGCAACCGGTTCTTCGAGCAGGAATTCTATGACCTACAGCGGGTCGAGGTGCTGCGTGGCCCGCAAGGGACCCTCTACGGACGCAACGCCACGGCAGGCGTGGTGAACCTCATCAGCGCCAAGCCGAAATTCGCCTACGAGGCCAAGCTCTCGGCCGACCTGGGCAACTACAGCTCCCACCGCATTGAAGGGATGCTCAACATCCCGCTGGCCGAGGACAAGGTGGCGCTGCGCATCGCCGGTGCCTGGACCAAGCGCGACGGCTACGCGGTCAACGAAGTCACCGGCAAATCCATCGACGGTCGCGACCTGTGGTCGACGCGCCTGTCCCTGCGCTTTACGCCGACCGATCGGATCGACGCCAACCTGATCTGGGAGCATTTCGAGGAAAACGACGACCGCATCCGTTCCGGCAAGCAGCTATGCAAGACGGATGTTGTGACGGAAGCGGCGGGCATTCCGACGCCGGGCTTCTACGACACGCTCGCGGCAGCCATCAACGCTCCGTACGTTCAGTCGCAACTGAGCCAGGGATGCAAGCCCGCCTCGCTCTACTCGCCGGACTCGTATCAGAAGACAAACTCCCTGGCGCTGCCCTATTACGCGCCGCTGAGCGTGGTTTTCCTGCCGGTCAACTTCATCGGTGGCGGATCGATCGGTAATCCGCAGGACCCCTACGCCAGCCGTACGCAGTCCAAAGATCTTCGCGTCATTGAGGCCGGCGTCGATCCGACCTACCGGGCAAAGACCGATATCGTTGAGGCGCAATTCAGCATCGATCTGACCGATTCGCTTACGTTGAATTCGGAAACGGCCTGGGGATCGGACTTCGTCTTCTCGACACAGGATTACAACCGGTTCGCCGGTGCGCCGCACGCCTGGCGCCAGCCTGGAGGCCCGTCCGATTTTGTCAACAACTACGTTGCACGGGGAATTTTGAGTACCGACGGCGTCTTCTGTGATCCGCAGATCGGCTGCTCGGACCGGCTGGTGGCGATGGACCTCTCGACGTCCAGTTCGCGACAGTTCAGCCAAGAACTGCGCCTGGCCTCGAACTTCGACGGGAGGTTCAACTTCAGCCTGGGCGCCAACTTCCTGCGCCACGATGCGGAAGATAAGTATTACGTCTTTATCAACTCCATCAGTCTGCTGTCGGCATACCTTGTCGCTGGCCTGACCACCCAGCCACTAATCCCCTATGTGGCGAACCAAACCGATAATCGTTTCTGTCTTCGCTACGGGCTGAGTCAGCCTGACTTCTATAAGGTGCAGCCAATACTGACCTGCACCTACATCGACCCCAACCCGGTCGGCAGCCTGAACGATCTTGGGCACAACTACTTCCTGAGCAGAAATCCGTACAAGCTGATCTCCTACGCCGTGTTCGGCGAGGCCTACTACAATCTCGCCGATAACCTGAAGGTTACGGCCGGCTTGCGCTGGACGGTCGACAAGAAGGAAGCGCCGCGAATTCCAAGCTGGATCTTCGCGGCTCAAACGGCCGGCTCATCGGTCATCGACGTGATCGACCAGGAATGGCGCGAACCCACAGGGCGGCTCGCCGTTGACTGGAAGCCTGACCTCGCCTTCACCGACGAGACCATGGTCTATGCGTCCTACAGCCATGGCTACAAGGCTGGCGGTATGAACCCGCCGCCCTACGGCAAGACGATATACGGCGCGTCAGGCAACAACTCCAACACCCTCCTCGATTCACTCGTCCGCACTTCGGCCCTGCACCCGACGAAGTTCGATCCCGAGTTTGTGGACGCCTTCGAACTGGGCGCGAAAAACACGCTCCTCGACGGCAGGCTGACGCTGAACCTTGCGAGCTTCTACTACGATTACAAAGGATACCAGCTTTCACAGATCGTTGATCGCTCGGCCGTCACGCACAACTATGACGCCGACGTGTGGGGCCTGGAGTTGGAAAGCGACTGGCGGCCAGTAGAAAACCTGCACCTTGGCCTGAAGCTCGGCTATGAAAGGACCAAGGTCGCCGACGGCATGCAGGCGATCGACGTTATGGACCGCACGGCAGGTAATGCCGCCTGGACGGTCTTGCGGCCCTTCCCCTCCCTGCCGACGAACTGCGTCGTACCGACCTGGCTGCTCCTTGGAAATGTAACCAGCACGCCCCAACCTCTGGATCTTGTTCAGCTTGGCAACGTCGGAGGCGGTCAGCCCAGCGGATGTGAGGAGGCCTACCTCCTCAATCACGATCCGGCGACTAGCGCGCCCTACGCCCCCAATCCGGGCAGGGGATATGGTTTCAACGTAGACTATGCGTCCTGGAGTATTCACAGGGAAGACTACCACTGCCTGCCCGCGGGCGCTGATCCCGCAACGATGACCGCCTACCCTGGCGTTGACCCGGCGTGCTTGATCGCGGCATCCAACAACGGCGAAGGCTTCTTCAAGCAGTTGGGCGGCAAGGAGCTGCCGAACGCGCCGCACATGACGGCGACGATCACGGCGGATTATTCCCTGCCGCTACCGTCAAACTGGCTGATGACGCTGCATACCGACCTCTACTACCAGTCGGAATCCTGGACCCGGATCTTCAACACCGAAGGCTACGATAAGCTGAAGGCCTATTCCAACATCAACCTGGCGGCCATTTTCACCAACGAAGACGCCGGCTGGAGGGTGATGGCCTACGTCAAGAACGTGCTGAACCGTGACAGCATCACCGGCGCCTTCCTGAACTCGGATGACTCCGGCCTGACCACCAACGTCTTCCTGACCGAACCCAGGCTGTACGGCCTGCGGATCACCAAGGACTTCGCCGGCGGCCCATGGTGGACGGGCGCCAATCCCGACCACACGGGTCCTTACCCGCTGACCGTCGAGCTCGGCGGGCAGATCCAGCGGTTCGACGCGCCCTACGAGCAGTTCCATGCTGCCTGGGAACCGGCACTGTCGGCGGCGCTGGCCCTCGGGAACGTCCAGAACCGGCGCCTCGACTGGGGCGACGGTCGCTCGGTGAAGATCACGTACTGGCCACAGGGATCGCTATGGTCCATCTCCGCATCGGCGCGCAATGGCGAAACCAACAACGACACGACGCGCACCAATGCGAAGGAGGACATCTTCTTCTCGAGTTGCCCATTCCCTTCGACGTACTTCTTCTACAACTTCGTTTGTGTCCCCGGCGGTCCCTTCTACAACCCGGCCACTCTGCACTTCCCCAAGACCCAATGGTCCGACGCGGAGGGGCGTGACCATGAGCAATACGAGGTTGGTGAGCTGACGGCGGCCCGCCACGCGCATTTGGGTGCGCTGGACTCCACCCTCTCGGCGGCGCTCCGCTACGCGGATTTGAAATCGGAGCAGACCTGGGCCGCGAACGCGCAGGCTAACTGGATCATACCCGTTGGATGGAACTGTGGGCCCAGCGCCTACGTATGTTCCCCCTCGAGCTACATGCTGCGCCACGCCGATATGAGAGCGGAACGCGAGTTCGAAGGCCTTGGTCCAATGCTGTCCTGGGATGCGGCCGCCAAGCTTTGGGGCAGCGACGCCAACGGGCGGCTGAACCTGGACTGGACGGTCAGCGCCGGCGCGCTACGTGGCGAGCGCAAGAGCGCGTTCACCGGGATCCAGGAGAGCCAACTCCATAGTGGCGAGATTAACATCACCCTCTCCGGCTATGACAGATTCCTCCCGGCCGTGGGCGATCCGATCATCGACCCGCTTCCCACCGCGCGGAGCAAGGGCACCACCATTCCCGTGGTCGATCTATCGCTCGGACTCTCCTACGAGGTCAGCCGCGTGAAGGTTTCCACCGGCTATCGCTGGGAGCGCTACTTCGACGCCATCGACAGTGGGTTCGGCGAGGAGAAGAAAACCGACCGCACCATCGACGGACCCTACCTCAAGTTCGCCGTCGGCTTCGGCGGCTAGCGCAAGACTCTCCGGCTTCGGTCCCCTCTGAACCGGAAACAACTGAGGCGGCGGGTCCCCACCTGCCGCCTTTTCTTTGCCCGCTTGACAGGCGCCAAACCTGCGCGAGCCTTAACGCGTATGCGTACGCACACGAACCCTTTGGCGTCTGACCACGACGAGCTCGTCGCGCGGCTCGACGCGCGGTTTCGTGGGCCGCTGATGGTATTCTTCCTGCGGCGCAGGTTCTCGCGCGCCGAGGCGGAGGACCTGACGCAGGAGGTGTTCGTGCGCATGCTGGGCCGCGATGACGCGCCCGACAGCACCGACGTCTACATCTTCCAGGTCGCCGCCAACCTGCTGCGCGACCGGGCGCGGCGCCGGCTCACCCACAAGGCCGAGGACCACGCCAGCCTCGATGCGCCGACCGAACTCACCGCCCACGGCATGGAAAACCATCCGTCGCTGGTTGAGGATCGCAGCCCCGAGCGCGTCTTACTTGCCCAGGAGTCATTGGCCGAGGCCATGCGGGCCCTGGGCGAACTCGGCGAGCGGACGCGGCACATCTATGTTCTGCACCGGCTCGAGAAGATGCGGCACAAGGAGATCGCGGCCTTGCTGGGTCTATCGGTAAGCGCCGTGGAGAAGCACATCATCCGGGCCGTCGCCCATCTGGCGGAGCGCTGTGGAAAGCCATGACAGCCGACCGCCAGACCCTCGAGATCGACCGCGAGCTGCTGCAGACCGCCGCCGCCTGGCGCCTGCGCATCGCCGGCGACGACAGCGAGCCGGACCCGGCTGTGTCGGAGGCCTTCAACCAGTGGCTCGCGGCGCGCCCCGAACACGCCGAGGCTTTCGACCGCGCGCAAGCCGCCTGGGACCTGCTCGAGCCGCACGCCGCCGCGCCCGAGGTGATCCGCGCCCGCCGCGACGCGCTGGATTACGCCAAGCGCACCGGCGAGCGGCGATGGGGCCTCGACCCTGACCGCCGGGCGATGTTCCGCATCGCGGCCTCGGTCGCGGCGGTCGTTGCGATCGGCGCCGTCTCGTGGCCGATGATCGACGGGAAGGACGTCTATCGCACCCACCACGGCGAGCGGCGCCAGGTCACCCTGGCCGACGGATCGCAGGTGGCGCTCGACAGCGATACCAAACTCGTCGTCCGCTACACCGATCAGGCCCGCCAGCTGACTCTGGAGCGCGGCCAAGCCCGCTTCGACGTCGCCCACAACCCCTTCCGCCCGTTCAGCGTCACCGCCCGCGACCGCACCGTGGTGGCCACCGGCACCGCCTTCAACGTCGATATCCTGGGCCCGAGCGTCCACGTCACCCTCATCGAGGGCAGCGTCATCGTGAAGCCCGTCACCGAGCGCGCCATGCTGCAACCGCCCGCTTCGCCGGCGGCGCGCCCCGTGGCGCTGAAGGCGGGCCAGCAGCTCGCCACCGTCACGGGCTCGGCCGGCGCCACAATCCAGCCGGTGAAGGTCGACGACGCCACGGCCTGGGAGCGCGGCAAGCTGATCTTCGACGACGTGCCGCTGGCGCAGGCCGCCGAGCGGGTCAACCGCTACGCCGATCGCAAGGTGGTCGTCCCTGACGAGCGCGCCGCCAAGCTCACCGTCAGCGGCGTGTTCAAGACCGGCGACGCCGACGACTTCGCCCGCGCGATGGCGCAATACCTCCATCTCCAGGCCACGTTCAGCGACAACCAGATCTCGCTGACCGTTCCGGCAAGTGGCTGACCGCGCACAAGAAAATCGAAACTTGCTCACCGGCGTGAGGATTTTCGCCGGACCTGCGTCTCACTCCCCCGGGGCGGCCAAGCCCCACACAACAAAGACCCAAGGGGAGGGGGCTCTTATGGCGAACAATCACACGCGCATGCGCACCATGCTGCTGGCGGCCACGGCGCTGACCGGCAGTTTCAGCCTGGCCATGACGAGCCCGGCGGCGGCGCAGGAGCGCAGCTACCCGCTCGACCTGCCGGCCCAGTCGCTCAGCGCCTCGCTGATGGCCTTCGGATCGAGCACCGACCAGCAGATCGTCTTCAGCGAAGGCCTCGTCAAAGGCCGCGCCGCCCCGAAACTGAAGGGCGACTACACCGCCTCGCAAGCGCTGGCGATGCTGCTGGACGACACCGGCCTGGTGGCGCAGCGCAACGCCGACGGCGTCGTCCTGATCACGAGGGCCTCCGACCCCCAGTCCGGGAGCGCCGCGGGGGACGGCGCTGAGGGCACGGTTCAGGCGCTGATCGTCACGGCTCAGAAGCGCGAGGAAAACATCCAGGACGTACCGATCGCGATGTCGGCGTTCACGCAGGAAGCGCTGGAGCGCTCTCAAGTCGCCGGCGGCCCGGATCTGATGACCCAGGTCCCGAACATGACGTTCACGAAGACCAACTTCACCGGCTATTCGATCCAGCTGCGCGGCATCGGTACGCAAGCTATTTCCGCGACGACGGACCCGGCCGTGGCGGTCGCGTTCAACAACACGCCCTTCATCCGCAACCGCTTTTTCGAGCAGGAATTCTACGACCTGCAGCGGGTCGAGGTGCTGCGGGGGCCGCAGGGCACGCTTTATGGCCGCAACGCTACGGCCGGCGTGGTCAATCTGATCTCGCAAAAGCCGAAGTTCACCTACGAGGCCAAACTCTCGGCCGATGTCGCCAACTATGGGTCGCGGCGTCTGGAGGGGATGCTCAACATCCCCCTGGTCGACGACAAGGTGGCGCTGCGCATCGCCGGCGCCTGGACCAAGCGCGACGGGTTCGACACCAACCAGATCACCGGCAACCCGATTGACGGGCGCGACCTGTGGTCGACTCGGATGAGCTTGCGCTTTACGCCCAACGACAGGATCGACGCCAACCTGGTCTGGGAACACTTCCAGGAAGACGACGATCGCATCCGTTCGAGCAAGCAGCTTTGTCACGAGGATGAGGTCACCAGCATTACTTCCGTGCTGCCTGGCGCCGATCCACACGTGCTCGACGGATTCAGCCATACTTTCGATACAAGCCAAAATCATCTACAGACACTGCCGGAACAAGGTCAGCCGCTGCTGTTCTCGGGCGTACAGGGAACGTTCAGCCAGGGCTGCAAGCCGGCCTCGCTGTATTCGCCGGACTCCTTCGACACACCTAACGGGCTGTCCGTGCCGTATTACGCTGCGCTGGCAGCGCTCAGCCTTCCGGTAGCGCTGAGCGATCCGTACGCGAGTCGCACCCAGTCCCACGATCTGCGCGTGATCGAGTCATCTGTTGACCCAATCTACAAAGCCAAGAGCGACATCGCCGAACTACAGGTGGCCATCGATCTGACCGACAACATCACGCTGACGTCAGAAACAGCCTACGGAACCGACCGAATCTTCTCCATGGAGGACTTCAACCGGTTCAACACGGCAGCCGGCGCGTGGAATCCGACCTTTGGAACCTGGGTGACACGGGGCATCTTGAGCCCAGAGGGCGTGTTCTGCGATCCACAGATCGGTTGCTCCGACCGTCTGGTGGGTATTGATGTTTCGACCGCCAAGTCGGTGCAGTTCAGCCAGGAATTACGCTTGGCCTCGAATTTCGACGGTCCATTCAACTTCAGTCTCGGCGCCAACTTCCTGCGCTATGACACTGAGGACAAGTACTACGTGATGTTCAACAGCCTGACGATGTATGCGGCAGGCACAGGGCCAACTTCTTCGTCGAACCCGTATGTGGCTGGGGTTACCGACAATTATCAGTGCCTGCTCAACGGAATGCAGGCGCCCGACTTCAATCGACTGCAGGACGTAACCGGTTGCGTCTATATCGACCCGAATCCGATTACGTCGTTGAATGACCAGGGTCACAACTATTTTCTGAGCCGCAACCCCTACAAGTTGATCTCTTATGCGGTGTTCGGCGAGGCCTACTACAACATCACTGAAAACCTGAAGCTGACCGCGGGCTTGCGCTGGACAGTCGACAAGAAGGAAGCGCCGCGGATTCCGAGCTGGGTTCTGTCAGCCAGAAATGCGGGCTACCCTGTCGCCAACGTGGTCGACCAGGAATGGCGTGAGCCGACGGGTCGCCTGACACTGGACTGGAAGCCGGATCTTTCCTTCACCGACCAGACGCTGCTCTACGCCTCGTACGCCCACGGCTACAAGGCAGGCGGGGCCAACCCGCCGCCGGCCGGGTTGATCATGTATTCCGTTTCCCTTGTTAATTCGAATATTGCCAACGGGATTGTCCATGCCTCGGCGACGCAACCGCAGACCTTCGACCCTGAGTTCGTCAACGCCTTTGAGGTGGGGTCGAAGAACACTCTGCTCGACGGCAAGATGACGTTGAACCTGGCCGCCTTCTACTACGACTACCAAGGCTATCAGATATCGCAGATCGTCAACCGCTCGGCCGTCAACCTGAATTTCGACGCCAGAGTCTGGGGTCTCGAAGTCGAGGCCGACTGGCGGCCGCTGGAAAACCTGCGGCTGGGCCTGAAGGGCGGCTACGAAAACACCCGCGTCGCTGATGGCATGCGCGCGGTCGACACTATGGACCGCACGGCAGGCCACGCCGGCTGGGTGACGGTCAGTCCGTTCCCCACCTTCCCGTCAAACTGTATCCTGCCGGCCTTCCTGTTCGCCGGCGTCGGAGGCTTTCTCAACGGTTCCGGAGGAAACCCCAGCACCCCAGAGCTCCACAATCTTGGCAATCCCGGCGGTGGCGGCATCAGCGGCTGTGAACTCGCCTATGTCGCCCACGTCGATCCGGTGACGGGCCTGCAATATGTGGCGAATCCGACCGTGTTCTTGCATCCGGGCATGGCCGCTTCGATGCCGGGCTACGTGGGTTGGGATCCGACCTACGACTATGGCAACAACAACGGCGAGGGCTTCTACAAGGATCTCTCCGGCAACGAGCTGCCGAACGCGCCGCACTTCACGGCCACGATTACGGCCGATTACACCATCCCGTTGCCAAATGACTGGCTGGCGACGCTGCACACCGACCTCTATTATCAGTCGGAAGCCTGGACCCGGATCTTCAACACGCCGGGCTACGACAAGCTGAAGGCCTACTCCAACGTCAACCTCGCCGCGATCTTCACCAATGAGGACGCCGGCTGGAAGGTGATGGCCTATGTGAAGAACGTCCTTGATCGCGACAGCATCACCGGCGCCTTCCTGAACTCCGACGACACCGGCCTGACCACTAATGTCTTCCTGACCGAGCCGCGTCTGTATGGCCTGCGGGTGACGAAGGAATTCATCGGCGGACCCTGGTGGACGGGAGCCGGCGCAAACCACACCGGACCGTTCCCGCTCACTGTCGAAATCGGCGGTCAGGTGCAGCGGCAAGATGCGCCCTACACCGCCATCGGCCAGGTGGGGGCGAACCTGCCGGCAGGACTGGATACGAGCCAAAACGCCCAGAATCGCGATCTGGACTGGGGCGACGACCGTTCGGTCAAGCTGACGTATCAGCCGGCAGGTGCGCCCTGGAGCATTTCCGCCGGAGTCCGGTACGGACGGACGAATGGCGGCGATGCTCGGCTGCGCGGAGAGCAATACGACAAAGGCCATGTCTGCGGGTTACCGAGTATCTTCCCGCCGCTTCCTCCCGGCTTTTTCACGAACAAATACTGCAACCCCAGCAGTCCTCGATACAATGAATATATCTCGAATTACGAGCATACAAGCTGGTCGGACGCCACAGCGCATAATCGGGAAGAACATAATATCGCCGACTTTGCCGTCGGCCGCGACGTCGGCTTGGGTCTTTCGCGATCGGAGCTGGCCGTTGGGCTCCGTTACGCGGACTTCCAATCGACGACCGATGTGACTTTGCACGCCGTGGCCAGCTGGAATATTCCGGAAGGTTGGGCGCTGTTTGGGGTCGGCAACTACGGCTACGTCAGTGATCTCCACGCACATCGGAAATTCAAAGGGGCCGGCCCGACCCTCTCGTGGGCCGCCGCCCAAGCTCTGTTCGGCAACGCCGATTTGGGTCATCTCGATATCGACTGGTCGATCGCAGCTGGCGCGTTGATTGGCAAGCAGGAGACTTCGGTCACGGGCGAGGAGCGAGTGGCCTACTACCACGGGGTGCCAGGGGCCCTGCCGTCGCGCATGCCGCAAGTCGGCTCTCCAACGATTCTCGACTTGCCGGCCGCTCGAACGAAGTCTGTGACGGTTCCGGTCGTCGATCTATCTCTCGGCCTCTCCTACGAGATCCAGCGGGTCAAGGTCTCCACCGGCTATCGCTGGGAGCGGTACTTCAACGTGCTCGACGCGGGCTTTACCGAGCACAAGTCATACGACCGCACCATTGACGGTCCCTACTTCAAGATCGCCGTCGGCTTCGGCGGCTAGGAACTCCTCCGGCTTCGGTCCCCTCTGAACCGGATCAACTGAGGCGGCAGGTCCCCCTGCCGCCTCTTTCTTTGCTCCGAATGCGAGACTCTGGAGACAGATCAACGCGAGACAATCGCGCCCTCTCGCCCCTCCCGCGGCGCAAAACTATCCCCACCCTCTCGGCCGCTCGCCAGGGGAGGGCGTCGACATGGCGACCGAAGAAATCCCCCTCGGTCCGTCGGGCCTCATACTGCGCCGATGAACAACGCCGCCCTTATCCCCGCCTCGGAAATTATCCCTCACGCACCCGCGCGCCTCCGCCTGTGCATGCGCACGCAATACACGCGCCCCTGCGTCCGCCCCGCCGCGCGCGCGGCAGCCGGCGCTATCCCCGCCGTTTCGGCGTGGGCTCAGCCGCGTTCTTCGATCTTCTGGATGGTGGCGAGGAGGGCGTTGAAGACCTCGGCGCTGCTCTTCAGTTCGCGCAGGTTGTTGCGGGAGATGGTCTCCAGCTGCTGCTCGGCCTTGGGCGTCAGCTTCAGCAACACGCGGCGCCGGTCGTCGGGCGAGGTCTCGCGCGTGACCAGGCCGCGTTCCTGCAGCCTGGCGACGAGGCCCACCGCGCTATGGTTCTTGATCAGCAGGCGCTCGGCCAACTGGCCCACGCTAATCGGTTCGGCGTCCTGATGGGCGCGGACGGCGAGCATGGCCTGGTGTTGCTGCGGGGTCAGGCCCAGGGTCTCGGCGCCCGACTCGCTGAAGCGCAGGAACCGGCGCAGCGCGTCCCGAAACGCGCCCAGCGCCTGATAATCGTCCTGCGTGAGGCGCCGGGGATGTGATGAGTTCGCGTCGTCCACGCGGTTTCCCTAGCACGGGTCGGTTATATCGGCACCTGAGCCGTTTTGCCGCTGGCCTGCGCGCCCGGCCGCAGAAATAGCCGCGTGATGCAGGGCTGGGCCTCCTGGATGCGGTCGCTGAGCTCGTCGGCGGCGTTTTCAAGCGCTCCGCCGGGGAGGTCGTCGCGAAAGTCGATGGTCACGCCGACCAGTATCTCCTGTGGGCCAAGGTGCAGGCTCAGCACCTCGATCACCGTCTTCACACGCTCGTCGCGCTCGAGGATGTGGCGGACGTCGGCGACGACCTCGGCGGCCGCGGCTTCCCCGGTGAGAAGGCTGCGGGTCTCGTTGGCCATGAAGGCCGCGACGGCCATCAGCAGCAGGCCGATGGCGATGGAGGCCAGTCCATCCGCCTGCGGAATGTGCAGCACGCTGGCCGCCGTCACGCCGACGAGCGCGATGAGCAGGCCGATCAGCGCCGCGGCGTCCTCCAGCAGCACGGCGAAGAGGCTGGGGTCCTTGCTGCGTCGGACGCTGCTCAGGAACCGTCCGCGAGGATTGCGCCGTCGATGCTCGCGCATGGCGATGATGAAGGAGCCGCCCTCGAACAGGATGGCCACGCCCAGCACCAGGAAATTGATCCAGGCGCGCGTCATCGGTTCGGGCCGCATCGCTTTGTGGAGGCCTTCGTAGATCGAAAAGGCGCCGCCCAGCGCGAAGATCATCAGCGCCACGACGAAGGACCAGAAGTAGAGCTCCATCCCGTGCCCGAACGGGTGCCCCGCGTCCGGCGGCTCGGCGGCCCTGGAAAGACCCAGCATCAGCAGCCCCTGGTTGCCGGTGTCGACCAGGGAGTGGATGCCTTCGGTCAGCAACGCGGCGCTGCCGGTGAAAAAGAAGGCGACAAACTTGCTCGCCGCGATGGCGAGGTTGCCGATGGCGGCGGCATAGATGGCCGTCTTCGATTCCGGCGATCTGGGAGCGGCGTCGGCCTGGGCGTCCATCCGCCCGAAACAGTGCCGCTGGGGGTTGGTTCCGCTTGCCGCGTGGTAAGAGGTCTCGGCGGGCAGGAGAAGGGAGAGGCTTATGAAGACGGTCTTTTGCCGGAAGGTCGGGATCGAGCTCCCCATCGTGCAGGCCCCCATGGGCGGGGCGAGCTGTCCGGCGTTGGCCGCGGCCGTCAGCAACGCCGGTGGGCTGGGGATGTTGGCGCTCTCCTGGCATCCGGACGACGCGCTGCGGGCGCAGATCCGGCAGACGCGCGAACTCACGGACAAGCCGTTCGGGGTGAACCTGGTGATCGAGTGGCCGCAGCATGATCGGCTGGCCGCCTGTCTGGAGGAGGGCGTGCGGATCGTCTCCTTCTTCTGGGGCGACCCCGACCCTTACGTGAAGCAGGCGCACGCGGCCGGGGCTCTGACCATCAGCACGGTTGCGAGCGCCGCCGATGCGAAGGCGGCGGTCGCGGCGGGCGTCGACATCGTCGTCGCGCAGGGCTGGGAGGCCGGCGGCCACGTGCGCGGCGAGGTCGCGACGCTGCCGCTCGTCCGCGCGGTGGTCGAGGCGGTGGGCGACACGCCGGTGCTGGCGGCGGGCGGCATCGCCGACGGACATGGGCTGGCGGCCGCTCTGGCGCTGGGCGCAAGCGGCGCCTGGATCGGCACGCGCTTCCTCGCCAGCGAGGAGGTGGCCATCCATCCGGAGTATCAACAGCGGCTGCTGGACGCCGACGAGACCTCGACGGTTCACACCGGGCTGTTCGACATCGGCTGGCCGAACGCGCCGCACCGGGTGCTGCGCAACTCCACCGTCGAGGCCTGGGAGGTCGCAGGCCGCCCCGCCAGGGATCGCCCGGGCGAGGGCGAGGTGCTGGCCAGGGGCGAGTTCGGCTCGATGGTCCGCTACGCCTCCATCACGCCGGGGCCTCAGACGACCGGCGACATTGAAGCGCTCTCGCTTTGGGCCGGTCAGAGCGTCGGTCGCGTCGGCAAGGTCCAGCCGGCGGGTGAGATCGTTCGCGAGATCGCCCAGGAGGCGCGGGATGTGCTGCGCCGTCTCGCCGACACGCTCGCTTGACACCGCGACCGGGGCGGCGGGACGCTCGTACGCGTATACGTGCGGGAGGCGCGTTGTGGCCGGGGACGAGCGGCGGTCTCAAATGTCGGGGGAGTTGGCGCGAGCTTATGCCGAGCGCGGCGCCCGACTGCGCGCCATCACCTCCCGCGCCGGACCCGAGGAGGCTGCCGACCTCGTCCAGGATGCCTTTCTGAAAACCGTCGAGGCGGGCAGCAAGGCGCGAGTCGAAAAGCCCGTCCACCTGCTCTTCCGCATCGCCCGCAACGCGGTGATCGACAGGCTACGCTCCAAACGCCGCGCCGCCATCCTGTTCCGCGCCGGCGAGGAGGTGGACGCCGACGACCCGGCCGCCAACCCCGAGCGCATCCTGATCGCCTCCGAGCGGCTGCGGCGCGCGCTCGACTGCATCGACCACATGCCGCCCAAGCGGCGCGAGGTCTTCCTGCTGCACCGGATTGAGGGGCTCAGCTACGCCCAGATCGCCCGGCGCGCGGGGATCAGCATCAAGACGGTGGAAAAACACATGGCCTGTGCGATGGCGCAGCTTTCCAGGGAGGTCGACGGCGACTGAGCAGCGGCCCGACTAAGGGTGAACGGCGGCTCGAGCGTCATAATCATCGAATGGCAGGCGAAGCAGGACCAATGCGGCTGGACGAGACCACGCGCGAAGAGGCGGCGGGGTGGTTTGCGGCGCTGCGCCGTGGGCCCATGTCGCTCGACGAGCGGTCGGCCTTCGACGCCTGGCGCTCGGACCCGAAGAACCAGGCCGCGCTGGCCGGCATGCATGAGCTGTGGGGCGAGGTTTCGGCCCTGCGCGAGCTCGGCGTCGCGGCGCCCAGGCCTTCCCGGCCCGTGCGCCGCTGGGCGGCGCTCGCCGCGTCGTTGGCGGTGTTGATCGGAGGCGGGAGCGTCGCGCTCCTCCACCCCTTCGGCCACACCATCCGCACCCATGTTGGGGAGCAGCGCACCGCCAGCCTCGATGACGGCAGCGTGGTCGCGCTGAACGTTGCGACGAAAGTCGCCTACGACATCACCCGGGAACGCCGCTCGGTCCGCATGGACGACGGCGAAGCGGTATTCTTCGTCAAGAAGGACCCGCATCGCCCCTTTGTCGTCCGCGCGGGCGGCTACCAGATCCGCGCCATCGGTACGGCCTTCAACGTCCGCTGCCGTGAAGGCGGCGTCGATGTTGCGGTGATGGACGGGGTCGTCACCATCGCTGACCTGCATGGACGCAAGATCGCGAGCCTTGGCGCGGGAGAGCGTCTACGCCTTGATCAGGAAGGCAAGCCCGTCGTCGCCCCCGTCGCCGTCGCCAACATCGCCGAATGGCGCCTGCGTATCGTCGGCTACGAGGACACGACCGTAGGCGAGGTGGCGCAGGACCTCAGCCGCTTCTACGACCGCCCGATCGAGGTCGACGATCCGCAGCTCGCGGCCCGCCGCGTCACCCTGCGCCTGCAGGTCGAAGACCGCGAGCGCACGCTGCAAACGCTCGGCGATCTGCTTGGCGCACAAATCGAACGCGGCCAGCGCGCCGACGTGCTGGTCAGCGAAAAATCTGCATTGGGATAGGTAGGGTGAAACGGACCCCCGTCGTCACAACGAGCGAGGACGACAATAAACGGGGGGAACCGATCATGTCCAAAGACTTCCGAAAGTGTTCGACGCTCGCCAGCGGTTCGACCGCCGCGTTGCTGGCCGCGCTGGCTATAGCGCCGGCCGCCTACGCGCAGGAGCAGGTCACCAGCTTCAACATCCCGGAGCAGCCGCTCGCCACCGCCTTGCTCGACCTCGGCCGCCAGGCCCACATCTCGGTCGCTGCCCCCCACGAAGTGGTCGCCGGCAGGACGGCGAAATCCGTACAGGGCGATCTGACGACGCGCGAGGCCCTGATCGCGCTGCTCGACGGCTCCGGGCTCTACTACGATTTCGTGGGACCGACGGCCGTCCGGATCACCGCCGACCCCCAGTCCGGAAGCGCCGCAGGGGACGGCGCTGACCAGGGCACGGTCCAGGCGCTGATCGTCACGGCGCAGAAGCGGGAAGAAAATATCCAGGACGTGCCGATCGCCATATCGGCCTTCAGCCAGAAGACCCTTGAAGAACAGAAGATCGAGGGCGGCTTCGACCTCTTGAAGGCGATCCCGAACGTCACCTTCTCGAAGAACAACTTCACCAGCTACAACTTCTCGATCCGGGGCATCGGCACGAAAGCCGTCAGCGCCACGACCGATCCCGGCGTTGCGGTGGCTTTCAACAACACCGCGCTGCTGCAGAACCGTCTGTTCGAACAGGAATACTTCGACGTCGAGCGGGTGGAGGTGCTGCGCGGCCCGCAAGGCACGCTCTACGGCCGCAACGCCACCGCAGGCGTGATCAACGTGATTTCGGCCAAGCCGAACATGACCGAGTTCAAGGGCTCGATCAAAGGCGAGGTCGGCAACTATCACACCAAGCGCGTCTCCGGGATGCTCAACGTCCCGCTGATCGAGGACAAGCTGGCGATCCGCTTCGCCGGCGCGCTCACCGACCGTCAGGGCTATGACTTCAACTCGCTGACGGGACACGCCGTAAACGGCCGCGACCTGTGGTCGGCCCGCGTGACCCTGGCCTTCAATCCGACGGAACGCATCCGGTCCAACCTGATCTGGGAGCGGTTCAACGAAGACGACAACCGCTCGCGCACGGGCAAGCAGCTCTGCCACCGCGACAACGGCCCGACCAGCGTGGGCGGGGTTCCGGTGGCCAGCGGCGCCAACGCGCCGTTCGAGTCCGTCATCCGGCCATCCCTGTTCAGCCAGGGTTGCAAGCCGGGCAACCTGTATGAAGATGCGGCCTTCGGCACGCCCAACGGCCTGGCGATCCCCTTCGTCTTCGGCATGATCGGCCTAGGCGCCGGCTGCCCGGTCGGCTGCAACCCGGCCTATCCGCTGGGTTATGACCCGGCGCGGGGATACCAGGTCACCCTGCTCAATCTGGCCGACCCCTATGCGAGCCAGACCCAGTCGCACGACCTTCGGGTCATCGAGTCGATCCTGGACCCGCACTACCGCGCCAAGGCCGACATCGTCGAACTGAACTTCGATATTGACCTGACCGACGATCTGACTGTCACGTCGCAGACGGCCTACAACGTCGACCAGACCTACTCCTTCCAGGATTTCAACCGCTTCAACACCCAGCCGATCTTCAACGACACCTCGGCGCTGGGGAACTACTACAACACCGCGCCCAGCGAATACCGCAACTTCGCCAAGGGCGGCTACTTCTGCGATCCGCAGCTCGGCTGCACCAATCGCATGGTGAGCTTCGACATCGCCCAGGCCAAGGGCCGACAATTCAGCCAGGAATTACGACTGCAGTCGGATTTCCACGGGCCGGTGAACTTCAGCGTCGGCGCCAACTACACGCGCTTCCAGACGCTGGTGGACTATTACATCTTCGCCAACGTGCTGAGCGCCTATGCGCAAATGATCCCCTTCAATTTTTACACCACGCTCGGCCACGTTGATCCCAACATCTGCGGCGCCGGCCGCCAGTGGCTCTTCTATCCGGATACGCCGGTCGTCACCGGCGACGATCCGCTGGCCGTCTGCCCCTATATCGATCCCAATCCGATCAACAGCATCAATGGCGACGGCCACAACTACTTCCGAAGCAAAAACCCCTACAAAGTGAACTCGGTCGCCGCCTTCGGCGAGCTGTACTGGAATATCACCGACGCCCTCAAGCTGACGGCGGGGCTGCGCTACACCCAGGACCGCAAGACCTTCATTCCGGTTCCCAGCCAGGTGCTGCTGTCGCCCAACTTCGTCGCCGGCGGCACGGTCAACCGTGGCTATCCCGAAAAGCCGGCGATCAAGCAGAAATGGGGTGAATGGACGGGTCGCCTCGGCCTCGACTGGAAGCCGGACCTCTCGTTCACCGACGAGACCATGCTCTATGCCTTCTACTCGCACGGCTACAAGGGCGGCGGCGCCAATCCGCCCAGCCCGGGCTACGCGGACGAGAACGACCTGCTTGCCCAGATCGCGGCCTATAACCTGGACCCCGGTCTGATCGACGCCTTGAGGGACTTCCCGTCCGGCTCGCTGGTGCCCGTCCTTTACCTGACCGGCGTGGAGTATGAGCGGACGTTCAAACCGGAATTCGTCGACTCCTATGAAATCGGCGCCAAGAATACGCTGTTGGGCGGCGCGCTGCATTTCAACACCGACGCCTTCTTCTATAACTACAAGGACTACCAGGTCTCGCAGATCCGAGACCGGACGGCGGTGAATGAGAACTTCGACGCCCATATCTGGGGCCTGGAGTTTGAGACGACCTTCGCGCCGTCGCGCGATTTCCAGGTGATCGCCAACTTCGGTTACCTGGACACCAAGATCGCCGATGGGGAGCAGTCCATCGACATCATGGATCGCACGGCCGGCCACGACGACTGGATCCTCGCCAAGGCCTGGTTCCAGCTTCCGTCCAACTGCATCGTGCCGGTGCCGGTGGCGAAGAGTTACCTGAATACGGCGGAAGGACTGTCCGGCTTCTGGCAGCTGTGCCGCGGCGTGGGCGGCCTGATCGGCTCCCTTGCCTTCCCGCCGATCGACCCGGCGACCGGGACCTACTACGACCCGCTTTATTACAACGGCACGAACGGGCGTTCGAACATCCACGGCGGGGCCGGGTTCACGAAAGACCTCGGCGGCAACGAGCTGCCGAACTCACCGCACTGGACGGCGAACATCGGCGCCCAGTATGGCCACGACCTGATGGAAGGCTGGCGGGCGACGCTGCGCGCCGACGCCTACTGGCAATCCCAGTCATGGGCCCGCGTCTACAACGACAACCCGTATGACAAGCTGCACGGCTGGTACAACGTCAACCTGTCGGTCTGGATCGAACGTCCGGAAGACGGCCTGAAGATCGAGCTCTACGCCAAGAACCTCCTGGACAAGACGCCGATCACCGACGCCTTCCTGAACTCCGACGACGCGGCTCTGACCACCAACGTCTTCACTCTCGATCCGCGGCTGATAGGGCTCTCGATCCGAAAGGATTTCTAGCACCCTCCGGTTTTTGATCCCCTTCGAACCGGATCACCTCAGGCGGTCGCCACCCGACGGCGGCCGCCTCTTTTGTCGCCAGCCAGGCGTCGAGATCGGCGAGCGCACGGACGCTCATCAGGCGTTTCTTGGCGCGGCCGCGTTGCTTGAGGGGGATCTTGCGGCCGTCGGGATCGACCTTGGGCGCTTCGAGCGGGGGCAGGAGGCCGTAGTTGATGTTCATCGGCTGGAAGGCGCCGCCGACGTGGCCGCCGGTGATGTGCTCCACGAGCGCGCCCAGCGCCGTCGTTGCGGGCGGCGTCTCCAGCGGGCGGCCCAGCCGTTCGGCGGCGGCGAGGCGCCCGGCGAGCAGGCCGACGGCGGCGCTTTCGACATAGCCTTCCACCCCGGTGACCTGGCCCGCGAAGCGCAGGCGCGGGTCGGCCTTCATGCGCAGTTGGCGGTCGAGCAGGCGCGGCGAGTTGATGAAGGTGTTGCGGTGCAGGCCGCCGAGCCTGGCGAACTGGGCGTCTTGCAGGCCCGGGATCATGCGAAAGATGTCGGTCTGGGCGCCGTGCTTCAGCTTGGTCTGGAAGCCGACCATGTTCCAGAGCGTGCCGAGCGCATTGTCCTGTCGCAGCTGGACGATGGCGTAGGGCTTCACGGTCGGATCGCGCGGGTTGGTCAGGCCGACGGGTTTCATCGGCCCGTGGCGCAGGGTCTCGCGGCCGCGCTCGGCCATCACCTCGATCGGCAGGCAGCCGTCGAAGTAGGGGACGTTCTCCCATTCCTTGAATTCGGACTTCGGCCCGGCCAGCAGGGCATCGATGAAGGCCTCGTACTCGCCCTTCGTCATCGGGCAGTTGATGTAGGCGGCCGCATCGCCGCCGGGGCCTTCCTTGTCGTAGCGCGACTGGCGCCAGGCGATGTCGAAGTCGATGGACTCGGCGTGGACGATGGGCGCGATGGCGTCGAAGAAGGAGAGACTGTCCTCGCCGGTCAGGTCGAGGATCGCCTGGGCCAGAGCCGGAGAGGTGAGGGGGCCGGTCGCCACGATCACGCTGTCCCAGTCGGCGGGCGGCAGGCCCGCGACCTCGCCGCGCTCAATGGTGATTAGCGGGTGCCCCGCCAGCCGCGCGGTCACGGCGGCTGAAAATCCCTCGCGGTCCACCGCCAGCGCCCCGCCCGCCGGCACCTGATGCGCGTCGCCGCAAGCCATGATGATCGAGCCGCAGCGGCGCATCTCGGCATGAAGCAGGCCGACGGCATTGTATTCCCAGTCGTCCGAGCGGAAGGAGTTGGAGCAGACAAGCTCGGCCAGCCCGTCCGTCTGGTGGGCGTCGGTGCCGCGAACGGGCCGCATCTCGTGCAGCACCACGGGTACGCCGGCCTGCGCGATCTGCCAGGCGGCTTCAGACCCCGCGAGCCCGCCGCCGACCACATGGATGGGGTTCAAAGCCATGGCGCGGACCTATAGCCGTCTGCGACGCCGCACGCCATTGGCGCAAGGGCGGGCTTCGGCCTAAGCTCAACCTGGACGAGGCGCCGGGGGCGAAGATGACACAGATTTCTTTGAGCGATACGGCGGTTGAGGGCGTGCGGCTGATCGCGCGCAAGCCCTTGGCGGTGCTGATATGGGCGGTGGTGATTTTCGTGGCGGCGGCCATTCCGATCGCGCTGTTCTTTGGAACGCTGGCGCCGGCCTTCACGGACCTGATGCGCCATTCCATGGGCGGCTCGCCGCCCTCGCCGGAAGACATGATGAAATTCCAGCTGAGGTGGATGGCGGCCAACGGGCCGATAATGCTGTGTTCGCTGGTGGCCCGGGCCGTGCTGATGAGCGCCGTCTTTCGGGCCGTGCTCAAGCCCGAAGACAGCCGCTTTGCCTATCTGCGGCTGGGCAAGGCGGAGTTGCTCACCGGGCTCGTCTATCTCTGCATCGTGATCATGATGTTCCTGCTCATGTTCGTGGGCATGATCGTGCTGATCGGCCTCACCATCGCCGGCGCCGCGGCGTCGAAGGCCGCTGCCGTCGGTGTGGCGGTGGTGCTCGGCGTGGCGCTGATCGTGCTGCTGATCTGGGTCATCCTGCGGCTTATCCTCGCCTTGCCGATGACCTTCGCCGAGGGTCAGTTCCGGATGTTCGAGGCGTGGCAGTTGTCCCGCGGCCATGCCCTGCAGCTGTTCTTCATCGGCTTGCTGGCGTTCGCGATCGTGCTGGTCATCGAGATGGTGGTCGGCGGCGTGATCGGTTTCACCGTGATCGGCGTGATCGCCAGTCACGCGAGCGCGGCCGGCGGCGCGTCGAGTTTCTTCCACCGGCCGCCCGCCGAGTGGATCGGCCAGCTGGCGCCTTGGCTGGTGCTCGGAGGGGCCATCTTCGCACTGTTCGGGGCAGCCGCCATGTCGATCATGTATGCGCCCCTGGCGGCGGCTTATCGGTTGTTGAGCGCGCCCGAGCCGCAAGCGACAGTGTGAGCAGTCCCTTTTCGCCGGGAAACAGGCATAGTCCCGAATCGTAACGCAGGCATGCTCGCCCGCGCAGGAGACCCGACCGTGAAGACCTTTTCGCCCACCGACGCAGCCCTCGAAGGCTTTCGGATCACGCGGGAGAAGCCGCGGGTGCTGCTGGTCTGGTCGATCGCCAACCTGATCGTCAGCACGGTGATGGCCGTGGCGCTGATCGCCATGTTCGGGCCGATGCTGGCCGAGATCGAGGCGATGAACGCTGGCTCTGACGATCCGGCCCAGGCGCTGGCCATGTTCGAGAAGCTGGCGCCCTTCTACGCGCTGGTGCTGCCGGTCGGGTTGATGGTCATCGCCGTGTGGAGCGGGGCGGTCTATCGCGTGATCCTGCGGCCGGCCGACAGCAAGTACGGCTACCTGCGGCTGGGCGGCGATGAGTTGCGGCTCGCGGTGCTGATGCTGATCTATGTGGTGCTGGCGATCGGCTTCACCTTCGTGCTGACGCTGGTGGCGGGGCTGTTGTCGGCCGGGGCGCTGGCGATCGCGGGGCCGGTGGGCAAGCTGATCAGCGTGCTGATCGGGCTGGCGGCGATCGCGCTCTTCATCTTTGTGGCGTTGCGGTTGTCGCTGTCGGGACCGGCGACCTTCGCCGAGCGGCATATCCGGGTGTTCGAGTCCTGGACGCTGACGCGCGGCAACGTCTGGCGGCTTCTGGGCGCCTATGTGGTGGCGCTGATCCTGGCGGCGGTCGTGGTGCTGCTGGCGCTGGTCATCTTCGTGGCCGTGGCGGCGATCGTGGCGGGTGGGGACATCTCGTCGGTCGGCAAGGTCTTCCAGCCGGACACCAGCTCCATCACCAGCTACTTCACCGTGCCGATGGTCGTGTACCTCATATTCGGCGCCTTCCTGGGCGCGGTGCAGAACGCCGTTGTGTATGCTCCCCCGGCCGTCGCCTACCGCGAGCTGCATGGGCCCGTCGGCGACTAAGTCAGGGAGGTCCGCGCCATGGCGCTGTCGGTAATCGGGGCTGGGCTCGGACGGACGGGCACGCTTTCGCTCAAGTTCGCGCTGGAGCAGCTGGGACTTGGGCCCTGCTACCACATGATGGAGGTCTTCCGGCTCCCGCAGGCGTCGCGCCAGTGGAGCGACGCCGCCGACGGCAAGAAGGTCGACTGGGACGTGGTGTTCGAAGGTTTCCACAGCGCCGTCGATTGGCCGTCCGCCGAGTTCTACAAGGCGCTCGCCGACTACTATCCGCAGGCCAAGGTCATCCTGACCGTGCGCGACCCGCAGAGCTGGTACGAGTCCACCCAGGCGACGATCTTCAACTTCGACAATCACAGCGGCGCCAATCCCGAGTGGCTCGAGATGATCGGCAAGGTCATCGGCGCGAAGTTCAACGGCGACCTGCACACCCGCGACCACGTCATCGACGTCTACAACCGTCACAACGACGAGGTCCGCCGCACCATTCCGGCCGAGCGGCTGCTGGAATACACGCCGGGGCAGGGCTGGGGGCCGCTGTGCGACTTCCTCGGCCTGCCGGTTCCCGAGCAGCCGTATCCGAAGGTCAATACGACCGAGGATTTCGTCGGCCGGATCAAGACGGCGCGCGAAGCTGCTCCACCGGCCTGAGCCGTGGAGGGATAGGGAGGGCTGCGGAGCGCCGGCCGGGTCGCCCCGCGGCGAGGAGAGCATCCCACCCCCATCCCAACCCTTCCCCCATCCAGGGGGAAGGGCTTAAGCGCGCTTCTTCTTCGCGGGCTGTTTTCTGGCGCGTTGGCGGTCGAGGAGTTCGGCGAGGTAGTGGCCCGTCCAGCTCTTCTTGTTGGCGGCCACCTGCTCGGGCGTGCCGACGGCGACGATCTCGCCGCCCGCGTCGCCGCCTTCGGGGCCGAAGTCGACGATCCAGTCGGCGGTTTTCACGACGTCGAGGTTGTGCTCGATGACCACGACGGTGTTGCCCTGCTCGACCAGTTCGTGGAGCACCTCGAGCAGCTTCTTGACGTCCTCGAAGTGCAGGCCGGTGGTGGGTTCGTCGAGGATGTAGAGCGTGCGCCCCGTCGCGCGGCGCGACAACTCCTTCGACAGCTTCACCCGCTGGGCTTCGCCGCCCGAGAGCGTGGTCGCCTGCTGGCCGACGTGAATGTAGCCGAGGCCGACGCGCTTCAAGGTCTCCATCTTGTCGCGCACCGGCGGCACGGCCTTGAAGAAGGTCGCGGCCTCCTCGACGGTCATGTCGAGGATGTCGGCGATGGATTTGCCCTTGAACAGGATCTCCAGCGTCTCGCGGTTGTAGCGCTTGCCCTTGCAGACGTCGCAGGTGACGTAGACGTCGGGCAGGAAGTGCATCTCGATCTTGATCAGCCCGTCGCCCTGGCAGGCCTCGCAGCGGCCGCCCTTGACATTGAAGCTGAAGCGCCCCGGTCCGTAGCCGCGCGCCTTGGACTCCGGCAGCTGGCTGAACCAGTCGCGGATCGGCTGGAAGGCGCCGGTGTAGGTCGCCGGGTTCGAGCGCGGGGTGCGGCCGATCGGCGACTGGTCGATGTCGATGACCTTGTCGAAGAACTCCAGCCCTTCGATGCGTTCGTGCGGGGCGGGCGCGTCGGAGGCGTTGTTCAGCCGCCGCGCGGCGGCCTTGTAAAGCGTCTCGATGGTGAAGGTGGACTTGCCGCCGCCGGAGACGCCGGTGATGCAGGTGAAGGTCCCGGCGGGGATCTCGGCGGTGACGCTCTTGAGGTTATTGCCGGTGGCGCCGACCACCCGCAGCACCCGGGTCTTGGAGATTGGCCGGCGGCGCTCCGGCACTTCGATTTCGCGGGCGCCGGAAAGGTACTGGCCGGTGATGGAGCGCGGTTCGGACATGATGTCGGCCGGCTTGCCCTCGGCGATGATGTGGCCGCCGTGGATGCCCGCCGCCGGGCCCATGTCGATGACGTAGTCGGCGGTGAGGATGGCCTCCTCGTCGTGCTCCACCACGATGACCGAGTTGCCGAGGTCGCGCAGGCCCTTCAGCGACTGCAGCAGGCGGGTGTTGTCGCGCTGGTGCAGACCGATGGAAGGTTCGTCCAAGACGTACAGCACGCCGGTCAGGCCCGAGCCGATCTGGCTGGCCAGGCGAATGCGCTGGCTCTCGCCGCCCGACAGCGAGCCGGAACCGCGGCTGAGGTTCAGGTAGTCGAGGCCGACGTCGACCAGGAAGCGCAGGCGGTCGTTGATCTCCTTCAGGATCCTGCGCGCAATCTCCATCTGCTTGTCGGTGAGCTGACCCTCCAGCGCCTCGAACCACTCGCGCGCGTGGCGGATGGAGAGGGTCCCGACCTCGGCGATGTTGCAGCCGCCGATCTTGACGGCCAGCGCCTCGGGCTTGAGGCGGGCGCCGCCGCAGGCCTCGCAGGGGGTCTCGGACTGGTAGCGGCCGAGCTCCTCGCGCACCCATGAGCTGTCGGTCTCGCGCCAGCGGCGTTCTAGGTTGGGCAGCACGCCTTCGAAGGGCTTCCTGACCTCGTACTTGCGGGCGTTGTCGTCATAGACGAAGTGGATCTTCTCATCGCCCGTGCCGTGGAGAATGACGTCTCTCGCCTTCTCCGGCAGCTTCCACCAGGGCACATCCATCGAGAAGCCGAAATGCCGCGCCAGCGCCTGCAACGTCTGGGTATAGAGCGGCGAGGGGCCGCGCGCCCACGGGGCCACCGCGCCCTTGTGCAGGGTCTTGTCCTTGTCGGGAACGACGAGGTCGGCGTCGAAGGTCAGTCGCGAACCCAGGCCGTCGCAGACCGGACAGGCGCCGTGCGGGTTGTTGAAGGAAAAGAGCCTGGGCTCGATCTCGCTGATGGTGAAGCCAGAGACCGGGCAGGCGAACTTCTCGGAGAAGAGGAGGCGGCGCGGTTCTGTCTCATTCGGGGCGGTATTGGCCCACTCGGCGACCGCGATGCCGTCGGCCAGACGCAGCGCCTGCTCGATGCTATCGGCATAGCGGCTCTCCAGACCGGGCTTGGTGACAAGCCGGTCCACGACGACGTCGATGTCGTGCTTGTACTTCTTGTCGAGGGTGGGGGCCTCCTCGATGGAGAAGAACATCCCGTCGATCTTCACCCGCTGGAAGCCGGCCTTCTGCCACTCGGCCAGTTCCTTGCGGTACTCGCCCTTGCGGCCGCGGATCACCGGCGCCAGCAGATAGAGCCGCTCGCCGTCGGGGAGCGCGGTCAGCTTGTCGACCATCTGGCTGACGGTCTGGCTCTCGATCGGCAGGCCGGTGGCCGGTGAATAAGGGACCCCGACCCGCGCCCAGAGCAGGCGCATGTAGTCGTGGATCTCGGTGACCGTGCCGACGGTCGAGCGCGGGTTGCGGCTGGTGGTCTTCTGCTCGATGGAGATGGCCGGCGAGAGGCCCTCGATCAGGTCCACATCCGGCTTGCTCATCAGCTCCAGGAACTGGCGCGCGTAGGCCGACAGGCTCTCGACGTAGCGGCGCTGGCCCTCGGCATAGATGGTGTCGAAGGCGAGCGAGCTCTTGCCGGACCCCGACAGCCCGGTCAGCACCACGAGTTCGCCGCGCGGAATGTCCACGCTGACGTCTTTCAGATTGTGCTCCCGCGCGCCGCGCACGCGGATGAAGTTCTGGTGGTCGGCCATCTTGTCCGAGAAACGCATTGGGCCGGCCAGGGGAGGCGCGGCGGAACCGACATATGTAGTGCGCAGAGTCGCTTTTTATACAAGAACATTATGTGAACTGTCGCGGCGTTTCGTCTTCACGTCGTGATGGTCCGGGGGCGGCGGCGGCGATAGATGCAAAAGATACGTTTCAGTATCCATAGAAACGATTTGGTCTCGGAATCCGGAGAATCCACATCCACGTGGTAACGCGTGGTGACCATAAAGAAAAACGTATATTTTATTCACTTCGCCGACGTTGATTTTCTCCTGTGAATAATAAACAAGCGCTACGTATTCGGGGGATGAAATCATGAATATCCGTCTCGCTGCGGCCTCTGCGCTTCTAGTCGGCCTGCTCGTTTCTTCGGCTCATGCGCAGGACGAGCGCGAGCCGACGCAGGTGAAGGTGTCGCTGGCCGGCGTCGACTTCTCGCAGCCGGCCTCCACGGAGGCGTTCTACGGCCGCCTGCGCCTCGCGGCCCGCCGGGCCTGCGACAGCAAGATGGGCCGGGACCTCAAGGCGACCATGGAAGATCGCGCCTGCGCCGCCGAGGCGTTGAACCGGGCGGTGGCGCAGATCGGCAAGCCCACGCTTCTGGCGCTCCACACCGCTCGCACGGGACGGGGCGCGCCCGCGGCCATGCTGGCGTCAAACTAATAGCCGATCAGGGAATAAAGTTGCGCACGTAACGGCTTTTCGTAAGTAGTTTCCGATGAGACGGCTAAATCTCGCCATCTTTTTGGAAGAATATTGCGTTTGCCGAATTGCTTTTCGCCGAGTCTCACGATAGCAAGCGGGCCGCTCAACCCATCGTCATGTTCCGGGGGGATCATGGTGACGCGCGCCACTACCGACGAGATGCCGTCTCTCAGCGCCCTGCGTCTGGTCGAGGCCGCATGCCGGCACGGCAACTTCCGCCGCGCGGGCCGTGAGCTCAACGTCACCCACAGCGCCATCAGCCAGCAGATCTCGCGGCTGGAGAAGCAGCTCGACATCAAGCTGTTCACGCGCGAGGGCATGACCATGAAGCCGACGGCCGCGGCCGAGGAACTGGCCGACGGCTATCGCCGCGCCTCCCGCGCGCTGGAGCGCAGCCTCGAGCGCGTCACGACCCGGACTGCGCCGCGGCTGGTGATCAGCCTGCCGGCCTCGCTGGCCAATCCGTGGCTGCGGCACCGGCTGGACGTGTTCGGCCGTGAGTTGTCGTCGGCGAAGATCGAAGTCCGCCGCGACGACATCGAGCCCGACTTCTCCCGCGTCGACGCCGCCGTGGTCACCGGCGAGCGCGCCCGGCCTGACGCCTGGGTCGAGCCGCTGTTCGAGCGGGCGGTGACGCCGGTCTGCAGTCCGGCCTTCCAGAAGGCGCACGGCCTCTACAAGCCCGAGCACCTGCTGCGCGCGCCGCTACTGGTCCACGACGAGGAAGCCTGGCGTCTGTGGTTCGCCGCCGCCGGCGTCTCCGCGCCGGAAGCGGCCGGTCCGGTGATCGATCCGGGCAGCGCCATCGGAGCCGCCGTCGACGGCTATGGCGTGGCGCTGGCCTGCCGGGTCTCGGCCGGGACGGAGCTGGAGCAGGGCCGCCTGGTGCAGCCCTTCGCGCTGTGGGCGCCGACCGCGACCCGCTTCCAGATGGCCTGGCCTAAGGAGCACGCGCGGCTCGATCAGATCCACGCTTTCGCCGACTGGATGCGGCGCGAAGTCGCGCTGTCGCTGGCTTCGGAGCTGCCCGCGGCCGCCTGACGAAACTTTCTTCGTCCGCGTTCACCGATCGCACACCAGTTTATCCACAATCTGTCCCCATCAGTTCGGGGAGTTGCGGCGTGAAGACCCTCAGCATCATTTCTTGCAAAGGCGGCACCGGGAAGACGACCCTGGCGCTGCATCTGGCCGTGGCGGCGCAAGGCGCGGGCCACGGCGTCCTGGTCGCGGACCTCGACCGCCAGCGCTCGGCGCTCGACTGGCGACGCGAGCGCGACGAGGTCCGGCCTAACGTCGAGGAGGCCAAGCCCGGCTCGCTGTTCACGCTGCAGCAGGCCGCCAGCCGCCTCGGCTCGGACCTGATGATCATCGACACCGCCTCCTCCCGCGAGGAGGACAGCGCCTACGCCATCCGCTCGGCCGACCTGTGCCTGATTGTGCTGCGGCCCAACTTCCTGGACCTGCGCGCCGTCGTGGGCTCGGCGCAGGCGGTGCTGAACCAGTGCAAGCAGGGCGTCTTCGTCATCAACCAGGCCCCGGCCGGGACCGCCTTCATGGATGACGTGACCCGCGCTCTGCGGCCCTACGGCCTGCCCGTCGCGCCCGTGCGCATCCGCGAGCGCGCGGCCTACCAGCACAGCTTCGGCGCCGGCCGAACCGCCCAGGAGGTCGAGCCGCAAGGACCGGCCGCCTGCGAGATCGGGCAGCTGTGGTCCTACGTCGAAGGCCTCCTCTGGCCCGTGGTCCGCGAGCGCGACGAGCCCCTGCTGGCGCGGTCAGCCTGACCCCACAGCCCCGTTTTCTGCGGCATGAACGCGCGCTGAATACGAGGTTCATTGAACGGCCGTTGCAGTTTGATATAAGGCCCTCGCTCGCAGTGAGCGGGGTAGTAGGGGCGTGAGGCGTCAATGAAGGCGACCGCGGTTCTGTCGGATACTGAAGCGTACCGTCCTTCCGAGGGCGAGCCGTTTATGAACGAGCGACAGCTCGAGTATTTCAAGCAAAAGCTGCTCGACTGGAAAGAAGACATCCTCCGCGAATCTCGCGAGACGGTGACCCACCTCCAGAAGGAGACCGAAAATCATCCTGACCTGGCCGACCGCGCCTCGTCGGAGACTGACCGGGCTCTTGAGCTTCGCACCCGTGACCGCCAGCGCAAGCTGATCTCCAAGATCGACGAGGCGCTGCGCCGCATCGAGGACGGCTCCTACGGCTACTGCGAGGAGACCGGCGAGCCGATCGGTCTGGCCCGCCTCGAAGCTCGTCCCATCGCGACGCTCAGCCTCGAAGCCCAGGAACGCCACGAGCGCAGCGAACGCGTCCACCGCGACGACTAAGCGCTTCGTCCGAAGCGCTTGACTTCCCTCCCCGAAGGCCCGACCTAGCCGCCCTTCGTACGAGGAACCCTCCCGCATGACCGTGAAGGTCCGCTTTGCCCCGTCGCCGACGGGCCGCCTGCATGTCGGCAACATCCGCGCGGCGGTGGTGAACTGGCTGTTTGCGCGGAGCAACGGCGGCGCCTTCGTGCTGCGCATCGACGACACCGACCTGGAGCGCTCGACCAAGGAATACGAGGCGGGGATCGAGGCCGACCTGACCTGGCTCGGCCTGACCTGGGACGAGAAGCACAACCAGTCGGCTCGCTTCGAGACCTATCATCGCGCCATGGAGCGCCTGAAGGCGCTGGGGCGGCTCTATCCGGCCTATGAGACGCAGGAAGAGCTCGACCGCCGCCGCAAGGTGCAGCTCTCGCGCGGCCAGCCTCCGATCTACGACCGCGCGGCGCTCAAGCTGACCGACGGGGAGCGGGCGACGCTTGAGGCCGAGGGTCGCAAGCCGCACTGGCGCTTCAAGCTCGACGGCAAGCGGATCGCGTGGAACGACCTGATTCGCGGCGAGTGCGAGGTCGACACCGCCTCGATGAGCGACCCGGTTCTGATCCGCGAGGACGGCGCCTTCCTCTACACCCTGCCGTCGGTCGTCGATGACATCGACATGGGCATCACGCATGTGATCCGCGGGGAGGACCACGTCACCAACACCGGCGTCCAGATCGAGGTGTTCGAGGCGCTGGGCGCGACGGCGCCGGCGTTCGCGCACTTCTCGCTGCTAGTCGGAGCGGACGGCGAGGCGCTGTCCAAGCGACTGGGATCGCTGTCGATCGGCGACCTGCGCGAGCAGGGCTATGAGCCGCTCGCCATCACCTCGCATATCGCCAAGCTGGGAACATCGGAGGCGCTGGAGGCGGCGCCCTCGCTGGCGGCGCTGGCCGATGGCTTCGACTTCACCAAGATGGGCCGCAGTCCGGCCCGCTATGACCCCGCCGACCTGGCGCGCCTCAACGCGGCCATCCTGCACGCTATGCCCTACGAGACCGCGAGGCCACGGCTGCAGGCGCTGGACGCCGACCTCGGCGAGGCGTTCTGGACGGCGGTGCGCGCCAACCTCGGCTTCTTCGGCGATGTCGCGGAGTGGGCGCAGGTGGTGCGCGGGCCCGTCACCCCCATCGTCGAAGACCGCGCCTTCCTCGACGCCGCGCGCGAGCTGCTGCCGGAGGACTTGAACTGGCAGTCGTGGGTGGAGGCCGTGAAAGCGGCGACCGGCGCCAAGGGCCGGGGCCTGTTCATGCCGCTCCGACAGGCGCTGACCGGCAAGGACCACGGCCCCGACATGGGCTCCCTGCTCGAACTGATCGGGCGCGAGAAGGCGCTGAAGCGCCTGAGCGGCGAGGCGGCCTAAGCCACCACCGTCGTGATCGCCTCGTCCGGCTTCTCTGCCGAGCGGCTGGCCATGTCATAGACCGCCGGGAGCACGTCGGCGATGTCCTCCACCGCCTGCCAGCTTTCGTTGAACACCTCGGGCATCAGGTTTTCGCTGATGATGTGGTCGAAGAGGTGGAAGAGCGGGTTCCAGAACCCGCGCGGGTTGTAGAAGACGACCGGCTTTTCGTGCAGGTCGAGGCGCCGCCACGACAAGAGCTCGATGATCTCCTCCAGCGTGCCGATGCCGCCGGGGAGCACGATGAAGGCGTCGGAGCGGTCGAACATCATCATCTTTCGCTCGTGCATGGTCTGCACGACGACGGTCTCGACATCGCTGACAGGCCGTTCGCGGCCGCGCAGGAAGTCGGGGATGATCCCCAGCACCCTGCCTCCGGCGTCGCGCGCGGCCCTCGCGCAGGATCCCATCAGCCCCACCCCGCCGCCGCCATAGACGAGGCGCAGGCCGTCGGCGGCGATCAGTTCGCCCAAGGCCTTGGCGGCGCTCAGGAATTGAGGATCGGCCGCGTCCGAGGAACCGCAATAGACGCAGACCGCATCGACCGGTCTGGACTCAGCGGCCATGTCGCAACGCCTCCGGATGAAAAAGGCGCGCTTGCGGGCGCGCCGTGCGGATACGATCTACACTCATGATCAAACTACGCGCAGGGGGTTTCAAGAGTTCCGTGAGGTTTCGACCGATCAGTTGGGCGGCGTTGGCGGCGTTGGCGGCTTTGGCGCTTGGGCTCGCGGCGTGCGGCGACAAGCCCGCGACTGCCCCGAGCAAGGCCGCGCCGGAGACGGCCGCCGAGGCGGGCTATCTGGAGCCGCCGCGCGTGACCGGTGTGCGAGCAATGGGCGGCGTGGTGCGGCTGGAAGGTTCGGCGGCGCCGGGCGCGCGGGTGCGGATCGCCTCGCCGGCGGGTGAGGCTCTATTCGTCCAGGCCGATGCGAGGGGAGCCTGGACGACGAACGTCACGCTCGCCCAGCCCGTGAATCTGTACGGCCTCTCGATGAAGAACGGCGAGCGCATGGCGCAGGCCGAGGGCTACGTGCTGGTCACCGCCGACGGGGAGGCAGCGCAGCTGCGTGGCGGCGCGGGCGCGGTGGCGCTGGCGCCGGCCTCGAAGGCGCCGCGCATCCTGACCATCGACTATGACCGCGGCGGCGGGGCGGTGGTCTCTGGTGTCGCCACACCGGGCGTCGATCTGGCGTTGCGGGTGGATCGCGCGCGACGAGGGGAAACCAAGAGCGACTCCCAGGGCCGCTTCGTCATCCCGCTGACCGAGCCGCTGAAGCCGGGCGCGCACGCCTTCGAGGTGGCCGGGCAGGGCGGCCAGGACCTGCGGCAGGTCGACATCGGCGGTCCGGCGCATCTGACCGGCGGTCCCTACGCCGGTGTGCGGACCGACTTCGGCTGGCGTGTGGACTGGATGACGCCGGGCGGCGGCGAGCAGACGACCTTCCTGTTCGAAAGGCCCGCCGCTTGAGCCATGTTCGCGCCTCGGCGCCGTCCCGTCGTGAAGCCGCCGCCGGCGCCGTTGCGCCGTCGGGCGTGAGGATCAGCTTCTTTCCAGCCATGGCCGACCTGATCCGGCTGGTGCTGCGTTCGCGCGCGCCGGGGCTGAGGTGGCGGCTGACGGTGTCGCTGGCCCTGACGCTGGCCGGCAAGGTGCTGGGCGTGATGGCGCCGCTGCTGCTCGGCGCGGCGGTCAACAAGCTGGGACGCGGCCACGGGGCGGCGGTGCAGGTGAGCGCGGCGTTCGCGGGGCTGGCCATCGGCTGGGCGCTGATCCGCTTCCTGTCGGCGGCGGCGCCTCAGGCGCGGGACGCGATCTTCACGCCGGTGGCGCAGGCCGCGCAGAACCGCGCGGCGAGCGAGACCTTTGCGCATGCGCTGGCGCTGTCGGTGGACTTCCACCAGACCAAGCGGACGGGCTCGCTGTCGCGGGTGATCGAGCGAGGCGCGCGGTCGATCGACTTCCTGCTGCGCAGCCTGATCTTCAACCTCGGCCCCACCGCCATCGAGCTGGTGATCGCCGCCGTGGTGCTGGCCAAGAAGTACGATTGGCGGTTTGCCGTCACCGCGGTGGTCACGGTGGTGATCTATGGCGGGATCACCTTCGCCATCTCCGACTGGCGGATCGCCCACCGCCGGGCGCTGAACGAGGCCGATGCGGAGGCGTCCGGGCGGGCGGTCGACGCGCTCCTGAACTACGAGACGGTCAAGGCCTTCGGCGGGGAGGCGCGGGCGGTGGCCACCTACCAGCAGTCGCTGACGGCCTACGCTTTCGCGCAGGTGAAGGCGACGACCTCGCTGTCGCTGCTGAACGTGGTGCAGACCGCGATCATGAGCGCAGGCCTGGCCATCATGGCCGTGCTGGCCGGGTTCGAGGCCGCCGCCGGGAAGATGGGGCCGGGCGACGTCACCGCCTCCATCCTGATCCTGATCGGGCTCTACGGGCCGCTGAACATCCTGGGCTTCGCTTATCGCGAGATCCGCCAGTCGCTGATCGACATGGAGGCCATGCTCGAGCTGCAGCGCCAGAAGCCCGACATCGTCGAGGCGCCCGACGCCGTCGACCTGCCGCCCACCGGACGACGGGGCGGCGAGGTGGTGTTCGAGCACGTTTCCTTCCGACATGGCGCGCGGTCCGAGGGCCTGCGAGACGTCAGCTTCCGCGCCGAGCCGGGGCAGACGGTGGCGCTGGTGGGCCCGTCCGGCGCGGGCAAGACCACGCTGGTGCGGCTAGCCTTACGCCTGATCGACCCGCAGGAGGGCCGGGTGCTGATCGACGGCGTCGACCTGCGCCAGCTGAAGGGCGCGGCGTTGCGCAAGGCGATGGCGTTGGTGCCGCAGGACGTGGCCCTGTTCAACGACAGCCTCTACTCCAACATCGCTTTCGGGCGGCCGGGCGCGACCGAGGAGGACGTGTGGGACGCCGCCCGCGCGGCCGAACTCGGCGACTTCATCGAGGCGCTGCCCGAGGGCATGGCGACCCGCGTTGGCGAGCGGGGGCTGAAACTCTCCGGCGGCGAGCGCCAGCGGGTGGGCCTGGCCCGCGCCCTGCTGGCCGACCCGCGCGTGCTGATCCTCGATGAGGCCACCAGCGCGCTCGACAGCCGCACGGAAGCCGCCATCCAGGCGACGCTGCGCAAGGCCAAGGCCGGGCGCACCATGCTCGTCGTCGCACACCGCCTCTCCACCATCGCCGACGCCGACGAGATCGTGGTCCTGCGGCGAGGCAAGATCGTCGAACGCGGCCGCCACGAAGACCTGCTGGCCCACCCCGGCGAATACGCGGCGCTGTGGCGACGCCAGACGCGGGAGCGGGAAACGGTCTAGCCGACGACGGCGAGGGCCTCGCGCGCGATCACCTGTTCCTCGTCGGTGGGGATGACCCAGATGGGCTTGGAGGCGGCGGCGCTGATCCGGCGTTCTCCGGAGGCGGCGTTGGCGGTTTCATCCAGAGAGAAACCAAGCCATTCCAGCTGCTTGCAGACGGAAGCTCGGATAGTGGAGGCGTTTTCGCCAACGCCCGCCGTGAACACCAATCCGTCGAGGCCGCCGAGCATGGCGGCCAGCGCGCCGGTCTCGCGGACGATGCGGCGGACGTAGAGGTCGATGGCTTCGCGGGCCGAGGCGGCGTCGCTGGCGAGCAGGGCGCGCATGTCGGCGCTGATGCCGGAAACGCCGAGCAGGCCGGAGCGGCGGTAGAGGAGGTCGGTGAGGTCGGGCTCGGACATGCCGCCTTGCAACAGGTGGAGCAGGACGCCGGGGTCGATGCTGCCTGTACGGGTGCCCATGACGAGACCGTCCAGCGCCGAGAAGCCCATGGTCGTGTCGACGCTCTTGCCCTCGTGCAGGGCGCAGAGGCTGGCGCCGCTGCCGAGGTGGGCGACGATGACGCGGCCCTTCGCCAGCGCCGGGTCGAGCGTCTCCAGCCGCCCGGCGATGTAGGCGTAGGAGAGGCCGTGGAAGCCATAGCGGCGGATGCCTCGGGCTTCGTATTCGCGGGGCAGGGCGATGCGCGCGGCTGTCGGCGACATGGTGTGGTGGAAGGCGGTGTCGAAGCTGGCCGTCTGGGGCACGCCGGGGCAGGCGTGCTGGGCGAGGCGCAGGCCCGCCAGTCCGGCCGGCTGGTGCAGGGGGGCGAGGGCGATGAAGCTCTCCAGTTTCGCCATGACCTCCGGCGTCACCAGCACCGGCCCGCGATAGTCCGCGCCGCCGTGGACGATGCGATGGCCGACGACGCCGATCTCGGCGTCCGGCCAATGGTGGTTTTGCCAGTCGAGGATGAAGGCGATGGCGGCCTCGGCGTCGCCCGGGACCTCGCCCTCGAACAGCCTCTCGCCGGAGCCGCCCGTGATGACGAGGTGCTGGTCAGCCGCGCCCCAACAGTCCACCAACCCGCGCGTCAAAAGCTCAAGCCCGTCAGACTCGTAAAGCGCAAACTTCAGCGTCGCCGAGCCGGCGTTGAGAGCCAGGACGGTCTTCATCCGGTGACGGGCTTCTCGCGTTGGCGCTTGTCGACCAGCAAGGCGGCCAGCGCATAGGAGGCGACCCGCGCCTCCACGCTGTCGGCGCGACTGGTCAGCGCGATGGGCGCACGCGCGCCGAGCACGATCCCCGCCGACTCCGCACTGCCCAGGAAGGTCAGCTGCTTGGCCAGCATGTTGCCGGACTCCAGGTCCGGCACGACGATCACGTCCGCCTGCCCGGCGACGTCGCCCCCGATGTGCTTGTCCTTCGCCGCTTCGAGACTGACGGCGTTGTCGAACGCGAGCGGGCCTTCGAGGTCGCCGCCGGTGATCTGGCCCCGGTCGGCCATCTTGCACAGCGCCGCGGCGTCTAGCGTCGACCTCAGCTTCGACGTCACCGTCTCGACCGCACAAACGATGGCCACCCTCGGGCGCGCCACGCCGATGGCCTGGGCCAGGTCGATGGCGTTCTGAACAATGTCGCGCTTCTCCTCGAGCGTAGGGGCGATATTCACGGCCGCATCGGTGATCAGCAGCAGACGCGGGTAGCTGGCGAGATCGATGACGAACACATGGCTGACCCGCCGCTCGGTGCGCAGGCCGGTCGCTGCATCGACGACCGCGCTCATCAGCTCGTCGGTGTGGAGCGAGCCCTTCACCAGCACCTGCGCCTGGCCTTCGCGCACCATGGCCACGGCCTGAGCGGCGGCGGCGTGGCTGTGGGGCGTGGTGACGATCCGGAAGCCGGAGATGTCGGCCTTTGCCGCCTGCGCGGCGGCGCGAATCTTCGCCTCGGGGCCGACCAGCACCGGGTCGATAAAGCCCAGCCGCGCGACCTCGCACGCGCCTTCGATGGAGGCGGGATCGCAGGGGTGGCAGATGGCGGCGGTCAGCTTTGGCAGCTGGCGCGCCTTGGCGACCAGGTCGTCCAGCCGGGCGGGCGGCGCTTTCGTCATCGAGGCTCCTTTCGAGGCGGCCTGTGATCAGCGCTAAGATGCCCGGAAGAATTGATCCAGCGCAAAGACGATGCACGGGCCCGGCGCCATCTTCGCCTTGCATCCAGGCACCTCAACCCGGCCTGACCTGCACAGAGGCTCCACGGACACTCCCCCCAATCGCCGTGGGGCCTCGCGACTACCCAAGTTGGCTGCCCCGCGGATGTCTCCCTCGATGTCCGCGGGGTTTCTTCTTTTTGGGGCATTCCCTAGCTTGAGCCAGATCAAGCCTGGGGACCACGTCCGTGCTAATCAGGGACCGTGCTGAAGGTCAAAGCCCTCCCGATCGATAACTTCCGGGAAAACCTGGTGGTTTTGTCGCGGTCCTGCACGGCGCTGCGGCCGGAGCGGCTGCGGGGCACACGCAAGGTCGAGGTCCGGATGAACGGCTTCTCGATCCTGGCCAGCATTGTCATTTCCGATGATCCCACCTTCGTCGCGCCCGACGAGATCGGGCTCGCCCAGCCCGCGTTCCGGCGGCTGAACGCCAAACCAGGCGCGATGGCGGTGATCGAGCCCTCGCCGCCGCCGCGCAGCCTCGATGCGGTGCGCTCCAAGGTCCACGGCGAGACCCTGAGCGGCGCGCAGCTGCACGACGTCGTCGCCGACCTCGCCGCCCATCGCTACTCCGACATGGAGGTCGCCGCCTTCCTGATCGCCTGCGCCAGCTTCATGACGCCGGAGGAGACGCTCAGCCTGACGCAGGCGATGGTCGACGCCGGCCAGAAGCTCGTCTGGGACCGGCCGATGGTGGTGGACAAGCACTGCATCGGCGGGGTGCCGGGCAACCGGACCTCGCCGCTGGTGGTGGCCATCGTCGCCGCCCACGGGCTGATGATCCCCAAGACCTCCTCGCGCGCCATCACCTCGCCCGCCGGGACCGCCGACACCATGGAGGTGCTGGCCCGGGTCGATCTTTCCGAAGATGAGATGCGGACAGTGGTCGAGAAGTGCGGCGGCTGCCTGATCTGGGGTGGACGGGTGGACCTGTCTCCCGCCGACGACGTGCTGATCTCGGTCGAACGGCCGCTGTCCATCGACACGCCCGAGCAGATGGTGGCCTCCATCCTGTCGAAGAAGGTGGCGGCGGGCTCGACGCATCTGGTCGTGGACATGCCGGTGGGCGTCTCGGCCAAGCTGCGGGACGTTTCGGCGGCCATGCGGCTTCGCAAACTGTTCGAGTTCGTCGGCTCGCGGCTGGGGCTGACCATCGACCTGCTGACCACCGACGGCTCGCAGCCGATCGGGCGGGGCGTGGGGCCGGTGCTGGAGGCGCGCGACGTGCTGGCGGTGCTGCAAAACCGCGCCGACGCGCCCGCCGACCTACGCGAAAAGGCCATCCGGCTGGCCGCCCACACACTGGAGTTCGATCCTGCGGTCAACGGCGGCATGGGCGAGGCTCGGGCCCGTGAGCTGCTGGAGAGCGGCGCGGCGATGGCCAAGCTGGAGGAGATCGCCGCCGCGCAGGGGCCTTCGCCGTTGCAGAACGAGCTGGCGCCGCTCTGCTATGAGGTCGCCGCGCCCCACGCGGGCTGGGTGCAGGGGGTCGATTGCCTGCGCATCGCCCAGGTGGCGCGGCTGGCGGGCGCGCCGACCGACCCGGGCGCCGGCATCGACCTCCTCAAAAAGGTCGGCGATCCGGTGCGGGCTGGCGAGCCGCTCTATCGGGTCCACGGGCTCGACCCCGCCGACTTCGGGTTCGCCAAGGATGCGGCGGGCGAGGACTCCGGCTTCAAGGTCGGCGGATGAGGTTGCTGGCCTTCCAGGACGAGGAAGCGCCCGCCGGGCGGCTGGCCAGGGCGCTGGGGGTGGAGCTCGGCCTCATCGACGTCCACGAATTTCCCGACGGCGAGACGCTGCCGACCGTGCCGGGCGCCGAGCGGACGACGGTGATCTACCGCTCGCTGGATCGGCCGAACGCCAAGCTCATGCCGCTGCTGCTGGCGGCGGACGCGGCAAGACGGGCGGGGGCGAAGCGGTTGGTGCTGGTCTGTCCCTACCTCTGCTACCTGCGGCAGGATGCTGTGTTCGCGCCCGGCCAGCCTGTAAGCCGTGACGTGATCTGCGGCCTGCTGGGACGCGCCTTCGACCGGGTGGTGACGGTGGACGCACACCTGCATCGCACGAAGGACCTGTCGGCCGTCATGGGCATCCGCGCCGATGACCTCTCCGCCGCCGCGCCGCTGGCCGACGCGTTGAAGGGCGAAGCGCGGGTGGTGATCGGGCCCGATCGCGAGTCGGCGCCCTGGGCCCAGCGGATCGCCGACCGGCTCGGCGGCGCGCTGGTGGTGTTCGACAAGGAACGCGACGGCGACCGGCAGGTGAGGCTGACCGCGCCCGACCTCTCCATCGCGAAGGGGCGCCGGGCGGTGATCGTCGATGATGTGGTCTCCAGCGGCACGACCATCCTGGCGGCGACCGAACAGCTGAAGCGGGCCGGCGCGGCCTCGGTCGAGGTCGGCGTGGTCCATGCGCTGTTCGGGGCCGACGACGAGGCGCGGCTGAAGATGGCGGGCGTGGGTCGCATCGTCTCGACCGACTCTGTCGCCCATCCGACCAACGCCGCGCCGCTGGCGGGCCTGCTGGCTGATGCGCTGCGGGAGGAATTCGCATGACGGTGAAGCTCGCCTTCCACGGCGCGGCCGGGTGCGTCACCGGCTTTTGCGCCCATCTGACCACCGACAAGGCGCAGGTGCTGATCGACTGCGGCCTGTTTCAGGGCCCCAAGACGCTGAAGGCCCTGAACTACGACCCGTTTCCGTTCGAGCCTAAGCGCCTCGACGCGGTCCTGCTGACCCACGCCCACATCGACCACTCGGGCCAGCTGCCGAAGCTGATGCGGGCGGGTTTCGGCGGGCCGATCTATGCGACGGCGGCGACGCGCGACCTCTGCGGCGTGCTGCTGCCCGACGCCGGGCACATCCAGGAAGACGAGGTCCGCTTCCTCAACCGCCGCAACGAGCACCGCGGGCGCGAGGCCGTCACTCCGATCTTCACCGCCCGTGACGCGGAGCAGGTGATGCGCCAGTTCGAGAAGGTGAAGTACGGCGCGTGGACCGACGTCGCGCCGGGCATCCGCGCCCGGTATTGGAACGCGGGGCATATCCTGGGCTCGGCCTCCATCGAGGTGGAGATCGAGGAGGCGGAAGGGCCGCTGCGGCTGCTGTTCTCCGGCGATCTCGGCCCCGGCGGGCGCGATTACGAGGCCGATCCGGAGGCGCCGACGCAGGGCATCCATCACCTGATCATGGAGAGCACCTACGGCGATCGTGAGCGACAGACGCTCGATCCGGCCGCGCGGCGGCGCGCGCTCGCGCAGGAGCTGAAGGACGCCCATGCCGCCGGCGGGCCTCTGGTGATCCCGGCGTTTGCGGTGGAGCGCACGCAGGAGCTGCTGGCCGACCTCGTGCAGGTGATGGACTCTGGAGAAGCGCCGGCGGGCGACATCTTTCTGGACTCGCCGCTGGCTATCAAGGCGACCGATGTCTTCCTCCAGCGCGGCTGGCAGGACGGGCACAACCCGTTCGCCGGAATTCAGGCGCCGGGCCGCATCTTCCCGCTCGCCAGCCCGCGCGACAGCGACCAGCTGGAACGGCTGCGCGGCTGGCACATCATCATGGCGGCCAGCGGCATGTGCGACGCCGGCCGCATCCGCAAGCACCTCAAGCGCCTGCTCTGGCGCGAGGAGGCGACGGTGATGCTGAGCGGCTTCCAGGCGGCGGGCACGCTGGGGCGGCTGTTGCAGGAGGGCCGCGAGATGGTCCGCATCCAGGGCGAGCCGGTCCGGGTGAGGGCGCGCATCCGCTACTTCGACGCCTACTCGGGCCACGCCGACGCCAACGGGCTGGTGAACTGGGCGAAGGGGCGGGGCGCGGTGGCGGGGAAGGTCTTCCTGCTCCACGGCGAACCGGCCAACCGGACGGCGTTGCAGCAGCGGCTTTCAGGGGCGGTGTTTCCGGCCGACCAGATCATCCTGCCCGGCATGGACCAAGCCTTCATCCTCTCCGCCGAAACAGCCGCCGACACCGGCGAGCCTTGCCGGATCGCGACCGAAGCCGCGACGGCCTTCGACTGGCACAACGTGCGCGCCGAACTGCTCAACGACCTGGAACTGAAGCTGGAGGAGGCGTCCAGCGACGGCGAGCGGCGGCGGATTCTCGACCGGTTGAAGGTGGCGCTGGGGCGCTAGAGCCGCGTCCTGATTACCTCGCGCACCTGTTCGGCGCAGGTTTCGACCGCCTCGTCGGTGATGCCGGGGACGATGCTGTCGAAGTGGATGTGGTCGATGACCGTCATGCCGCAGACGCTGGCCACGTGCTCGTCGAAGAGGTTGCGCAGGGCATCCCAGCCGCCGGTTTCCTTCAGCCAGCGTTGCGGGGAGCCGGAAGAGGTGAAGCTGATCATGCGTCGGCCGCGCAGCAGGGGCTCGTTGCCGCCTTCGCCCATGCCGTAGCCGAAGCCCATGCCGAACACCCGATCGATATAGCCCTTCAGGATCGCCGGCTGGGCGTTGAACCACAGGGGGTAGAAGAAGGCGAAGACGTCGGCGTCGGCCACCATCTCGCGCTCGGCCTTGGCGTCCTCGGCCGGGGCGAAACCGGACGGGGAGGGGACCTCGCCCTCCTTCAGGCAGGGGTCGAAGCCCATCCGGTAGAGGTCGCGGACGAACACCGTGTCGTGTTTGGCGTGGGCGGCGTGGGTGTAGGCCTGCGCCATGTGGCTGGTGAAGCTGTGGGCGTTCGGATGGGCGACGATGACGGCGTGTCTCATGGGGACCCCAATCTGAGTTCAGGCCACTCTTGCCGCACAGCAAGGCATAGACCTTGATCCGGCTCAAGGCGGGGAACGGCGATCCGGCTCACCAGTGGGTGCGAAGAGGAGTGCCGCCATGGCCTACGCCAACCTGCTGACCGTCGCCTCGGGCGCGCCGGACGACGCCGCGATGCTGACCGTCGCGGCCGATCTGGCCAAGCGAAACGGCGCGGTCGCCAAGGTGCTGCCCGCCTTCCCGCAGGTCGCCGCCACCGCCTGGAGCGATGCCTTCGGCACGACCTATTTCGCGCAGGAGACCTGGGACGCGATCTACGAAGCCCAGAACGAGATGCGCGTGAAGCTGACCGCGATGGCGAAGGCGGCCGCTGAGGCGGCGGGCCTGCCGTTCGGCGAGGCGAACTTCGGGCCGCGCATGGAGATGACGGTCGAGGGCGGGACGCTGTGGCTGTCGCTGATGCGCGAGCTGCCGCTGACGGATCTGGTGATCGCCGGTCATACGGCGGCCATGCAGGACGGGCCGTGGCTCGGCTTGCTCGACGAGGCGGTGATCGCCGGGCGCTCGCCGCTGCTGGTGGTGAGGGGCGGGATTCCCGTGTCCGACCGCCCGGCCGTGGTCGCCTGGGACGGCAGCATGGAGGCGGGCCGCTCGGTTCGCTCGGCCGTGCCGTTGCTGAGGGGCGCGCCGAAGACGGTGATCCTGCAGGACGTCGCTCACCTCGACGAAACCGAACGTAGTCATTGCGAGCCCGAACAGCTGGCCGAATACCTGACCCTGCGCGGGGTCAAGGAGGTCGCGATCGAACGCATCGAAGGCCATGGCAAGGATGCGTTGAGCTCGGTGGTCTGGGACCACGGCGCCGGCCTGCTGGTGGCCGGCGCGTACGGCCACACGCGGCTGCGCGAGGCGCTGTTCGGCGGGGCGACGCGCTCGTTCCTGTCGGGTGAAGACGGCCCGCACCTGTTTCTGGCACACTGAGGCATGGACACGCGCAAGGATCTTCGCCGTTTCGAGGCCAACCTGCGCTCCGAGCGCGACGGGGCGGCGGTCTATGGCGCGCTGGCCAAGTCGGAGAAGGACCCCAACCTCGCGGCGGTCTACGCCAAGCTGGCGGCGGTCGAGGAGGCCCACGCCGACTTCTGGAAGACCAAGCTCATCGAGGCGGGCAAGAAGCCCGGCGACAAGGGCCTGACCCTTCGCGCGCGGATGCTGGTGTTTCTGGCCAGGCGCTTCGGCGCATCGACGGCGCTGCCGATCATCACGGCGGGCGAGGCGCGCGACAGCGGCGCCTACACCGATCAGCCGGAGGCGCTGGCGGCAGGGCTGGCCGCGGACGAGCAGGGCCACGCACGGGTGCTGCGCGCCGCTTCCGCCGGGCACGGGCTGGCGGGGTCGGAGGTTGCACGGATCGAAGGCCGCCATCGCTCCGGCGGCGGCAATGCGCTCAGGGCCGCGGTGCTGGGCGCCAACGACGGGCTGGTCTCGAACCTGTGCCTGGTGATGGGCGTGGCGGGCGCCGCGGCGAGTGAACGGACGGTGCTGTTGACCGGGCTGGCGGGGCTGGTGGCCGGCGCCTGCTCGATGGCCATGGGCGAGTGGCTGTCGGTCAATTCCTCGCGCGAACTCTACCAGAGCCAGATCGCCGCCGAGGCCGAGGAGCTGGAGCAGTCGCCCGAGGAGGAGAAGGCCGAACTCGCGCTCATCTACCAGGCCAAGGGGCTTAGCGAAGACCAGGCCAAGGAACTCGCCGATCGGCTGCTGTCGGATACCGACACGGCGCTGGAGACGCTGGCGCGCGAGGAGCTCGGAATCGACCCCAAGGAACTCGGCGGCTCGCCCTGGACGGCGGCGGGGTCCTCGTTCGTGCTGTTCGCCGTGGGTGCGATCTTCCCGATCCTGCCGTTCGTCTTCCTGAAGGATCACGCCGCGTTCGTGGGAAGTATCGTCCTGAGCGGCGTCGGGTTGATCACGCTTGGCGCGGGGACGTCTCTGTTCACCGGCCGGGGCGCGATCTTCTCGGCGGTGCGCCAGGTCCTGATCGGCCTGGCCGCGGCGGCCGTGACCTACGGCGCCGGGGCGTTGGTGGGTGCGAGCCTCGGTTAGCGCGCCGTATAGCCCCCATCGATCACCAGCTCTGACCCCGTGACGAACTTGGCCTCGTCGGAGGCGAGATAGACCGCGCCCCAGGCGATGTCGTCGGGCTCGCCGATGTGGCCGAGCGGGTGGAGGAGGTCGACCTGGTGGCGGGCCTCAGCGGCGTCGGGCGAGTCCTCGGTGAAGTGCTCGACCATCGGGGTCCAGATGAAGCCGGGGTGGATGGAGTTCACGCGGATCTTGTCCGGGGCGTAGATCAACGCGTCGTTCTTGCTCATCAGCCGCACCGCACCCTTGGACGCGTGATAGGGCGGGACATCGCCCGCGCCGACCAGACCGTAGATCGACGACAGGTTGATGATCGAACCGCCGCCGGCCGCCTTCAGGTGCGGAATGGCGTGCTTGGTGCAGAAGAAGACGCCCTTCACGTTCACCGCCTGGACGTGGTCCCACTCTTCCTCGGTGAGTTCGTGGGTGGGTTTGTTGGCGCCGGAGACGCCGGCGTTGTTGACCAGCACGGTCAGCGAGCCGAAGTGAGCGGCGACCTCGTTGATGACGCGAGCGACCTCGGCTTCCTTCGTCACGTCGCAATGCCAGTAGCGGGCCTTGAGGCCTCGGCCGGCCAATTCGGCGGCCAGCGCCTGGCCTTCCTTGTCCAGCACATCGAGCAGTGCGACCGACGCGCCTTCCTCGGCCATGCGGATGGCGGTGGCGCGGCCGAGACCCAGCGCCGCGCCGGTGATGGCGGCGACCTTGCCGGTCAGTCTGTTCATGGCGCTAACGGCTCCGGCGGACGGGGATGCGCGCCAGTTTAGGCTGAGGGCGCGCGAAGACCATCCCGGCGATCGCCGCCAGCGCGAGGGCCACGTAGCAGGTCGCGCAATGGCCGACGCCCTGGTGCAGGCCGCAAACTGGCGCCGCCTGCGTCATCGACAGCCAGCCGGAGAAGGCGGCGAGCAGGCCGGCCATCAGCCAGGGCGATGCGGCGGCGAGACGGGCTTCGAACGTGCGCACGGACTGAGACTCCAACGGTGAGTGCGCATCATGCCGCGCCCCGGCCGCCCGGCTCATTGATCGAGATCAACGTGGGCGCGCACGGGGGCGGCTACTCCCAACCCCGTAGGCAACACCTCGGGGGCAGGATTCCCAATGACGGCCATAGCTCTTCCGGCTGAACCGAAGACTTCAAGCGACGCGCCCGTGTGGCTGATCGCCTCGGTGATCGCCGGGCTGGTTTCCATTCTGGCGACGGCGCTGTCGCCCGACCCGCTGTTTCGCCTGCAGGGCTACATCTTCACCGCCTTCTTCGTGCTGACGGCCTTCGCGCTGAACGCGGGCGTGTCGTCGGGCGGGTTCAAGGCCGACGCGAAGCGCTACTCCGACGGCGTCATCAAGGCCGGCGTCATCGCCACCATGTTCTGGGCGGTCGTGGGCATGCTGGTCGGCGTGCTGATCGCGGCCCAGCTGTCGTGGCCCAACATCTTCTATTTCCCCGCGGCGGGCTGGCTGAACTTCGGACGCTTGAGGCCCCTGCACACCTCGGGCGTGATCTTCGCGTTCGGCGGCAACGGCCTGATCGCGACCTCCTTCTGGGTCGTGCAGCGCACCTGCAAGGCGCGGCTGTGGGGCGGGATGACGCCCTGGTTCGTGTTCTGGGGCTACCAGCTGTTCATCGTGCTGGCGGCGGTCGGCTACCTCGCCGGCATCACCCAGTCGCGCGAGTACGCCGAGCCGGAGTGGCTGACGGACCTGTGGCTGACCATCGTCTGGGTCGCCTACCTGCTGGTCTTCCTCGGCACGATCTGGAAGCGCAAGGAGCCGCACATCTATGTGGCCAACTGGTTCTACCTGGCCTTCATCGTCACCATCGCCATCCTGCACATC
>Ga0157373_10000104_pt1 | contig 66432 bp, 60 predicted proteins | sample C65metaG_FD_113460 | JGI IMG/M metagenome (GOLD analysis project Ga0157373, IMG submission 113460) | Corn rhizosphere microbial communities from Kellogg Biological Station, Michigan, USA - C6-5 metaG | ecosystem: Host-associated > Plants > Roots > Rhizosphere > Soil | place: USA: Michigan... | reverse complement strand
CTGTGGGGCACCTTGATGGCATTCCTGTCGCTCATTCCGGCGGTCGGTTCCGCCATTGTCTGGGTACCGGCAACCATCTTCTTCTTCGCCACCAGCGCCATCTGGAAAGCGCTGTTCCTGATTGGCTTCTTCGTGGTGGTGGTTGGCCTGGTGGATAATATTCTGCGTCCGCTGCTGGTCGGTAAAGACACCAAAATGCCGGACTATCTGATCCTGATCTCCACGCTAGGCGGCATGGAAGTGTACGGCATCAACGGCTTTGTCATTGGTCCGCTGATCGCCGCGCTGTTTATTGCCTGCTGGAATCTGCTTTCTGGTCGCGATAACCGTGAGAACTCTGAAGAGATTGACGAAGAGTTTATCGAAGAGGGTAAAACCCGCGAGGAAGAGGGCAAAATCCGCGAGTAAGCGTTTCAAACGGCTACCGTTTATCGGTAGCCGCATTCACGCATGAGAATATCGGCCAGCCATTTGCTATCATCGTGGCATTGATTACGGCTTGCGACAAAAGAGAACAACATGTCCATGGAATCCTCCTTAGCGCGTGAAAATCAGGTTCTGTCAGTCTTCGATTTTGACGGCACGCTGACCATTCACGACAGCTTCATCCCCTTTCTGCGCTTCAGCTTTGGCAAACGCGCGTTCGCACGCAAAATTGCCAAACTGGCATTCCCTACGCTGCGCTGCATGCGGAAAAAGCTAACGCGTGATGAGTTAAAAGAAGTGTTGATTCACACCTTTTTAACCGGCGTTGAGGAGCAATGGATTCGCCAGCAGGCGCAACTTTTCTGCGCGGCAAACTGGAATAAGCTAATGCGCCCAGCCGGGCTGTTAGCGGTTGCCGCTGAAGTGAACTCCAGCGCTGAAGTGACCATCTGTTCCGCCTCGCCAGCGATGGTGTTAGAACCCTTCGCCGAGCGTCTGGGCATCAATCTGATCGGTACCCAATTAGAAGTCGTTGACGGCATTCTTACTGGTAAAATTACCGGCCATAACTGCCGCTGCGGGCAAAAGGTCAAGCGACTGGAAAGCGTTTACGGCCCGCTGCATAACTATCACCTGCGCGCCTGGGGCGATACGCGCGGTGATTTTGAGTTACTGGCTGCCGCGCAGGATCCACACTGGCGTCATTTCCATCCGACGTGGAAAAAACGCCGCGTGCCAATGGAAAAACTGCGCATGCTGCGTCTGGATCCTTAGGCGCACAATTCGGGCTGATCAATAAATCCGGTCAGCCTTTGCTGCATCCAGCCACGGCTTAAACTCCTCCAGCAGCAAATCGTATAACCGGTCTTCCGCCAGGCTGGCAAAGTTGTCGATGGCGAAGAAATGGGTGTTGTCGATGCGGCGATCGTTGAAGTTATCCAAATCCTGCAAAATGCCATAATTACTGCCGCCGAGGCCGACAAATTTCCAGAAGATGGGATAGTTAGCCGAGCGGCGAATCGCCTCTTTGATGGCGCGGGTTTTGCTGATGCCGCCGTCGGTAATGAAAACCACGTACACTGGCAGATCGCTGTGCCTAAAGGTATCAATCAGCTCTTCCATGACCGGCGGTTCATTATTAGTGCCGCCCAGTCCTGGTAAAATCTCCCACGCCGATGTCTTGCCGCCACGCTGGATGGTGGCGATGTAGCCATCAAGATTATCCAGGGTTACATCGGGATATTTCGCGTGCTGCTGACCGAAGCCCCAGACATCCATCGAACCGTCATCATCAAACTGCGCCGCCAGCACCGCAATGCGATCTAATACGGCCTGCACGTTGCCCTTACTAAACTGCCCTTTCATCGAACCCGAGGCGTCCAGTACAAATGCCACCTTCGCTTTCACCGTTTGTAGCTGGTATTTGCTCAGGCTAACGCTGGCGTTTTTCGCCAGGCTCACTAATCGTGGCGCTTTCTGTTGCAGCTTTTTCTCCAGGCTCACCACCGTTGGCGCGGCTGGCTGAGGATCGGGCTGGGCGATATCCACGCCATAATGACGCGCCAGTGGTTCGAGCCCGCCGTTGAATCCCTGCCCCAGAGCGCGCAGCTTCCAGCCGCCATTGTGACGATAAACTTCGGCCAGAATCAGCGCCTTCTCCCCGCGCCCGTGCGTTTCCGGGCTGAATTGGGCAATATCTTCAGCGGTTAAGCTCAGGCTGTTGAGCGCATTGATCGCCTCGTCGCCGTCAATCACTAAGGCGACGGCGATTTTACTGACGCTGGCGGCAATCTTCATCAGATCCAGATTAATGGTGCAGCCTTGCGGCGTGCTCTGCATGACCACACTGCGATTGGCGGTTGTGGGCTGATTGAAGAAGATGAAGTCTGCATCGCCACTCACTTTGCCAGCGGCATCGAGCAGAAAAACACTGGTATCCACATCGCCGCGCAACGTGGATGAAGCAGCATAGTGCAGGCGCAACGTCAGTTCGGTGGTGTTCAGCGGCAGGTTCTGGCCCGGTTGTAACATCATAGTTTTAACCTCCTGTTAAGGATGCGTCCTTTGGATAGTAAAAAGCCCCGGACCAGCCGGGGCTTTGTTAGCCTTGCTTTGAATCAGACGCTCACGCCGTGCTGGGAAGCCAGCGCTGACAGGCCGCCTGCGAAGCCCTGACCAACGGCTTTGAATTTCCACTCGGCACCATTGCGATACAGCTCACCAAACACCATCGCGGTTTCGGTAGACGCATCTTCAGACAGGTCGAAACGGGCGATTTCAGCACCGCTGTCATTATTGAAGATACGCATGAAGCTGTTGCTCACCATGCCGAAGTTCTGCTTACGCGCTTCGGCATCATAAATGGTTACCGCGAAGACCAGCTTCTTCACCTCAGCCGGTACTTTAGACAGGGTAATTTTAACCTGCTCGTCATCGCCATCGCCGGCACCGGTGCGGTTATCGCCCTGATGCTCAACGGAACCACAAGCGCTCTGCTTGTTGTTGAAGAAGATGAAGCTGGCATCGCTCAGCACTTTACCGTCGTCACCGACCATAAATACTGACGCGTCGAGGTCGAAATCCTGACCATCTGTTACACGTGCATCCCAACCCAGACCCGCCATGGCAACATTCATGGTGGGTGCTTCTTTAGTCAGGGAAACGTTACCGCCTTTTACCAGAGAAACTGCCATTTTAAAGCTCCTGCTTTTAATTGGATGATGCGGGCAGCGCGAAGCTGCCCGTGATAATTAAGACGCGTTGATGCCGTACTGAGCACATACCGAAGCGAGGCCGCCGGCATAACCCTGGCCTACCGCGCGGAATTTCCACTCGGCGCCGTTACGGTACAGCTCACCAAACAGCATCGCGGTTTCGGTGGAGGCATCTTCGGTCAAATCGTAACGCGCCACTTCACTGCGATCGTCATCGTTCACCAGGCGGATAAACGCGCCGGAAACCTGGCCAAAGCTCTGACGACGGGTCTGCGCATCGTGGATGGTGACCACAAACACAATCTTGTCGACGTCAGCCGGGATCAAATCCAGTTTGATTTTCAGCGATTCATCATCGCCATCGCCTGCACCAGTACGGTTGTCACCGGTGTGAGAAACGGAACCGTCGGAAGAGACCAGATTGTTGTAGAAAATAAAGTCAGCATCGCCGCGGACTTTGCCGCTGGCGGACAGCAAGAACGCTGACGCATCAAGGTCAAAGTCCTGACCATCGGTGGAACGTGCATCCCAGCCAAGGCCAACGAGGACGTTTTTCATGGTTGGTGCCGCTTTGCTCAGCGAAACGTTACCGCCTTTAGAAAGAGAAACGCTCATTGTAATTACCTCTTGGTTAATGATTTTTCAGACTCATTGCTGGCAGAAGATCAGCTCTCTTCTTTTTCCTCGGGCTTACCGGGGAACATCACGCTGAGTACGATACCGACCGCTAACACGCCGAGTACCACAAACAAGCTGGCGCTAGCAGAGATGCTGTAGCCGTGATGCCAGATATGATCGGTAGCATTCAGACCCAGTTTCACCGCGATGAAGAACAGCAGCACGATAACGGCTTTCTCGAGGTGAACCAGATACTGCTTCAATGCTTCAAGTACGAAGTACAGTGTACGCAAGCCGAGGATGGCGAACATCATGGCGCTATAAACGATCAGCGGTTCACGGCTTACTGCGATAATCGCCGGCACGGAGTCAAAGGCGAACATCACGTCAGAGAGTTCAACCACCGCCACACACAGCATCAACGGCGTGGCATACAGCGCCGCTTTCTTGCCGCGACCAATCACTACGTCTTTGTTTTCTGGCTTCTGCAGCTCTTCATCAACTTCCTTCTGATTCAGCAGGAAGGCGTTACCGCGCATTTTTGGCCAGATTGGGAAGAAGCGCTTCACCATGCGATAAGCAAGATGCTGCGAGTAATCTTCGATCTCGTCGCTGTCATCGCCGCTTTTCAGCATCATCACCGCCGTCCACGCGACGATCAGCGCAAACACGATTTCCACATACGGACCAAGGCTCAGCAAGCCGGTACCGATCGCTACGAAGATGCCACGGAAAACGATGGCACCGATGATGCCCCAGTAGAGCACGCGGTGACGATAGCGGTCCGGAACAGCAAACCACGAGAAGATCGCCATCATCACGAACAGGTTATCGACGGAGAGTACTTTCTCCAGCGCATAACCGGTCACGAACAGGCTGGCAACTTCAGCGCCGTGATGGATATAGAGGAAGCCGGCGAAACCCATCGCCACCGCCACCCAGAACACCGACCACAGCGCCGCGCTTTTCAGCGAAATCGGCTTGTCGCCGCGGTGCATGAACAGGTCGATAAAAATAGCGCCCACCGACAGCGCGATGAAAACCGCGACTGTTTCAGTTGGGAAGCCAATGTGCGTAGACACCATGATGAACCCTTAAAAGATAAAAATTACAGACCAAATATTGCTGGATCAAAGCCCAAAGCGACGGCGATTTCGCGCACCGCTTTCTGCTCGTCAGCATCAAAATCACCATCACTCTTACCGACAGCAATACCTACGCGGATCGCCAACTGTGCGGCTTCCGGCTGATCTTTCAACGCCATGATGTACTTCATGGTTTCGCCCTTGCCGATTTCCAGATCGAAATCAAAGCTGCTCACCAGTTTGTTGAAGAACTCAATCACTTCATTGGTATCAAAGACTTTCAACTCTTCGGAGGCGCGCAGAAAACCGATCATCTTCTGCTTCTCTTCCGCGCTCACGCCGCCGTCTGCCACCGCAATGCGTGCGCACACCGCGACGGTGCCTTGCATAAATTTCTTGTTCTTAAAGCGGCTAACCTGTTTGGTTAACTCATCGCGGCCGGAATTAAATGCCCCTTTGACCTTGTTGAAAAAGCTCATAGTGAATCCTCTGTCTGTTATTATTTGGAGCCGGCTCGCCAGTTGAATCCCCAACCGAAAGCTTTGTCCATATCGGAATGCCCGTTAAAGAACTGATTGATACGCTCGACGCGGATACTGCCGTTCTCATTGACCAGGCGAGCAATCGCACACATGTTGCGGCGGTTCTCCCCTTCAGTCATACGCGTTTCAATCGGAGGCTGGTCTGGAATGTGCAGCGTGACTACGCCATCCGTTTTGTCCCAGCTCGCCGCACCTTGATAGATGAAGGCGAAAATTAATACCTCGCGAATCTGACTCCATTCGCGACCGTTGATGTGCAGCCATTCGCCGTCGGTCACTTCGCCGGTGCGATCGTCGCCCTGCAAGTGTACGAAAGGTTTGGCGTGCATGGCGCCAAAATTGCCGCCCAGCGCCTGGATCACACCGCGCGAACCGTCTTGCAGCTCAACGAAGGCGCCGAGATCAAGATCCACGCCTTTGTTGCCGCCGAACAATCCGCGCAACCCGCCGCCACCGCTGCTGGTTTCACGGTGCCAGTTCAGATTGATGCGGATCTCACCGAAGTTATCGCGCTTGGTCAGGCTGATGGCTGGCTTCTCTTTGGTAAGAGACACTTTGCTCAGATTGATTTTTGCCGGCGCGGGTGTCGGTGCTGGAGCCGGTGCCGTCTGCGGTGCAGGCGCAGGCGTTGGGGCAGGCGCGGGTTCAGCCACATCCACACCAAAATGTTCCGCCAGCGGCTTTAAGCCGCCGTTGAAACCCTGCGCAATAAAGCGGAATTTCCACTCATTATTGCGGCGGTAAAGTTCGCCGAGGATCAACGCTGCTTCCTGACGTCCTACCAGCTCCACGCTGCCATTCAGCAACACTTCACCGCTCTGCTCCACCTGAATCGCCAGACGTTGCAAACCCGACACGTTGCGGCCGCCGTCACAGGTAACGGTAAAGGCCACTTTCTGCACGTCAGGACGCAGGCGGGTGAGATCGACAGAAAAGGCAGAGTTGTGCCCTTCGCTTTTCAGGCTGATGGTGCGGTCATCGTTATCCGGCTGACCGTAGAACACCATATCGGCATCGCCATTGACTTTGCCGCTGGCGAACAGACGAAAGGCCGAAGCATCAACGGCGGCGCCAGCGAGTACGCGCACCGTCAGCAGATTAGCGGGAACGGGAGCATTGCTCCCCGGCGTCATATTCATTAGCGCACCACTGCGGCAACGATGTCGTTTTGCATCGCGTCAATGGTACGGCCGGCACTCGCGCGGCCATGCGCCGTGAAGTCCCACAGTCCGCCGTTGCGGTGCAGCGAAGCAATCACGATGCCGGTATGGCTGCCTTGCTCAGTCAGCTCATAGCGCGCCAGCTCTTTGCCGTTTTGATCCACCACGCGGCAGAAGGCATTTTCCACTTCATTGAAGGTTTGGCCCTGGAAGCTGTTCACGGTGAACGCCAGATACTCAACGTTAGCTGGCAGACGTGACAACTCAACGATGATCACTTCATCGTCGCCATCGCCTTCGCCGGTACGGTTATCGCCGCTGTGTTTCACCGCACCACATTTGGAGGTTAATGCGCGGAACCAGATGGTATCAATGGCATGACCGGATTGATCCAGTAATACGCAGCTGGCATCCAGATCGATGGAATCGCTGCCACCACCAAAAAGCTTGCCCATGAAGCCTTTCTTTTTAATGGGATCCCAGCCTAAGCCGAAATGTAATTTATTCAGCGAAGCGGTTTGTTTGCTGAGTGAAACCGTCTGATTCTTGCTTAATGAAACCATGTCATAATTCCTTCAAACAGGTTTGAAAAGGGTTTTATATTTGCAACAAATTCCATGAGGGCAAAATCATAACATGAGGATATTCATGTTCAGCATTAATTTTCACAGCAATTTTATGAAACACAATAAAGCCTTGCAGAAGAACAACTTAAAAGAATCCCACCCGAACCAGCAACGCACTAAACATGACAATTCTTTACATTAAAATTCATAAGGTTACGTTAGGGTAAAAAATCATATTATGATTGACTCATTTCGAAGTGAGAAATAAACTCGCAAACCATAATCCAGCCACCAGCCTCTTGCGGAAATAATTAGAAATGTCTCACAAAATTTGGCTAATGGAAGGTTTATCCTCCCAGCGCGATATAATTAATGGCATAACATCTGCAGCTAAAAAACATAACTACAACGTGTCGATTTATGCATCACATCGCCAATCGCGTAATGAAATACTTTCGCTGGCGGATCATGCATTAATTGAACCTGATGATATTAATCAGCGCCTCGAATTTATTCTTTCCACCGTAGAAAAATATGCCATTCAGGCGATCCATACCGGTCGACATGCTCATTGGTTTGAAGCCCATCGCGCCGCTATCGAAGCCAGCGGTGCGCGCTTAACCACCGGCGCACGCGATGTTGTAATGCTGGATCTGGCCGATGACAAAGTCGCGTTTGCCCACCATATGAAAAGCCTGAATTTGCCGGTAGTGCCTTCACTGCGCGTGGATTCGCCCGTACAGTTGCGTGAGCTGATCGCCGGTAAACCCTTTGGCGATCTGCCGCTGTGCGTAAAACCGGTTACCGGTATTTATGGCATGGGATTCTGGCAGTTTGATGAAAGCGTCTCGCCGATGGCACCGTTTACCCATCCCGACGCACGCCGGGTGAAAGCCGAATATTACTTACAGGCGCTGGAGGCCGCCGACAGCATGGAGCCGCTGGTTCTGATGCCGTATCTGCCAGGCCCGGAATATTCGGTTGATATGCTGGCGGAAAACGGCAAGGTGCTGGCCGCCGTGGCGCGCCGCAAAGAAGGGGCGCTGCAGTATCTGGAAAACCGCGGCGAAGCCTTTGAACTGGCGCTAGCCTGTGCCGCTGCGATGGGCGCGGATGGATTGATCAACGTGCAGACGCGCAATGACGCCAGCGGCAAATCGTTATTACTGGAGATCAATATGCGCCCTTCCGGCGGCATTGGTTACACCCGTTTCAGCGGCGTCAATCTTCCCGGCTTGTTTGCCCTGCGCCAGCTAGGCTTGATCAGTCAGCAGCAGGTGATCGACGACGCCCGCCGCGACTTCACGCCAGCCACCGTCCGTGCGCTGAGCGACGTGGTGGCGTACAACCCCGTCCTGTCCAACCAGGTTCAATAAGGAACAATCCATGACCACACTTTGGAGCAGGACGCTGTCATGCGGCTCGCTGAGCGTTACGCCAACCGGCGGCATCAGCGCCATCGACGATCTGTTCGAGATCGCCGAGCGCCGCAATCCCAAGCGCGCTTTTTTGTTCGTCAGTAAAGTGCTTGGCCGCCACATTCCGGTGGCGCCGGAGAAAATGCGCGCCGTGTATCGCCAGCTGGCGGAGCAGTTTCCGCCGCTTTCTGACGGCCCGGTGCTGTTTATCGGCATGGCGGAAACCGCCGTTGGCCTCGGCGCAGGCGTGTTTGATGAAGTGCGCCAGCGCGTCAGGGAGCCGGTGTATCTCACCTCAACGCGCCATCCGCAGCAGGCGGATTTGCTGTGCGAGTTTAAAGAAAATCACAGCCACGCCACCGATCATCTGATCTACCTGCCCGATGATGCGCAGCTGCGCCAGCGCGTGCTCAACGCGCGCACGCTGGTAATGATTGATGACGAAGCCACCACCGGCAACACCTTTATTAACCTGCTCGAAGCGCTGCGCAACGACGGCGGCTTAACGCAGATCGAGCAGGTTATCGCCGTCACGCTCACCGACTGGAGCGGCGATGCGTTATCCGCGCGCTGTCCGGTGCCGGTGCGCAGCGTGTCGCTGGTGCAAGGCGACTGGCACTGGCAGCAGGATCCCGACGCCGCACTGCCGCCGATGCCAGCGATGGTGCTTAACGATGCCGCCACCGTGCCCATCACCGGCAAACAGCGCTGGGGCCGACTCGGCATGGCAGCGCCAGCGGGCGATCTGGGTTGCGCGATTCAGGCGCAGCCGGGAGAAAAAATCCTCGTGCTCGGCAGCAGCGAATTTGTCTGGGAACCTTTCTTGCTGGCTGAACGTCTGGCGGCACAAGGCGCAGAGGTGAAATACAGCTCCACCACGCGCTCGCCAATCGCTACCGGATTTGCCATCGAATCAGCTATCGCCTTCGGTGACAACTACGGTCTCGGCATCGCCAACTTCGTATACAACGTGGCGCATCAGCAGTTTGACCGCATTTTGCTGTGCATCGAAACGCCGGTCGACAGCGTGGATCCGCTGTTAACAACGACACTGGCCCAGGTTGCGCCACAGGTGGAAGTAATTAGCTATGAATAAACCGGTGATTTTTTCCGACCTTGACGACACGCTATTTCAAACGCGCCGCAAAATGGTGGACGAGCTGGATCTTGAGCCGTTCCGTACTGGCGCGCTCGATCTCAGCCTGCAGCCGCGCAGCTTTATGACCGAAGAGCAGTCGATGCTGGTTGACTGGATGATCGAGCAGGCCGATTTGATCCCGGTCACCGCGCGCGGCACCGAAGAGATCGCCCGCGTGCAGATCCCTTTCCGATCGTGGGCGGTGACCACGCACGGCGCGGTGATCCTTAACCCGCAAGGTGAGGAAGATGCCGAATGGCGCGCGCAGATGCTGGAAAAACTGACGCCGTACGGCCCGGCGCTGCTCTCGATGCAGCAGGCGATCACCGACCTGATGGCAGAGCGCGACATCAACGGCTGGGCGCGCATCAACTATGAATATGGCGTCACGCCGATCTATCTGGTGATGAAGCACCGCGACAGCACGCGCCTCGAAGAGCTTTACGCCATCGCCGATGAAATCGAGCAACGCTTCCCCACCGCCGGCTACTACATCCATCGCAACAGCAACAACGTCGCCTGGCTACCGAACGTGGTGGAAAAAGGCTTAGCTGTCAGCTACCTGCTGGAAAAATTGCGTCACGAGCGCGGCGTTTTCCCGGTGATTGGCCTTGGCGACAGCCTCAGCGATCACCGCTTTATGAAGCTGTGCAGCTGGTACGGCATTCCGCGTCAGAGCCAGTTTGCCGAACGCATCAACCAGGCCATATTCGGAGAACAAACAGATGGTGAATAATTTGCCTTTCTCTGGATCGTACCGAGCCGGCGACGTCGAATTTCTGCTGAAGCCGGTTGAAATCGACATGACGCCGGTGGAGCAAAAAGAGCAGCTGATCCAATCTGGCGCGCGCCACTATTCCGAGATGTTGAGTCAGGAACCGGAACCGACGCGCTGGCACCTTGAGCTGTTTTCCCGCGCGCTTGACGCCGGTGCCGGACGCCTGGCGCAAGAAGTCACCATGCTGGCGCGGACGCTGGCACAACAGTTTGGCGACACGCCGATTGTGCTCGCCAGCCTGGTGCGCGCGGGCGTGCCGCTCGGCGTGATGCTGCAACAGGCGCTGCGCGCGATGGGCCGCGAATCCTACCATTACGGCATCAGCATCATCCGCGATCGCGGTATTGATCAGGCCGCGCTGGAGATCATCGAAGCGCGCCACGGCACCGCAGGCATTGTGTTCGTTGATGGCTGGACCGGCAAAGGCGCCATCACCGGCGAGCTGATCCGAAGCCTCGAACATCGTCCCGGCTATCCGGCACAACCGCGCTTGGTGGTGCTGGCCGATCCGTGCGGTCGGGCGTGGCTTTCGGCCAGCGATGATGACTGGCTGATCCCGTTTGGCATTATGGGCGCGCCGGTTTCAGGGTTGATCTCGCGATCATTGTGGTCTGAAGATGGCTTGCACGGCTGCGTACAATGCGACCATCTGGCGCAATACGATTGCAGCCAGCAGCTGGTGAACACCGTGGCGGAATATGCGCGATCGCTGGATGTCAGCGCCCTGCCCGCGTGCCAGCAGGATCCACAACATCAGCAGCAGCTGGTGGCGCAAAGTGAAGCGGTGATCGCCATGCTGGCGGCGCGTTATCAGGTGAACAGCATCAACCGCATTAAGCCGGGCATCGCCGAAGCCACGCGCGCCGTGCTGCGTCGCGTGCCGGATCAGGTGCTGGTCCATTCGGTGAACGATCCCGACGTGGCGCTGCTGGTCTATCTTGCCCAACAAAAAGGGCTGACCATCACAGAAGCGGGTGCCGATCTTGGGCAATACCGCGCCGTGACGATAATCAAAAAGGTGCTGTGATGAACGGCCGTCTCTCTCCATGGCGATTGGGCGCAACGCTGTATATGCCGGCGGTGCGCAGCGATATCGTCGATGCCATTCTGCACAATAAAATCAGTGGCCTGCGCTCGCTGGTGATCTGCCTGGAAGATGCGGTCAGTGATGCGGATTTGCCGCAGGCGCTGCACAATCTCCAGCAGATCCTGCTGGTGTTGAATGCCGAACAGCGTGCCAATGGCAACGCGCAGTGGCCGCTGGTGTTTATCCGTCCGCGCAACAGCGAGATGGGCGCGTGGCTGGTGGAAAACCTCAACCTCAGCGCGATAGACGGTTTTGTGCTGCCGAAATTCACCGCCGACTCCTTGCCGCTGTGGTGGCAGATTCTTGAACCGAGCCATCTGTGCATGATGCCGACGCTGGAAACCGAAGAGGTGTTCGACGTGGTGGCGATGCGCGAGCTGGCCCTCACGCTGCAAAACCATGCCTGCCGCGAGCGCGTGATCGCCCTGCGCATCGGCGGTAACGATTTGATGAATGTGCTGTCGCTGCGCCGTTCACGTCACTTCACGCTGTATGACAGCCCGATGGGTTACACCATCAAAATGCTGGTGGCGGTATTCGCGTCGCGCGATTTTGCGCTGACCGCGCCGGTGTGCGAGCACATCGACGATCAGCAGATTATGGATCAGGAACTGGCGCTGGATATCGCGCACGGTTTGGTGGGCAAAACCGCCATTCATCCGAGCCAGATCGGCAAGATTCAGGAGATGTTGATGGTTTCCGCCAGCGATCAAGCGGATGCCTTCCGCATCCTTAATTCAAGCCAGGCGGTATTCAAATCGCAGGGCGCGATGTGCGAACCGGCGACGCATCGCCGCTGGGCCGCCGCCATCCTGGCGCGCGCGCAGGAATATGGCATCGCACCCGATACCCGCTCAGACGGCGCCTTGATGCTGGTAACCTGACAACCCCCGCAGGGTGGGCATTCCTGCCCACCGCGTTACCACTGAATCACAAACCGGACGTAGGAATTTTCGGACCCTATTTACCTGATATTTAAATACCCTCTGATACTGTCGAAAACCGTTTGCCAGGAGGGCGATACCGACCATTGACCACTAACGCAGGCCTCAATCGACCATGCAACTCAGTACCCGACAGACACGCGTATTTATGCTCGCCTCACTGCTCAGCAGCGGCAAACCGGTTGCATCCAGCCGTATTCTCGCCTCGCTAGACTGCTCCGAACCCACGCTGACGCGCGCGCTAAAAGAGCTGCGTGAATCCTGGTCTGCGGAGATCAAATACAGCCGCCTCACCCATTGCTACCAACTCACTGAACCCGGCAAACTCGATAAGAAAAGCCTGCGCCATATTAATGAAGCGCTTAAGCTCAATGCCGAACTGCAACAAAGCGAAACCGTCAGCCGGGTATTTCTGGATAAAGAGAAAAAGAAAGCGGTGTCGCTGTCGTTGCGGATGTCGGTTTTAAGGAAAATCGATCAGGTTGTGAGATTGAGTGAAACGACGAGGAGCGATGCGGTGGAGATGCTGGTGGAGAGCGGGTTGGATGAGTTGATTGAAAAGTTAATGCTTAAAAAGAACGAGTTAAAACGGCAGTAATATTTCAGCAGTGGTTTAACAACGTTGAGTGGTGGGATGTATTGCCAACGCACTTCAGCGATACCAATCTACCTCAGGCCCTTAAATTTTTGCTGGACCTTATAGACCTTGCCAATGTCCCCTAACCTGCCAAAACTGTTAACGTAATCACGTTTCATCGATCGTTATTTTCATCCTCAACATTCACATCTTCACACCGCATGATTACTCACGCAGAACAGACTCCCCCTTTATTGAATTATCAAAATTCGTTCAAAATCAGAATGTAAAATAAAAAACCGCAGTTACTGAATCGCATTAGGATTACTAGTAATGTCGAGTGAAAATCCTTGCTTAAAATTGGAATCCTGTTTCACAAACTCAAATTGTTAGTTTGATCAACTATCACTCCTTGTAATATCCTCAGGGCCGTTGGTAGGTGGAGATCGCCCTTTCAGGGCAGCGAGTCCACCTTTGCTCGGCTAAGTAAGCAGCGTGAGCAACAGCCATTTCTCGATTGAAATCGGTAATTGGATTAATGGATTAACAATGTTCAGGCGTTACCAGGAAGGTGCCCATGACGTTTTCACAACACAACATCACAGCGAATACTCTCGATGAGCTGATGCAGGATACCTGGCTATTGGCGCTCGCGATCCGTAATGGGCAATCCATCACGGTTGATGATGCACTCTACCAGCGCTGCTTCAATACGATTCAACAGGTTCAGCATCACCTCACGACAGCGGGAGCATCCGCTTCTCTCTGCGAAGAAATCAAATTTGCGCACTGCGTCTTTCTCGACGAACTGATCATGACCATTCCGCAAGCTGATATCTCTGCCTGGTGGAAACGCACACCTTTGCAGGGGCACTTTCTCGGGCACCTCATTGGTGGTGAGCAATTCTTTGACCGCGTCAAAAATCTGCTTCATGAACCTGCAACAGCTCAAGCCGCCATTAACTGCTACTACAGAATGTTGCATTTGGGTTATGCCGGAAAATACCGAACGGAAGACGATGAGGAGCGACAGTTGCTGATGCAGCAGCTAAAAGCGCTATTGCCGAAGCAGATTGGATCTGCCGACTCAGCAATAATTATCCAGCGCTCGAAACATAAAACATCTTTCTGGCAACGTTCTCCGTGGCTTATTCGCAGCAGTGTGCTGGTTGCCATTATTCTCGCCACTTTCATCATGAACGGTCATCTGCAATATCTGTTAGTCAAAGGGTAGGCTTCAGGCAAACAAATTTCAGGAAGGAATCTGTAAATGGGCAAGAAGGATTTTGTGATTACGGCTGGCAAGACGCCGATATACAGCCACTATCAACTGAGCATCCAGACGCTGAAAAATCAGCGTCCCGATATTCTTTTGTCGGTGCTGCGTTTTAGCGGTGAAGAGGCATTAAATTCGCCGTGGAAGTACAGTATTGAACTCACCAGCGCTACACGCGATATTCCCGCCGATATTCTGATTAACAGCACGGCCCAGCTATTGTTTTATCCTGACGGCCAACCCTGGCAGTCAGTGGAACCCCGCATTTTGCGCGGTGTAGTTACCGCTTTCCAGCAGTGCGAATCCTCTGCTGACCAAACACGTTATGTGGTCACGCTGGAATCGCGCCTTGCGCTGCTAAAAAACAGCCTGACCTATGCCGTTTACCAGCATAAAAGTGTACCGGGTGCGGTAGAGGATATCCTTAAACGCTGGGAATACTCCTCGCTGGATTATCACTTTCGCCTGAATACTCAATATCCGATTCGCGATTTCTATATCTCATATGCGGAGAGCGATCTCGCCTTTATAGAGCGTCATCTGTCGCGCATTGGTGTCTTTTATTACTTCACCTGGGATGAAGAAAACCACCGTGATGTGCTGGTACTGGGTGACAGCGCGCAGGCCTATGGTGCTGAGCAAAGCATCGTCTTTCGCCATCCGTCAGGGTTATATGATGGCGGCCTGGAATCTCTCTGGGATATTTCCGTTAATCGCCAATCCGTTGCCGCCAGCACACGACTCAATGATGAGTATTACCGCAACGCGCAAAATGACATGCAGGCGCAAGCGGAAACCGATCCTGATAAGCCTGCGCTTACGGGAGAGCTGTATCGCTATGGTGAAAACTATCAGTTGCTGGGCAAGGAGTACCAGGCTCTGCCGGAACAGGGACAGTGGTTTGTCAGACGTCGCCAGGAACGCCTGATCACCGAGCAGGTCACTTTCGACGGTATGAGCAACGGCATGGATATACGTCCGGGCATGGTGATCTCGCCACAAGGTAAAGAGTGGCCAGACGCGCCGGATGGCCTGCTGGTAGTGTCTACCTCATCAACCCGTATTTCGCGCGATACCGCCTATGTTATCCGCTTTACCGCTGTGCCCGTTCGGCCGCAAAGCACTTATCGTCCACCATTGAAAAGCTGGCCGCACATTGCAGGCACGCTGCTGGCTCGCGTCACCAGCCCGGTAGAAAATGCGCAATATGCAGAACTTGATGAACATGGCCGCTATCGGGTGCGTTTTCAGTTCGATCTAAACGAATCCTGGCAGTCTGGTTTTGAAAGTGTACCGGTGCGGCTGGCGAAGCCCTATGCAGGCAATGTCTACGGCTGGCATTTTCCACTGATAGCTGGAACGCAGGTGATGATTGCCTTCACCAACGGCGATCCTGACAGACCTTACATTCTCTGCGCGGTGCATGATTCTCGCCATGAAGATCATGTCAATCTCTATAACTATCAACGCAATGTGCTGAGGACGCCGGCGAACAACAAACTCCGCTTTGAGGATCGCCGTGGATATGAACACGTCAAACTGTCGACGGAATTTGGCGGTAAGAGCCAACTTTCACTCGGACATATCGTCGACAGTTCACGTAGTAAGCGCGGCGAAGGGTTTGAGCTGCGTACAGACAGCACCGGTACGCTGCGAGCCGGCAAGGGCCTTTTCCTGACGGCTGATAAGCAGGCCACGGCAACCGGGCCGGTACTGGAAATGACATCGGCAATAAGCCTGGTCAAAGGTGCGATCAGCCAGATGAGCGACTGGCAGTCGATCACTCAGTCGCACCATAATCTCCAGCCTGATGTCACGCATCTCAGGGCTTATCTGGCCGCCGTCGACCAGCTCAAATCGCCTGCCATGTTGCTGAGTGCGCCAGAAGGCATTGGCGTTGTCAGCCCCAAAAGCATTCTGCTCAACTCAGGCAGCACTCTGCATCTGCAAAGCCAGATGGAAACCAGCATTGCCAGTGGCAAACGCATTCAGGTCAACGCCAGCCAGGCGATTTCCCTGCTGTCGCAGCAGGAAGGGATTCGCATGGTGTCGGGCCAGGGTCCGCTGACGGTGGAATCGCACGGCGATACCCTCGGACTGACGGCGATGAAAGATATCAGCGTGCAGACCGTTCATGGTGAACTGCGCCTGACCGCGAAAAACGGCATTGTGCTGGGATGTGGCGGCGCAACCATCAGGATTACGCCGCAGGGTGATATCCAAATTCATTCGCCGGGTAAAACCAGCATCCGTGGCGTTCATGTCTGGAATTCTCCTGCCAGCGAAGAAACAACGCTGCCTGATCTGCCTAAATCCGTGTGCAAAGAGTGCCTGAAAAAAGCACAGGAAGCCGCGCTGGCTTTCGCGCCAAGGGGATAGCGATGACGGACATGAATAATGGATGGTTGAAACAGGCTAACGCGCTTTGCACTGCTGCCGGACAGGATTATCTCGATGTGCTGGTTGATCAGGCTGGCACAGCACAGCCGCTGCAACAGGCGCTGAACCAGATTAACCCGCCGTTACGCTGGTTCGAGCTGTTTGCGAACACGCCTGAAGCGGCAACGCCAGAGTATTCACCGCTGGTGATGCGATTGCATTTTAGCATCAGCAGCCACCAGCGCTGGCTTGAACAGCTGGTGGAACACTTCTCCACGACACCGCGATTGACGTTGCTGATATCGCCACTGGCATTCGACCTGCTGAGTAGCCATTTGCAGGCACTGTCACAGGTTCACTGGGAAGAGCAAACCGGTTTACTGCGCTATTACGACAATCGCGTATTTCCCTCGCTACTTGAGCACGTTCTGACGCCAGAGCAGCAGGCGGCTTTCACCGATATTGCGCTGTTCTGGGGCTGGCGAGATCGTGATGACGAGGTGGTGTGGAAAATAGGTACCTGGAACCCGGGTCGACAACTTGCTGATGCCCCGGAAATGAGCCGAATTAGCGATGCGCAGGTTGAACTGATGGGATGTATTAGTGATGCCGAGGCGCTGATGTTGAAAACCAGCGAACCATGTTTCTCAAAAGAAGCGAAATATGCACGATGCCTGCAGATAGCAATGCAGGCAAGTCAGGCTGGATATCTGGGAGATCTATTAGCCTTCACGGAGCATCGACAATGAGTGATACAACCAAGCTGTTAAAAACAATTATTTTCAGTGCCGTGGTTATTTTAGCTGGTTGTGATCAATCAGGAGCTAATGAATATAGCGGTGGGAACTTAGGGGCAATTAACCATGTTGCCGGACAAAGTATTAATTGGTTCAAGGTAAATGACTATCGCGTACCCGGAACGGGTGGCGGTTATTGCTGCATCATGCTACCAAATAAATGGCGTCCAAACCTATCCGCTCATATTGAGTGGGAAATCGACCCAAATACTAATGCTCACCTTCCGCCATTGGGTACTCCTGCATATAACGAAGCTTACGCTCTGCATAAAGCGAAATATCGTCAGTACAGCGCTGATGTGCCTATTTCTGAATACGACGGTGCATGTGGTTTAACTGTGCACTTTTTAACTTGCCAGCAGGTAAAAGTGACGGCCTCATGCCTGTCGCCGTCTTTACCCGATTATCCAATTAAAGAGCCCATAGATATGCAGGAGCCAGCAACATGTCCCAAATAAAATTATTACACGTTGCATTGCGTTGGCTCCGCCGTCGTACACAGTTCGCGGCGCTCTGCAGCCTGCTTATCCTGGCTGGATGCGATCAATCAGGAGCTAATGAATATAGCGGTGGGAACTTAGGGGCAATTAACCATGTTGCCGGACAAAGTATTAATTGGTTCTCCGTTGATGGTTACCGCGTGCCTGGCACTGGTGGAGGATATTGTTGTGTCATGATCCCAGATAAATGGCGGCCAGGATTAGTGGTTCATATTGAGTGGGAAATCGATCCTAATCCTCATGAAAAAATTCCCATGAGAAAAGAGGGGGCCGGATATGACCAAAATGCTTACGCTCTGCATAAAGCGAAATATCGTCAGTACAATGCTGATGTGCCTATTCCTGAATATGATGAAAGTGCAGGCATCACCGTGCATTTTCTACCCTGCCAGCAGGTGAAGGTTTACGCCGGTATCGCTAGCTACGGTGCGGATACTTACCCGATTAAAGAGCCAACGGATATGAAGGAGCCAGCAACATGTCCCAAATAAAAACCAGAGAAAATGTCTGGGCTCCACCGCATTTTCCGGAAAACGGACGTCTTTGGGTTACCTATAAAGCGGTCATCAAAAATTATTTGCAGCAAAAGCGAGAGGAAGAGCAGTATCTGCAACAATTTAATGCACAAACTGAGCGACGTAACGGCGCGGGGTTTACTTGCTCGCAAAGCCTACATATTAGTTTCTTCTTTGATGGAACAGGTAATAATGAAGATAACGATACCAATCACTCTAACCCCACCCATCCGACAAATATTGCCAAGCTTTATCATGCTACTTATGACAAAGCTGCTGAGAATGATGGGTACTATCGCTACTACATGCCTGGGGTCGGAACAGCATTCCCTGAAATCGGTGAATTGAATTACAGTGGAGCTGGATTGGCCTATGCCACTGGTGGCGAAGCCAGAATTAACTGGGCTTTATTGATGCTCGCTGATGCTGTTATGCATGCCTTAACAAAAGGGCAAAAACGTATATCCGCCGCATCTGCAAAGAGCAAAATCTCACATATGGCAGCCGACTGGCCGTTTGATAATCCTGAAAGTCGTAAAGCTGCATTCTATTCATTCTTGAATGCAGAAATGAAGGCGAAGGTTGCTACAGCCAAACCTAAACTGCTTAAGATAAAACTGTTTATCTACGGTTTTTCTCGTGGTGCGGCAGAGGCACGTACTTTCGTGAACTGGCTCTCAGATCTATTTGAAATCCCAAAAGGTGCAAATAAACCGGAACAATCAATACTCGGCATCCCTTTGAGCATTGAGTTCTTAGGTCTGCTGGATACTGTGCCATCCGTGGGGATTGCCCATATTGCACCTCTGGTCGATGGGCATATGGGATGGGCCAACAATACGCAGTTGCTGCCTAATGAAAAACGCTTTCCTCATTTAATTAAATGCTGTCGCCATTTTGTTGCGGCCCATGAGCAGCGCCTGTGCTTTCCGCTCGACTCGGTATGCCGCCCAGGCGGTGGCTATCCGCCAGCCACTCAGGAGGTCATCTACCCCGGTATGCATTCGGATATCGGCGGCGGCTATCCGCCGGGCGACCAGGGAAAAGGGCTGGTGGGCGGACAGAGTGATGACCCCAACTACCCGGGAAATCTGTTGTCGCAGATTATTCTGCATGATCTCTATGCTGCTGCATTTGCAGCAGGTGCACCTCTGACGGTGATGGAAAACTCAATACCTGACGAATTACGTTTAATGAAACCGTCAAGGGTAATGCCCTCTTCCACCTTCCAGGAATTCGATATAAATAAATCCCTGGTCAAGCGCTTCAATGCATGGCGACAAACCATCCTGTCTGAAAAAGATCAGACCAGCCTCGACCAGCAATGCACTATTGATGATGGTTATATCCCACATCTTCTGTCGCAATCTCTGGATGACGCCGTTGCCGATCAAATTGGCTTGATCACCGCATGGCGTATTGGTCGCTATTCTAACGGCAGCTATGCTAGCCAACCTTTTTATCTCAATGCTAAACAGCATTCAAAAGAAATGCTGGAGCAGACAAAAAAAGCGCGTGAGGAAAAGGCGCAAGAGATTGAATACTTACGCAAAGCGGCAAAATCGAACCCAGCACTGAAGGGCGCGGGAGCGATGCTAAATAAGGCTGGTCCGCCTGATTTTGAACCACTGATAGATAAACAACAGCTTCAGGAAGCCGCAGATGAATTTAAAAATGACTACCTGAATAAGATAAGGCCGCAAAGCTGGAGTGAATTTGTTCTTAACCAAATCCCCAAAGGCATTGTATGGCTGATTAACACTGATGATGAGATCACGCAGCAGCGGCATATAAAGCAGGATGGTGAAAGACTTTATCCGCGTCTTTTCTCCTCAAAACAGGGCACTGTAACACCCGATCCAACGATGGCGCTGGTGGTCGCGCTGTTTGACGATCAGATTCACGATTCGCGCGCCTGGTTTATGCACTCTGCGCTGGGCACACGTGAACCCTGGGGCGGCTATTTTTTCTATCGCTCGATCTATTACGGCAGCCAAAGCAATAAAGATCAGTATTTGTTTTCAATTCACCAACAGTTGATAGGCGTTCCTGTTACTCACGATGGAACATCCTATCGCGTTAAAAATAATGCGCTCTACTATCCATCCAGCAGCATAAGCAACGCTGAAATGCAGAATATCTTCCCGGGCACGAAGGTAGATAAGCCCGTTCCATTCTGGACGGTTATTGACAATGCAACTGGCAAAGCTATTCCACTTCAGGACGGTACAGCACAGTTACTGAATCCCACTCGCGAGCCGGGCACATTAGTCGCCCATGCAAGCCAGCAAATGCTCACATCACAGCACCAGGCCATGATGACCTCTGCCGTCGATATGCTGAAATCATCGGGAGCGCGAGTGGTATGACGCTTAAAAAACTGGTGCGCGTGGGCGATACGCTCAAACCTTACGGTGGTGAAGTGCTCAGCGGGAGTTTTGCCGCATTTGGCAAGCCGGTGGCCTGCGTCAATGACAAAGCGAAATGCAACGAGCACGGCATGACCGCCATTATTCAGGGAGCAACCAACAGCACCGTAAACGGTAAAGCGGTGGCGCTCGATGGGCATAAATGCGCCTGTGGTTGCACGCTGGTCAGTTCCCTGCCGGACATGGATGTCTGCGGATGAACCAACCGCCGGTGTATGCCGATTACGCCACCATTTATCCGGTCCGCTGGCGGCGCTGGTGGGTGGCGTTGCCCGTGCTGCTGTTTATATCAGCGATGACAACCATGCTGTTGTGGCCGGAGGGAAAGCCGACCCGTTCGCTGCTTTTCTGGTTCTGCGCGCTGGTCTTGCCGCTGCTGTGCTGGTTGCTGGCGGTGACGCTGCGCTGGTTGGTCTGGCTGCAATCTAGCGATAACAGCCGCACGCACTATGCAGAAATCTCGCTGACGCTCGATGCCTGGTGGCAAAAGCGCAGCCAGGCCTTGCCAGTTGAAGCCGTGTTGCTGGTTACGCCAGCCGGAGAAGACGCATCCGAACATCTGGCGCTGTTGTCGCACCCAGCAGACGCCCCACAACCGGGCATCACTGCGCAAGGTTATGCTGCGTTGCGTTGCCCACGGGTGCTAAACAGCGCCCGCAGTCGTCCTGTGATGCTGGCGGCTTATCTCGCCAATCGCCTGGTGACGCATATGCGTCAGTCAGGTGATGCACGCCCAATCACCCATCTCTGTTGGCTGGGTGATGACCACAGTCTGCTCGCCTTTCGCGAAACGCTACTGGCAGCGGGCATGACGTTGCCAGAGGAAACCCTTCGACTCAGTGCGATTGATGGCGCAGATAGCGTTATCGACCTTTTCGCCAATACAGCTCCGGCTTTGCTGCTGTGTGCCGGAAGCGGCGAAGGATTGTCTGATCGCACCCCGGTTGCCGGGGAAGCGGCCTTTGCCTGGTTCTGCTCGGCGCAGGGGACTGCGCTGATGCATCGCTCGGAGTGCTGGCAACCGGCGTTGGGTGAAACGGCCACTCTGGCCGTTTCACAGCTTTCCCGTTATGCCGGATTAAGTGATATGCCGGATACGGTGATCGCGGCAGATGCCCCCGCCATGGAAGCGTTGCTGGAGGGCGGCTGGTCCGCGCTGGATCACGTACTTGCCCCATGGCTCGGCAATGCCGGGCAAATCACACCGTTTACGTTACGGTCGCTGGCGCTGCTCTCGGCGCTCAACGGCCAGTCCTGCGGCTGGATCGCCGCAGAAATGGAATCTCAATACATTACAGGAGTTTGTATTCCCCGTGGAAACCTCCCGCACTAATTCCCGGCACTCGCTGTTCTGGCTGGTTTGTGGCTATTTGCTAGCCGTAACCCTGCTGGTGCTGACTGGCGCAGGGCTCTATTACTTCGCAGGCAGCAGCGTTGACCTGCCGGAGGCTCTGCCGCGCCAGATTGCTTTCTGGTCATTGATGGTCTGGCTGGCGCTGGTGTGGTTCTGTCCACTGTTTATTCTCGCCTGGCGCGGGCTGGTGCGACTCAACGCGCGTGAGGCAACGGGCTCGCAGAAACAGCGCCCTGCCGAGAATCAGTGGATGCAGGAGATCATTACCCAGATGCGCTACCAGTATCGGTGGCGTTGGCGTAGCCGGGTACGCATTCTGCTGGTGGTCGGCGATGAGCATCTGGTTGAACGGAGTATTCCCGGCCTGACAACTCAACACTGGCTTGAGGGGCATCATACCTTGCTGCTCTGGCACGGTAGTCCGCAGGAAGATCCGCTACCCGCGCAGCTGCGGGCGTTACGCAAAATTCGCCGCCAGCTAGCCGATGCCGTCGGGCGGGTAGTGCACGCAGAGGCGGAAATGATGCAGGTTCTGCTGGATACCACGGCTCGTCAGATGCAGAAGCGCTACAACCTGTTGGGCCAGGATATCCCACTATGGCTGTGGGAGATTCACGCGCCCTCTCTGCATAATGCCCCCGCGCAGGGGATCGGATTTACCATTGCGCAAGGTGATAGTGCGGACGATTACCGTCAGTCACTGGATGATCTTGAGCACCAGTTGGTTGAGCGCGGCATGCAGCAGATTGAGCGTAATCGCCAGCACAGTTTTTTACTTGAACTGGCGCACGTGCTGCGCAGCGGTGGCGCTGATCGCCTGACACGAACCTTGTCACAGCTCTCCACAGGCGCAAGAGCGCTGCAGCTGGCGGGAGTCGTGCTCAGCCATCCGGAGATCACCGGAAGCGCTTCATTGCGAAATGCCTGGCAGCCGGGAAAAGCCTGGCGGGATTTACTGGCGCTTCGCTGGCGCAGGCCGCTAACTAACGGTGCCTCATGGCGCAAAACGGTGCTGACGCTCTGCTCCTGCCTGCTGGTGATGTGGATGGCCTGCCTGGTGTTTTCCTGGATTGCCAATATGCGTCTTATACAGGCAGATCAGCTGCTTGCCGCCGCCGCAACAGATTCCCGTCAGCCGCTGCAGCAGCAACTTTCAGCCTTGCACGAGTTGCAGAAAGAGATCGAGCGTCTGCAGCATCGTCAGCAATATGGTGCGCCCTGGTATCTGCGTTTTGGCCTCAGCCAGAATGACGCACTGTTAAATTCGCTGTGGCAACAATGGCAGCAGGCGGCCATGCCGCTGCTGCGTGATGCCTCCGTCAAGCGCCTGACTACGCTGATGAGCGGCTGGCGTAACCTGCCGCCCGATAGCCCGCTGCGGGCCGATGAGGCCAAAAGCATGTATGACCTGCTGAAAGCGTACCTGATGCTGGCACATCCCGAACAATCCGATCCGGCGTTTTTCAGCGCCACGGTAATGAAAGTCTGGCAACGGCGTGATGGCATTCCGGACGCAAGCTGGCGCAACAATGGCGGCGCTATGCTGGCCTTTATGATGACGAATCTGCCTGAGCACCCAGAGTGGCAGTTACAACCGGATATGCGACTGGTCAGCAGTATGCGCTCAGCGCTGCTGCGTCAGATTGGTGCCAGCAATGCGGAGACCTCGCGCTATCAGCAGCTCATCGAGCAGGTGTCCCGTGATTATGCTGATATGACGCTCAGTGTGATGGTCAGCGGCACCGACAGCAGCAGGTTGTTCAATACCGATGAAACCGTGCCCGGCGTCTTTACCCGTAAAGCGTGGGAAGAGGCAGTAGAGCCTGCGATTGAGCAAGCGGCGAAAGTGCGTCGCGATGAAATAGACTGGGTGCTGAGCGATAACAAAACGGCCAGCAATATTGATGTCTCTGCGGAAACGTTGCAAGCGCGGCTGACAGATCGCTATTTCTCCGATTACGCCGGAGCCTGGCTGAAATTCCTCAACAGCCTGCAATGGCAGCGGGCGGAGAGCCTGTCAGAATCGATTGAACAGTTAACCCTGCTGGCCGACATACGCCAGTCACCTCTGATTGCGCTGTTCAATACGATGAATGTGCAGGGCCGGACGGGGCAAACTGGCGGTAATCTTACCGATTCGCTGGTGAGCTCGGCAAAGAACCTGCTCAGCAGTGACAAAACCCAGGCCATCGCCAGACCACAAGGTGCACGTGGCCCAATGGATGACGCCTTTGGACCCTTGCTGGCGCTGACCGATACCGGCGCAGCGGCTAAAGATAGCCTCAGCCTGCCAACCTTCCTGACGCGTATCACCCGCGTTCGTCTGCGGCTGCAGCAGGTCACCAACGCGCCGGATCCACAGGCCATGATGCAGTCGTTAGCATTGACGGTGTTTCAGGGCAAAGCCGTTGATCTCACTGACACCCGCGATTACGGCAGTCTGATTGCTGCCAGCCTCGGACAGGAGTGGAGCGGGTTTGGTCAGGCGATATTTGTCGAGCCGATGGTGCAGGCGTGGGAGCAAGTGCTTAGCCCCACTGCTGAAAGCATTAACAGCCAGTGGCAGAACGATATTGTAACGCCGTGGGATCAATCGTTTGCCGACCGCTATCCGTTTGCTAACCGACAAAGCGACGTCTCTTTACCGCATTTGGCGCAGTTTATGCGTACCGACACCGGACGTATCGCGCAGTTCGTTAACAGTCGCCTCGCTGGCCTGTTGCGGCCCGAAGGCGATCGCTGGGTGCCGGATGCCATGAACAGCCAGGGACTGACGTTTGATCCTGCTTTTCTGAATGCGCTGAATAAACTGACGCACATCGCGAACACCGCATTTGTTCGGGGAGATGTGGAACTGCATTTTCAGATGATGGCAAAACCTTCCCGCGACGTGGTGGAATCAGAGCTGACGGTGGATCGCCAGAAGCTGCAATATTTTAACCAGGAAGAGAGTTGGCAAACGCTGAACTGGCCTGACAATCGCTGGCAGCCACAAACCACGCTGACCTGGCGCAGCACCCATACCGGAACCCGCATTTATGCCGATCGCCCGGGAAGCTGGGGCCTGATCCGCCTGCTGGATAAAGCCCGCATCACCGATCTGGGCAGCAACATCTACCGTGTTGTCTGGCCGACGCCAGACGGGCTGGCGCTTAACTATCAGATTCGCACGGAGCTCGGCAGTGGCCCGCTGGCGCTACTCGAATTGCGCGGCTTCCGCATGCCTGCGCGGATATTTATTTCCGCTACACAGAATGACGTTGCGTATCAGGTAGGTGAACAATGAGGGTTCGTTTCGCTCATATGTTGCTGATTTTGCTGTCGCCAACGTTGCTGAGCAGTTGTGGAGCGTGGCAAAAAACCAAACAGGGAACAGCAAGCATTGCTGATGCCGTGTTTTATCGCCAGGTCAACACCCTGCACCTGACCTTCACTGCACGCATGGCGATTAATCAGGACGACGCCCAGCAGTCGATGCCTTTACGCCTGAATATTTTGCAGCTCAGCACGCGTCAACGTTTCGATAACGCCGAATACAGCAGCCTGTTGGCACAGCCGGATTGGGTGCTGAAAGAGAGCCTGGTGGCGCAGCGGCAACTCAGCGTCATGCCGGGACAAAGCGTCAGCCTCGATATGCCAATGGAGAAGCAGGCGCAGTTTGTCGCAGTCGTGGGCTTGTTCCGCCAACCGGACCGGGAGCGCGGTACATGGAAACGGGTGCTGAGCCGTGAGGAGCTTGATGCAGATTCACCACGCACGATTGAAGTAAGGGATAACACCCTGAATTTGGAATTATTGAAGTAACTATTCAATTTAACGGCAGGAGCCACAAAGTGACGCTATACGATATAAAACCGAAGTTTCAGCATTTATTAAGACCGCTGGTCGTCAGGTTACATGCGCAGGGTATCACTGCCAACCAGGTAACCTTGTTTGCCATGCTCACCTCTGTAGTACTGGGCGCTTTGTTGATGCGTTTCCCCGATCCACGCTTTTTTATCACCCTGCCCGTTTTCCTGTTTTTCCGCATGGCGCTAAACGCCATTGATGGCATGTTAGCCAGGGAATTCCATCAGCAATCCACCCTCGGGGCAATCCTCAACGAGGTGGGTGACATTATCTCCGACGCGGCACTCTACCTCGCTTTTGCGTTTGTTACTGGCATCTCTGCCTGGTGGGTTGTGCTGGTGGTGCTGCTTGCCTGGCTGAGCGAATTTTGCGGTGTGATGTGCCAGACGCTGAACGGCATCCGAAGCTACCGTGGCCCGTTAGGCAAAAGTGACCGCGCATTTATCTTTGGCGCTCTCGGCCTGGTGATTGCGCTGTGGCCGCAGTCTATCGCCTACGCTAACGCAGTGTTTGCCATCGCCGCCCTGTTCCTGTGCTGGACCAGCCTGAATCGCTGCCGCAATGCGATGGAGGTGAAAAATGGCTGATTCCAGACACCTGCTTTATTACTGCCTGGGCGGTATCTTCGGCGTTCTCATTCTGGCGACGCTGATTATTTTTGTGCTGAGAAAGTGCCGCCCACAACGCAACTGGCTGGAATTACAGCAGCGCATTAATAGCTGGTGGGTGATTATCTGCCTGTTCTCGTTAGCAATGCTGTCGCCGAAGTGGCTGGCGCTAACCTTTTTCGGCTTCATCAGCTTCCTGGCGTTAAAAGAGTATCTGACGTTAGCACCCACGCGGCGTTCTGACAGTATGCCGCTGCTGTGGATGTATGCCGCTATCCCGGTGCAATATCTCTGGACCGGCATGGCCTGGTACGGCATGTTCATCATTTTTATCCCGGTTTACGTCTTCCTGTTCCTGCCCGCTCGCATGGTGATTGCCGGTGATACCAAGGGTTTTCTGCACTCTGCGTCGGTAATGCACTGGGGCATGATGACCACCGTGTTCGCTCTGAGCCACGTGGCCTACCTGATGACTTTACCCGGTGCCGACGCCAGTGCCGGTGCGCTGCTGGTGTTCTTCCTCGTTGCGCTGACTGAGCTGAATGATATTGCCCAGTATCTGTGGGGAAAATCGCTGGGCAGGATTCGGGTAACGCCCAACGTCAGCCCGAATAAGACGCTGGCCGGTTTGCTGGGTGGCATCTTTACCACCATGTTGCTGGCTGCGATTCTTGGCCCACTGCTGACACCGATGAGTTATCTCCACTCGCTGGGTGCTGGGTTGATTATTGGTGCAAGCGGCTTTTGCGGCGATGTGGTGATGTCGGCGATCAAGCGCGATTTTGGTGTGAAGGATTCCGGCAAATTGCTGCCCGGACACGGCGGCATTTTGGATCGACTCGATTCACTCATCTACACCGCGCCGCTGTTCTTCCACTTCTATTACTACTTCTACGTGTAGGAGGCGCACATGAACCGCATGCTGCGCTGGCTCTTTACCCTGTGCATCGCTTATCCGGTGGTGTGGATCTGGCTGGGTGTCGCCGTGGCCAACCGCAAGAAGCTACCGAAAACAGGCCCGGCGATCATTGTGGCAAACCACAACAGCCATCTTGATGTGCTGACGCTGTTCACCTTGTTCCCCCTATCGACGCTGGTGAATGTACAGCCGGTGGCTGCCGCTGATTACTTCCTGAAAAACAGAGTGGTGGGTTGGTTTGCGCTCAAGGTGATTGGCATCATCCCGGTGTATCGCGGGGCGCATCAGGCTAATCCATTGCAGGCCTGCGTCGATGCACTGGCGGAAAAGAAAATTGTGATTATTTTCCCGGAAGGCACACGCGGCGAGCCGGGGAAACTGTCAGAAATTAAATCTGGCCTGTGGCATCTCAGCCAGCAGTGCCCGGATGTGCCCATCATTCCGGTCTATATGCACGGGCTGGATCGCTCAATGGGTAAAGGTCAGAAAATACCGGTGCCGTTCTTTATCGATATTTATATCGACGATCCGCTGCGTTATCAGGACAACAAGGCCGAATTTAAAAGCGCGTTATTAAATCGTTTTGTCGAATTACAACAGCAAACCATAAGGAAATCATCATGAGCCAGGAAGCACGTTTATTTCACGAAGGATCTTTTTCAACCAGCGACGGTGAATCTCTCTATTTTCGCCACTGGCCCGCGCAGGATGCGCAGAGCAAAAAAGTGATTGTGCTATTTCATCGCGGGCATGAGCACTCCGGACGTTTGCAGCATGTTGTCGATGAGTTACTGATGCCGGATGCCCATTTTTACGCCTGGGATGCGCGTGGACACGGACATTCGCCGGGAGAACGAGGTTACAGCCCAAGCCTGGCTCGCTCAGTGCAGGACGTCGATGAATTTGTTCGCTTTGTCGCTGAACAAGCCACGGTGAGCATTGAAGATATTGTTGTGATTGCGCAAAGCGTCGGTGCGGTGCTGGTCGCTACCTGGGTGCATGATTACGCACCTAAAATTCGCGGTATGGTGCTGGCCTCTCCAGCGTTCAAGGTGAAGCTGTATGTGCCTTTCGCACGCACGGGATTGGCTATGCTGCAACGTATTCGCGGTCTGTTTTACGTGAACTCTTACGTCAAAGGGAAATTTCTCAGCCACGACCCCGAGCGCATTCGCAGCTTTGAGCAGGATAAATTCATCACCCGTCAGATTGCCGTGAATATTCTGCTGGATCTGTATAAAACGGCGGAGCGTATTGTTTCTGACTCTGCCGCCATCACCGTGCCAACACAGCTGCTGATTTCCGGCGATGATTTTGTGGTGCACACCAAACCGCAGAAAAAATTCTATCAGGGGCTGCGTAGCGCCATCAAAGAGCAGCATATTCTGCCCGGTTTTTATCACGACACGCTGGGAGAAAAGGATCGCCAGCTTGCCTTCGATAAAATGAAGCCGTTTATCGAACAGCTTTACCACGCTGCACCTTACACCTTCGATTACAGCCATGAAGATCAGTGGAGTCCGGGCGCTGATGCGTACCGTGAGTTGCAGGCGCCCCCTAAGCGCTGCTCACTACAAGGCGTGTCCTACGCTTCATTAAGTTTTGGCATGAAAACCCTTGGCAGACTGTCAAAAGGCATGCGCCTGGGATATGAAACCGGCTTTGACTCTGGCAGTACGCTGGATTATGTCTACCGCAACACGGCTGAAGGCACCGGCATTATTGGCCGTATCATCGACAGGCAGTACCTCAACAGCATTGGCTGGCGCGGCATTCGCATGCGCAAAGAAAATATCCAGCAGGTGATTGCGCAGGCCGTAGCAAAACTGCAAGAGCACAATTTGCCGATTCGCGTAGTCGACATAGCCGCCGGACATGGCCGCTACGTTCTTGATGCACTAGAGAAACAGCCGGGAATTGAAAGCATCTTGTTGCGAGATTACAGCGATCTGAATGTGGAAAAAGGCCAGGCGATGATTGAAGCGCGTCAATTAGGCCATCTCGCGCAGTTCAAAAAAGGCAATGCCTTCGATTATGACTCGCTCGCCACACTCGCGCCTGCGCCGACGCTGGGGATTGTCTCCGGCCTGTATGAACTGTTCCCGAGCAACCAGTTAATCAAAACTTCGTTGGCCGGGTTGGCAGCCGCCATTCCACCGGGCGGCGTGCTGGTTTATACCGGGCAACCGTGGCATCCGCAGTTGAAAACCATCGCATGGACCTTAACCAGCCACCAGAACGGTATTCCCTGGTTGATGCGCGTACGCAGCCAGAAAGAGATGGATACGCTGGTCGAAGATGCTGGATTTGAGAAATGCCACCAGCTGATCGATGAGTTTGGCATCTTTACCGTGTCGCTGGCGGTAAGAAAATAGCATGACTGAATCGTTGCTGACACAACGCCCTTTTCGCCCCTGGAAACAGGGGCTTTGCTGGCTGATGTTGCTGGGGCCCCTGTTTTTTCTCAGCTACGGGCAGGTGAATACCTACACCGCGACCCGCGATGATGTGGAAAGCCTGGTGTTTGCCTGGGAACGTTCGATTCTATTTGTTCCCTGGACCATCGTGCCTTACTGGAGCATCGACCTGCTTTACGGTATTTCACTGTTCATCTGCACATCAAGACAAGAGCTGATGCGTCACGGCTATCGCCTGCTAGTAGCATCGCTGGTGGCGTGTGCAGCGTTTTTACTTTTCCCGCTGAAGTTTACCTTCACGCGCCCGGAAACCCAGGGTGCCTTCGGCTGGTTGTTCCGCCAGCTTGAACAGTTTGATTTACCCTATAACCAGGCCCCTTCGTTGCACATTATTCTGACCTGGCTGCTCTGGCTGCGCTTTCGCCAGCATCTGAATCGCAATGCAAGAATCATTGCGGGCGGTTGGTTCCTGCTGATTGCTGTCTCCGTATTGACCACCTGGCAGCACCATTTTATCGATGTCATTAGCGGGATTGGGGTTGCGGTCATCATCAGCTACCTGGTTCCAATTAGAGGAGAATGGCGCTGGCAGCGCCCCACTTGGCACGCGCGACGTCTTGCTGGCAAATACGGCCTGGGTGGAATGCTGTTTTTACTGGCGGGGATAGCGATCCCCTGTGGTCATTTGCTGTTGTGGCCTGCCATAGCGCTGCTGGCGGTGGCTGCGGGCTATGCCGGGTTGGGCGTGACGGTGTTCCAGAAAAACAGTTGCGGCAACTTATCCCTCTCCGCACGCCTGCTGCTTTTACCCTATCTGACAGGCGTGAGGATTTCCCGCCGCTGGTTTTCCCGGCATAGCGCGCAAAGTAATGAGATTGTCGCTGGCGTAGCGCTGGGCAGGTTTCCGGACAAGACGCAGCAAGATTTTGCCGTTTTTGATCTGACCGCAGAATTACACAAAGGCAACCGGAACGCACAGCGATGGCAGGCCTATCCGCTAATGGATCTGCTGGTGCCCGACATTGCGCATTTGCAGACTGCGGTAAGACAGCTCCAGCAACTACACCGGGAAAGTGACAAGGTGTTGGTTTGCTGCGCGCTGGGTTTATCGCGCAGTGCCACGGTGATTGCGGCGTGGCTGCTGGCGGAAGGACATGCAGTTTCTGTCGTTCAGGCCATTGAACTCATTAAGTCCCGACGCCCGCAGATTGTTCTCACCCCTGCACACATTGCAATCCTCGAAGCCTTTAGCAAGGAACAGCTATGTCAGACATCATGATGACCAACCGAATTGTGCAAATTCATCTGGCCAGCTGGCGCTACTTTGCCGCGCTGACGCTGCCGCCACTGGCGCTGATACTCAGCCTTCGCCACTCCGCGCTGAGTCTGCCGTTAATGGTGTTGTTCTTCATCACACACTACTACTGCTGGCGTTTGTGGCTCGATGAACGGCTCTTCGCACTGCTCAATAATGAAGAAGACCTTGCTGAGTTTGACCGGGGCATGGCGCAGCTGTGGCCGAAAAAATTTGCCCGCCCGCGTTCTCTGGCAGATCGCCTGCACGGAACAAGAGTCATGTTTTACCGGGCAATGATCTCACTGCTGGTGCTGTGGTTGGTTTCACTCTGCTCAGTGAGTTATCTGGCACTCACGCTGGTTGAGTAGGTGAACCATGAACGACCATGATTTTCTAAAATATTTCGACAGCGAAATGCGTTATCTGAAAGCGGCTGCGCAGGAGTTTGCGGAGCAGCATCCGGAGGCGGGACGGCGACTGGGCGTAGACGGCAAATCTCTGAAGATGGACGACTCGGTCGAGCAGCTGTTTCAGGGCTTCTCGCTGATGATGGCGCAGATGCGTCGTAAGATTGATGACGATATTCCGGAGCTGACGGAGCCGCTGCTCGGGCATCTGCTGCCCGTGGTGAACCGCACGCTGCCATCAATGTCTGTGGTGGAACTTACGCCCGACAGCGTCGCTCAGGTACGTGATGCGGTGCTGCCGGAAGGTACAACGCTGCTGACCCGACCGATGGATATCACTGGCCTGTGCTGCCCTTATCGCACGACCGATGCGTTGAAATTGCATCCGCTGACGCTGGGCGAGATAACGACGCCCTTCCATCCCGATGGACACCAGATGATCTCCCTGCGGTTTACACTCAGCCCTCAGGCCGATACGAGCCAGGTCGATCTCAGTGATATTCCGCTTTATATCAACGGAGATCGCCCAGTGCAGTCGCTGCTATACCATGCGCTGACCCGTCATCTGCGCAACATCACTTTTCGCCTGCCGCAGAGTGATAACCCCGATTCGCAGCCATTTAGTGGCGACATCCGTGCCCGCTGGCAACAAGAATGGCGTCCGGTCTGGCCGGAAAGCGACAGTCCTGCACTCTGTGGTGAAGTGCGCCCGCTACTGGAATATTTCAGTTTTCCGGCTCGCTACGCCTTCTTTACTCTATCGGGGCTCAACACGCTGCCTTTCGACGAAAGCTGCCGCGAGGTGATTCTCGATATTCACCTCAGTCAGCCGCTTCCACATGATATTTCCCTGCCGGCAGACGCGCTGCGCATTCACTGCGTGCCGGTGATTAACCTATTTACGCTGAACGCCGAGCCGCTGAAGGTAAAGCCTGCGGTACTCGATTATCGTCTGCGTCCGCATCGACTGCGCGATCAGCACACTGAGATTTACAGTGTTGATGAAGTTGCCGCCAGCGAAACACTGGATAAGCGGCGTTATGTGCCGTATCGGCACTTCCGGCAAAAAGGGGGCATGTTGCAACGCAAAGAGTCGTGGCCGGAGCGATATTTCCATACGCGCATCTGGCGTGGTGTCAGCGGTCTTTATGAAACCTTGCTGATGTTGGGTGGCGATGCAAGCGAGACCGATCGGGGCGAGGATGATGCCACGCTGTTTATGAACATCACCTGCACCAATGGTAACTATCCGCGTATGGCGCTGGAGAAAGCCGTATTTGATGGAAGCGCGGTCACCGGCAACCTAACGTTGCAGTGCACAACGCGTCATCCCCCTTCTATGCCTTGCTACCCGCCAACCACGCAGTTGTATCAGTGGCATGTGATATCGCTGCTGCATCCGCGCGCGCTGAGCCAGATGATTAGCGATGCTAAAAACCTTCGAGCCGTGCTGGCGCTGTTTGACTGGAGTAATGACGATAACAACCGCCGTCGCATCAGCGGTATTCGTCACGTCAGCTGGCGTCAGGACTATAACTCCTCGTATCACTGGCACGGGGTGCGTATTCGCGTGGCGCTCGATGAAACCCGGTTCAGCGGCACCGGCGATGCCCGCCTGTTCTGCGAGCTGCTGGAGCAATTCCTGACGCAGTACGCCAGCGTGGTGCGCTTTACCCAGCTGACAGTGCTGCTGACCGCTTCGGGCACCGAATGGGCCTGGCCGGAGCGACGCATTGACAGGGTGCTGATGTGAGCGAAGACAACAAAAAACCGTTCTGGCTGGACGATGACGGCAATGACCAGACCGCGCGTTACAACTTTTACCGCTTCTGCCAGTTACTTGAGCAGACGACCGGCAGCCGTCTCGGCACGGGCCGCACGCCAGAAAGTGATCCAGTGCGTTTTCGTCCCAATCCGCACCTGGGCTTTCCCGCCGGGGAGTTGAAACGCACGGAAATTGACGCCGATAACCCGAATGCGATACCAACGGTCAGAACCAACTTCTTCGGCTTGTACGGCGTCGATTCGCCGCTGCCCACCAGCATCATTGATGATATCAACCAAGGGCGTGACGGAGCTGATGCGATGGCGGCGTTTCTGGATATCTTCAATCACCCGCTGATGACGCAGTTTTACCGCATCTGGCGCAAGTACAGCTATCCGGCCACCTTTGAGCCAGGCGGTACCAATACGGTGTCGCAAAGCCTGATGGCGCTAACCGGCATTGCCCACAGCGGCGACCAACCTTCGTCACGCCTGCTGGCGATACTTAAACCGCTGCTGCATACCACGCACACTGCTGAAGGTATTGCAGCGGTGATACGCAGCCAGGCACCGAATACGAAGGTTGAGGTTTTCGCACACCATCCGGTGACGATGCCGGTGGCAAAACGCGCCCGGCTTGCAATGCGCAGTGGCATGACGCTTGATCAGAATCCGATACTAGGTGATGAAACCCGCGTGGCTGATTACTGCTCACGGGTAGAGCTTTCAACAGACGATCCTGATGAGGCAAAGGGTTGGATGCCTGACGGGCAACTCGGGCAGGACGTGATGGCGCTACTGCGTACCTATTTGGGCTGTGACTATGATTTGCGGTTTTGGCTGACGATTCCCACCCGATTGCTGCCAATGCCGCGGCTGGGCGATGCCGGGTTGTTCAATGGGTACAATATGATGCTGGGGTTGAGGGAGGATAATCTGAGTGCGATGCCGGAAAGGGTGCGCATTAAAGTGGGAAAGCTGCGAGAGGAAAATGTCCAGATTGCGGCAGACTTCCGGCACGGGCTTACCCAGCTCAGCCTGCTTCAGGGCAAAGACAATCTGCTCTTCGGTGAATCGTGACTTTTTCATCGGCACAACCTCCGCTCAGGGGAGTCAATATCATGCTGGAATTCTGTTTCTGAATGGATCAGGATTTCGGATCAGGGTCACTATAAACTACACACTGTCATAGACTGATCAAGCCTTGCCGCTGGCAAGAAGGTCTCTTCAAACGTACAATCCTCCCTCTAAAAGGTCCCTTTCCGAAAAAATCGTTTTAACAGGATTTATAGTGAACAAACAGCAGCTTGCGGCAAAAATCTGGGAATCGGCTAACCAGATGCGATCTAAAATTGAAGCTAACGAATACAAAGATTACATACTCGGCTTTATCTTCTACAAGTATCTAAGCGACCAGCTGGTGCAGTTCGTATCCAAAGAAGGTATGACCCCCGAAGACATCAAAACACTCAATGAAGAAGACGCAGACACCGTTGAATATGTGCAAAGCAACTTGGGCTATTTCATTGCCTACGAAAACTTGTTTTCTACATGGATAGATCCAAAATCTGATTTTGATGAATCTAACGTGCGAGATGCACTCTCGGCTTTTAGCCGTTTAATTTCGCCAAATGATAAAAAACTGTTTGAAGGCATTTTCACTACCTTAGAAACAGGTCTAAGCAAACTGGGTGAAAGTGCAGGCAAACGCACTAAAGCCATTAGCGATTTACTGCATCTGATCAAAAGCATCCCCATGAATGGCAATCAAGGGTATGACGTACTGGGCTACATCTACGAATACCTAATTGAAAAGTTTGCCGCCAATGCCGGTAAAAAAGCCGGTGAGTTTTACACACCTCATGAAGTCTCAGTATTGATATCGAACATCATCGCTCATGAATTAAAACATAAAGATGCTATCAAAATTTACGACCCAACTTCCGGGTCTGGTTCGTTACTGATCAATATCGGTGGGGCATTCGAGAAATATGCTAAAAACAAAGACCGCATCACCTATTACGCGCAAGAGTTAAAAGCTAATACCTACAACCTAACCCGTATGAACCTCATCATGCGTGGTATCAAAGCCAGTAATATTAAAACCCGTAATGGCGACACCCTTGAAGAAGATTGGCCACATTTTGACGAAAACGATCCACAAGGTTCATATTACGCCGTGCACGTCGATGCAGTCGTATCTAACCCGCCTTACTCACAAAACTGGGACCCAAGCTTTAAAGACAGCGATCCACGCTATTCACGTTTTGGCCTGGCACCTAAAACCAAAGCCGATTTTGCATTTTTACTGCATGACCTCTATCACCTAAAACCTGATGGTGTTATGGCCATTGTATTGCCTCACGGTGTTTTATTCCGTGGCGGTGAAGAAGGTCAAATTCGCAAGCAACTGATTGAACAAAATCATATTGATACTGTTATCGGTTTACCGGCTAATATCTTTTTTGGCACCGGTATTCCCACAGTGATTTTAGTACTCAAGCAAAAACGCTTAAATACCGATGTGCTAGTGATCGATGCCTCCAAACACTTTTTGAAAGAAGGCAAAAACAACAAACTGCAAGCCAGTGATATCAAACGAATTACAGATGCAGTGATTAATCGAGAAAGTATCGACAAATTCTCCCAACTGGTAAGCAAACAAACCCTGTGCGACAACGGTTACAATCTGAATATACCGCGCTATGTGGATTCATCTGCGGCGACACCAAGCTGGGATTTACACGCCACCATGCTCGGCGGCATTCCCAACAGCGAAATTGCCGAGCTAAAAAGTTTTTGGCAAGCTTTCCCGCAATTGCATAATACTCTTTTTTCGCCAAAATCCGCCGCTTACAGTGAGCTGGCCATTGCCAAAAAAGACGTTAACGCCTGCATTAGCGCGCACCCGCAAGTGTTAGCGTTTATCACTGCTTATAACCAAGCCTTTAATGGCTTTAATGAACACTTAAACATCCAGTTAATACAAAATTGGCAAAGCGTAAAGCGTAACCAACAAGAGGCGATATTAAGTACCGAGCTATTTACTCGCTTAGCCCCCATTGCTTTGATCGACAAATACCAGGCTTATCAATTTCTAAACAACCAGTGGCAAATCATCAGCGCTGATTTAGAAATGATGCAAACCGAAGGCTTTTCCGCCACCAAGCAAGTTGCCCCTAATATCGTCATCAAGAAGAAAGACGGCAAAGACACTGAAGTACAAGACGGCTGGAAAGGCCATATACTACCCTTTGATTTAGTGCAACAAACATATTTAAGTAATGATTTACAGGCTTTGGCAGATAAAGAAACACGCTTAGCAGAAATTGCCAGTACGCTGGAAGAAATATTAGAATCACTGACTGAAGAAGAAAAAGAACAAGATACGGTGAAAGAGAGCAACGACGGTTTTGTTAATGTAGAAGTAGGTAAAACAGCCAGGGCCTTCCTGAAAGAACAAAAAGATAGCAAAGTTAAATTCGCAGAGGAAAGCTATGAAGCCAAAATCATTCGCGCGAACAAATTAATTGATGAAGAAAAAGCCCTAAAAAAAGCGGTTAAAGATGCCACCACTGCCCTACACTTAAAAACCAAAACGACCATCGAAGCTTTGACTGATGAGAAAGTGAACAACCTACTGTGTCTTAAATGGATTGCGCCATTAAGCACCGAAATTGCCGCCCTGCCAAACGCCGTGATTAGTCATCTTACTAGCCAAGTGCAAGCCCTTGCAGATAAATATGCGGTCACTTACTCGCAGGTCGCGAATGAGATAAAAACTACCGAACAAGAACTGGCGAAAATGATGGGCGAGCTCATAGGTAATGAGTTTGATATGCAGGGCCTGGCAGAACTCACCAATTTATTGAAGGGTAAATAATATGGGTATGAATAATAAGGTGCCGGAGATTCGCTTTATAGAGTTTAGTGGGAATTGGAGTCAACAAAAACTGGATACAATCTTCGGAAAAATACGCAATGCCTTTGTTGGAACTGCAACGCCTTATTATGTAAACGAAGGGCATTTTTATCTTGAATCGAACAATGTCAAAGATGGAAAAATAAACAGAAAAAATGAAATTTTTATTAATGATGAGTTTTACTATAAGCAATCTGACAAATGGCTTCGTGAAGGAGACATAGTCATGGTTCAGTCGGGGCATGTCGGCCATACTGCCGTAATACCCCCAGAGTTAAATAATATCGCAGCGCATGCACTGATTATGTTCACTGATCCTAAAGAAAAGATAAGTTCTCATTTCCTAAACTTTCAGTTTCAAACAGATAAAATAAAAAAAAATTTAGCTGAAATTACGACGGGTAATACAATAAAACATATCCTTTCCTCTGAAATGAAAGAATTTGAAATTTTTTTCAGTGATTATGAAGAGCAAGCCCAAATCGGCAACTACTTCCAGAAGCTAGACGAGCTTATAAATCAACACCAGCAAAAACATGACAAACTCAGCAACATTAAAAAAGCCATGCTGGAAAAAATGTTCCCAAAACAAGGAAAAATCATCCCAGAAATCCGTTTTAAAGGATTTAGTCGTCAGTGGAAAGAAACTATTCTTTCAGAATTTACTGATAAACACGACAATTTAAGGGTAGCCGTTACGGCAAAAGATCGTATCTCAGGAAATACTCCTTACTATGGGGCAAACGGTATTCAGGGCTATGTTGAAGGCTATACTCACAATGGGGAATATGTTCTGTTAGCCGAAGATGGAGCTAACGACATTAATAATTATCCCATTCATTATGTGAATGGAAAAATATGGGTTAACAACCATGCCCACGTGCTAAAAACAAAAGGAAACAGCTCAAACATTTTTCTTAAATATGCATTAAACAACATAGACTTTGAGCCATTTTTAGTTGGTGGCGGCAGGGCGAAACTAAATGCGTCCATAATGATGAACCTTGTTCTTTCAATTCCTACAGATATTAAAGAACAAATTAAAATCGGCAACTACTTCCAAAATCTCGACACACTAATTAATCAACACCAACAACAAATCACCAAACTCAATAACATCAAGCAGGCCTGCTTAAGTAAAATGTTTGTCTAATAAGGAGCTCCGTCATAATGATCACATTTAAAACCGAAGCGCAATTTGAGCAGGCCTTCATTGAAGTACTGACCCATAAGGGTTGGGAGTCGGAGATACTCAAAAATAAATCCGAAGCCGATTTACTGCAAAACTGGGCATACATTTTGTTTGAAAACAACCGTCAGCAGGATCGCTTAAATGATGTTCCGCTTACCGCGACTGAAATGCAGCAAATTATTGAGCAAATAAAAGAGCTTAAAACCCCGCTCAAGCTCAACGGTTTAATTAACGGTAAAACCGTGGCGATTAAGCGCGATAATCCTGCCGATACCTTGCATATGGGCAAAGAAGTCAGCTTAAAAATATACGATCGCCAGGAAATCGCTGCCGGCCAAAGCCGTTACCAAATTGTGCAGCAGCCCAAATTTGAGCGTGGCAGCCCATTGCGTAACGATAGACGCGGGGATGTACTATTACTAATCAACGGTATGCCAGTGATCCACGTAGAGCTGAAGCGTAGTGGTATTCCGGTTAGCCAGGCAGTAAATCAAATTGAAAAATATAGCAAAGAGGGTGTTTTTAGCGGTTTGCTTTCGCTTATCCAGGTCTATGTGGCGATGGAACCAAACGAGACAAAATACTTTGCCAATCCAGGGTTAGACGGCAAGTTTAACCCCGACTATCAATTTAACTGGGCCGATTTTAATAATGAGCCCATGAACCACTGGAAAGACATCGCCTCTACCTTGCTTTCTATTCCCATGGCGCACCAGTTGATTGGCTTTTATACCGTCGCCGACGATACCGACGGCGTGCTGAAGGTAATGCGCAGTTATCAGTATTACGCCGCCAATGCGATATCTGACAAAGTGGCCAAAACCAACTGGCAGCAACTAGGCAGCGCGGCCAATAATCCCGATCGCCTAGGGGGATATGTGTGGCATACCACCGGTTCGGGTAAAACCATGACCAGCTTTAAATCGGCGCAATTAATTGCACAATCCAAAGATGCCGATAAAGTGATTTTTTTAATGGACAGGATTGAACTGGGCACCCAGTCGCTCGCGGAATACCGCAATTTTGCTGGCGATGGCGAAGACGTTCAAGCCACCGAAAATACTCACGTACTCATCACAAAATTAAAAAGCATCGCCCCTGCCGATACATTAATTGTTAGCTCAATTCAAAAAATGAGTAATATTTTTGAGGCGGTAGACGATGAAGGCACGGCCACCAACTCTGCGGATATAGAAAAAATTCGCGCTAAGCGTTTGGTGTTTATTGTCGATGAGGCGCACCGTTCTACCTTTGGCGACATGCTGATTATTATTAAACGTACCTTTCCACGTGCCTTGTTTTTTGGCTTTACTGGGACACCCATTCAAGAAGAAAACGAAAAAAACGGTAATACCACCAGTACCGTATTTGGCAACGAGCTACACCGCTATAGCATTGCCGATGGTATACGCGATGGCAACGTACTGGGCTTCGACCCTTATAAAGTGCCCACCTTTAGAGACAGTGATCTAAAACAAGCAGTGGCGTTAGTGCAAGCCAAAGCTGGCTCGGTGAAGGAGGCTATGGATAACCCAGCCAAAAAGAAAAAGTTTAACCACTTTATGAATGACGTGCCGATGGCTGGCAATAAAGACGCCTCAGGTAAGTACCACAAAGGCATTGAAAACTATGTACCTAAAAGCCAATATTTAAGCGAAACTCACCAAGCCAAAGTGGTGGAAGATATTCTGCATAAATGGGATGTGCTCAGCCAAGGCAATAAATTCCACGCCATTTTGGCCACTAACAGCATTGCCGAAGCCATTGACTATTACCGTCATTTAAAAGCAGCTAAACCTGAACTTAAAGTATCGGCCCTATTTGACCCGAACATTGATAACGACGGCAGTGGCGACCGTGGCCCCACCTTTAAAGGCGATGGTCTGGACGAAATTATGGATGACTATAACGCGCGTTACGGTCAGGATTTTGACTTTGCCCGCCACGCGGCATTTAAAAAAGATTTAGCGGCACGTCTTGCACATAAAAAGCCCTACGAGCGTATTCACACCGAATCTTCAAAGCAATTAGATTTATTGATTGTTGTGGATCAAATGCTCACTGGCTTTGACTCCAAATGGCTTAACACCTTATATTTAGACAAAGTAATTAAATACCAAAATATCATTCAAGCCTTCTCGCGCACTAATCGCTTGTTTGGCCCGGACAAACCCCATGGGGTTATCCGTTATTATCGCTATCCACATACCATGGAACAGCACATTAAGGATGCTGTAAAACTCTATTCTGGCGATAGACCTATCGGCTTATTTGTTGATAGGTTAGAAAGTAATCTAGAATCCATTAATGAATTAATGGCTAACATTACCGAGCTGTTTACGAATGCAGGGATAGATAATTTTGAAAAACTTCCAGAGGATATAGAATCATGTGCCCAGTTCACCAAATTATTTAACGTTTTCAACCAGCATCTTGAAGCCGCCAAAGTACAAGGCTTGCATTGGGAGCAGTCTGTCTATTCCTTTACAGAAAATGATGTTGAACATGAGGTAACGCTGGCCATAGATGAACAAACTTACCTTAGCCTGGTCCTGCGCTATAAAGAGTTGGTAGGCAAAGGAGATCGCGATGGTGCGGGGGATGGTGATATACCTTTCGATATCAGTGGTTATCTAACTGAAATTGATACCGGAAAAATTGATGCCGACTACATGAATAGTCGTTTTGATAAGTATTTAAAAGAGCTTAACAAACACCACGATTCTGCAAGCATTGAAACCACTTTAAATGAACTACACAAGTCGTTTGCGTCACTAACTCAAAGCGAGCAAAAGTATGCCAAGCTTTTCTTACACGATTTGCAGCGCGGCGATGCGCAGCTAATTGAAGGCCATACTTTTAGGGACTATATTAACACCTACAAAGATAATGCTGAAAACGCGCAATTGAATGCTGTTGTCGATGCACTTGGTTTAGATAAAGGTCAGCTCATAACATTAATGGCTGATAACGTTAATGAGAAAAACTTAAACAACTTTGGCCGTTTCGATGCACTAAAAGAAACGGTAAATAAAGAAAAAGCTAAGCTCTATTTTGAAAAGCAGGACGGTGTCAAACTACCTTTATTCAAGTTGAATATGCGCATTGAACAATTTTTAAAGAAATTTATTTGTGCTAAAACGGATGACTTTATTGACGAAGTGGTTGGAAAAATAGATGACTTAGCGGAATAGTCATGCATAAGAACTCTAATTTTTGATTAGGGTTCTTCAATTTAGCTACAATAGTTCATCGAAAATCAGAAAGTATAAGAAATAAAGCGATTTCAGTAGAAGTGTGTTGACTTGAAAATGGTACGCCCTACAGGATTCGAACCTGTGACCTACGGCTTAGAAGGCCGGTGCTCTATCCAGCTGAGCTAAGGGCGCATAGTGATGGGGTCGGATTATACGTCCAGCGGCTCGCGCGTCAACGTTTTTGCCCTTGAACAGAAGCGGAGTGCTGCCAGATTAACCAAAACCCCTTAATGCCGCTTACGCCATTCGCTCATCGACACCAGATTCCCGCCCTGCTCCGTTTCGCCTTCCAGCTCAATCCCTTGCTGCGTGAAATGCGCATTGTACTGGTCGCGCAGCGCATGCAGTTCCTGGCTGTCCGGCTCCAGCTGGCGCAAGAACCCCAACGCCAGCAACAGCTGCTGCCGTGAAATCAACGCAGAAAATCCCGCCCGGCTCAAAATGCCATGCCAGCGCTGCCTATTTTCGTCGCTGCCATCGACAATCAGCACCTGCCAAATCAGCAGCACCGCAGCGCCATTGTGCAGATGCGTGTCGTTATCGCCCGCTATATAGTCGGTAAACTCTTTTGCCGCCTCTTTGCCCATCAGCGACAGCATCGATTCGATATGCACCGGCGGCAGTTGCAACCGTTTATTGAGCGCCTGCACCGCATGGCGCGAGCTGGCCGTCAGCAGCTGAAAACCTACCACGAACACCACCGCCAGCGTGGCGAGAATTAACCAAATCATCACGTCATCCATCTCATTCACTGCCGGGCATCATAAGCGCTAACGCGGGCGGGCGCCACGGCGAAAAATCGGGAAAGCGGCGTTGATGGCGAATCTCTACCTGACAGCCGCACGCGCTTCTGACAGAATAGGCGCCATCCCCGATCTAACCCTCTACAGATGGATTTCCTCTCTGATGGCAGCAAAAATTATTGACGGTAAAACGATTGCGCAGCAGGTGCGCCTTGAGGTTGCCGAAAAAGTACAGCAGCGTCTGGCGGCCGGTAAACGTGCGCCCGGTTTGGCAGTTGTGCTGGTGGGTGAAAACCCGGCTTCGCAGATCTATGTCGCCAGCAAACGTCGTGCTTGTGATGAAGTGGGCTTCATCTCCCGCTCATACGATCTGCCCGCCACCACCAGCGAAGCCGAGCTGCTGGAGCTGATTGATACGCTCAACAACGACAACGACATCGACGGCATTCTGGTGCAGCTGCCGCTGCCAGCCGGCATCGATAACGTCAAAGTGCTGGAGCGCATCGTGCCGGACAAAGATGTGGATGGTTTCCATCCGTACAACGTCGGTCGTCTGTGCCAGCGCGCACCGAAGCTGCGTCCATGTACGCCGCGCGGCATCGTCACTTTGCTGGAGCGCTACAATATCGATACTTACGGCCTGAACGCCGTGGTGGTTGGCGCATCGAATATCGTTGGCCGTCCGATGAGCATGGAGCTGCTGCTCGCCGGTTGCACCACCACCGTTACGCACCGTTTCACCAAAGATCTGCGTCATCACGTTGAGCACGCCGATCTACTGGTGGTGGCGGTTGGCAAGCCGGGCTTTATTCCGGGCGACTGGATCAAGCCGGGCGCGGTGGTGATTGATGTGGGTATCAACCGTCTCGACAGCGGCAAAGTGGTGGGTGATGTGGAGTTCGAAGCGGCTGCTGAGCGCGCCTCGTACATCACGCCCGTTCCAGGCGGCGTCGGTCCAATGACGGTCGCGACATTGATCCAAAACACGCTAACGGCGTGTGAAGAATTTCACGACATTGAGGAGGCATAATGGCCAGTTTTTCTCTCGGTAAACATGCCCACGTTGATCTGTGCGACCTGCTGAAACTCGAAGGTTGGGTGCAAAGCGGTGCGCAGGCGAAAGCGGTGATCGCGGAAGGCGAAGTGCGCGTCGATGGCGCAGTTGAAACGCGTAAGCGCTGCAAGATTGTTGAAGGCCAGAAGGTCGAGTTTGCGGGCTTTAAGATTACGGTTGTTGCCTGACCTTTAGGCGTCTCAATCGGGACGCCTAAATCCGCTCTTCCCCCACCACCCGAGTTTCCCCTTCAATTTGCTCAAGCTCGATGTGATTCACCGCCGTATGCTGCGCAATCAGCGTCGCCAGTTTCGGTGAATGGCTGGTGATCCACAGTTGGCTAAACTGGCTGGCTTCGGCGATCAGTCGTGCTAATGCAGGCAACAAATCTTCATGCAAACTGTTTTCCGGTTCATTTAGCGCCATAAACGCCGGCGGACGCGGGCTGAGCAGCGCCACCACTAAGCAGAGAAAGCGCAGCGTGCCATCCGAGAACTCGGCGCTCTCCAGCGGACGCAAAATTCCCCGCCGTGACATCAGCATCTGAAAACGCCCGTTCTGCACGTCAACGTGAAATTCCGTGTCCGGGAAGGCTTCGGCCATCACCTCAAGCAGTAATTCGGAATGACCGCGTTCAACAATCGTAGCCCAGGCTGCGGCCAAATTGCTGCCATCGTGGCTCAGTACCGGCGCGCGCACGCCAATCTGCGGCGCACGAATCGGCGAACCGGGCCACACCGCAAACTCATGATAGAAACGCCACTGGCGCAGCCTTTCACGTACCTGGGAAAGCTCGGGATAAAGGTGCGGCTCGCCAAGCTGCCCAAACAGCGACTCTTCCGAATGCAGCACCGCGGGATAAGCAACGCGTTCGCCCTCAACGTTGTGCAGGAAAGCGGTTTGATTTTGCCGCTGCAGAATGCAGGAGGAAGGACGCCGACGCTGGCCGCTCATCCATATACGCTCCTCTTTCACCAGCGGATCGAGGTTAAACATGCTGGTGGCTAACGGCTCAGGAAAACCGATATCAAGCTGATAATCCATATCATCCATCACCACCGCGAGCGCCAGACGTTTAGGATCGTGGCGACGATCGCCGCGCCGTAATCCGCCCGCCCACATCGCTTTCTGGATGCCGCCCTCTTCCGCCAGCGCCAGCGCTAAACGTCCGCTCGCCGCTTCGTGCAGCAATCGCACCGCTTTATACAGGTTAGATTTACCGCAGCCGTTCGGGCCGCTCACCACATTGAGCTGTTGCAGCGGTAGCGTCAGGTCGCGCACCGAGCGGAAGCCGTGAATATGAATCTGTTCAATCGCCATCAATAAAAAAGGGCGATTTCTCGCCCTCTCCGGTTATTTGCGTCGCCAGCTGGAACCTTGCGGCCCATCCTCAACGATCACGCCCAACTCATTGAGCTTATCGCGCGCCACATCCGCCTGCGCCCAATCTTTGGCTGCTCGCGCGTCAGAACGGGCTTTTACCCAATGCTCGATTTCCGCCACTTCATCATCATTCACCTGCGCACCGCTCTGCAGGAACTGCTCGGGATCCTGCTGCAGAATGCCGAGCACGTTAGCGATCTGACGCAGTTTCGCTGCCAGCGCATCAGCGGAGGCTTTGTCTTCGGTCTTCAGGCGATTCACTTCACGCGCCATATCAAACAACACCGAATAGGCTTCCGGCGTGTTGAAGTCGTCATCCATCGCGGTACGGAATCGCGCTTCAAACTCTTCGCCACCCGCCGCCGTGGCATTGGCATCGGTATGACGCAGCGCGGTGTACAAGCGCTCGAGCGCCGCACGCGCCTGGTTGAGGTTATCTTCGCCGTAGTTGAGCTGGCTGCGATAGTGGCCCGACATCAGGAAGTAACGCACGGTTTCGGCATCGTAATGCTGCAACACATCGCGCACGGTGAAGAAGTTATCCAGCGATTTCGACATCTTCTCGCGGTCAACCATCACCATGCCGGAGTGCATCCAGTAATTTACATACGGGCCATCGTGCGCACAGGTGGATTGCGCCACTTCGTTTTCATGGTGCGGGAACATCAGGTCCGAACCGCCGCCGTGAATGTCGAAATGGGTGCCGAGCTGTTTGCAGTTCATCGCCGAACATTCGATGTGCCAGCCTGGACGGCCGTTGCCCCACGGCGAGTTCCACGCCGGTTCGTCGGCTTTAGACATCTTCCACAACACGAAGTCCATCGGATTGCGCTTCACATCCGCCACTTCGACGCGCGCGCCGGCCTGCAGCTGCTCCAGATCCTGACGCGACAGCACGCCGTACTCTTTGTCGCTCATCACATCGAACATCACGTCGCCGTTGTCCGCCACGTACGCGTGCTTACGCTCAATCAGCCTGCCAACCAGCTCGATGATTTCATCGATATGGCGGGTGGCGCGCGGCTCCAGATCCGGCGGCAAAATGCCAAGCGCGGCGAAATCGTTGTGCATCTCGGCGATCATGCGGTTGGTCAGCGTTTCAATGCTTTCCCCGTTTTGATTGGCACGTTTGATGATTTTGTCATCGATATCGGTGATGTTACGCACATACTTCAGCTGATAGCCCACGTAACGCAGATAACGCGCCACCACGTCGAATGCCACAAATGTACGCCCATGGCCGATATGACAGAGGTCGTAAACCGTGATACCACACACGTACATACCGACTTGACCGGCATGGATGGGTTTGAATTCCTCTTTCTGTCGACTCAGGGTGTTATAAATCTTTAGCATTGAACGGTTCCGTTTATTTACGTGTGCGGGAATAGAACTATCAAAAATCTTGCTGTTTATTGCGTCAAGCCAACCAGTTAACCACTGTAATCCGTGACTGCACATTCCGTAGCGGCGCGATTTATCGCGCAATAAATTGCGCCGCTACGGAATGTGCGCGCTATGAGAACGGTTTTCATCTCTTAACTGACAAACATCAAGCCGGTTATTGTGCCGTATTTTTCTGACTTGTGCATCGCTCGGTTGCCAACTGCCGTCCGGTTACTGACGCGTTATTGGAAATTGTGATATAAGAAGCGTCTACAAAAATGCCCCGCCGCCTTACAGGCGTGGCAGTTGATACTGACGACAACCTTGACAGGAAGAAAATAATGGTCACTTTCCAGACGAACCATGGCGATATCGTAATCAAAACTTTCGATGACAAAGCGCCGGCTACCGTGAAGAACTTCCTGGAATACTGCGCGGAAGGTTTTTACGATAACACTATCTTCCATCGCGTAATCAACGGTTTCATGATTCAGGGCGGCGGTTTTGAGCCTGGCATGAAGCAGAAAGATACCAAAGCAGACATCCGCAACGAAGCGAACAACGGCCTGAAAAACACCAAAGGCACCCTGGCGATGGCGCGTACTCAGGCGCCACACTCTGCAACAGCCCAGTTCTTTATCAACGTGGCAGACAACGACTTCCTGAACTTCCGTGATGAAAGCCTGCAAGGCTGGGGTTACTGCGTGTTCGCTGAAGTGGTTGAAGGCATGGACGTGGTTGAGAAAATCAAAGCGGTGAAAACCGGCCGCAGCGGCATGCATCAGGACGTTCCGGTTGAAGATGTTGTCATCCAGAAAGTGACTGTTAGCGAGTAATGTCGCGCACGCTGTTTATCGCAGATCTGCATCTGTGTCATGAAGAACCGGCAATTACTGCCGGTTTTCTGCATTTTTTGCAGGGTGAAGCGCGCACGTGCGATGCGCTTTATATCCTCGGCGATCTGTTTGAAGCCTGGATCGGCGACGACGATCCTAACCCGCTGCATCAGCAAATCGCTGCGGCGCTCAAGGCGCTGCCGGTGCCGAAGTTCTTTATTCACGGCAATCGCGACTTCCTGCTCGGCCAGCGTTTTGCGCGTGCCAGCGGCATGACGCTGCTGCCGGAAGAAAAGGTGCTCGATCGCTACGGACATCGTGTGTTGATCATGCACGGCGATACCTTGTGCACCGACGATGCAGGCTATCAGCGTTTCCGCGCCAAAGTGCATCAGCGCTGGTTGCAGCGTCTGTTCCTCGCGTTGCCGCTGCGTCTGCGCATGCGTATTGCCGCGCGCATGCGCAATGGCAGCAAGCAGGCGAATCAGCATAAATCGGTCAGCATCATGGACGTCAATCAGTCCGCGGTGGAAGCCGCGATGACGCGTCAACAGGTGGCGATTCTGATTCACGGCCACACGCATCGTCCCGCCATTCACGCCTTCCCGCTGCACGGCAAAAACGCCGAGCGCGCGGTGCTGGGTGCCTGGCATAAGAACGGATCGATGATTCAGCTTGATGCCAGCGGCGTCAGCCTGATCGAATTTCCCTTCTGAAATCCGGGCATCAATGCCCGTTTTCCGCCTACGCAACCGTTTTCCTTGCTGCCATCTCATGCTATTCTCTGTGCCCTTCTTCGCCTGCCCGCCCGGCCAGGTTCGTTTGCATATTCACAGGAGTTGACCGCATGTCATCCAACGCCGCCCCGGCCCGTATCGCCATTGTCATGGGTTCCAAAAGTGACTGGGCTACCATGCAGTTCGCCGAGGAAATTCTTAACAGCCTGGATGTTCCCTTCCACGTTGAAGTGGTCTCAGCTCACCGTACGCCTGACAAACTGTTTAGCTTCGCGGAAACCGCAGCCGACAACGGTTTTCAGGTGATCATCGCCGGTGCCGGCGGTGCAGCCCATTTGCCGGGCATGCTGGCCGCGAAAACGCTGGTGCCGGTGCTGGGCGTGCCCGTGCAAAGCGCGGCGCTGAGCGGCGTCGATAGCCTCTACTCCATCGTGCAGATGCCGCGCGGCATTCCGGTGGGTACGCTGGCGATTGGTAAAGCCGGTGCTGCCAACGCCGCTCTACTGGCGGCACAGATTCTGGCGATTCACGACAGCGCGCTGTCAACGCGCATCGCCAACTGGCGTCAAACGCAAACCGATGAAGTGTTGAACAACCCGGATCCGCGGGAGGACGTATGAAGCCGGTTTGCGTCTTAGGAAATGGTCAGTTAGGCCGCATGCTGCGCCAGGCGGGTGAACCGCTGGGCATCGCGGTGTATCCGGTGGGCCTGGATGCGGAACCTTCTGCGCTGCCGATCGCCGAAAGCGTGATCACCGCTGAGATCGAGCGCTGGCCGGAAACCGCGTTAACCCGCGAACTGGCGAGCCATCCGGCCTTTGTGAATCGCGATATCTTCCCGCGTCTGGCCGATCGCCTGACGCAAAAACAGCTGCTGGATCAGCTGAACCTCGCTACCGCGCCGTGGCAGCTGCTGGCCGATAAAGCCGAGTGGCCAAATGTGTTCAACTCGCTTGGCGAACTGGCGATTGTAAAGCGTCGTACCGGCGGCTATGACGGCCGCGGTCAGTGGCGTTTGCGCGCTCATGAAACCGATGCGCTGCCGGATGAGTGCTACGGCGAATGCATCGTTGAGCAAGGCATTAACTTCAGCGGCGAAGTGTCGCTGGTCGGCGCGCGTGGGCACGATGGCAGCACGGTGTTTTATCCGCTGACGCATAACCTGCATCAGGACGGCATTCTGCGCACCAGCGTGGCGTTCCCGCAGGCCGATGCCGCACAGCAACAGCAGGCGGAAGCGATGCTCAGCGCCATCATGCATGAGCTGAACTACGTCGGCGTGATGGCGATGGAGTGTTTCATTACGCCAGAAGGTTTGCTGATCAACGAGCTGGCACCGCGCGTGCACAACAGCGGCCACTGGACGCAGAATGGCGCGTCAATCAGCCAGTTCGAGCTGCATCTGCGTGCGGTTTTGGGCCTGGCACTGCCAAAGCCGGTGGTGTTTGCGCCGTCGGTGATGGTGAATCTGATTGGTACTGAGGTGAATCTGGCGTGGCTGCAGCAGCCGCTGGTGCATCTGCATTGGTACGACAAAGAGGTGCGTGAAGGCCGCAAGGTTGGGCATCTTAATCTCACCGATAGCGATCACGCGCGTCTGGCGTCAGCCTTGAATGCGCTGGTGCCGCTGCTGCCGGAAGCGTATGCGAGCGGGATTGCGTGGGCGGTTGAGAAGCTGTAGTTCAGCTGTTTTTCCCTCACCCTAGCCCTCTCCCACTGGGAGAGGGAACCAATCGAGCTAACATCTCCCTCTGGGAGAGGGCCGGGGTGAGGGCATCAGCCCGCCCAGAACTCCCTTTATCCCACCATCTTCATCGCCACATGGCTCCAGCGATTCAGATGCGTAATCTGGAACCCATGCGCACTGAACAATGCATTCAGCGACGCTTCCGAATGAATCGTAATATGACCGGTGCGCGGCGCAATATACCAGTCAGTCATCCCCAAATGACTCACTTCGTCCGTGGTCGCGGTGCTGAAGAAAAACACCCCGCCTTTTTTCAAAAAACCTGACACTTCTGCCAGCGTTTTATGCGGATCCGGCGTATGCTCAAACACCTCAAAACTGGTCATAAATTCATAAGAATTCAGTTCTGGATAATCGCCGGGCACAAACGGATCCCACGCCACCATATCAATGCCCACTTCCTGCATTAAGCGCGCCAGCGTGCCGGTGCCTCCACCGTAATCCAGCATTTTTTTGCCGTGATATTTTTTGAATAACGTCAAAATCAGATCGCGATTTCTCATCGGTCGATTGATCTCATAGTTAGGATCAAACTGCCCGTAAGCCTCGTTATACATATGCTGTGCATAATCCGCTGGCGTCCAGTCATCGCATGCGTGGGTATACACCAAACCACAGGTCTGGCATTGATGATAATAAATCGCCACGCCGGTGAGCGGATAAGTGTAACGACTGGCATTTTCCGAATGACAGATGGTATTGAAATCGGTCACACCATACAGCGTGGCCTCGCCCTGGCAGACTTTACAGCAGCCGATTTCAACAACGGATTTGACGATAAGTGGAGATGACATGTTTAGCCTTAAATAAGTCTGGTCTGCTTTCATGAGTCGACTCACGCAGACCAGAACTTAAATTTAAGACAAATCGTTTTGCTTATCCGGCACTGAAGCTTCTGAACAGCGCCTTCTGTTTTAATAGTCGAATACCCAACCAGGCACCGCACAGCGAGAGCAGCAGCGCGCCGCCGATCGGCAAGGCGATCCATAACGTCCAGTCTGGCTGCCACGGGAAATCGAAGATCTTGCGCTGCAAGCCCCACAGCGCCGCTTCCGCGCCCAGCGCCGCCGCAATCCCCGACACCACGCCAAGTAGCGCAAACTCACACCATAAGGTGCCGCGCAGCAGGCGCTTACTGGCACCCAACGTGCGATAGACTACCAACTCCTGCCGACGCTGACGCATGCCAACCTGGAGCTGCGCCAGCAACAGCAGCACGCCGCACACCGTTACCAGCACCACCATCACTTCCAGCGCCTGACTAACCTGCGTCAGCACCTGACCAATCTGGCGCATCATGCTGCCGATATCCAGCAGGCTCAGCGTCGGGAATGCACGATTAAGCTGCGCCAGCAGCGCCGGATTGCTCTCCATACGGAAGCTGGTCAGCCAGGTTTGTGGCTGTTGATCGAGCGCGCCCGGCGGGAAGATAAAGAAGAAGTTCGGCCGCAGACTTTCCCAATCCACCTTGCGCAAGCTGGTGATTTTGGCGCTGAACTGCTGGGTATCGCCGCTGAAGGTTAAGCTATCGCCGAGCTTCACACCCAGACGATCCGCCAGCTCCACCTCCATCGACACTTCACCGGGCTGCGGCGGCCAGTTACCGGAAATCAGCGGATTGTGATCCGGACGCTCCGCTTGCCACGTCAAATTAAGTTCGCGATTCAGCGCGTTATCCAGCTGGGGATCAGCCTCTTTACCGTTTAGCCCGGTCAGCCGCGCACGCACAATCGGGTAGAAGGTTTCCGGCTTGAGCTGATGTCCGGCCAGGAACTCGCGTACCTGCGGCACCTGCTCTTTGGTGATGTTCAGCAGGAAATAGTTCGGACTGTCCGGCGGCAGTTGCTGTTGCCAGCGATCCAGCAGATCGCCGCGCATCACCAGCAGCAGCGCCAGCAGCATAAATGACAGCGAAAACGCCGCCAGCTGGCTGAGCGTCATCGCCGGTTGACGCAGCAGACGGTTGATCGCCAGGCGCAGCGTCAGATTACGCACCACCAGCCGACGCAGCAGCAGCAAGGTGCCCCAGCCGAGTAACGCCAGCAGCAGCGCCAGCATCACCACGCCCGCCAGCAGCGCCCACAGCATTTTGCTGCCCCCCATCAGCAGCGCCAGCAAGCCAATCACCACCAGCGCCATTGCCGGCAGATAGAATCGCAGCGGCCAGACGTTCGCCACCGCATCCCGCCGCAGTACGCGCAGCGGTTGCGTCGCCATCAGCAAGCGATACGGACGCAAACCCACCAGCAGCGAAATCACAAACATCGCGCCGATCGCCCACAGCCACGGCCAGAAACTGGCGGCGGGCAGCGCGCCTGGCAGCACCGGTTTCAGCATCAACAGCAGAATGGCTTCAATCCCCTGCCCGAACACGCCGCCGACGATCGCCGCCAGTAGCAGCACCGCCAGCCATTGACCGATAATCAGCCGCTGCAGCGCCTTGCGCGTTGCACCCAGCGTTTTCAGTACCGCCACCAAATCGTAGCGGCTGCGGCAGTAATGACTCATTGCCACCGCCACCGCAGCAATCGCCAGCATCAGCGTCAGCAAGGCGGAAAGCAGTAAAAACTGCTGCGCACGCTGCATTGAGCGGCCCAGCGCATCTTCCGAATTCTCCACGCTGATCCAGCGCTGATCGGCTTTTAGCTGTGGTTCGATCCAGCTGTCATAGCGCGCCAGGGGGGCCGGATCGCCGGAGAATTTATAGCGCCAGCTTAGACGACTGCCCGGCTGCACCGCACCGGTTTTCTCCACGTCGGCCAGATTCATTAGCAGACGTGGCGCGGTCTGGAACGGATTGAAGCCGCCATCCGGCTCCTGAATCACTTCCCCGGCAATGCGCAGCGTGGTGTCGCCGACATCCACGTTATCGCCCACTTTCAGATTCAACAGCGCCAGCAAACGCGGTGCGACCAACACCGTGCCCGCTTGTGGACGTAGGCCCGGCGGATCGGTTTGCAGCGTGCCGAACATCGGATAGGCATTGTCCACCGCCTTTACGTCCGCCAGCTGCGGCGTCTCTTGCGCGAAGGTCATGGTCATAAAGTGCAGCTGGCTGCTGACCGACAGCCCTTCATCACGCGCTTTGTTAAGCCACGCTTCCGGCGCGGGCGCGGTGGTGCGCAGCGTGCGATCGCCCGCCATAAAGTCGCGGCTCTGCTGGCTTAAGCCTTTTTCCATGCGATCGCTGATCGAACCCAGCGCCAGCACGCAGGCCACGGCTAAAGTGAGCGCCAGCCAGACAATCAGCAGCGAGGGCGAACGCCACTCGCGCCAAAACCAGCGCCAAATCATGACTCCTCCCACAATTTGCCGTCGCGCAGCCGTAAGCGACGGTCGCAGCGCGCCGCCAGTTGTTCATCGTGCGTCACCAGAATCAGCGTGGTGGCAAAATCGCGGTTGAGGGAGAACAGCAGATCGGCGATACGATCGCCGGTTTTACGGTCGAGGTTGCCGGTGGGTTCATCGGCAAACAGCAAACCGGGACGGCCGCTAAAGGCACGCGCCAGCGCCACACGCTGTTGCTCCCCGCCAGAAAGTTGCGCCGGCAGATGGTGCAGACGATCTTTCAAACCCAGCACCGTCAGCAGTTCCACCGCCTGGCGGCGACTTTCGCGATCGCTGTCGCCACGCAGCAGCGCCGGCAGCTGCACGTTTTCCAGCGCATTCAGCGTCGGCACCAGCATAAAGGATTGAAACACAAAGCCCACTTCACGCGCGCGCAGCGCCGCTCGCTGCTCTTCATTCATGCTGTGCAGCGGCTGGCCAAGCAGATGCACTTCTCCGCTGCTGCCGTCGTCCAGTCCGGCCAGAATCCCCAGCAGCGTGGATTTGCCCGAGCCGGACTCGCCAATCAGGGCGATGGTCTCAGCTGGTTTGACAACCAGCTCAACTCCGGTAAGGATGGTCAGCTGATGCTCTCCCTGACCGACGGACTTAGTAAGATGATGAACTGCAACAATGTTTTCCGCTGGCATTATCCCTTCCTGTTGTTATTGCTTCTGCTGGTGTCCCGACTCGCCGCCGCCGATACCTTGCTGGTATTGGGCGACAGCCTGAGCGCCGGGTATCGCATGTCGGCCACGGCGGCCTGGCCCAGCCTGCTAAATAAAGAGTGGCAACAGCAGCCCAAAGTGGTCAACGCCAGCATCAGCGGAGATACCGCAGGGCAAGGGCTGGCGCGTTTACCGGACCTATTAAAACAGCATCAACCCCGCTGGGTGTTAATCGAATTGGGCGGTAACGATGGCCTGCGTGGTTTCCCGCCGCAGAATATCGCCGCAGACCTGACCAAAGTGATTGACGAAGTGAAAGCCGCTAAAGCGCAGCCGCTGCTGATGCAGATTCGTCTGCCGGCTAATTATGGACGTCGTTATACGGAAGCGTTTAGCGCGATCTATCCGCGCCTGGCACAGCAGTACAACATTCCTCTGGTGCCCTTCTTTATGGAGCAGGTCTACCTGAAGCCGGAGTGGATGCAGCAGGATGGAATTCACCCCAATCCGGATGCTCAGCCGTTTATCGCCAACCTGATGGCGACCGAACTGGCTCCGTTAGTAAAGCATGATTAATGCAGACGCGTGATTTTTAACGGGTAAAAAAATGCAAAGAACTATTCTTATCACCGGCTGCTCGAGCGGTATTGGTTTGGTCGCGGCGAACGATCTTTTATCGCGCGGCTATCGCGTGCTGGCCGCCTGTCGCCGCGCCGACGATGTGGCGCGCATGGAAGCATTGGGATTTACTGGCGTGCAGCTCGATCTCGATGATGCCGCCAGCGTCGATGCCGCCGCCGATCGCGTGCTGGAACTCACCGATCATCGCCTGCACGCGCTGTTTAACAACGGCGGTTTTGGTCAATATGGGCCGCTCAGCAGCGTTTCGCGTCAGCAATTAGAGAAGCAATTTTCCACCAATCTGTTTGGCACTCATCAACTGACCATGCGCCTGCTGCCCGCGCTGCAAGCCAGCGGCAACGGACGCATCGTCAATACCAGTTCGGTACTGGGACTGATCTCGACGCCGGGGCGCGGCGCCTATGCCGCCAGCAAATGGGCGCTGGAAGCCTGGAGCGATGCGCTGCGTCTTGAAGTACGCGACTCTGGTGTGCGCGTTAGCCTGATTGAACCCGGCCCGATAAGCACGCGTTTCACCGATAACGTGCATCAGGGCCAGCAGGATAAACCGGTACAAAATCCGGGCATCGCCGCGCGTTTCACGCTGCCGCCGGAAGCGATTTTGCCGAAGCTGCGCCACGCGTTAGAGAGCAAACATCCGCGCCTGCGCTATCCGGTAACGCTGGTGGCCTGGGCGATGAGCCTGCTGAAACGCCTGCTGCCAGGTTGGATACTGGATCGCATTTTGCGCAGCAACTAAGCTGCAACGCAGAATCAAACTTGAACCGGGGCAGCTTGCCCCCATATCCTCAACACACTTTCTGACAAGAGACGTATTCATGTCACACGCTTTGATTATCGACATCAACGAATCCAACCTGCAGCAGACCTTAGAACAGTCGATGCAGCTGCCGGTGCTGTTCTATTTCTGGTCCGAACGCAGTCAGCACTGTCTGGAACTGACGCCGGTGCTGGATCGCCTGGCGCAGGAGTATGCGGGTCAGTTTATTTTGGCGAAGCTGGATTGCGATAAAGAGCAAATGGTGGCATCGCAGTTTGGCCTGCGCTCGATCCCAACCGTTTATCTGTTCCAGAACGGTCAGCCGGTTGACGGCTTCCAGGGACCGCAGCCGGAAGAGGCGATTCGCGCTCTGCTGCAAAAAGTGTTGCCGCGTGAAGAAGAAGTTAAAGCGCAGCAGGCGATGCAATTGATGCACGAAGGCAAACCGCTGGAAGCGCTGCCGCTGCTGAAAGACGCCTGGCAGCTGAGCAACAAAAACAGCGAAATTGGCTTCCTGCTGGCAGAAGTGTTGATCACCCTGAACCGCAGCGACGAAGCAGAAACCGTGCTGGATGCGGTGCCGCTGCAGGATCAGGACACGCGCTATCAGAGCCTGATTTCGCAAATCGATCTGTTAAAGCAGGCCGCCGATACGCCAGAAATTCAGCTGTTGCAGGAGCAGTTAGCCAGCGATCCGACCAATGCCGAACTGGCTGCTAAACTGTCGTTACAGCTGCATCAGGTTGGCCGCAACGAGGAAGCGCTGGAGTTGTTGTTCAGCTTCCTGAAAAGCGATCTCAGCGTTGGTGACGGCCAGGTGCGTAAAATGTTCCAGGAAATTTTGGCCGCACTCGGCACCGGCGACACCCTCGCCACGCGCTATCGCCGCCAGCTTTACTCGCTGCTGTACTGATCGGTACCGCGCGTTAAACGGGCCGAACGACTCGGCCCGACAATCTGACAGCCAGGAGGTTATATGTTAACGGTCATTCCCGTCATCATTGTGCTCGCACTCGTTACCGTGTGGGCCGGTGTAAAAATTGTTCCACAAGGTTACCAGTGGACGGTAGAGCGCTTTGGCCGCTACACCAAAACCCTGGCGCCCGGCCTCAATTTGCTTGTGCCGTTCATGGATCGTATTGGTCGCAAAATCAATATGATGGAACAGGTGCTCGATATCCCTTCCCAGGAAATCATCTCTAAAGACAACGCCAACGTCACCATTGATGCGGTGTGCTTTATTCAGGTTGTCGATCCGGCGCGCGCCGCCTACGAAGTCAGCAATCTTGAACTCTCGATCCTGAATCTGACCATGACCAACATCCGTACCGTGCTCGGCAGCATGGAGCTGGATGAGATGCTGTCGCAGCGCGACAACATCAACACGCGTCTGCTGCATATCGTTGATGAAGCCACCAATCCGTGGGGCGTGAAAATTACCCGTATCGAAATTCGTGACGTGCGCCCGCCGCAGGAGTTGATCGCCGCGATGAACGCGCAGATGAAGGCGGAACGTACCAAACGCGCCGATATCCTTGCCGCCGAAGGCGTACGTCAGGCGGCGATTTTGCGCGCCGAAGGGGACAAGCAGTCGCAGATCCTCAAAGCAGAAGGCGAACGCACCTCGGCCTTCCTGCAAGCTGAAGCGCGCGAGCGTCAGGCGGAAGCGGAAGCCACGGCGACGCGCATGGTCTCCGAGGCGATAGCCGCCGGTGATATTCAGGCGGTGAACTACTTTGTGGCGCAGAAATACACCGACGCGCTGCAAAAAATCGGCGAAGCCAACAACAGCAAAGTGGTGATGATGCCGCTGGACGCCAGCAGCCTGCTCGGTTCAATTGCCGGTATCAGTGAACTGCTGAAGGAGAACCGGACGGAGCGCAGACCATGATCCTGATGGAGCTGATTGCGCATCCACACTGGTTCTGGCTGACGCTGGGCGGCCTGCTGTTGGCCGCCGAAATGCTCGGCACCAGCGGTTATCTGCTGTGGAGTGGCTTAGCCGCCGTCGCGGTGGCGCTGATTGAGTGGCTGTTTCCCATCTCATGGACCAGTCAGGGCATTGTGTTTGCGGTGATGACGTTGTTCAGCGCGTTCTTCTGGCATCGCTGGATGCGCTATCGCGAATCGTCGCAGGTCGCTAACACGCTTAACCAACGCGGTAACCAGTTAATGGGCATGCAGCTGACGCTGGATAATGCGCTGAAAAACGGCCTTGGACACGTACGCATTGGTGACAGCAGCTGGCGCGTGCAGGCGGACAGCGACCTGCCGGCGGGCACGCCGGTGATTGTCACTGGCGTGGTCGGCATTACGCTGATGATTCAGCCGCGCTTTCCATCGGCGTGATGGCAGCAACCGGCCAGATGATTGATGATCGGGCACTCTGCGCTGTCATCGCCGGGGCAAGCCTCCGCCAGTTCCAGCAAGCGCGCGCGCATCGCATGTAACTCTTCGATGTGCGCAGCAATCTCGTCGGCTTTCTGCAAAGTGCGCGCTTTAACATCGGCGCTGTGGCGCGCGGGATCGTTGAACAGCGTCACCAGTTCACGGCACTCTTCCAGCGTAAAACCCACCTGACGCGCCTGGCGCAGCAGATTCAGCTCATCAATATGATGCGCCGCGTAATGGCGATAGCCATTGTCACCGCGCGACGGCGGCGTCACCACGCCCTTCTCTTCGTAGAAGCGAATCGCTTTGCTGGTGAGTCCGGTTTTTTTTGCCACATCGCTGATGTTCATTTTTCCCCCTTGACCTTCCATTCAGGGGAAGGTTTAGGCTGTAGTTCTAATGCAAATTTTGCATGCAGTCAAAATCATTAGCCTGAGGAGTACACCATGTCACATACCCAACTGCTGGCGCTGGACGGCTTGTCCTGTGGCCACTGTGTAAAACGCGTCAAAGAAGCGCTGGAGCAGCGCAGCGATGTTGAACAGGCGGACGTCACGCAGCAAGAAGCGCGCGTGACCGGTGCGGCGAGCGCCAGCGATCTGATCGCTACGGTTGAACAAGCCGGTTATCACGCGGTGCTGAAAGACGGCGCAGCCAGCCCAAAGCCTGATCCGTTGACAGCTACAGAGCCGCCGCCGGAGGCGCTGACAACGGAGTCGCAACCGGCACAATCCACTGAAGCTGAGCTTCCTGTGCATCATTTACTGATTGGCGGCATGAGCTGCGCCAGCTGCGTAAGCCGCGTGGAACAGGCGCTGCAAAAAGTGCCGGGCGTCAGCCAGGCTCGCGTCAATCTCGGTGAGCGCAGCGCGCTGATCATGGGTGATGCAAGCGCCGAAGCGCTGGTGAGCGCGGTCGATCAGGCTGGTTATTCCGCCGAAGTGATCGAGGATGAACAAACCCGCCGCGAACGCCAGCAGGTTAGCGCGCAGCACGCCATGCGCCGTTTTAGCTGGCAATCGGCGCTGGCGTTGCTGCTCGGCGTGCCGATGATGGTTTGGGGCATGCTCGGCGACAACATGATGCTGAGCGCAGATAACCAAACGCTGTGGCGCACGCTCGGCGTGATTACCTTGCTGGTGATGGTGATGGCCGGCGGCCACTTCTATCGCAGCGCGTGGCGCAGTTTGCGTCACGGCACAGCCACCATGGACACGCTGGTGGCGCTGGGAACCGGCGCGGCGTGGCTCTATTCGATGAGCGTCGCCCTTTGGCCCGAATTCTTCCCGCATCAGGCGCGTCATCTCTATTTTGAAGCCAGCGTGATGATCGTTGGCCTGATCAATCTCGGCCACGCGCTGGAGCAGCGCGCACGCCAGCGCGCCTCGCAGGCGCTGGAACGATTACTGGATTTAACCCCGGCGCAGGCGCGGGTCATCAGCGATCAGGGTGAAACGCTGTTGCCGCTCAGCGAGGTTCAGTCCGGCATGACGCTGAAGCTGGTCACTGGCGATCGCGTACCGGTGGACGGTGACGTCGCCAGCGGTGAAGCCTGGCTGGATGAAGCGATGCTGACCGGTGAAGCAGTGCCGCAGGCCAAACAGCCGGGAGATAAAATCTTTGCCGGTACGCTGGTACAAGACGGCACGCTGCACTTTGTGGCGCGCGCCATCGGCAGCCACACCACGTTGGCGCGCATTATCAATCTGGTGCGTCAGGCGCAAAGCAGCAAACCGGATATTGGCCGACTGGCGGATCGCATCTCCGCCGTATTTGTGCCGGTGGTGGTGGCGATTGCGCTGCTGAGCGGGGTGATTTGGTATCTGGCGGGTCCGCAGCCGCAACTGGCTTACACGCTGGTAATTGTCACCACGGTGCTGATCATCGCCTGCCCTTGCGCTTTGGGTTTAGCCACGCCGATGTCGGTGATTGCGGGCGTCGGGCGCGCCGCAGAGTTGGGCGTGCTGGTGCGTGACGCCGATGCGCTGCAGCGGGCCAGCGAAGTCGATACTATCGTGTTCGATAAAACCGGCACCCTGACGCGCGGCACGCCGCAGGTCAGCGATGTGGTGCTGTATGGCGAGTGGAATCGCGAGCAGGTGCTCAGCGCGGCGGCGCAGATGGAGCAAGGCTCCAGCCATCCGCTCGCCAAAGCGATTCTTGAGGCTGCGCCTGCGGTGAGTAACGAAGCGGTTAAGCAATTTCGTACAATACGCGGCAAAGGCATCAGCGCTACAGTTGCCGACAGAACGCTGCTGCTGGGGAATCAGGCGCTGCTGGATGAGCAGCAGGTTGATTACCGCGCCGCGCAGGACGATATCGCGCGCTTCGCCGCACAAGGCGCAACGCCGGTGCTGCTGGCCGACAATCAGCAGCTGCTGGGATTGATCGCGCTGCGTGACAGCTTGCGTCCCGAGAGTAAAGCGGCGCTGCAGCGTCTGCATCAGCAAGGTTATCGCCTGATTATGCTGACCGGCGATCATCAAAAAACCGCGCAGGCCATTGCCGCCGAAGCGGGTATTGATGAAGTGATTGCCGGCGTGTTGCCGGATGGTAAAGCGCAGGCGATTAAGCAGCTACAGCAGCAAGGCCGCAAAGTGGTGATGGTCGGCGACGGCATTAATGATGCGCCCGCGCTGGCGCAGGCCGATGTCGGCATTGCGATGGGCGGCGGCAGCGATGTGGCGGTAGAAACCGCCGCCATGACGCTGATGCGCAACGATCTGCACTGCGTCGCCGATGCGCTGTCGATCTCCAGCGCTACGCTGCGCAATATGCGGCAAAATCTGTTAGGCGCCTTTATCTACAACAGCCTTGGGATCCCCATTGCGGCCGGCGTGCTCTATCCATTTACCGGCATGCTGCTAAGCCCGATTGTCGCGGGCGCGGCGATGGCGCTGTCATCCATTACCGTGGTGAGCAACGCTAACCGTTTGTTGCGCTTCAAGCCCGCGCAACGGCAATAGCCATTCCAGCCCTGTTTTTCATGAGATGAAATCGCTAGCATGGTTTTTTGCCTTAAAAGGACAGGGAATGAGACACGGTCTGTGGCACAGCATCCAACAACGGATCGCGACCCTTTTTCCGGCCAGTTACAGCTGGCCGGCCATGGATATTCAACTGGGCGATCGTCGTTTGCATTTGGCGGGCAGCATTCACATGGGCACGCGCGATATGCAGCCGCTGCCTGCCGGGCTATTGCGCCAGCTGCATAAAGCCGACGCGCTGATTGTCGAAGCCGATATTACTCAAGGCGAATCGCCGTTCAGCAATGATGATGAACATCCGCCGCTGGCAATGCGACTCGACGACGACGTGCTGCAGCGCTTGCAGGCCTTGTGCGATGAGCTTTCGCTGTCACTGAGCCTGTTCGATACGCTGCCGTTCTGGCAGATCGCGCTGATGTTGCAGGCGCAACAGGCGCAGCGGCTGGGATTGCGTCCGCAGTTTGGTATCGATTATCAGCTGTTGCAGGCGGCCAAAGCGGCCAACAAACGCATTATCGAGCTGGAAGGTCCGGAAACGCAGATCGCCCTGCTGAAATCGCTGCCGCAGGATGGTTTGCCGCTGTTGCTGGATACGCTGGAACACTGGCACACCAACGCGCGCCTGCTGCAAACCATGATCAGCTGGTGGCTGGATGCGCCGCCCACCCAGCAACCGGTGGCGCTGCCGACCACCTTTAGCAGCGAGCTGAACGACACGCTGATGCGCAACCGCAACCAGCACTGGCGCGAGCTGCTGCTGGCGTTACCGAAAGGGCGTTATGTGGTGGCGGTGGGCGCACTGCATCTGTATGGCGATGATAATTTGCCGGGACTGCTGAAGAGCTGATTTATGCACATTTCGTAGCGGCAATTTATTGCGCGTTAAGACGCGCCGCTACGGGCTTGTGCGGTTGATTAACTGTGCGTTTGGCAGAAAAAAAGAAGGCCAATAATACTATTGGCCCGTCAAAGAGGAATTTGTTTATGATTTTGGTTATCACCAACAATCTCTTGCTGGCGCGGGCCAATTCTCGCGCAAAGTTCAGAATTTCGCCACTGTTTTTCCATCAAAACTGAAATAAGAATTTTCCTAACAAGGACCGATCATGACGCCCGCGGTAAAACTTCTGGAAAAACAAAAAGTCACCTTTACCCTGCATCCCTACGACCACGATAGCCACGAAACCAATTTTGGCGACGAAGCGGTGCGTAAGCTTAATCTGGATGCCCGCCAGGTGTTCAAAACCTTGCTGGTATCGCTCAACGGCGATGCTAAAGCGCTGGCGGTTGCGGTGACGCCGGTCTCAACCCAATTGGATCTAAAAAAGGTCGCCAGAGCGCTGGGCGCGAAGAAAGCGGATATGGCCGATCCGCAGCTGGCACAGCGCGTGACCGGTTATTTGGTAGGCGGCATTAGCCCGCTGGGACAGAAAAAGCGTCTGCCAACGGTGATCGATCGGCAGGCAGCGGAGTTTGCCACCATCTTTATCTCCGGCGGCAAACGCGGGCTGGATATCGAGCTGGCCGCGCAAGATTTGTCTCGCCTGCTGGATGCGCCGCTGGCCGACGTCGCACGGCGCGATTAGTCGGGCTGCTGGGCGCAGAGTTGATCGATCATCCAGCGCCCGGCCGGTCCCGGCGGATTACGCCGCGACCACACCACATCAACCGCGATATGCTGCGGCCAGCCCGGCACCGGCAACTCCTTCAGCACCTGATGACCAAACTGCTCCACCAGCCAGCGCGGTAATATACTCCAGCCAAAACCCTGCTCCGCCATCTCTAACAGCAATAAATAAGATGGCGCCGACCACACGCGTCCGGCGGGCAAGGGATCGCGATTTTGTACCCAGGTATTGAGTCGCAGATGCCGCAACTCACCTAACTGCCCTTCACTCACCTGCTGAGCCTGCGACAGCGCATGATCCTGATGAAGGTAGATCGCCATCTGCGCCCCCACTTGCAAGCGTGCCACCGCCAAATCCGGCGGCAATTGTGGCTGCGCCCGCACCACGCCAAGGTGCACGCGCCCGGCTTGTATCAAATCTAATGCATCAGCATCCTCGGCGATCATGCACTCAAAATCGATATCTGGATAACGCACCTCAAACCGGTTAAGCAGATTTTCATGGTGATCCGCTTGCCAAAAATCGGAGATCGCCAGGCTAAGGCGCGGTTCTACGCCCTGCGATAAGCGCACTGCCAGCTCATCCAGCCGCTGGCTGGCGGCCAGAATCTGCTGCACCTGCGCAAACGCGCGCTGGCCATGCTCGGTCAATACCGGGTTACGTCCGCTGCGATCAAACAGCGTGAAACCCAGATCGTCTTCCAGATTAGCGATCGCGTTACTGATGGTGGACTGGCTTTTAGACAACGCGCGCGCCGCCGCCGAAAAGGATCCGCTGGCCACGGTTTGCACAAACGCCTCAAGGGATTCCGGGGAATATTTCATGTTGAACCATCGCTTTTATCGATAGGTGATCATTTTATCTTAGCATCACCCAGTGCGAAAATAGGGTTATCACCAATAAGGAGGTTTATATGCGTACCCGTTCGCTGAAAGAACGTTTTTGTCATGCCGCAGGCTTTGAAGGGTTAGCACTTATCACTGTTGCGCCGCTGGCTGCCTGGATCATGGAGAAACCGCTGTTTCAGATGGGCGCGCTGGCGATTATGTTGTCAACCGTCGCCATGCTGTGGAACATGATCTATAACACCGGCTTTGACCGCATCTGGCCGCCGCAGGTGAAACGCGGATTCGGTTTACGCGCCATGCATGCGCTGGGCTTTGAAGGCGGTTTTATCCTGATTGGCTTGCCGATTGCCGCCTGGATGCTGAATATTTCGCTGCTGGAAGCCTTTGTGCTGGAAGTGGCGTTCTTCCTGTTCTTCCTGCCCTATACCATGGTTTACAACTGGATGTGGGATAAGTTGCGCCACCGTTGGGTGGCGCAGAAATCGTGTCAGGCGTGATGTGCATTTGAAAAGAGGTCGCCATAAATGGCGACCTACGAGCGCAGAGTTCAATGTTGTGCGGCGCGCGGCCAGATCCACGCCAGAATCATTTGCGGGTAGCTTGGTTTGCGTTGCTTCTCCAGCGCTTTGTTGCGCTCTTCAATTTGCGCTGCCGTCAGATGCACGATGCCGGTCGGTTGATAATCAGCGACTTTCAACGGCGAATGCTGGCTGACATAATCACGCAGCACATCCGCATCGCGCTGCCCGCTGTTGCTGAAGCCAGCATGGGTTTCAATGTTCGGATAACCGTCGCCGCCGCTGGCGTTAAAGCTGTTAGTCGCCATGCGGTAGGTTTTATCCTTTTGCAGCGGTTCGCCATTAATCTTCACGTCGCTGACGCCTTTACCATCCGCCACCAGGCTGATGTTGCTGAACTGCGCGAAGCCGCCGGAGTCCACTTTGATATTGGCAACCGTCGCCAGATAATTCAGCACTTCATTACCCTTCAGCGTCACCGACACCACCTGATTGCCAAACGGCTGCACCTGCAACAAATCGCGCCAGCTGAGATTGCCTGGCGCCAGCGAAGTGCGAATGCCACCGCCGCTCATCACCGCAAAGTCCGCTTTGGTCGCCGCCATTTGGGCGCGCAAAATTAGCTGCCCAAGATTGGTCTGCTCAAAGCGTACCTTGTCGCGCTCACCGACAAACACGCCGTCGCTGCTGCCGACGTTGACATCCAGTTTCTTGCCAGCACGCAGTTGATACGGCGTTAACAGCTTCATCATCGCGCTGTTTTTCGGGATCTCTTCCTGCCAGGTGAGCCAGGATTCGCTGCCATCAAGATTTTTTACCTTGTGCTTGAGGTTGACCGGGATCAGCTGGTAATTCTCCAGCGTCAGCTCGCCATTGCGGAAGGTAAAGTCGCCGCGCCCAACAAATTTGCCCCACTCTTTTGCCTGCATGATCCACACGCCGTTTTGCCGATCCGGCTGGCAGGGCTGGCCTGGCTGATAATCTTTTACGCTGACGTTCTCTTTCTCCATGCACACCGCATCCTGCGAATGGCCGCCAATGATCACGTTGAGGGTACCCGGCGGCAGGCTGCGCGCCAGCTCCACGTCGCCCGGCGCATTGCTGCCGTGCTGACCGTCGTCGTAGTGGCCCATGTGTGTCAGCGCGATGATCACATCAGGCTTTTCGCTGGCGCGTAGTTCCGTCACCGCTTTTTCGGTCTCTTTCACCGGATCGCGAATATCAATCGTCGCAATGTTTTCCGGATTGGCGATGCGCAGCGTGTCGGTGGTGGTCAGGCCGATCACCGCAATCTTCAGCCCCATGCGGTTAAAGGTTGCCCACGGCTTAAATAAGCGCGTGTCGGTGCCTTTTTGATAGATGTTGGCCGAAAGGAACGGAAATTTGGCCCACTTCTGCTGCTGTTGTAGCACGCTAAGCGGTTTGTCGAATTCGTGGTTGCCCAACGCCATGGCGTCATAGCCCACCAGGTTCATGCCGCGAATGTCGGGTTCAGCATCCAGCATGTCTGACTCTGGCACGCCGGTGTTCACATCGCCCGCCGACAGGATCAGCGCGCCGCCACCTTTGGCCTGCACATCGTAGCGCTGTTGATCCATCAGCGTTTTCTGTGCCGCAAGGCCATATTCGCCCTGTGCGTTCGGCCAGTAACGACCGTGATGATCGTTGGTGTGCAGAATGCTGAAACGATAACTGCGATCCGTTTGCCACGCCTGCGCCAGCATCGGCAGCAGTAACACTGTCAGCGCCAGCCAGCGCCCTTTTCGCGGTGATAAAAACAAAGTCGATCTCCTTATTCTGCGTTTTTCCACTTAGCGGTGGACTTAATGTGCGTTATCGCCCTTCTGTGTCGCACAGATGGCTGGCTAACTCAAGATGAAACACGCATTGCATCATGGCAAAGCGTGACGACCAGCATTTTTAAATTCGCTTCTCGCTGGGACTGACAACCCAATTCTACACCTGGCGGTGACTTTATCGACTTAGGACCGCTTTAACCGTAACAACCCCTGCTGCGAAGCCAATTTCCCCCTGCAACTATTTTTTCCGCGCCACCCTTCATTCTGCGTATTTCCAGCCGATATCGTGAGATAACTGACGAAAATGGAGCTTCAGCTGCGTTTTAGTCTCATTTTTTCAATTTAGTGGGCTTTAACTGCTCAAATGTTTAAACGCGGTAAGGGATTGTGCATTACACTAGGTTGTTACAAGCGGATACATTTGCACACAAGGAGACAGGCATGCATCACACCACACCGTTGATCACTACCATTGTCGGGGGACTGGTCCTCGCATTTCTCCTTGGTATGCTGGCAAACCGCCTGCGCATCTCACCGTTAGTCGGTTATCTTCTGGCTGGCGTCCTGGCCGGCCCCTTCACGCCAGGCTTTGTCGCGGATACCAACCTTGCCCCTGAACTGGCTGAACTCGGCGTTATTCTGCTGATGTTCGGCGTCGGTTTGCACTTCTCGCTGAAGGATTTGATGTCGGTAAAGTCCATCGCCATTCCTGGCGCCATCGCGCAAATCGCCGTGGCGACGCTGCTGGGAATGGGACTTTCATGGACAATGGGCTGGTCGTGGATGACCGGCCTGGTATTTGGGTTGTGTCTTTCCACCGCCAGCACCGTGGTGCTGCTGCGCGCGCTGGAAGAGCGTCAGCTGATTGATAGCCAGCGCGGGCAAATCGCCATTGGCTGGTTGATCGTGGAAGATTTGGTGATGGTGCTGACGCTGGTGCTGCTGCCAGCCATCGCCGGCATGCTGGAACAGGGCAACGCCAGCCCAACGCTGCTGTTGTGGGATCTGCTGCTGACCATCGGTAAAGTCGTCGCCTTTATGGT